>Ga0102590_1002255_pt1 | contig 23734 bp, 19 predicted proteins | sample AraplaMF_Col_mMF_FD_76859 | JGI IMG/M metagenome (GOLD analysis project Ga0102590, IMG submission 76859) | Arabidopsis root microbial communities from the University of North Carolina, USA - plate scrape MF_Col_mMF | ecosystem: Host-associated > Plants > Roots > Endosphere | place: USA... | reverse complement strand
TAAAGGTAACAATGGAAGTAACGGCAGCCAACAATGCCATCAGGAACGGTTCCATGGGACACATCATGAAAGCAACCATGGAAAAGCTGAACCCCGAAGCCAGCTATTTTACTGCTATCGACGGCTGCAGAACCTGTATTATGGTGTTTGATCTCAAAGACCCCTCCATGATGCCTTCTATTGCGGAGCCCTTCTTCCTGGAGCTGAATGCCAAGGTGGAAATGTTTCCGTTCATGAATGCAGACGATCTAAAAGAAGGTCTGGAATTATGGGAAAGGGCGGCGCATGAAGAACATATGGAAGCGCACGCTTAAGGACTAACACGGAGCAGAACACCGATTGTTTTTTATAACAGGGAAGCTATATCCTGCGTATGCATGCTATAGCTTCTCTGTACGGAAGCTTATTACAGACTACCCTCATTTAGCTTTATCAGCAGGCTTAGTCCGATACCTGCGATCATACATCTTTCTTTCCTGTTATTCAGCATTTGCTGTGTCCAGTCTACCATGCCGCCATCTGCTATTTCAATGGGCTCCCCGGATGTACGGATATAGACTTTATATTGAAATCCTTTATAGTAATTGTTTTCAGGCTGTTGTTCGTCCACACTGACCCTTGAAGGAAAAAGGGATTGCAGATGACTGGCCAGGGAACGGATCAGTTCATCCCCCTTACTATAGCCGCCGCGGGGCCGGATAACACAGTAACTATCGGTAACACCACTTACCAGTTCCAGTACGCGGAAGATATGTTGTAAATGTGCTGCTGCATTGTTCAGTTCAAAGGAGAAATGACCGGTATCAGTGCCGCCAGTCATCATACATGCTATTTTGAAATGTGGCGTGTAGCCTTTTCCGGGTGGCAGCTGCATGGTTCTGATGTGGCGATGGATAGTGCAAAAGCGTAGCAGATCATCTGTAAGACCATCCTGTTTCAGAGCGGCGATATGCAGGGCCAATGCATTGGTTGCATCTGCTACCACTTCACAATGTCGAAGGGCGGTGATGATCTTGTGCTGACTGACAGTGCCTACTGCAGAGCAGCTGGCGAATTGCGCAACTGGGGAGAGTTCAACAGGTGCATATTCCTGCGCTTTTAGATATTGCAGGACGAGCAGGTCTTTCTCTAAAGAAGCTATCATGTCTGTATCTGCCGGCTGTACGTAGCTGTTCTCTTTGTAGTGCCGGAGCAACGCGGATGGGGTGATGTCCTGCGATTTGCGTTGGTATACTTCCAGCAGCAGGGAGGAGAGCTCGGCGCTGGTGATCTGTGAGCTGAGTATTTCTGGCAGGTTGGAGATGCCGGTTTTTTTGTACAGTTTATCGGAGATGAAATCGGACATTCGCTGTCTTTTCTTTAAATTTAAGTATTTTAAATTATCCCGATTTATCTGATAAACCTATGAAGTATATGAAAGTCTCCCGTATATCCAATCTTGTAGCGGCCATTATTGTGTTGATTTATATACTGGCGCTAGCATTAAAAGCCTATGTCTTTTATGATAATTCGGGCTTTTATCATAATATGACCGGCAAAATGGATTGGCTAGACGTGTTACGTCTGGGAAGCTGGCCATTGTTTCAGCTGTCTTCTGCTGTTATGCTGGTCTGTTTTTTTGCTATACTACATCCTTTCCTGATCATCTCTATGCGTAACTACGCTTCAGCGCCTGTAGCTTCCATATTGGCATTTATTGGAATGTTCTTTTCCTTCTCCGTTAAAATATATTTGCAGACTTATTTTCTGCTGGAGATGCAACAGGAAATCCCTACAACATTGGCCCTCACACAGGGAACCGGGATAGTGGAATCTGCCCTTACCAGATTTTCATCCTTCCGTACATTGCAATGGGTATTGGATTTTCCTGTGACTTTCTCCCTGCTTATATCGAGCCTGCTGTTGGCCATCACATTTAGACGCCAGCCTGGTATTAACGATCTGCTTAAAGTGGCCTTTTATGTGTATGCATGTTATCTCATTGCATACCTTGGTTTCCTGTTTAAAGGAATGTATGAGGTAACAAACTATAACAGACCATTTTTCCCGCTTGTCGAAATGTTTGTCTATGCGTTGATCCTTGTATGCTTGATAAGAGTTGCGTTCCGTGCTTCTCCGATTTGTGATACTACATCTGAAACACATTGAATCTATGTCCATCTGGATCAGCAAACACGAAACCGTAATAACCTTTCCCAAACTCTTCGGGCTCGGAAACGATTGTTCCTCCGGCTTCACGCACCTCTTTTGCCCAATTATCCACCTCTTCCTTAGTATCGGCAGAAAGGGTGAAAATAATTTCATTCCCGGTTTTTGTATCAATTATTTGTCCCTTCATCCCAGGCTCAAGTATATCCTTTAAAAAGAAATGGATGATAAAGTCTTTCTCGCCAAAGAAAAAGCTGGTCAGTTGGTCTGACTCCCCGTTCTGTTTAAATCCGAGTTGTTTATAGAATGTAGTGGTTCGTTCTAAATTCTGTACACCGAAATTGGCCCATATTCTTTTTGTGTTCATAAATTGTAGGTTTTATAGCTAATAGCCTGGACTCAAAGATAGCCCATACGATTTTCAAAGCGGGGGGCTATTTGGGAAATTTGCCGGGGCTATTTATGCCAATGTGTGGTGTAAATTTATTATTTTGGAGTGATACACTCAATGCTCTATGCTCAACAAAATCACCTTGCTGCTCTATCTGGCAATAGCGCCAATATTACTTTTTGCACAAAACGACAGTACAAGAGCCGGTCTTTCCAAAGGAAGAAGGATCATTGCCGACCTGGATCGTATCGTTAATCCAAACGGTATCCAGGAAACCTACCAGGTAAAGATCGGAGGTATACCCCAATGGGTATACGTACGTGGTCAGGATAAAGATAACCCGGTGATCCTGTTTGTGCATGGTGGACCAGCTTCTCCTATATCTCCGGTAATGTGGATGTTCCAGCGGCCTATTGAAGAATATTATACGGTGGTGAACTATGACCAGCGCGGGGCAGGCAGGACTTTCCTCGCTACTCCGCCGGATTCAATAGCTAATACTATTAAAATAGACACTTATGTAGATGATGCCATTGAATTGGCAGCCTACATTAAGGAGCGATATCATGCTCCAAAGCTTATTTTAATGGCGCATAGCTGGGGCACCATCATCGGTATGAAAGCTGCATTAAAACGTCCTGATCTGTTCTCCGCATATATCGGTATCGGACAGGTGATCAATACCAGGGTGAACGAACAAGTGAGCTTTGAATATGCGATGTCGCAGGCACAAAAACTGAAGAATGATACTGCTTTGGCAGAGTTAAAAGCCATTGCTCCTTATCCGGGCGATCAACCTATTACCCGTGAACGTATCATCACTGCCAGGAAATGGGCACAGTACTACGGTGGCTTAACCGCTTACAGGAACGAATCTATGTATTTCTTTAACGGCCCCTTGCTATCACCGGAATACGACAGGAAAGATGTGCTGGCGATAGATGATGGCAATGTGTTCACTTTATGGCGGGTGTTGCCGGAGTTCCTGGAAGTGGATATGAAGCCGGTAAAGAAATTCCCTATTCCTGTATTCATGTTTATGGGCAGGCATGACTATACGACGCCTTCAGAGCCGACAGCTGCCTGGTTGAAAGCGGTCAGTGCACCGGTAAAGAAGGGTATCTGGTTTGAGCACTCGTCTCATTTGATTCCCTGGGAAGAACCGGGGAAAATGCTGGTGGAATTGAGAGCGTGTTTGAAGCAGAGCGGTCTATAAGTGCTGCGGTTCTGTTTTTTAATGTTCCTTGTCCAGACTCATCCAGACACTTGGGTAAAATTTAATGCGCTTATTGTGGAAATTACTGGACGAAAAGGAACAACGGCCCTGGTAATATATCATAATAGCAGGCGCTTAACTGGCCATTAACAACAGGTTTGGAGCAAATACTATACATTTATTACAAAAGCTCATATTTACGAATTGGTTTATGAGCTAACCTTTGCCAGTTTTAGAGAGTAAAAAAGGGTGCTTTAAAAATTAAAGCGCCCTTTTTTATGATCATATCCCTGCTCTATGAAACACAGGTAAACTGCCCCTGCAGATGGTCCGGTTTTTGAAATTCTTTATTTACTTTCAGACCGTATCCCCCAAAATTTATCACGATGGTTTACCTGGACTCAGTAATCGGAGGCGGGATGTTCTTTCTGCTACTTTTTATAATCAGTACCGTTGTATTTCTTTCATTGCTGAATTTCTTTGTCGGCTTTTTGAGTAAGTGGAAAACCGGCCTCCTTACAGCAAAAGTTATTAGTGCGCTTGCTTCGCTTTTAATAGTGGCGACAGCGCTCTACGTGATCTATTTATTTATCATAAAAGATCTGAGATGAGTTGAATGATTGGCGCTTTAGTAGTTGCGCAACATTCTTCGCAGTAAGCGCCGTTTGTTACACCTCATAAAGTAAAATGTAATCAGCTGAAATCCTTTACAGCAGCAGAGTTTGGTTGACTTTAACGTTTGCTTGTAGTACATTTATATGATGAAGGATTAAAAAAAAATGGTACTACGGGGCTTACTACTATTAATAATACTAATAATAACAGCTAGCTTTTCAAACGCGTCATCAGACTATATGCTTTTGTTCATTACTGTTTTTGTATTAACAGGAATTGTAGCCGGCATTGCGTTTTACAGAGAAAGATCATCGATTGACTTAGACTACCGGCCTAAAAAGAAAAAGAAAAAAAAGGATAGCGGAAACGCCTATAGGTAGAATAGCAGCAGATTATTTTACACAGTGAATCGTGATTATCGTCTACAAGCTCCAGGTTCTTGTGGAATAAATTACACGGTGACTCCACTACCATATTGCTTCAATAAACACGATATGAGTCTTGCTGCAGGTGAAAATTTCTGTTGGCCGATTATTGGAATATCTTTTGATAGAATAAAATAGTGCAAGAGCTTTCCTCACATTTTTGTTTTAAAGAGTAGTCAATTTCTATGCTAACTACCGCAACCAGGATCTTATTGACTTTGGATTCATATCAACTTAAGGGGATGTAAATCTTTTCAACATATTCATAATAATATGCCACTGACTTATCACTAGAGTTGCCTCTAGGGGAACGACTTTAGTTTTTCATAGGATATGGTCAAAAGAAAGGTGCTTTAGTCTTAAAGCGCCTTATTTAGCTTTTCAAATATCTGCGACATGCTTTCTTTGTCAAGGCTCTCCATTTCTACCAGTTTTAATGCTTTCACCATTTTAAGTGTGGAGCTTTTGTAGTGCTGGAAATGCGGCGTTGTCAAATGTGACTGATAGGCTGCTTTACTGGCATATATTTCCACTATGCTCAGCCGGTTAGGGTTTTCCCGTTGGTACATCGGGAAAATTGCAATTACTCCCGGCTCCTTTATCATAGATGCTGCCGCTTCTTCCCGGAGAATGGTATTGTATTCCTCCAGGTGTTCCGGTACAATTTCTATCTCGGCAATCCGCACCATCATGTCAGGCTGCGTAACAGGCAGAAGTGGCTGTTCAAGCAACTTTCTCAGCACATTTGCCTGGGAAGCGCCGACGTGTTGCCCGATCAGTTCAGCAACCTGTATCAGCTGAGCTGTTGAAAGCCCTGTATTTTTACCCATCGCCAAATGAGATTGCAATTGGGGTGTTACGCCGCTCATTGCTGATAATGCGGCGATGGTAGTCAGTTCCCGTTGCTGATAGTCAAGCACATCACTTGCGAAGATGTCAGCAAACAGGTGCTCTTTTAAAAACGCATCAATGCGAGGTGCAAATGCTCCGAATCCCGGCGCCGGTTTGGGTTGTGCGGTTTTTGTCAGGATTTCCAATACTTTTCTGCCTTGTTCGTATTTGTCTTTTGTATCAGTAACGACGATCTCTTTTCCGCTTGTTTCCCGGATCCCTTTGGCCTTTCGTTCATCGAGTACTGCTTTGAAGCTGTTAATAGCATTTAAGCTTCTCGGAAAGCCGCAATATGCATACAGCTGTACCAGCATTTCTTTGATCTCGTTGACAGATAGCCCGGCATCGAGACCCGCATTCAATTCCTTTTTCAAACCTTCCAGGTCACCTGCAGCTGTCAGGGCAGCAATGACCACGATGCTTTGCTGCGGGGCGCTTAATGACTGATGGGTAATTGTATTTTGCTGGGCATTCATTTTGAGCATATTTAATGTGAGCATAAAAAGAAACACCGGTCGTAGTAATGTATTTGTGCTCATCATGGGTCGAGGTTTATTGTTATACTGCAAAGTACTGAACTCCGGGTAAAATCAATTTATATGGATTACTGGTTTATCTACCAGTTTTACTGGCTCAACGCAATATGAGGACAATGCGGAGGGAAGCAGACAAAAAATATTTTTCCCCTTCAAAAACTTTCAATAGCTTAGAACTACTCAAAATGACCGATTCCTCATGTGAAGAAGTCCGGTAAATTATCCTTAAACCCTCAATATCATGAAACAGCACCTCAACATTCCTGCTATCCTTATTACAGGAATGACCTTCCTGGCCTGCTGCAATCCCACACCAACAACACAGCAGCCTACTCCTTTCGACAGCATTATTTTCAATCCATTCCCCCCAATAGAACTGGATAGCAATGCTACGCCGGAACAGCTGGTCTCTTTTGCCTGGAATGAATTCCTGGCCCTGAACTGGAAGTCTTCCTATAACAGCAATAGCAAACGGGATTACCCGGATACTACCTGGTCTTACGCATCCGACAGCCTGCCATTTCCCGACCTCGTGGTATGGGAAACATATGCGCACCGTACAGAGCTGCGGCCGTACAGCGACAGCATGCAGCCTTTTGATAATCCGCCGCATTACAGCTTTGGCGACCAGCTCTATCCCCAGAACGCACAAACCAGCTTCACACTGTTCCATAACCTGGATGAGAATAACGAGATCGGTTCCTGCAATGTATTCGCGCACGTAAACAAATACCAGCAACAATACCAGGTGCTCTACCAGGCCAAAGTGAACAGGCAGGAGTATCAGTATATTTATGACAATTATCCTACCAAGGCCCGCTTACTGGCTGCAACCACCCGTACCCATAACCTGCTGCAGGACAGCGTTGCCGCTTATTACGCAACAGGTGCGCCTTGTGATGCGCCGCCGGGTAACAATCTGCTCTGTCTTCCCTGCGGTGGCAGCCCGGGCGCCGGACAAGGTTCCATGGAGGTGAAAACTGCCTGGAGAAGACTAACGGCAGAAGATGATCCATCCAGGTTCTTTACCCGTACCGTGATCACCTATACAATGCAGGGCGATAGCATCATCTATGTGAATGATACCTACGGTCTGATCGGTCTGCATATCATTCATAAAACCCGGAACTATCCTGCTTTTGTTTTTGCCACTTTTGAACAGGTAGATGTAGAGCAGGCTAATATGGGCCTGGTGCTGCTCAATAGCAAAGGGACCGATAGCGGCCCCTTACAGGCGGACTACAAACGCCTGCATCCCATCACCGATATAGCAAATGCATCCACACAATATGTGCACGATCAGCTGAAAAAGCAGAACCCGAAATCCATCTGGCAATATTACCGGCTCACCGGTGTACAGGGCAAGCCTACCAACGACTCCAGCTCCTTTAATTATTTCCTGGCAAACTATGTGATAGAATCCGATTCCACATTAGCTAATTTCCATGGCGGCGGCATCGGCACACCGTTTAATGATAGCACGAACCTGGTGTACCAGGGAAAGCGGATCACGATGGGCGGCTGCCAGGGATGCCACGGCGTAGCGCAACAGGGACTGGGAGGAGATTTCTCTTTCCTGATGGATACGGTTGGCAAACCAGTGTACAAGCCGGATATCGGGATAGCTAATTCTAAGCTCCAGCGCTATATCAGGGCGCTCCACGCATTCAACGCAGTGCATAAAAAGTCAGGGAAATAAGCAGACTAAATAGTATATTAGGGGTAGACGATTCCAGAAAACTCAACCTCAAAAAACTATGCCCAGACACACTGTTAAAAAGCAGGAAGATAAGCGCCAGATGAGCGCCAACAGAATGCCTGCACTTCAACGCAAGGGAAAGTCCGCATTCCAGCCTGCTGATCATCTTGCAGCGCAATCCTACCAGGAGATGGCTGATAACAGTCCCCGTGTAAAGCAGCTGAAGGCCTACCAGGCTATCGCCGACCATACGAAGGCTACAGGATTATCCTCCGCCCGCGGAGTAGTTCAGCTGCATCTGGCAGACGATCTGAATAGCAAAAAGGTGAACGTAGCGATTGCGGGTGAAACGCATGGTGAAATACCGGATGATGCAGAACAAGGTGCATGGGGCCGGGAGGGCATTAAAGTGCATTACGAAGCAGACGATATTCCGCTCAATGATGGCAGTGGTAAGGAAACGACCCCGGACCCGCTCAAGTTACGGCTGGCATTTGGATTTACCGCCCTGAATGAATATGTCAGTCCATTCCTGGAATCAAGTTTCAAACCCGGCAAAAGCGCTGATGTAGCAGGTGCTAAAGATGCCTCCTGGGTATTAAAATATTTATTGCCGGTATTGATCAATGACCTGCGTAGAGTACCGGAAAGCCAGGCGGGTAAGGTGGGCCCTATGATCGTTGTGCTGAAAGAACTTCGATCAATACTAAGAGGTAACAAACTTACGGCGGTAGTGGGCGATGAGCTGGAAAGACGCGTGCTGGTATCAAAAGTGAAAAGAGATCTCGAGCTGGTAGGCGCCTATATTAGCAGCGTGCATAGTAAATCAACTTTTAGTGATGTTGAATTTAAGAGCGTTCCGCTCCGCGTAGCCCGCAGTCAGCAAATGCTTGAGCGGATCAATAACGCATCAGGATCACTGGACAATACCATCTATAAGGTTGGTAACAAGCATGTGGAAGACATGGAGCAGGCAAAATGGGCGCCCGCTCCCAAAGTAGCTGTGCTGGAACGGGCAAAATATTTAGGCGAGTATCAAACCCTTGGCAGCAGAGGAGCGCCGGTAGTTCCGCCTGTTTCAGTTCCCAAATCTGGCGTAGTTCCGGTAAGCGTTCCGGTGCAGTCGCCGGTCAAGCCGCCGGTTTCAGTTCCTAAATCAGGTGTAGTGCCTGTAAGTGTACCGGTGCAGTCACCGGTCAAACCACTTGTTGCCTCAGGGCCTAAGCGGGAACCGAAGGCAAAGACGGTCAAACCTCCGGTACCGGCTAAAAGTGCAGCTGATCTGAAAGTGGAACAAATGCAGGCCCTTTTAGGCCATGCGCCGGATAAGGTAAAGGAGGCAAAAGGATACCTGGAGATCCAGACGCAACTGGCGCATTATAAAATGAGATTGAGCTCAGAAGACATCGTTAAAAATGTTAAGGCGATCATCGATGAGCGTAATGACCGCTGGGCACTTACGAAATTCTTAGTACGCTCAAAAGAAACACAAGACCTTTATGATGATCTGGCTGCGATTATAGGCTAAGTACTACTCAGATCGCAATGATTGCACAGGATTCATCAGCGCGGCCTTCACCGACTGAAAAGATACTGTCAGCAAGGCAATGCCCGTCGCTATTATACCTGCCAGTATAAACACCCACCATTCAACATTGATGTGGTAAGCAAAGTTCTCCAGCCAGCTGTGCATCATATACCAGGCCAGTGGAGAGGCGATCAGTACAGCAATTCCCACCAGGCGAAGGAAATCTTTTGAGAGCAACGCCAGTATGCTGCTTACGCTGGCGCCCAATACTTTTCTGACCCCTATTTCTTTGGTACGTTGCTCCGCCATAAATGCTGAAAGCCCTAAGAGGCCCAGGCAGGCCACAATAATAGCCAGTATGGCAAAGCTGGTGAATATGCTGCCTGTTCGCTGTACGTCGGTGTACATACGTGCAAAACGTTGATCGAGGAAAGTATAGCGGATGGGTTGATGGGCGGCAAAATCTTTCCATACGGAGCTGACAGCTTTAATCAGGGGCTGCATATCAGTCGTATTCACTTTAACAGATACAATAGAAGGACTGTTCCCTATCTCCAGGCAGATCGGCCTGATATTTTCCCTTAAAGATTCGAAATGGAAATCTTCTACTACACCAATAACAGTCCGTGGATGATCTCCATTAGCAATACGCTTACCTATCGGATCATCCGGCCCCAGTTGCTTTGCCATCATTTGATTAATGATTACAGCCTGTGAATCTGTAGGCATATTAACATTAAAGTCTCTTCCCGCCACGATACGCATGCCCATGGTTTTAACGTAATCATGGTCCACCTGCCATAACTGCCCTGAGATAGGCGCTGTTTCCTGTGATTTTCCTTCCTCCGAGAAAAGATTATCGTTTCTTTTGGTGCCTGCAACCGGCAGATAATCGCTGACGGAGGCACTTTTCACACCGGGTAATGCTAAAAGCGCTCTTTTAAAGGTCTGCATCCGGTCCCCGATGACATTGGCGCCTTGTATCAGCATTACCTGTTCCTTGTTAAATCCTACTTTTTTGTCGAGGATGTATCTCATCTGGCGGTAAATAACAAAGGTGCCTACAATCAGCGCAATAGATACGGTAAACTGGAACACCACCAATACGCTTCGCATACCAGACTTGCTGCCTCGGTTGATGGTTCCTTTTAACGCGTGGATGGGTTGAAAGGAAGACAGATGCACAGAGGGGTACAGCCCGGCTATTAAGCCCACCACTACTGCGGATACGATCAGCAGCGGCGCCAGCCACCAGGCATGCCAGGGAAAGCTTAATGACTTTCCCGATAGCGTATTGAAAAACGGTAACAGCAGCCAGGCAAGCAGTATACCCAGGGCAAAAGAAAGCAGACTGAATAACAGTGACTCGCTGAGAAACTGTTTGATCAAGCTGCTGCGATCAGAGCCGATGGTTTTTCTGAGCCCTATTTCTTTGGCTCTGGTGGCTGATCTGGCCGTGGAAAGATTGATGAAGTTGATGCAGGCAATGAGCAGGATAAAGCCCGCTATCGCTCCAAAAAGCCATACCATGTGTATGTCGCTATGACTTTGTCCGTCTTCGATCCCCTGGGATCTCAGGTGAATATCTTTTAATGATTGGAATCCCAGGCTCACCTTTGCCATGATGTCTATGATCCCTTTATTACCGGTTGCCCGCGCGCTTTTTAGCAGATACTTGTCTTTAACACCGGATAATTTTGCCTGGAATTTCGCCATATCCGTTCCCGGGCGAAGCAGGAAGTAGGTATGATAGTTAGTCGCCAGCCAGTAGGTTTGTTCACCCGGCCAGAACTCAACGCCTTTCAGGGTGAGCAGGAAATCGCACTGAAGATGGGAGGTCTCCCGGAAATCAGCGATCACGCCGCCTATTTCATAAGGCTTCGCTTTATTATCATTTAGAATAAGCGTTTTGCCGATCGGATTCTCATGCGGGAAATATTTATCTGCTTTACGTTTGGTGATCACGATGGTATTGGGCTTGCTCAGCGCATGTGCAGGATCTCCGTAAATAAAGGGGATCTGAAGTATATTCAGCAGTTCCTGGTCGGTGAAGATCACTCCTTCTTCATAGGTATTCTGTTCTTTATCAGCGCGCCTCACTTCGCTGTTCCCTGCGCCAAACAGCTCGCCGTCTAAAATGCGGCCGGCCTCTTCTACTTCAGGAAAATCTCTTTTCATCGCATCAGCAAGCGGAGGCGGAAGATAAGTGGTCCTGGCATTGGGTATGTGCCAGTCTATCACTGTCCGGTAGATGCGGTCTGCCTGCGGATATTGTTGGTCGTAGCTAAGTTCATGCCTGATGTACAAGGCAATCAGCAAACAGGCGGCAATACCTAAAGCAAATCCACCGATCTTGATGGAAGAATACATTTTCTGCTTCGATAAATTCCGCCAGGCGATCTTGAAATAGCTGCTTAACATAAGGCGTTTTTTTTACTACTGCCCAAGAATGCTGCCATTCCTGTAAACGCTTATTTATGGCCCCGATACACGTTTCTGCGGACAGCTGTTTGTCCGGATCTGGACGATGATTGTCCGGAAGCGAACAACAGGGGCAGGATCACCAGGCCATATGCTGAGGCAGCCAGTATCATTACCCAGCTAAAGCCCAGTTCTACCGCGATGATACTGGCCAGCCCCGTGCTGATCACAGATAAACAGCCGTTTACGCCCCAGGCCCAGGGCACTGCAGCCGCCTCCGTGGTTGCGACGTAGGATAAGCCTGCGGGGAAAGGTATACCCATAAGAAATGCCAGCGGGGCGATGAGTAACAATAGGATGAAAGCCTTAAAGGGCAAAGGCAGATGCATGGTGTTTTGTAACACCGGGCTCAAGACAACTGCATAGCATAACAATAATCCCACGATGCCTCCGATCACCAGCTGCAGCCGCTTTTGTGCACGTGTAAAATAAGAAGAAACATAACTGCCGATCCCGGAGAACGTAAGCAGGGACGTGATCACAGCGGCGGCCGCATATACAGGCGTGCCCAGGTACAGTATACAACGCTGGATCAATACAATTTCCACAAACATATATCCAATGCCTATTCCGCTGAAATAAACCAGGATACCAGGCAGGGCTGCGCTTTTCCATCCTTTCCTGAAAAGCGGCAGTATAATCAGGATGAATGAGAGGAGGCTGATTTGTACAAAAGTTGCTACTACCAGCAGATAACCCAATTCAAAAAACGGCAATGACCGCTTGCCGAAGAAGTTGGCCAGACGCGGTAACCGGGATAGCTTGATGAACTGCGAGAAATAAGGCTGGTTGTCGGTAGCCGGCCGGATATTAAAATCATATTCGTCATAGAAACTGTTTCTGTCGGGCGATAATATCCGGTCGATGTAGTGAAAGAACAGGGTATCTTCAAGCTGGTTATACTGCGCACGTTCAGCTGGTTGCAGGCCGGGCAGTATGGCCGGATCAAACTGCATATCGGTACAGAATTGCCGGACGCGGGCGATCTCTTTTGTTGCTAAAGGCGAACGTGTAACCGTAAAAGTGATCGTGCCCCAGCTTCTGATAGCAGCGATATGTTCCCGAGGATCTGCTACGCCCGCAGCATACAGCATGTCTGTGATGGTGGCCAGCAGCTTCAGGGGATTGCGAAGCGGGTAATCCATCCAGGCGCTCACGCTGATAGCGCCGGTGTAATGCAGTTTGATCCACATTTCGAGGAAAGCTTCCCGGGTAAGGAGAAACTGTTCCTGTAAGGCATAGAGGCCTGCTGATCCGCCAAAGGAGCCCACGATAGGTAATGTGATCAGGTCATACTCTTCGTTGCCGGTTGAGAGAAAAGTGCGTGGTTCCAGGGCATGTGTGCTGATGCTGTCGCCCCACTCATTTTTCAAAAGCGCCAGCATGGCGGCATTCGGCTCTACTGCGGTGATGTGCTCTGCGCCTTTGCTGCGGGCCTGTTGTATATCAACACCGGTACCGGCGCGTAATATCAGTACCTCCTTGCGTTGTGCTATCACATAAGGTAGTGCGAAAGTAGTATAGTTCAGGATGAAAGAGGTATCAGGTTTAAGCACCACACCGAACCAATCGCCATTTACAAAAGCGGCTTGCTGCACGGTAGCCGTGTTGGTAGCAGTAAGACTTAAGCCGGGTGCGTACCGCAAAGCAGGTGAAGTAAGCGTTTGAATAAGTCCATAGGGACTGTTCTTTTCCATCGTGATCTTTGACCCCGGTAGCAGCAGTGTTTTGCTGAGGTCTTTGTATTGGGATAAGACCAGGGGCGAAGGATACATCCATTTCATGCCAATGATAACAATTGCAGCCGGCACCCAAATGACGCGCCGGGGCAGGATCAGCCAGGCTGCCAGCACAGGTAGTATAGCCATGACCGTAGTAAGCTGCTGCGGGCTCAATCTGCTTACACCTGCTAACGCTAAAATACCGCCGATGCCCGAACCTGCAAGATTGGCAAAATAGATCTTGCCGATACGATCTGCATAAGCAACGAACAGGAGGCCGATGGCCAGTGCACCCAGAAAGAAAGGAATAAAGAACAGCAGGTAGCTCAGTAGCAGTAGACCGGCCTGCCTCATATCAGTAAAGAGCAGGTAGGAGTCAAAGCGGATGGCCGGTGCTTGTGCGATGCTGGTTACCAGGGCCATGCTAACCCCTGCACCCATCATCAGCCAGTACAAGCAGCTGGAAAGGTGGGTCAGCAGTTTTTTACGGAAGATGGATAATACAGTACCGGCGCTTCCGAAGCCCAGCAGGGCTACAGAGATCACCATGTAAGCGAAATGGTACCATTGCACAATAGACAGCTGTTGCATCAATGCCAGCTGAAAGGCAATGATGGCAGCAGAAAGCAGGCCAATTGACCAAAGTACCCTCATTACAGCACCATTTTGTAAACTTATTTCCTGGTAAAAGGGACAAATGAAACTGGCAGTAGGCGTTTGGTAGTGGCTTTGCCATCCTTTTTAGTTACAAGCATCAGCCATTGTGTCTGAAAGGGAGAGCCAACCGGGATGATCATTTTTCCATTCTCTCTAAGCTGGTCCAGCAGGGGTGGGGGGATATATGCAGTGGCGGCGGTTACTACAATGGCGTCGAAAGGGGCATGTTCTTTCCATCCGTGATAACCGTCGTCTATCTTAACGGATACGTTGTTATATCCCAGTTGTTGTAATCTTTCAGTGGCGCTTTGGCCCAGGGGCCGGACGATCTCGATGGTATATACCGCTTTCACCATTCCGGCCAGTATAGCGGCCTGGTAACCGGAACCGGTACCTATTTCCAGCACTCTAAAATCTGGTTGGGGGTCAATGACCTGCGTCATGTAGGCAACGATGTAAGGCTGGGAGATCGTTTGCCCGTAGCCGATAGGAACGGGCCGGTCGCTGTAAGCGTAAGACCGCATGCTTTCCGGTATGAAGAGATGACGTTGTACGGAACGCATGGCGGCTAATACGGTTGGCGACCGGACCCCTTCTTTTTCGATCTGCTGTTTAACCATAGCGTTCCTTCTTTCCCGGTAAGCATCTTCCTGGAAGGGGGCGGTGGTCAGCAGCAGGGTCAATATGGCGGTCGTAACCTGCATGGAAGTAAAGGTACGAACTAGTTTGCCCTATTTAACAATTGTGCCGACGGGTGCTCCCACAGGATGATTAGCGGTAAAATGGAATCCCAGCAGTTTAGCTGCAGTCTGAGCGAACTGATCCTGGTAGACCTGGCTCTCCGCCTTCATTTCGCCGTTGGAGGGAAGGCCGGGGCCGATGATAGCCAGCCAGGTTTCATTGGCATGGGGCACATTGCTGCCGTGGTCTGTCCATTGCGGTCCGAGGCCGCGGCCATGATCCGGGTACACCATGATGGTGGTCTGGTCTTTATAAAAAGGGTCTTTTTGGAGCATTTCCCAAAGGTTCCCGATCATCGCATCCAGGTAATGCCCGGCATCAAGATAAGAGTCGTATTGGCCTGCATGTGCGAAATCATCGGGGTCTGAGAAGTCGATATGAATTACTTTGGGATGACTGGCCTGGATATATGCTTTGGTCATGGCATAGGTGTGCACATCGAAGCGTACACCTTTGCCGAAATATTCAGGCAGGAAGTTCTGGATCTCGTTGGCCAGTTCCTGTGCAGCGGTTAGCTTGCCTGTGACATTCTCCCCTGGGATATTCACCAGCATGCCATTGCGGTTCCGGTTCAGGATCCTGGAGAGTGCATCCCAGGAAGCGAAGGTCACCACCTGTTGCTGATACCCAGGCTGTTTGTTGATAAACTCCATCACGTTTTCGTTAGGGTTATCAGGATATTCGTTGGAATTGACAGCGGGATCGTAATATCCACAGAGCGTTTCACTACGACCGGGATAGGAAAACCAGTATTTGTTGCGGACGTTTACCTTGTTACCGAGATCGCGGTTGCCATATAATTGTCCTTTTTGAGCAACGGTTTTCCAGAAGAAAGGCATGAGTTTTTCGCGGCGTTCTTTTTCAGTAGGCGCCCAGTATTTACTGATAAAAGCAGCGGAGTCCTGGACGTGGTATTTGTTGTTGAAAATAATGGCGGAATCAGCGCCATGGAAGACTTCCTGCCAGCGGTAGCCGTCGATGGAGATGAGAATGATGTTCTTTGTTTTTTGTTGTGCAAAGTTGCAGTTGCTGATGAACAGCAGGAGAAGAATGAGATAGAGATTGCCTTTCATGTGTTGACGTGATGTTTAGTATAAATATACAAAGAGGGGAGGGGAAGCTGCACATTAAATGATTATTAACGGCATCCCTTATTTTAGGTAGATTTATGTTCTACCAATCGCTTTTTCCCTTACCTTCGATTAAGCTCTATCCTTAACGGTTAAATGCAGTTTTTATGACTGATCTTAACTTAAGGACCATACCCCGCAAGTTTGGTAACACCCATCGCACAGACGTTTGGTGGGTAAGCCCCACGTTTGTTGCTATCGCTTTCATCTCCTTTATCATCTACGTTACCTGGGCAGCTTTCCAGGGAGAAAATTACTGGTTCGGTCCTTATCTATCCCCCCTTTATTCCCCTGAATTATTCGGCGCTTCCCCCCATAGCTGGTTCGGTGGAAAGCCAGGCTGGTGGCCCTCGCTATTACCATGGTCCCCTGCGCTGCTCATCCTCTGGGCGCCCGGCCTGTTCAGGTTTACCTGCTATTATTACCGCGGAGCCTATTATAAAGCCATCTGGGCCGACCCTCCCGCATGCACTGTAGGCGAACCACGTAAAACCTATTGGGGCGAACACTCCCTTCCCCTGATCCTGCAAAACGTACATCGTTACTTTTTATATATCGCCTTATGCTTCCTGTTATTCCTGGCAATGGATGTTTGGAACGCCATGTGGTTCACCGACAGCACCACCGGCCAGAAAACCTTCGGCATTGGCGTTGGCACCCTGGTACTGGCCACCAATGTAGTACTACTCGGCGGATATGCGTTAGGGTGCCATTCCCTCCGTCACCTGGTTGGCGGCTTTATGGACCGCCTTTCCGGCCGCCCGGTACGCAGACGCCTATATCAGTGCGTCAGCTGTATGAACCGCAAACATAAAATATGGGCCTGGATGAGCTTATTCTGGGTAGCATTTTCAGATATATACGTCCGTATGTGCGCAATGAACATCTGGACAGACTGGAGAATATTTTAAACCTGCAGCATGACCCCTTACGATACATATGATTATGATGTACTGATCATCGGCGCTGGTGGCGCCGGTCTCCGCGCAGCGATAGAAGCCGCCGCCAGCGGCGTTTCGGTAGGTCTGATCTGTAAATCCCTCTTAGGCAAAGCACATACGGTAATGGCTGAAGGCGGTGTAGCCGCCGCCCTCGCCAATGTAGATGAACGCGACAGCTGGAAAGTGCATTTCACTGATACCATGCGCGGCGGCCAATACCTCAACAACTGGCGGATGGCAGAACTGCACGCCAAAGAGGCGCCGGACCGGGTACGCGAGCTGGAAGCATGGGGCGCATTGTTCGACAGAACAAAAGACGGCCGCATCCTGCAAAGGAATTTCGGCGGACATAAATACCCGCGTCTCGCCCACGTTGGCGACCGCACCGGCCTCGAAATGATCCGCACCCTGCAGGATCACGGCATCCACAGCGGGATGGAAGTACACATGGAACATACCATCATCACCTTACTGAAAGAAGGCGACAGGGTCACCGGGGCCTTTGGCTACGAACGTGAAAAAGGCCGCTTCATTATCTTCCGCGCCAAAGCCATCGTACTGGCTACCGGCGGCATCGGACGCGCATACAAGATCACCAGCAACAGCTGGGAATATACAGGAGACGGGCAATCGCTGGCCTACCACGCAGGTGCAGAGCTCATGGACATGGAATTTGTACAGTTCCATCCTACGGGGATGGTATGGCCGCCCAGCGTACAAGGTATCCTTGTTACCGAAGGCGTGCGCGGCGAAGGCGGTATCCTGCTGAATAAGGAAAAGCAACGCTTCATGTTCCAGGACATCCCGGAGCTGTACCGCAATCAAACGGCAGACAATGAAGAAGAAGGATGGAGATATACACAAGGTGATCGCCAGGCCAGGCGGCCGCCCGAACTGCTTACCCGCGACCATGTAGCCCGCTGCATCGTGAGGCAGATCAAGGAGGGGAAAGGCAGTCCGCATAACGGCGTATACCTCGACATCTCCTGGATTAACAGCAAACTGCCCAATGCAGCAGAACATATCCGGAAGAAACTCCCCAGCATGTACCACCAGTTCATCAAACTGGCAGATATCGATATTACCAAAGAGCCCATGGAAGTAGGGCCTACTACCCACTATGTCATGGGCGGCATCCGGGTAGACGCAGATACACAAATGTCCACCACCGTGCCCGGGTTATTCGCCGCTGGCGAATGCGCCGCTGGCCTCCACGGCGCCAACAGGCTGGGCGGCAATTCTCTCTCGGATCTGCTGGTATTTGGCAAACGCGCCGGCGAATACGCCGCCAGGTTTGCCAGGGAACATACCCACGCCAGTATCAGCGAAGCCACCGTAGCAGCCGCCGCTAAAGCCGCCCTGGCCCCCTTTGAAAGAACAGACGGGGAGAACCCCTTCCAATTACAATACGATCTGCAGGAGATGATGCAAAACCTGGCAGGAATTGTGCGGCGGGAAGATGAGCTGCAGCAGGCCATGGAAGAGCTGAAAAAACTGCAGGCGCGCGCGCAGGAAGTGAAAGTAAGCGGCAACCGGGAGTATAACGGCGGATGGCATACGGCGCTGGACCTGCGTAACCTGCTCACCGTATCAGAAGCAGTGGCCAGGTCGGCTATAGAAAGGAAGGAAAGCGTGGGCGCACATTTCCGGGAGGATTATCCAACAAAAGATACTACCGGCGCTAAGTATAACCTGGTGGCCGCCAAAGGCGCAGACGGAGGCATGCAGATCAGGCGGGAACCGCTTCCGCCCATACGCGCCGACTTACAACAGATCATTGAAGAAATGAAATAATGAAAAAGGTTACATTCCGGATATGGCGCGGAGATGCCAACGGCGGCAAATTTGAGCAATACACCATCGATATTGCCGAAGGGATGGTAGTGCTCGACGCCGTTCACCAGGTACAGGCACAGCAGGCCAATGACCTCTCTGTACGCTGGAACTGCAAGGCAGGCAAATGCGGATCCTGTTCCGCAGAGATCAACGGCAGGCCCAAGCTCATGTGCATGACCCGCCTGAGCGATCTGCCCCTGGATCAACCGGTATTGCTGGAACCCATGAAAGCTTTTCCGCTGATCCGCGACCTGGTGACAGACGTTTCCTGGAACTATCGCGCAAAGAAAATGATCAGGCCCTTCAAGCCCCGCAAGCCGGATGCGGCAGACGGCACCTGGCGTATGGACCAGGTGGATATAGACCGGGTGCAGGAATTCCGTAAATGCATAGAATGCTTTCTATGCCAGGATGTATGCCACGTGCTGCGGGAACATCAGCTAAACAACGTCTTCATCGGCCCCCGCCTGCTGGTATACAGCGCTTCCCTTGAAATGCATCCCCTCGATGTGGAAGACCGCCTCGAAGCCCTCAAAAAAGCCCATGGCATCGGTTATTGCAATATCACTAAATGCTGTACTACTGTTTGTCCGGAAGAGATCACCATTACAGACAATGCTATCATTCCGCTAAAAGAGCGTGTAGCCGACAGGTTTTATGATCCCTTGAAAAGGATCTTCCGGTTTCTCCGTTCCAAGACATCATCTTTAAAACATTGAGCCATGTTTCAACTGAAATCAATTTCCAAAGAGAGCATCCCCCTGGCGCTCGAAAAGGCTGAACGCTATCGTTTGCTGAATGAACCCTGGATCTCTGACAGCATCTGCCGCGACATACTGGAAGCAGATCCGGAGAACAGCAAAGCTATTCTGATGCTGGTGCTGTCCATCGCAGATCAATTCGATATCGGATCGCATGCAGATGTAAATGAAGCTAACCGGCTGCTGGATCGCCTCCCTGGTGAATACGAGCGGGAATATTATGCGGGGGTGGTCAGCGAAAGAAAAGGTAAATCCCTGCTCACTAAATCTGCGCCGGACGAGTCCCTGGCCTATGAATGGCTGTATGATGCCATGCAGCATTATGAAAGGGCCGAAGCAGTGCGCCCACCCAATAATGATGACGCCATCCTGTGCTGGAACACCTGTGTGCGCCTCATCCAACGCTGTCACCTGTCGCCCAGGAACGAGCCTTATATAGAACCGGAGCTGGAGTAAGTTTGAACGTTTGATAGTTTGAAAGTATGTTTCTGGTGCAAGCATTCCTTTAAACACTTAAACTTTCAAACCTTCAAACCTTCATTACTTCTTCGCCAGCTGATACTGCTGCTTCAAATACATCCGGACCTTCTCCATTTCCGGCCGGTCTGAAGGAACGGTTATACTAGCCAGCTGCTGATAATACTGCTTTGCTTTTGCGGTATTATTAGACTTTTCGGCAGCTTTTCCGGCGCCGTAAAGCCCATTGAAACGGTTAGGGCGCTCTTTCAGATCCTTTTCATAGGCAACGAGCGCCTCCTCCGGTTTGTTCATCTGCAGCAACATATCTCCCAGCAATTCCCTGGCGGGCAAAACTTCTCCCGGAGTAACAGGCAGCTTCTGTATATTGTCTTCTATATCCGCCGCAGCGCGCATCAGCTTCAGTGCTTCTTCATTTTTCCCTCCCTCTTTAAATAAAAGCCAGGCCTGGCAGGACTTGATCTGGATCTGCAGCTGGCTGGCCTTATAGCCGTCTTTCTGCGCCATCAGCGTATCATAGATCAGCTGCAGCTGTTTAAGCTCCGCTCTGGCGGCATCAAAACGGCCGGTATGTATATTGCCCAGGGAGCGGGCGTAATAGGTAATGGCTTTGGCCCAGGAATGCGCTTTCCAGGGAAAATTGGCAGGGCCGGATGTTTGCAGCGCAGCAGCTTCCTTCCACAGGCGGTTCTCCAGTACATAACGCGCAGGAACAGCGGCCAGGGAATAGGCTACTTTGAAACTGGCCGGATGTATGTTCGTCATGGTTTTAATATAGTCGCATTGTTCCTTGGCATGCACATTATCCGCTTTTTGCAGGTAAGCATATACCAGGTAATCCACGCCGTGCAGCTCTTCATCCCAATGCCCTTTAATGCCCATGTTCTCTCCGTAACACCTCGCAGCACTGGTAGCCACCAGGTTCGATTGTATATCCTCATCCCAGAGCCCCAGCCGGGTGAAGATATGCGAGGGCATGTGCTGGGCATGCGCAGAAGAAGGCGCGATGGAGGCATAACGTTTGGCCGCAGGCAGGGCCAGCTGCGCCAGTGCTGCATAGTCGTAGCTATGGATAATATAGTGCACCACGCCGGGGTGGTCAGGTTTATAGCGATAGATGGCCATCAGCAGCGCGCCGGCCTTTCTTTGTCTGCGGAAGGTAGTGTCTGCCGGGCTGGCGGCGCCGTTCAGCGCCAGTGCGTAGAAGATGGCCGCCTCCGGGTCATCGGGATAATCGGCATATACCCTTTCCATGGCTTCTTCAAAGCGCTGGCTGCGGGTAGCATGATCAGAGATGTCCCAATTGTTGTAGAATGCCGCCACGGCATTAATGTAGGCGGATTCCCTTGCGGTAGTTTTAAGGGATTGTGCAATGGTGATGGCCTTAGCGCCTTTTTCCAGTTCTTCCTGTGTGGGAGGCGTCCAGAGCGGGTGATAATTGCTCATGGCCACTCCCCAGTAAGCCATGGCGCATCCTGGTTCTTCGTCGATGATCTTCGCAAAGACCTTCTCTGCTTCGTCATATTCGAAGGAGTGGAGTAAGGATACCGCGATGTTGAAATCTTTTTGTGTTTTCTCTGAGCAGGATGTTTTAAAGCTTACCTCGCCCAGTTGCTTGTCGGGCGGCCCGCAGAGTATGATGTTTCCTCTCTTCAGATCGATAGCGCTGATCGCTTCTGTACTAGGGATCCTGTTCCTTTGATGGCATGCAGCAATAAGGAATACGCATAAACCGGTAATGAACAGTACTAAGTCCCATGGGAACTTTTTCATGTTGTGGTATGTTTGTGGGGTAACTGTTAAAATAAATCAGCCAATTTATTTTACTTGAGGCATAGTGCTATACCGAAGTTAAAATAAATTGGCTGATTTACCACAATGAATTATGGCCCGGAATTATGGCTTGGGATAGGTGGTATCTCCCACGAGCTCCGGCAGGTCTACATTGGCCCAATCGAAATTATTCACCTCCTTTACCTTCTTTCCCAGGAATTCCACGTGGCAATACAGTCCGTAAATGGGCTTCAGGCGCAGGTATTTATCTGCCAGGGAGGAAAAGCGGCCAACAATGGGATTAGACAGGCCGGTTTCAATGCATTCGATGCCAAGCGCCGGAGAGAACAATGCTTTCATCCCCATATCGCTGAACTGGAAAAAGTTCCAGGGCCTTTCATGGGCGGAATAAGAGAAATGGGTTTCCACAAAAACAAGGCCGCCTACTTTCAGTAGTTTGGCGATCTCTGTGGCTACCACCCAGGGCATGGCGAAATGTTCGAAGCAGGCAGAGGTGTAGATGATGTCGAATTGCTGTCCGGCGAAATAAGACGAGAGCTTGTGCGCATCTCCCACCACATCCACATTCCTGCCGGGATAGTAGTCAAAACCAATGTATTCTGCTTTAGAAAATTTCTCCCGGGCGAAGGATTCACCGGTTACTTCGCGGCTGCCGATCTCCAGGATCCTGGTGCCGGGTTTGTTGCCGATCTCATACAGGTAGTTCTGCCAGTTTTGGTGACTCACACGGTCCGACATAGGCACATTCTTTACGAGGAAGCGTTTGTCAAACCGGGATTCAATAAAAGTAGGGAGCTTAAAGCCTGCTTGGAATACTTTCAATAGGACTTTCTTCATATGATCAGTTAAAGTTCGCTTTGTCTTCATTAAGACAGCTGATATGCTAACATAGGTTGGGCTCGTTGGCTCATATTTAACATAGGCTAGGTCGAAACAAAAATATTTTTATTTTTTTTAATTATGCGAATTTCTTATATTCTTTTAAAAAAAAGGATGGCAAGTCATGTAATTTCCAGGTTAACGCTTTGTGTGATGCTCTTGTTAAGCGCAGCCGGCGCCTCGGGGCAATCTACCCCGGCTGTCACTGATATCTCCAATCACCTGCTGGACTGGCTCAAACAGCTCAACGCCAATTTTGATAAGTATTATACGGCTGAAAAAGGACCTGATCTGAAAACGCGGGTAACCCTGCTGAAAGACGACCTGACCATTTATATGAAAGCCCGTAAGAAATTGTCAGACAGCCTGTTTAGGAACAATATCGCCCCCGGTAAGAAGGACCCGGCTAACCTGGAGTCCCTGAAGACCAAAATGAGCACGGTAATAGGCCGCCTGCGCGACGTAACAGACCTCACCAATAAAGAGCTGCGTGTGGAAGGCGACAAGCTGAATGATGAGATCTACAACGCCCTGTATGGGGAACCGGCCCGCTACCTGTCTTACCTGGACGCTTTCCTGGGCGGGGCCGATGTTACGAAGAAAGACCTGGCCGTCGACGGCAGTGCCGTGTACGCCCGCTTTGAAGAATGTGTGAACAACCTCACCGCCGTACAGAACAAGATCGAACGAAGAATGTAGCGGCAGCGGCTTAGATATAATGAATTGTTAATATTTTTGCTGCGCTTGTATATATTTTTATCCTGTCTTAGATTGAGACGAAATGAGGCGCGCTATTCTGTTACACAAGACAGTTGTCATCATCATATTGCTCCTGTTCCGGCTGGCTGCCAGCGGGCAGGTAAAAGT
>Ga0102590_1002254_pt1 | contig 23737 bp, 32 predicted proteins | sample AraplaMF_Col_mMF_FD_76859 | JGI IMG/M metagenome (GOLD analysis project Ga0102590, IMG submission 76859) | Arabidopsis root microbial communities from the University of North Carolina, USA - plate scrape MF_Col_mMF | ecosystem: Host-associated > Plants > Roots > Endosphere | place: USA... | reverse complement strand
CAAGAGCCACACCGTCGACATCATCAGCGACTTCTACAACGAGCACGATTTGAAGGTGATCGAGTTCGGCCCCGACCTCGGCTACGTCAACTGGAAGGACATCGGGCTCAACCCCTATGGCAATTCGCTGATCGTCAACGGCGCCTACTTGCAGAAAAATCCAAAGCTCGTCGAAGAGTTCGTGCGCATCTCGCAGAAGGCTTTTGCGACGTGCGTCGCCGAGGTCGAGCCCTGCCTGAAGGCGCTGCTCGACCAGGTCTCCGGTCTCGACAAGGCGAACCAGGAGCGCCAGTGGGAGCGCATCAAATATCTGATGACGGACGAGTTCACGACCACAAAGGGTCTCGGCTGGATCGACGGTGAGCGGATGAAGAAGGACTACGAGCTGGTCCAGACCTATCTCGGCATGGAGAAGCCGTTCGACGTCACCACGGCGTTCACGACGAAGATGCTGGATCCGGGCGTCAAGATGGACGCGAGCAAGGTGAAGAAGTAGGGGCGATCTCTCCTCGTCATTGCGCGCTACTCGATCCCCGTCACCCTGAGGCGGCCGCTTCTTCAGCGACCCTCGAAGGGCGACGGCCCGGCTGCAGCGCGGCCGTGCATCCTTCGAGGCTTCCCATGCGCCGCTTCGCGTCGCATGGCGCGCACCTCAGGATGAGGGAGCGGGCAATCATGCCCGCGGTCTGGGCCCGTCCCACCCACGCAACCCCATGGAGGCATTAACCAGCCGTTAACCATATCCGCCGCATCGTTAACCATTCAATAACAGGGAACGAGTCGGCCGCTATGGAGGCTGCAGCAAAAGTCCAACGCCAAATGGTGCGCCTGCGCGGGCGCTCCTACGTGGCCTTCGTGTTCGTGCCGACGGTTCCCATCCAGGACTGGCTCCAGGAGATCGACGCCACCATCGCCCGCTCGCCCGGTTTCTTCGCCGGCCGGCCCGTGGTGATCGACCTGTCCTCGGTCGATCTCAGCCAGTCCGGCATCAGCCATCTGCTCGCCAGCCTCCAGGACCGCAACATCCGTGTGCTCGGCATCGAGGGCGTAGAGGAGGCGCGGTTGACGCCGGCTATGCCGCCGCTGCTTTCGGGTGGGCGCAGCTGCGTGGTCGAGCCGAGCGCGCCGAAGAAGCCCGAGGCGAAGGCCGAGGCCAAGCCAACCTCGCTGCTGCTGGAGAGCCCGGTGCGCTCGGGACAGACCGTGATTTTCCCCGACGGCGACGTCACCATTCTGGGCTCGGTCGGCTCCGGCGCGGAAGTCGTTGCCGGCGGCTCCATCCACATCTACGGCGCGCTGCGCGGCCGCGCCATGGCGGGGGTGAACGGCCACACGAGCGCGCGGATCTACTGCCAGAAGATCGAAGCCGAACTGCTTGCAATCGATGGGTTTTACCAGACTGCTGACGATATCGACGAGGCCCTGCGTGGCAAGCCGGCGCAAGCCTGGCTGCAAGGCAACACCATGCGAATTACCGCGCTGAACTGACCAGAAGGAGATTTTCGAGATGGCCAAGGTACTGGTCGTGACATCAGGCAAGGGCGGAGTCGGCAAGACGACCACGACCGCCGCATTGGGGGCTGCGCTGGCGCAACGCGGCGAAAAGGTCGTCGTGGTCGATTTCGACGTGGGCCTGCGCAACCTCGACCTCGTGATGGGCGCCGAACGCCGCGTCGTGTTCGACCTCATCAACGTGGTGCAGGGCGTCGCCAAGCTCCCGCAGGCGCTAATCAAGGACAAGCGGCTGGAGAATCTGTGGCTGCTGCCGGCCTCGCAGACCCGCGACAAGGATGCGCTGACGGAAGAGGGCGTCGGCAAGGTCATCGCCGATCTGCGCAGCCGTTTCGACTGGGTGATCTGCGACAGCCCGGCCGGCATCGAGCGTGGCGCCTCCATGGCGATGCGCTTTGCCGACGAGGCGGTGATCGTCACCAATCCCGAGGTGTCCTCGGTGCGCGATTCCGACCGCATCATCGGCATGCTCGATTCCAAGACGGTGCGGGCCGAGAAGGGTGAGCGCGTCGAGAAGCACATTCTCATCACGCGTTACGATCCCTCCCGCGCCGCGCGCGGCGAGATGCTGACCATCGAGGACATCCTCGAGATTCTCGCGACGCCTCTGCTCGGCATCATCCCGGAGAGCCAGGACGTGCTGCGCGCCTCCAATGTCGGCACGCCGGTGACGCTGTCGAACGCCGAAGGCGCACCCGCGCGGGCCTATATCGACGCGGCGCGGCGGCTATGCGGCGAGACCGTCGCCATGCAGGTGCCGACCGAGCGCAAGGGTTTCATGGATCGGCTGCTGCGACGGAGGGCTGCATGAGCATGGGTCTGCTCCGGCTTCTCCGCGGCAACAAGGCCTCTGCACCGGTCGCTCGCGAACGTCTGCAGATCCTGCTTGCCCATGAACGCGGACTGCGCGGCCAGCCCGATCTGCTCGGCGTGCTGCGTGAGGAAATTCTCGCCGTCGTATCCAGGCACGTGACGCTGGATCCGACCAAGGTCATCGTCCGGCTTGAGCGTGGCGACGAGGTGTCGACCCTGGAGGTCGATATCGAGGTGCCCAACGACTTCGAGCGCAAGAACAAGAAAGTGGCGGTCGCGTAAGGGAACGCGGCTGCATAACATCCGGTTTGGGGTGGGTGAAAAGGCGGTCCGCTGGGCACAGCGGGCCGCCTTTGTTTTTGTGGGGGCGGCGGCACCGGGCTCGAACTCGATCGATGTGATCGGCGGAGGGCGGAACGGGCGTTGCGGAGAAACCGTTGTCAGAGGTCCGCGGACCGCCGAGCCGGGCGCCGCGGTTTCCTCAAGCGGGAGAGCGCCCATGATGTCCGAGGTCCAGGTCCACACCGTCGCGCGGCAGATGCTGGAACAGCATGGTCTTGGTGCAATCGCGAAAGCCGCAGAACAGGCGCAGGCCTGCGAGGGCCGCGGCGAGGCCGACGAGGCCAGGGAATGGCGTCATATCGTCGATGCCATGAAGGTCATGCGCGGGCCGCACCAGAGCTGATCGGTATCAGTTGCGCCCGGTTCCATCCTTGATCATGTCGAGGATGCGGCTCGCCAGCGCCTCGACGACGAACGGCTTTGTCAGCACCTGCATATCAGGGGCGAGCTGGCCGTTGCCGATGATGGCGTTCTCGGCATAGCCGGTAATGAACAGCACCTTCAATGCCGGCCGCGTGGTCCGCGCGGCGTCCGCGAGCTGGCGGCCGTTCATGCCGCCAGGCAGGCCGACATCGGTCACCAGCAGATCGATGACCTGGTCCGACTGCAGGATGTTCAGGCCGGTCGGCCCGTCATGCGCCTCGATGACATTGAAGCCGATCTCCTCCAGCGCGTCCGTCAGCAGCATCCGAATCGAGGGCTCGTCGTCTACAACTAGGATCGTGTGGTCCGCCTGCGGGTGCATAGCGGTTTTGGTGGCGAGTGCCGCAGGTCTGTCAGTCTCCTTGCCGTAATGGCGTGGCAGATACAGGCACATGGTCGTGCCCTGGCCAACCTCGGAATAGATCCGGACCTGTCCGCCCGACTGGCGCACGAAGCCATAGACCATGGACAGCCCGAGGCCAGTGCCCTGGCCGATCGGTTTCGTGGTGAAGAACGGCTCGAAGGCACGCTCGACCACTTCGGGGGCCATGCCGGTGCCGGTATCTGTGACGCAAAGGGAGACGTATTGGCCGGGATCGAGATCGCGCTCGCCTGCGCCGTGTTCGTCGAGCCAACGGTTGGCGGTCTCGATGGTGAGCCGGCCGCCCCCGGGCATCGCGTCGCGGGCGTTGATGCAGAGGTTGAGCAGGGCGTTCTCGAGCTGCGAGGCATCGATCAGCGTCGGCCACAAGCCGCCGGCCGTGACGACCTCCACCGCGATCTCCGGGCCCACGGTGCGGCGGACCAGCTCCTCCATGCCCATGACGAGGCGGTTGAGATCGGTCGGCCTGGGATCGAGCGTCTGCCGCCGCGAAAAGGCCAACAGCCGGTGCGTCAGCGCGGCGGCGCGCTTGGCCGCGCCTTGCGCCGCCGAGACGTAGCGGTCGATCTCCTTGACGCGGCCCTGGCCGATCCGCGTCTGCAGGAGTTCGAGCGAGCCGATGATCCCGGTGAGCAGGTTGTTGAAATCGTGGGCGATGCCGCCGGTCAGCTGTCCGACCGCTTCCATCTTCTGCGACTGGCGCAGCGCTTCCTCGGCCTCTCGCAGCCGCTCCTGCTCCTTCAGGCGTTCGGTGACGTCGTAGGAGAACTGGTAGGCGCCGAGAAGCCGGCCTTCGCCGTCGCGCAGGCAGTTGAAGCGCATCTCGTAGAAGCGGCGGGCACGCCCGGGCTCGCCGAACCCGGCGATCTCGACGAAGGCTTCGCCGGCAAGCGCTCGTGACCAGGCGGTTCGGATGGCATCGCGATGCTCGGGTTGATCTTCAAGCAGCTCGAGCATGTTGTCACCGACCTTCGGCAAGATACCGTAGATGCGATGAAATTCCCGGGCCGCGGCGCCGTTGACAGCGAGCCAGCGGAAGTCGGGATCGACGACCTGGACGAACGCATCGGTGCCTTCGACGAGGTCGGCCATCAGCTTGCGCTCGGCCAGCGCGGCGACGACGCGTGCTTCCAACGTCTCGTTGAGCTGCTGCAGCTCTCTCTCGGCGCGCTTGCGCGGGGTGATGTCCTGGAACAGCACCGCGACCTGCTTGCGGCTGGCGGGCTCGACCCGAAAGGCGGCCAGTTCGAGGTGGCGGCTGGTCGCGACCAGCTCGCGCTCGAAGCGGATCGGCACGCCGGTCCGCAGTACGCCGCCGTAGAGCTCGACCCAGCCGCCGGCCTCATCCGGGACCATCTCCCGGACCTTCTGCCCGACCACGTTCGCGATGCCGGCATGCTGGGTGTAGGCGGGATTGGCTTCTACGTGGACATAGTCGCTGAGCGGACCGTGCGGGCCGTCGAAGAACTCGATGATGCAAAAGCCTTCGTCGATCGAGTTGAACAGTGTCCGGTAGCGCTCCTCGCTGTCGGCGAGTGCGGATTCAACCTTCCGTCGCTCGGTGAGGACGGCCGCCCCAGCCGCCTTCAGGCGTGCGTTTTCCTCCTCCAGCGCCTTCAGACGGCGTTGAAGGTCCTCAAGCTCGATCGAATCCACAAGTGCTCGCGGGGTTGACGTTTCCAGGGGCCGCTCCTCGGCCCTGCGGATCGCATTCTAGCGAGCGTAAGCACCGCGGCAAGCCGTCCGCTCCAACCCGGAAGCAGCCCGCCGGGTTCCCGCGTCACAGTGCGGCCTATCGTTCGCCCTGGTCGCCGCCTTGCGTGCCGGACTTGTGCTGGGTCTGCGGCTGACTGCGCTCGCCGGTCTCCTTGCAGGGAAGCGGCTCCCACGATCCATCCGGCGCCTGCTGATAGGCGCTGCAGGACGCCGACGCGGCCGACTTGTCCTCGCTCTTCTGGGCGTCGGAATTCTTCGCCAGCACAGGGGCGGTGAGCACGGCGCCGGCCGCGAGAGCACCGGCGAAAACGAGATGGGCAATCCGCATGGGGGTCTCCTGTTCGAAGAGCCCGCATGCTGGCAATGATTGTGACGATTATTTGCCGCGGCGGCGGTTCCGTCGCGGCATGCTTAACCGCGATAGGAATTAGCCGCCCTTGGCGCGGATCAGGCCGGCGAGGTTGGTCTTCTGGGCCTCGCACCAGCTCGGCATGCCGATGCGGCGCTGGTTGAGATCGGTCGCCTGGGTGGCCACCGCGACCTCGGCCATCAGATCGTCATCCTGCTTCTCGCCCATCTTGCCGCCGGTGTGCATCCAGGCGATCGCCTTGCGCACCTTCTCGGTGGTGCCGTCGGGCAGGTGCATCTGCTCCGCCTTCTGCACCAGGTCCTGGTAGACGACATCCGTACCCGGGCATTCGACCTTGGCGGCGAAGGCCTGCAAGACCAGCGTCACATAGGTCGAGCGTGCATGGTCGTCGGCTGCTCGGGTCGGCGCGGCGGTCAGCAACAGGCCCGCGATCAGGAAAGCGGTGCGCATCCTTAGGTCCTCCTTCATTTTTTTAAGAGGCTAGCGTCCGGCGGGCTACTCCGCAATGGTGCCGGGGCGCATTTGTCGCTTCGCGCTGCGGTGCGCTATCGTGGCCGGCATCCCCTGGTACGGAGAGCGAGATGAGCCTGTTCAGCACGCCGTTCGATCCTGCACGCGACACGGCGCTCGTGACCGGCGCCGGCAATGGCATCGGCCGAGCCATCGCGCAGGCCCTGGTCGGCGAGGGCGTGCGGACCGTGTTCGCCGATGTCAATGCGGAGCGTGTGAAGGCCGCGATAAGCGCGAGCAGCAAGCCTGAATTGGCGGTGCCGTGGGTTGGCGATCTCGCGAGGCTCGATACATGCGATGAGCTGCTGGCTGCCGCACATGCCGCGCTGGGCGAGGTCTCGCATTTCGTGCACAGCGCGTCTCCGCCGCGGCGCGAGGCCGATCACGCGCTCGCGGTCGACCGCAAGACCTGGCAGGAGATGCACGCCGTCAATCTTGACGCCGGCTTTCACCTGGCGCGCGAGATCGCAAAACGGCTGATCGCGGCAAAGCAGCCCGGCTCGTTCCTATTTCTCACCTCGCTGCATGCGGGTACGCCGCGCAACCTGCCGCATTATTCGACGGCGAAGGCGGCAATGGCGATGCTGGTGAAGGAGCTCGCGAAGAGCTTTGGTCGTCACGGCATTCGCGTCAACGCGCTGGTGCCGGGTGCGATCGCAGCGGGCGGTTTCGTCGCGGATGCTTCGCTGGCGAAACACATTCCGCTCGGTCGTCTCGGCGCGGCCAACGATCTCGCGCCGATGGCGCTCACAGTGCTGTCGAACAAGCTCTCGGATTACGTCACCGGCGCAGCCTTCGTCGTCGACGGCGGCCTGTCGCTGACGAACTGGTTCGAAGCGCCTGATCTGGGCGTGTAGCTCAGCGCCGCCAGGCCGGCACGGGATCGAGCGGCGTGCGATAGACCTCGTTGTGATCGCGATCGGTGACGCGTACCGCGCAGCCCTTCTGCTGCAGCTCCGGCTTGACCTGCGACAGCTCATTGGCCAATTGAACGGCGCGATCGGAGGCGACCTCGATATCTTCGAGGATGATTTCGCCCTGGTTCTTGAACTCTTCACCGACCACGAGATCGAAGGAATAGTAAGGCATCCGAATTCTCCGGTGTGACGACCAGATCTGAAAAAGCAGCCTTCAATGGAAGGCTTCAAAACATGCTGGATCGTACCACTGAGTCGATGTCTATCGGGTGAACGGACCGCGCAATCTCTGTGCTTATGGCGCAGAAATGATGTGCAGTGCGCATGTGCATTAAGATTTTATTAAATATGTCGGCGCGATCATTAGGCATGGAATTGCAGCAGAACCGGGCTCCGGGAACCGGCAGCTGCAAGAGAAGGCCGCCGGCATAGATCCCGACGGCCTTTTCTCTTGCGAAGACGATCGAAGCATCGCGTCCCGTAGTAACCCGGATTCAACGCGTCACATCGACTCGGACAGCGTGCGCGACTGGCGCCAGCGCTGTTCTGTCGTTGCTCTAGCGCAGCGGCATCGGCGGCCGCACCACAGGGCCGTCGTCATCTGCGACGGCTTGCGTCGTGGCGACGGGGGCGGCCGGCGGCGCGGCCGCAGCTGCCTGCGACGGCGGGGGAGGCGCGAGCGGTGCGGGCGCGTAAGTGTGCGACACCACCGGCTTCGGCTTGCGAACCGGGGGCGGTGTCGGGGCCGGAGCTCGCGGCGGGAGCGCAGACACGCGCGCACGCGGATCGATCGGCGGCCTCGCCTCGGTCACGGGCTTCGGTGCAGGTGGCTTCGCCATCTCGCGTGCCATCTGCTCCTGTCCGGCCTTCAACTCGGCGATGCTGGCCTTGAGCGCTTCGATCTGCTGCGCCATCAAGCCGATATCGCGCGTCATCGATTGCACAGACTGCGTTGGATCGGGCTGCGTCGCCGCGGGCGCGGCTGCTGCAATTTGAGCTGCGGGTGCGGCCGCCGTAGATTGATCGCCGGTTTGATCGGTCGCGGCGGCTTGCGCTGCGGCGACCGGCGCGGTCTGCGATGTCGCAGGCAGCAGCGCTGCCAGGGTCGGCGTCCATTGCGCAAGCATCGGCTTGACGGTGTCGCCGTGTTTCTCCCAGGCGATGGTGGCGGCCGCGCTGCCGCCCGCAAACAGAAACGTGAGGAACGCGCCGCGCAGCCATTTGCTCGCGGCGGATCGCTTGCGCGGGCCGAGACCATCGCTCGCCGCGACGCGCACGGCGGTGTCGACGGAGGGAACGGCCGCCTGCGGCTCGGCCGCGGGACTGAACTTCGGCTCCGGATTGATTTTTGGTTCCGGTGTGAATGTCGGCTCCGGACGGCTCACGATCTCCGGCGCCAGCGACGGAGCAACGCTGACGGGACGCGAGGCCCGCACGATGTCGGGCGAAATCTGCACGGCGTCGTGCGGGTCGTTGTCCCTGACCGCATCCTTCACGATCGCATCGACGATTTGACTGCTGTTCAGCGTCGCGAGCATCGCAGCTCCTTGCACTTTGGTCGTCCGCATTGGCGCGAGCCGATCTGTTGACGTGCCCCATCCCAAGCCCAGGGAGCACGAGTCCAGTCGGGTTTGACCAAAGCAAGGCGAGGGGATGGAGACTGTGCGACGCTTGTCCGCCGTTTGTGGTGATGGAACTCGTTCCCGCACACGCGGACGTGTTCCGGATAGCCTTGTTTTCAGCACGATTTTGGCACTATCTGGCGACGCTGGGGGCGCTGCCATTCGCTATCGGGGGCCGGCGGTGCCAAGATCTTTATTCGCCTTATTCATCGTTGCCTTGTTGCCGCTCGGCGGCTGCATGCAGACGACTCTTTCGCCATCGACGGATGCGAGCATGACGGCCCGCGATCGTCAGTTGCTGGCGCACGCGCCTTACGCGAAGGCCGATGTGCCCGAGCAGTTTCTCCGGCACGTCGTCGATTATCCGCGCAAGGAGCAGCCAGGCACGATCCTGGTCGATACCGACGCGCGCTATCTGTATTTCGTGCTGCCGGACGGCAAGGCGATCCGCTACGGCGTTGCAGTCGGCGAGGAGGCGATGGCCTTCTCGGGCGTCGCGCGCGTCGGCCGCCTGGCGGAATGGCCGGACTGGGTTCCGACCGCGGACATCCAGGCGCGGCTCGGACCGTATCCAGCGCGCGTTGCCGGTGGCCCGGCCAATCCGCTGGGCGCGCGGGGCATCTATCTCTATTCCGGCAACAAGGACACGCTCTACCGGATCCACGGCACCAACCAGCCCGAATATATCGGGCAGGCGATCTCGTCCGGCTGCATCCGCATGCGCAACGAGGACGTGATCGATCTCTACGACCGGGTGAAGCTCAACTCCATGGTGGTGGTGTTGCCCCCCGGGCAGAACGCACGGGTCGAAACCGGCACCAGCTGGCGCGGCTAACCGCTTCGCGCGCTACTCCAGGGGCCGCGCGATGCGCCATTGCAGCGTCGTGGCGATACCGTTGACGTCGCCCGGTGCCTTGTCGGCGGGCGAGGTGTAGAGCGGGCGATAGCGGTATGCCCACATCTTGCTGCCGTCGTCGCGGTTGATCACGGTGAAGTCGCCGACAGCCTTGGCGTCGGCCGGCGCGGGAAGCGGTACCCAGCTTTCAGTGCACTTGTCGTTGCAGGTGGACGTCTTGCCGGTGGTGTCGCGCTCGTAGTGGTACAGCGTCATGCCCTTGAGATCGACGAGCTTGGGGCCCTGCTTGGTCAGGATCACCTTTGCCGGTACGGGCGGCGATTCGGCCTTCGGCGTAGGCGGAGGGGAACCACCGCCGCCGCCATGGCCGCTGTTTGCGAGCGCCTGGCCGGCCGAAAGCGCAATGGCTGCGGCCACGATGAGACACCTGAACATCGGAAAGCTCCCGAACGGCAAAGTTAATCGCGCGTTAAGCGCCGAATGGGGCAGACCGTAGCAGCCGAAAGTTAGCTCCGGGTTTCATGGCACTGCGACATTTGCGGACACGAGTACCGCCTATGCCTGCGCCTCGCGCAGGGGCGCGCGGCTGAGCTCGTTGCCGGCGGCAATGGCCTTGCGCAACAACCGCATCAGTTCATCGCCTTCTTTCGCACTGAGGCCACGCAACATGATGCGCTGGGCGGATTCCACCGCCGGCGTGATCTTGCGCAGCGTGCGCTTGCCTTCATCGGTAATATCGAGCTCGCGCGCGCGGCGGTCGCGGCTCGAGGCGCGGCGCTCAATGAGGCCCTTCTGCACGAGGCGATCGATCACGCCGGTGATGGTGGTGCGGTCGTAGGCGATCAGTCCCGCGAGCGTGACCTGGTCGAGCGCCGGATTGGCCTTGATAGTCGCGAGTGCCGCGTATTGCACCGGCGTCAGGTCGAAGCCGGCTTCGCCGACCTCGGCCAGAAACACCGCGACCGCGATCTGCTGGAATCGGCGCGCCAGATGTCCGGGCATGTCGTTGTTGTCTTTCACCGGATTCTCCTCGGGGCAGAGAGGCGTGCCAATATTGACAGGTATACTGATAATCAGCATACTGAGCAATATCGAAGAAGACGTCGACGGGAGAGGTGCGCATGCAATTCCATCTCAATGGATTTCAGCCGGGCGATCCCGAGATCGCCGATCCCGCCGACCGCATTCGGGCGTCCGGCGCAGCGGGCGTCGTGCCCGGAGAGGTCGATGTCCTCATCGTCGGCTGCGGCCCCGCGGGCCTGACGCTCGCCGCCCAGCTTGCGCAGTTCCCCGACATCAAGACCTGCATCGTCGAGCAGAAGCCGGACCGCCTGCTGGTCGGGCAGGCCGATGGCGTTGCCTGCCGCACCATGGAGATGTTCCACGCCTACGGCTTCAGCGAGCGCGTGCTGAAGGAGGCCTATTGGGTCAACGAGACGACGTTCTGGAAGCCCGACGAGCGGGCGCCGGAGACGATCGTCCGCAGCGGACGGGTGCAGGACGTCGAGGACGGGCTGTCCGAATTCCCGCACGTGATTCTCAACCAGGCGCGAATCCATGACGGCTTTCTCGACGTCATGCGCAAAGCGCCAGCGAAGCTCGAGCCTTATTATAGCCGCCGCCTGCTGGACGTGCAGGCTGATCCGGCTGCAGATCCCGCCGATCACGCCGTGACCGTCCGTCTCGAGCGCGTCGATGCCGGAAGGGAGGGCAGGCTCGAAACCATTAAGGCGCGCTATGTGGTCGGCTGCGACGGTGCGCGCAGCATCGTGCGAAAATCAATCGGCCGCGAGCTGCACGGCGATTCCGCCAACCATGCCTGGGGTGTGATGGACGTGCTGGCGGTGACCGATTTTCCGGACATCCGGTTCAAATCGTTGATCCAGTCGGCGAAGGACGGCAGCCTGCTCATCATTCCCCGCGAAGGCGGCTACATGGTCCGCCTGTATGTCGAGCTTGCAAAACTCGACGTCGGCGAGCGCGTTGCCAACCGCAACATCACGGCAGACGACGTGATTGCGAAGGCGCGGCGGATCCTGAAGCCCCATACGCTCGACGTGAAGGAGATTGCGTGGTGGTCGGTCTACGAGATCGGCCAGCGCCTGACCGACAAGTTCGACGACGTGCCGGAGGCCGAGATCGCCACGCGTCTGCCGCGCATCTTCATCGCCGGCGATGCCTGCCACACCCACAGCCCGAAGGCGGGGCAGGGCATGAACGTCTCGATGCAGGATGCTTTCAACCTCGGCTGGAAGCTCGCCGCCGTGCTGCGCAAGCAGTGCGCGCCGAGCATCTTGCATTCCTATTCGGCAGAGCGTCAGGCGGTTGCGAAAGAGCTGATCGATTTCGACCGCGAATGGGCGGGGATTTTGGCGTCCGCAGCGAAAGCGGGCGGCGCTGATGCTGCCAAGACGCAGGACTATTTTGTCAGGCACGGCCGCTACACCGCGGGCACGGCGACGCATTACCGGCCGTCGGTCCTCACCGGCGCTGCGACCCATCAGCAACTTGCCGAAGGATTCGTGATCGGAAAGCGCTTCCATTCCGCGCCGGTCATTCGGCTGGGCGACGCCAAGCCGGTCCATCTCGGCCATGCCGGGCAGGCGGACGGTCGCTTCCGGGTTTACGCGTTTTCGCCCGCGGAAGATCCTGCGGCTGCCGGCTCGGCCATTCGCGCCTTGTGCAGTTTCCTGAGCGAAGCCCGGGAATCGCCCGTGAGGCGCTACACGCCTGCGGACGCAGACATCGACAGCGTGATCGACCTGCGCGCTGTCTTCCAGCAGGAACATCGCGAGCTCGCCGTCGAGGCAATGCCCGCACTGCTGCTCCCCCGCAAGGGCCGCTATGGTTTGCTCGACTACGAGAAGATGTTCTGTCCCGACCTCAAGAGCGGCCATGACGTTTTCGCCATGCGCGGGATCGATCGCAAGGCCGGATGCATGGTCGTCGTGCGGCCGGATCAGTATGTGGGACACGTGCTGCCGCTCGACGACTTTGCCGGGCTCGCCGCATATTTCGATGGGATCATGCTGCCTGCACGCTGAGGCGATTACAATTTAAGATAGATCGTCACAGGCGGATTTCATCGATCGTAATATCTGTATCGAAAGCTGTAAGCATCCACTCGGGGCAGCGGGGCAACGGGAGGATGACGATGAGACAGAGCCAGGCGGAAACGCGTCGCCAGAGTGTCGCGAAGCGGTCGATGACTAAAGAGGCCAAGCAACTGACTAGCCTGATCGACGGGTTGCGCAAATCCCTCGATGACATTCACAAGCAGCGTGTGAGCATGAAGCTCTCCGGTGCCGAGATGGGCGTGCTCGACGAGCGCCGCAACAATCTGCTGCTCACCATCGCAGCCCTGGACGATCGCCTCTCTGCGGTGCAGGGACTGATTGATCTCGGCCGCCCGCACGTCATTCGCGTGCACTGAGCGGATCACGGCCGCTAGCGGTTCCGTCGCGGCGGCGATGGACCCAGGCCCGGTTGGCGGCCCTGCACGGCATAGGGATTGGCGTAGCACTGCGCGGATTGCCCGGAGGCGGTCGCGGCGCATTGCGCGATCGACGTGAAGCTGCAATCGATGCTGCTGCCGTCGATGGTGTAAACCTCCATGCAGACTGGATAGCGCGGATCGTAGGTTTGCGCTGCTGCCGGCCCGGCGCCCATCAAGGCCATGCCAGGCAAGCCCGCGACAAGCAGAATCGCATTCAGGATGGGTCGCACGATCTACCTCCGGCGCTCGGTTGGAACCAAAGCACAATGCTGCCGCGGATGGCACCAAATTGCCATGCTCCCGGCGAATTGCCGCCAACTCCCGCTGCCACGAGGGGAACGGGTGCAGGGCAACGCTAGGGGACGCGAATTGGCCTACAAGATGGTCGCAGAACGCGACAATGAGAAGTGCAGTTTCGACCGCGAGAGCCGGTTGCTGATCGTGGCGAAGGCGAAGGTGTGGGCGAGCGAGGGATGGCGGGTGGTCATCACCGACCAGGATGGCAAGGCCTACGCGCCCGCCGAATTCGACCAGCTATCGGCGGCGTGACCGCGCGAGGGGACGGGTCTGCGCGATCAGCCGGTCGCGCACGGCGCGGAAATCTGCGCTCATGCGTGTCTGCCCCGTCGTGACATAGGACAGCCAGGCACCGTCGGCGGCGAGGCGGACGATCTGCAGATCGGGCGTGCCGTCGGTCGCGCGGTGCCGCTTCAGGCGTGCCTTCAGCCAGTCGTTCCAGAGCCGGCGGAGCGACGGATCGGTGACGACGACCATACTCAGCGCCGCCCATGGCGTCGCAAAGCCGAAGGCCTTGCCGGTGAACACCGCATTGACATAGGCGCGCGTAAAGCTGCCATGCAGCCTGGGGTCGGCTTCGATGGCGGTGTCGATCTCGGCATCGACGCGTGCGAGCAGATCGGCGAACAGGCCCTCGATCAGCGCCTGCTTGCTACCGAAATGATGAAACAGTCCGCCCTTGGTGACACCGGCCGCCGCTGCAACCGCCTGCACCGTGACGCCGGAGACGCCGTGGTCCATGGCGATCGACGCGGCGTGGTCGAGCAGGGCGCGTCGCACCTGCTCGGGCTGCTTGGCGCGGGTGTAGGCGCTCGCCGGCATCAATGCACCGTTGTCTCCGAGAACAGGTTGATGATCACGACCCCGGATACGATCAGGGCGATACCGACGAAGGCTGCGGCGTCCAGCATCTGGCGGAACAGCACGAAGGAGACCGTGGCAGTCAGGATGATGCCGACTCCGCCCCAGATCGCATAGGCAATGCTCAACGGGATGACCCGGATCGCGACCGACAGTGCATAGAACGAGGCGACGTAGAACAGCACCATGGCCAGCGTCGGCCACGGCCGGGTGAACTGGGCGGATTGCTGCAGGAAGGCGGATGCCGTCACCTCGAGGATGATGGCGAGGGCGAGTGCTGCGTAGGCGTTGAAGGCGGACGTCATGGCGGACCCGGAAGAGCGCGAAAGATACCGCTCGGTAGGTATGTTCAGAACGTGGCTTTTGCCAGACGCTGCTATCACGCGTGCGTGACGAGCCTGCGACAGGAAGGACTCTCGTGAAGCCGCCGCGCGATGGATCGCGCAGCGGCTTCGGAGGGGCGTGGTTCCGAGTTGCGCTAGTTGATCCGCACGGAGAGCTCGACGTCTTCAGCGAAGGGCGTGGACATGTAGCCACTTCCGTGCTTGCGGACGCGTGCGAGATAGTCGGGGCTGTCGTCGGCGTTGTCCGCGATGATGATCGCGCCCGGGGTGAGATGGCTTTCGACCAGATCCAGGATGTCCGGGTAGAGCGCCTTGGCGCCGTCGAGCAGCACGAGATCGATCGTATCGGGCAGATCAGCGCCGAGCGTCTTCAGCGCATCGCCCTCGCGGATCTCGACGAGATCGAGCAGCCCGCCGGCCGAGAGATTCTCCCGCGCACGCGCCGCCTTGGACGGCTCGAACTCGCTGGTGATGAGACGCCCGCCGCCATTGTCGCGCAAGCCTGCGGCAAGATGCAGAGTCGAGATGCCGAACGAGGTACCGAACTCGACGATCGCTTTGGCGCGGGAGCTGCGCGCGAGCATGTAGAGCAGCGCGCCGGTCTCGCGGGATACCGCGAGCGGAGCCTCCTTCAGCCGTCCATAGAGGTTGCGGTAATCGGTCTTGCTCCGCATCATCCGCACGCGGTCGGCGTCGGTCACATCGGCAAAGGCAGCTCGCGCTGCGCCGCGTGCTGCCTCGTCCTCGTCGAACAGGCGATCCAGCAAGGGCGCTAGCAGGGTGATTGTTGGGCTAATCATTTTGTGTCTCCAGAGGTCGCCGCAAAGCGCGTACTTGCGTGGAGATCGAAATACGACTATTTCGTCGCATTCGCTATTCGCGTTGCCCAGGGGGCGCCATGGCCGACCGCCGAAGCCGTTCAGTTTCCTCACGAAAACAACCGCAGCAGGCACGTTCCAGCGGCCTGGTGGCGGCCATTTTGGATGCCGCTGTTCAGGTTCTGGCGAAGGTGGGCGCACAGCGTTTCACCACGGCGCGGGTGGCCGAGCGGGCTGGTGTGAGCGTGGGATCGCTCTACCAATATTTTCCGAACAAGGCCGCGATCCTGTTCCGCCTCCAGAGCGACGAGTGGCGGCGCACGAGCGAACTGCTGCGCGACATTCTTGCGGACCGGGCAAAGCCGCCGCTGGAGCGGCTGCGCGCGCTTGTCCATGCGTTCATTCGGTCCGAATGCGAGGAGGCTGTGATCCGTGGCGCCCTCGATGACGCCGCGCCACTCTATCGCGACGCGCCGGAGGCGCACGACGCGCGGTCGGCCGGCGAGGGCATCGTTGCGGCCTTCATGCGGGAGGCGCTGCCCAAAGCCTCGGATGCGACGCGAGAACTCGCCGGCGAATTGATCAAGACGACGTTGAGCGAGGTCGGCAAGCGGTTCTCGGAGAAGCCGCGCAGCGAGGTGGAGATCGTGCGTCATGCCGACGCGCTTGCCGACATGTTCTGCGCCTATCTCGGTGAGCTTGCGCGTCGTCGAGATCATTCCTGACATCTGCGTTTGCGGCCCAATATCGCTTCGGGTTTCGCCCGATGATGGGGTAGCTTCGAATCGTCCTTTATCCAGATCGAGTGTCGCGCCATGCATGTCCTTCGCCCGCAGTTTCGCATCGAGGAGCAGCGCGCGCTGGAGTTTGCCAGGCAACGCGGCTTCGGCATGATCGTGGCGGCCGACGAGCGCGGGCCGCGCGCCTCGCATGTGCCGTTCGTGCTGGATCAACGCGACGGGCGGACGATCGTGCAGATCCATTTCACGGCGAGGAATCCGCTCGTTCCGCTCGCGGATGGCGTCAGGCGCTTCCTGCTGATCGTCGCCGGCGACGATGCCTACATCTCCAACGACTGGTATTCGTCGCCCGACAACGTCTCGACCTGGCTGTACGAGGCCGTGCACCTGTCCGGGGTGGCGCATCTGCGCGAGCTCGACGACAACCGCGGCCATGGCGATGCTCTGCTCGCGGTCTCCGAGGCGCGGCTGACGAAACAGCCCTGGGACCTCGCGCAGATGGAGCCGGGCAAACGCGAGAGCATGCTGGCTGCGATCCGCGTCGTCGATATCGTGGTGGATCAGGTCGAAGGGCAGGCCAAGCTCAATCAGCACAAGAGCGATGCGGACCATGTCGCGGTGGCGGGTCGTCTGGCGCAGTCGGAGGAGAGCGGACACCAGCGGCTGGCGCGGAAGATGCAGGCGCTGCGGCCGGGGCTTGGATACGATTTTTTGTGATCCGGGCGACGCTTGCCTTGCATCGCGATTGATCCTACGGACCTCTGCATGCTCGTCATCTCCATTCAAAGCCAGGTCGTTCACGGCCATGTCGGCAACAGCGCCGCCGCCTATGCGATGCAAGCGGAAGGCGTGAACGTCGCGGCGGTACCGACGACGCTGCTATCGAACCATCCGCGCTATCCGACCTTGCGTGGACGTGTGCTGGAGACCGAGCTCGTCGCCGATCTCCTGAAAGGCGTGGAGGAGCGTGATCTCGTCGACGAGGCCGCGGTGCTCGTCACCGGGTATCTCGGCTCGCCCGGCAACGCCGCGGCGATCGCCGATTTCGCCGAGCGGGCGCTGACGCGCAATTCGAAGCTGGTCTATGTCTGCGACCCCGTGATCGGCGACGACGGCCGCGTCTATGTTGCCGATGGCATTCTGGACGTGGTCCGCCACCGCCTGCTGCCGGCGGCGAATCTGATCACACCGAACCAGTTCGAGCTCGAGCTGCTCTCGGGCACCACCATTTCGGACGCGCAAAGCTTGCGCGCGGCGTGCGCGGCGCTTGCGGGCCAGCGCCGCATCGACGTCGTGGCCACCGGCTGCACGCTTGCGGACACACCAGCCGGACAGGTGGAGACGATCCTGTGCGCGGACGGGCAATTGTCGCGCTTTGCGACGCCGCGGCTGCCGATCCGTCCCTCAGGCACCGGCGACCTGCTGACCGGCCTGATCGCAGCGCATCTGGCCAAGGGCAGGGCGATGGAGGCGGCAGTGCGGCTTGCGGTCGAGACCGTCTTTGCGGTGCTGGTGCGCACGCAGGAAGCCGGCACCGCCGAGATGCGCCTGGTGCCGCTGCCGACGCCGGGGCGGCAGCCGTAACCGCTCAGGTCGCGCGCTTGGCGGCCGATTGCGCCGACTTCTGCGGTTTGGCCAAAACCTTCTGCTCGCGCGCGGCCTGCGCCTTCGGCGCTCTGACGCCGGCCACCGCACGCCCCTTCTTCGGCTTGCTGTTGGCGGCTTCCTTGCGGTCCGCGGAGCCACGCTTGGAGATGTATTCCAGACCGTCGACGGGGCCGACATGCGGGGGATCGCGGCCGAGATAGGGCCGGCCGATGCCGAGCGCCTTGCCGTTGGCGTCGACCCACTTCCACAGGATTTCGGTCGAAACCCAGCGTTGGGCGCGGTTGTTGCCCTGGGTGCTGACGATATCGGCCGCCATGCCGTGGCCGTAGCCGCCGCGCGTGCTGCCGCCGTGATAGGAACGGTCCGAGGCCGCCTTCAGACCGCTCGCGATCGACTGGCGATAGTCGTCGCGGAACGCGCTGGTGATGCCCGGCGAGAGGCCGGCGGCCTCGGCCGCGAGCAGCGTGCGGAACAGCTTGCGCTTGAAGCTCTTGTCCATGCCGCCGATCACGTAATCCATCATCGACATGCCGGCGTGCTCGGCCGCCTTCGGATCCTTCCAGCCGAAATCCTCGTCGACCAGCTTGGTGAAGCTGCGCATCACCGTAACCATCTTGCCCTTGCGCTTGACGGTGACGGCCCGGCGCTCCTCCACCTTGACCGAGTCTTCCTTGGGGGTGCGCTGATAGAGCGTCCAGAGATAGCGATCGATGCAGGCGTCCATGACGAAGCATTCGTCGAGCACGGCGACGGTGTCGGCGGGCGGTGAGGCCTTGCTCGCGGCGGGCGCAGGACCCGTCGCGATCGCTGCCGCGGACAGCGCGTCCGTCGTCACGATCTCGGTGGGATCGGCGGATGCGAGCTTGATCGCGGGCTCCTGCGTCGGCGCCGTTTCGCTGACGACGGGGGCGGGGTCCGGCAGAATCTGCGGTGCGGGCGGCGCTTCCATCGGCAAGACCAATGCCGGATCGGCCGAGGCGAGCTTGATGGCGGGAGCGGGCGCCTCGAGCGGTGCGGGCTCGGCAATTGCATGGACGGGCGTCGCTGCGACGGCGGCCGCGATGTCGGCGGTCAACGCGACGCCATCCTCGATCGTCGCAGCTCGCGGGACGTCGGCGAGCTCGAGCCTGCTGACGTCTTTCGCGCGGGAGACGGCGGCCGCATTGGCGCCGCTGTTCTCGATGAGGGCAGGTGCGTAGGCAGACAAAGAGAGTGCCAGCCAGCCGGCCATCACGGCCGAAGGGCACGAGACTGCCACCAGAAGAGACCGCCGGTCGTTCATGATCCCTGCCTCCAGAAGGTTCGGTCGAACCTTCGTTGTCGGAACAGATTTGCACAGCCAGGCACGCGGTACGTCGATTGTTCGGAGGACGGTGTGGCGGCGCAATGGCGCAATTCGTCGAGACCGGGCTTTTCGCGCAGGTGTTGCGCATCTGCAACGCGAGTTCCCAACGGTTCCGTGGCGCTCCAGACGCCAAAAGGCCTGCAAAAGCGGTGCTGATTGTCGTCAAATTGACGAATCCGAATTAACTCAATCTTGGATTGTGGCGTGGCATTTCTCGTGTGCCGGCAACGTCCGGTAGAGTCGGGAAGGACACGGACTGTGAAATTGAAATGCCTATTGGCCGAATTTGCCGCCGATGAATCCGGTGCCACCGCGATCGAATACGGCCTGATCGCAGCGGCGATCGCGCTTGCGATCATCGAAGTGATCTATGCGCTCGGCACCAATCTCGTCGCCAAGCTGCAAGCGCTGGCGACGGCGCTGAAATAGGGCGGCTCCGCTCGTCCGCTGGGGCGCGAGAGGCAGGACACACTCCCTGCGCAACTCGTTGTGAAAGTTAACGATTACCCCATGCGCGGGACGCGTTGTTGCGATGCAGCAATGCATGTCGCAATGCAGCAAATCAGGACTACATTTGCTCCGAGCTATTCCTTTGGAGCATCACCAATGAACAAGAAGATCCTTTCGATCGCAGCCGCCGCCCTCGTCATCGCGGGCACGACTGCCACCTTCGCCGCCGAGCTGCCGGCTTATGAGGCCAACGGCATCACTGCTTCGCCCCTGCAGGTCCGCGTGCTCGGTGCCAACGGTGTCGAGCAGCAGGTGACGGCACCCGCCGCCAGCGTGACGACGCTGCAGGCCAGCGTTCTGACGCCGCGCAAGCTGAAGACCGCGACGGTCACCACGGGCTCCGCCCGTTAAACCCAGGCGTCCGGCGGCAGGCGCGGTACAGGTGTATCGTGCCTATCGCAGGATTCGGGTTTTTAGAAGGCATCGTTTCCGCATCAGGCCGCGTTCCCTTCGGGGAGCGCGGTTTTTTGTTGCCGGTGCGCGGATCGAGAAGCCGATGCTGAAAAAGATCGGCTTGGAGCCGCCATTGTGTACGGCGGTTCAAGACCAGTGTGATCTCCTTAATAGTTGCTTTGCAGATCGCGGCGCTTGATGCGGGCGTCGCTCATTGGCGGCCAAGAATCATTTTCATAATGGAGCCGTCATGCCCGTTGCGCACAAAGTCGTTGTTGCACCCACCCCGTTGCGTGAAGTCATCGTCAGGCACCTGGCGCTGTTCGCCGGCGCCGCGCTGTTCGTGTTCGTGCTGAGCCTGACTTATGGGCTCGATCTCAGCCCCGGATTCTTCTGAGCGTTTGTTCGCTCCCTCCGCGCGCACCTTCAACCCGGCCTCGCGTGCCAGCCTTGCAGGCGCGTGGGTTGAGCCGGAAGCCCTGCCGCCGTAACGCTTGATCCATGGATCAGCGGACGAGCGGCGCTGACGCTCTCACTCAGAAGAATGATACGGCACCGGCGCTGCTTGGCGTCGTCTGCGGGCTGTCGGCTGCATTGTTCTGGGCACTCGGCTTTGCCGGCACCCGGCATGGCCTCAAGGTCGGCTTCACGCCGACCGATCTGCTGATGCACCGCTTTGTCTGGTCTGGCATCGTCTTCCTGCCGCTGGTGCTGCGCGCCGGCATCTCCAATCTCTGCGGCATCGGCTGGGGCAGGGGCCTCGTGCTGATGGTGCTCGGCGGGCCCGTGATGTCGCTGATCTCCTACACCGGGTTCCTGTTCGTGCCGCTCGGTCATGGCAGCGTGATCCAGCCGTCGTCCGCGACGCTCGGCGGATTGTTCCTCGCCGCGATGTTCCTGAAGGAGAGGATCTCGCCCTCGCGCCTTGCCGGCGCCATCGTCATCGTCGGCGGTCTCGGGGTGATCGGCGCCGAGTCGATCGGCCATATCGGCGCCGACGGCGTGCTGGGCGATCTGATCTTCGTGATCACCGGATTCATGTTCGCCGGCTTCGGCACGCTGCTGCGGCACTGGCGTGTCTCCGCGGTCTCGGCCGCGCTGGTCATCAACGTACTGTCGCTGCTGCTGCTGCCGATCTACCTGCTCACCAGTGGCCCCGCCCGGATTGCCGAGATCGGCTTCAGTGAGAACGCCATCCAGGCGCTGGCGCAGGGCGTGCTCGCAGGCCCCGCCGCGCTCTATCTGTTCGTGGTCTCGGTCCAGCGCCTCGGCGTCGCCCGCGCGGCGGTGTTCCCGGCCTGCGTGCCGGCGCTGACGCTGCTCACCGGCTGGCTGCTGCTCGGCGAGCCGCCGACGGCGTTGCAGTCGGCGGGCCTGGTGACGGTGCTGTGCGGATTTTACCTAGCGCAAAGGCAGCGGTGACCCGGCCTCCGGCGCAGCGGTTTGCCAGGGGGCCGGGAGTACGACCCGGATGGGGCGGGCTTCGCCGGCGGTTTCCGTCTTCGGCGCTTGCGAGGATCGCTCCTGCGCGCCGTCCGCGGCCGCAACGGCGATCGACGCCAGGATAAAACTCGCCGCGATCACGACCGTCCGCAAATCAAACATTCTCGCCATCCTCTGTTGACACAGAGAACGGCCGAGTCGTCGAAAAGTTCAGATCGCGCAGCACGCCTCAGGCTTTCTTCACGAACTCCGATTTCAAATTCATCGCGCCGATGCCGTCGATCTTGCAGGCGATGTTGTGGCCGTCGGTGGCGTCCTGCAGGCGGATGTTGCGGACCTTGGTGCCGCCCTTGACCACCGAGGAGGAGCCCTTGACCTTGAGGTCCTTCATCACGATGACGCTGTCGCCGTCGGTGAGCACATTGCCATGGGCATCGCGCACGCCGGCCTCTTGCGTGGCTTCCGCCGCCGCATCACCCGCGGCGCTCCATTCATGGGCGCATTCCGGGCAGATCCAGAGATCGCGATCCTGATAGGCATGCTCCGAATTGCATTTCGGGCATTTGGTAGCGTCGGTCATGGCAGTTCCAGTCTTTCGGAAGTCAACAAGGGAAGAGGGCGCCGCGTCAGGCTGGACGCGGGCGAGGCATCATCGAAACAGCGCGACGAAGATCACGTAGAGCCAGCCCAGGATGCCGTGGATGATCGCCCACAGGATCGAATGGTTGTTGGTGTAGGAGATCGCGATGGCGAGCGCCGAGCCGAAGCCGACGCCGTATTTCGCGCCCTCGACGCGGACGCCGTAATATCGATTCTCGTTCATGCTGATCCTTCCGCGGAATGGCGCGCCGTTGCTGGTTGCGCGCCTTGTCCTACGAGCGTTGCGCCGATCGCTTGATGCAGATCAATCCTGGCCCGGGTGCGCGGCCGTACGCTTATCAGGCCAGCGAAGCGAAGGCGAGGGCAGGATGATGTCGCGCAGCGTTCGAATCTATCTCGGCCTTGCCATCCTGATCGGATTGTCGGTGCTGTTTCTCATCAGCGTCGTCCACACCGCCGCGGGCGCATCGCGCTCCGCCGCGGGTGCCTCGCGCGCGGCCGCGGAGGGCCATCGCCTCGCGCAGGCCTGGTGCCAGACCTGTCACACCGTCGAGCCCGGCATGCCCGGACTGTTCGACCGCGCCCCGAGCTTCCAGGCCATCGCCGACCGCAACGGCACCACCGCGCTGTCGCTGAAAGTGTTCTGGAAGACCAGCCACCAGACCATGCCGAACCTCGTGATCTCGCCGCAGCAGGCCGATGCGCTCTCGAGCTACATCCTGAGCTTGCGGGGCGATTGAGGCTACGTCGGCAAAAGTCGCGAAAACAACCCCATGCACAGTAGAAATCGCTGGGGATTTCATGTTTTCGGAATTACCGAATATCGCTTGACCCGTCGGGCAAAACAGGTGCATGATGGCATCGTCGGCAGTGCGGGAGCTACGCGGCTCCCCGGGCCGATGTAGGAATCCATCAAGATATGCGCGCCGGGCCTTGCGGTCCTCCGATCCCGTTCGGAACCGCGGTCGTCGCCTGGCCGTTGATCCTTCGATGCACCAATCGAAGGAGGTGACGGTGGCGCGAAATCGGACCCGTCAGAGGCAGGTCGATCCAAGGCAGGTCGAGAGGTTGGCGCTGGTCCAGACCCAGGCGCCCGTCCAGAGCGCGCCGGCCGCCGAGGCCGGCGTCGTCGCCGCCAGCGTCTATGCCGGCGGACGCAGGATCTGCGACATCGCCATCGAGGAGGCCGGCAAGTGGGCCAAGAAGCAGGGACACGTGGTCTGGATCGGCCTGCACGAGCCCGGCCTCGAGCTGCTGCAGCGCGTCGCCGCGCAGCTCGACCTGCATCCGCTGGCGATCGAGGACGCCTCGAACGCGCATCAGCAGCCCAAGGTCGAGCAATATGGCGATGCGCTGTTCGTCGTGGCCCGCACCGCGCAGCTGGAGGGCGAGCACATCGCCTCCGGCGAGTCCGAGCGCATCGCCTTCGGCGAGACGCACATCTTCGTCGGCAAGGGTTATGTGGTCACGGTGCGCCATGGCGCCTCGACCTCCTACAAGGCGGTCCGGGAGCGCTGCGAATCCTGTCCGTCGGCGCTGACGCAGGGCGAGGACTACATCCTCTACGCCGTGCTCGATTTCATCGTCGACAATTACCGGCCCGTCACCGAGAACATCCAGGCCGAAGTCGAAGCGCTGGAAGAGCAGGTGCTGCACAAATCGCTGGCGCGCCGCGATTTCGACCGCCTGTACCGGCTGCGGCGCGACCTGTTGCGGCTGCGCCGCGCCGTCGGTCCCGTCGTCGACGTCTGCAAGCGGCTGGGCCATGCCAATCTGATCGCCATGGACGACGAGATGAAGCCGCTGTTTCGCGACGTGC
>Ga0102590_1002251_pt1 | contig 23774 bp, 23 predicted proteins | sample AraplaMF_Col_mMF_FD_76859 | JGI IMG/M metagenome (GOLD analysis project Ga0102590, IMG submission 76859) | Arabidopsis root microbial communities from the University of North Carolina, USA - plate scrape MF_Col_mMF | ecosystem: Host-associated > Plants > Roots > Endosphere | place: USA... | reverse complement strand
TGGCCATGTCGACGCCCACGGGGCAGTCGGACTTGCAGCCCTTGCAGGCCAGGCACAGATCGAGCGCGTTCCGCACCTCCGTGGAGCGCCAGCCGTCGGTGACCGTCGAGTCGGCATGGCCCTGGAGCATCTCGAAGAGCAGCCGGGCACGGCCCCGGGTGGAGTGCTCCTCCTCCCTCGTCGCCCGGTAGGAGGGACACATCACACCGCCCTCGTGGCTGCGGCAGTTGCCGATGCCGACACAGCGCATCACCGCGCGGGTGAAGGAGTGCTCGTCCTCCGGGTAGCCGAAGTGCGTCTCGGGCGTGGCCGGCCGCCAGGCGGCTCCGAGGCGCAACTGCCCGTCGACCGGGTTCGGATCGACGACCTTGTCCGGGTTCATCAGGTCGGCGGGGTCGAACAGCGCCTTCACTTCACCGAAGGCCGAGACGAGCCGCTTCCCGAACATCCGGGTCAGCAACTCGCCGCGGGCCTGGCCGTCCCCGTGTTCACCGGACAGTGAGCCGCCGTAGGATGCGACGAGATCGGCGGCGCGTTCCAGGAAGCGGCGGAAGTCGGCGACGCCTTCCGCCGTCCTCAGCCCGAAGGGGATACGGGTGTGCACGCAGCCCTGCCCGAAGTGCCCGTACAGGGAGGGATGGTCGTAGCCGAAATCCTCGAACAGCCCTTTGAGGTCACGCAGATAGTCACCGAGCCGCTCGGGAGGGACGGCCGAGTCCTCCCAGCCCTCCCAGGTCTCCCGGTCGTCCGGTGGCCGGGCGGTCACTCCGAGCCCCGCCTCGCGGGCCCTGAGCATCCTCTGCTCGCGCTCCGGGTCGTCGGAGAATGCCACGGAAGGGTCCTTCTCGCCGCGTCCGACGGACCGCAATAGTGCGTGTGCCTGCTCATCGACCTCGTCCCGGCTGTCCCCGCTGAACTGCACGAGCAGCCAACTGTCACCGTCGGGCAGGACGTCGAGGGAGTCCAGATAAGCACCCTCCTCGCGCATCAGCTGCGCCATCCTCCCGTCCAGCGCCTCCAGTTGGCTGGGCCCGCAGTGCTCCAGCAGGCGTGACACATCATCCGCGGCGGCACAGATGTCCTCGTAGCCCAGCACCAGCAGCGACTGGTGAAGGGGCACCGGTACCAGATCCCGTTCGGCGCGCAGCACCGTCACCAATGTGCCTTCGCTGCCCACCAGCGCCTTGGCGACGTCGAAGCCGTTCTCCGGAAGCAGGGAGTCGAGGTTGTATCCGGAGACCCGGCGGGGAATCTTCGGAAAGCCGTGCCGGATGTCCGCCAGATACTCGGCGACGATGCGGTCGAGACCGTCGTAGATCTCCGCCCGCCGGCCCCCCTCCGCGGCGATGCGTGCCCGCTCGGCCTTGGACGTGGGGCCCACCCACATGCGCAGCCCGTCGTAGGTGAGGACCTCCAGTCGGCGCACATTGTCCACGGTCTTGCCGTACGCCTGCGCGGACGCCCCGCACGAGTTGTTGCCGATCATGCCCCCCAGCGCGCAGTGGCTGTGGGTGGAGGGTTTCGGCCCGAACTGCAGACGGTGATCGGACAGCTTCCGGTCGAGCTCGTCCAGGACGATCCCCGGTTCCACCACGCACACCCGTGCGTCGGGATCCACGGAGATCAACGCGTGGCAGTATTTGCTCCAGTCGATCACCACGGCAGTGTTCGTCGACTGGCCAGCCAGGCTTGTGCCCCCACCGCGCGACAGGACCGGGGCGCCGAAGCGGGCGCACACCCGGATCGCGTGGGCCCCCGCCTCCACGCTGCGCGGGACGACCACGCCGATCGGCACCTGCCGGTAGTTGGAACCGTCCGTGGCATAGGCGCCCCTGCTGCCCGCGTCGAATCGGATCTCGGCATCCACCGCATCACGCAGCGCCGCCGCCAGACCGGCGACATCCGCCGTGGAGCGGCCGGTGGAGGAGGCACGAGTCATCGGGGAAACCGCCTTCCTTGATTCGGGAACGGGCGGGGCATCCGGCCGTACGAGCGGCACCCGGACGGTCGGTTCGCCGAGTACCCGCCCTTTCCGTGCACAAGGCGCCTTTTCCATATTCATTACGATCTATAACGTTCGGTGACGCTGATCGCGCGGCTCCGGCAATCGGAGGAAGGCCCATTCGGCTGCGGGAACGGCCCGGCCGCGCGGCGGACAAAGCTCGCGGGCTCTGTGTGGGCCCGGGCCGCGCACGGGTTCCCGGGGCCGCCCGTGGCAAACGGCCGGGTCGAAAGCGGCTCGTGCGGGTACCCGGATGGGACCCGACGACGGCGCCCGACGGAGGAACCGCAAGGCGTTGATTCGGCAAACGTTGAATCGGTGACCGCCCATGACCACAAAGACCGGCAGGAAAACGGCTCGATCCGGGAAGACCGGCAGGTCGACGGACAAGGCTGCCGTCCGCGCCCTCCTCGAACACCAGCCGCACACCTACGCGGCGGAGGCCGGCATCCGGCTACGCAACACTCCGGCCCCGCTGTACCAGATGCTCGTCCTGGCGACGCTTCTCAGTGCCCGCATCAAGGCGGACACAGCGGTGGCTGCGGCCAGGGCGCTGTTCGACGCCGGGTTCCGAAGTCCGCGGTCGATGGCGGACGCGACCTGGCAGCAACGCGTCGACGCACTCGGCGAGGGCGGCTACCGGCGCTACGACGAGCGCACCGCGACGATGCTCGGCGAAGGAGCCGAGCTGTTGCTCGAACGCTACGCCGGCGACCTGCGCAGGCTGCGCGAGGAGCCCGACCCGAGGGCGGCCCTGTTGGACGTGCCCGGGATCGGGCCGACCGGAGTCGACATCTTCCTGCGGGACGTACAGGGCGTCTGGCCCGAGTTCGCGCCGTACATCGACGACAAGGCCCGTGACGGCGCCCGGCGGCTGGGGCTGCCCACAGCGCCTGGGAAACTGGGCGGTCTTGTCGACGACCGCGAGCTGCCGCGGCTGGCGGACGGCCTTGTGCACACGGCCCTCGACCAGCCCTTCGCCGACGAGGTGCGCGCGGCGGCCCGGGCGGTATGAGCGGCCCCGCGTTCACGGCGGTCTCTCACCGAGCCCCGCAGTCGCGGGCCCCGGCCGACGGCTTGGAGGCCTGCATCACCGCGCGTCCCGGGGCCGCGACTCGGGTGCGAGCGGCGGCCCCGGGGCGGACGCTCATGCCTTTCCGCGGCCGGTCACGAAGTCGCGCACCCGATCGACCAGACCCGCGCCCGGTGCCAGGAGCTTGTTACCGGGAGGAGTGTCCGGAGCGCCGGGGTGCGGACGTGTCGGCGCGACCTTCTTGGCACGTCGGATACGGTCACCGAGCCTGTCCAGCTCCTGCGGTGTGCAGACCTGCGCGAGGCTGGGGAAGAGCTGTTGCTCCTCCTCCGACACATGCTCGGTGACCTCCATGATCAGCTTCTGGGCCAGGTCCTCGAACCGGGGGTCGTCGACGTCGAGGTGCTCCAGGTCCTTCAGGATGCGTTCCACCTCGGCGTGATCCTGGATCTCCTTGTCGGCCAGGGCGTCGCCGCCCGGCAGGTACTCCCGCACAGCCGGATAGAGGTACATCTCCTCGGCGACGGAGTGCCGCACGAGCTCGACGGTGAGTTCGTCCACGACGGTCCTGCGGTCCTTGTGGCCTGTCGGCAGCGCGCGCAGGCGCTCGAAGAACTCCTCGACTTCGCGGTGGTCCGTGGTGAGTTCGTCGATGACGTTGCCACCGTGTCCCATCAGACACCTCTTTCGGCTCGGGTTCGGTCGTCGCTTGGTGGGTTCCCCCTCCCGCGGCAGTCAGGCATACGTCATCGGCCGCGCCCCTGGGCGGCGGCGTCGGTCAGCATCATGATCGGACAGGGCAGCGCACTCATCGCTCGGCGGAGGCAGCGAACAGCGGCAGTGTCTCCGTCAGCTCACACACGCGTTCCACCACCGGGCTGGCCGCCCGAATGGTCACGGTCTTGCCCTCCTTCAAGGCCGTCCGGCGCACCGCGAGCAGGACGTTGAGACTGGAGCAGTCCCAGAAGGTGACCTCACGCAGATCGAGGTCGATCCCCCGGAGGGAACGGCCGAGGGCCCCGACCAGGGAGCGCCTGAGCACGCCTTCGGACTCGTAGTCGATCGCGCCGCGCAGCACCACGATCATCCGGTCGCCACTGCGACGACTGCTCACGGTGATGAGATTCAGCGGGCTCGGGAGCGCCATGGCTCGTCCCTCGCGTTGTGTCGACGACTTCACCCTGTGGGCCGGCTCCGGCCTCGCAGCCTGTGCAAAGGGCACTGTCCGTCCTCCCCTTGCGGACTTTCCGTGAGAACACGTCATTGGATACATGAAATATATGTCACCCGTCTGTCCCACGCCAAGGGCCTCGGACCATAGGATTGAGACATGGATGAAGTGCCCGTGTCTCACACCGGATGGACGTTCCTCACCAATCACGCCCGCGTGCTGGCGGCCATCGCCGACGATCCGAACATCCGCATCCGTGACATCGCCGCGTACTGCCGGCTCACTGAGCGCGCTGTCCAGCGCATCATCTCCGACCTCGAGCAGGACGGTTATCTGTCCCACACTCGTGACGGGCGGACCAATACGTACCGGATCGACCCGGGCAAGGTGCTTCGGCATCCGGCCGAGGCGGGCCTCACGGTGGCCTCCCTGCTCTCCTTGCTCGTCCAGGACGAGACCACCCGGGCCTCGCAGCCGGCCGTGCAGGCGCGTCCCGAGCAGTGACGCCGACACCCTCGAGTGCGTGCGCACGACGGCACCCCTCCCGTCCACGCCTCTCAGCCGGGCCGGACACGGGAGCGGCGGCGGACAAGCGTCGGGTTTCGCCGAGCACGTTCCCGGTACCCAGGCGCGGGGGCACCCGTCAGCAGGTGCGGGCCACGACGGACGGGCGAAGGTGCCCGTACCGGCGGGTCCGGAGCCGACGGGTCCCCGGTCCGATCCGTCAGGGGAGCGCTCATGGGTGTGTCCGACCGTTTCCGGGAATGGCCCGTCTACCGGCAGTTGAAGGGGGAGGATCGCCTGGGCCGGGGCAGCGCCGCCAAGTCCCGGCACACGGAGCGGTTGCGTCCACGGACCGACACCGCCGACCATGTGACGCAGTCGATCTGCCCGTACTGCGCGGTCGGCTGCGGGCAGCAGGTGTACGTCAAGGACGACAAGGTCGTCCAGATCGAGGGTGATCCCGCTTCGCCCGTCAGCCGCGGGCGGCTGTGCCCCAAGGGCTCGGCGACCCTCCAGCTCACCACGGGACCCGCCCGCCGCCACCAGGTCCTCCACCGCGCCCCGCACGGTTCCGACTGGGAGCCCCTCGACCTGGAGACGGCCATGGACATGGTCGCCGACCGGGTGATCGCGACGCGCCGCGACACGTGGGAGTGGGAGCGCGACGGCGTGCGGACCGCTCGGACGATGGGCATCGCGAGCCTCGGCGGAGCCACCCTCGACAACGAGGAGAACTACCTCATCAAGAAGCTGCTGACCGGCCTCGGCGTCGTGCAGGTGGAGAACCAGGCCCGGGTCTGCCACAGTTCCACCGTCGCCGGCCTCGGCACCTCGTTCGGTCGCGGCGGCGCGACCACCTTCATGCAGGACCTGCAGCACTCCGACTGCATCGTCATCCAGGGCTCCAACTACGCCGAAGCCCATCCGGTGGGCTTCCAATGGGTGATGGAGGCCAAGGCCCGCGGCGCGTACATCATCCACGTCGACCCCCGGTACACACGTACCAGCGCCCTCGCCGACCTGCACGTCCCGATCCGGGCGGGCAGCGACATCGCCTTCCTCGGCGGGATCATCAACCACGTCCTCACCGAGGAGAAGGACTTCCGCGAATACGTCCTGCACTACACCAATGCGGCGACCCTGGTGAGCGAGGACTTCCGCGACACGGAGGACCTCGACGGCGTCTTCTCCGGACTCGACGAGGAGAAGGGCCACTACGACCCGCACAGCTGGCAGTACGAGGGCGTCCAGGTGCAGCAGCCGACCGGCGAGGCCGACGAGCAGTACGAGGACCGGGTGCACGCCGCCGGCGGGGCCGAGGCGCACGGGTCCGGAGGAGCGCGCACCGCGCCCCGTGCCCCCGCCGACCCGACACTGCGGCATCCGCGGTGCGTCTACCAGGTCCTCAAGAGGCACTTCGCCCGCTACACACCCGAGTTGGTGGAGGACGTCTGCGGTGTGCCCCGCGACACGTTCCTGCGCGTCTGTGCCGCCCTCACCGCCAACTCCGGCCGGGAGAGGACCAGTTCCTTCGCCTACGCGGTCGGCTGGACACAGCACTCGGTGGGCTCGCAGTACATCCGCGCCGCGAGCATCCTGCAACTGCTGCTCGGCAACATCGGGCGCCCCGGTGGAGGAATCCAGGCGCTGCGGGGCCACGCCTCCATCCAGGGCTCCAGCGACATCCCCACCCTGTTCAACCTGCTGCCCGGCTATCTGCCGATGCCGCACGCCCACAAGCATCTCGACCTCGACACGTTCGTCGGGACGACCCGGACGGAGAAGGGCTTCTGGGCGTCGATGCGGGCCTATTTCGTCAGCCTGCTGAAGGCCTACTACGGGGACGCCGCAACCGAGGACAACGACTTCTGCTTCGATCACCTGCCGCGCCTGACCGGTTCCCACTCCACGTACGAGACGGTGATGGCCCAGCTCGACGGCACCTGCAAGGGCTACTTCCTGATGGGCGAGAACCCGGCGGTGGGCTCGGCCAACACCCGGCTTCAGCGCCTGGGCATGGCCGGGCTCGACTGGCTCGTCGTCAGGGACTTCTCGCTGATCGAGTCCGCGACCTGGTGGCAGGACGGACCGGAGATCGAGAGCGGCGAGCTGCGGACCGAGGACATCGGCACGGAGGTCTTCTTCTTCCCGGCCGCGGCGCACACCGAGAAGTCCGGCTCCTTCACCAACACCAACCGCTGGGTGCAGTGGCACCACGCGGCCGTCGAACCCGAGGGCGACGCGCGCAGCGATCTGTGGTTCACGTACCACCTCGGTCGACGCATCAAGGAGAAGCTGGCGGGCTCCACCGATCCGATGGACCGGGCGATCCTTGACCTCAGCTGGGAGTACCCCGTCGACGGCCCCCTCGCGGAACCCGTCGCCGACGCCGTCCTCGCCGAGATCAACGGTCATGGCCCCGACGGCCGCCCTCTCACGGCCTACACCGAACTGAAGGACGACGGCTCGACCCGCTGCGGCTGCTGGATCTACTGCGGGGTGTACGCCGACGGTGTCAACCAGGCGGCCCGCAAGAAGCCGGGGTCCCAGCAGGACTGGGTGGCCGCGGAGTGGGCCTGGGCCTGGCCCGCCAACCGGCGCATCCTCTACAACCGCGCCTCGGCGGCCCCCGACGGCACCCCATGGAGCGAACGCAAGGCGTACCTCTGGTGGGACGCGGACGCCGGACGATGGGACGGCCACGACGTCCCGGACTTCATCCCCGACCGGGCGCCCGACTTCGTACCGGACGACAACGCGACGGGCCCGCAGGCACTGCGCGGCGACGACCCGTTCATCATGCAGGCCGACGGAAAGGGCTGGCTGTACGCGCCCGCGGGGCTGGAGGACGGCCCGATGCCGACCCACTACGAGCCGCAGGACTCGCCCTTCACCAACGCCCTGTATCCCGCCACCCCCCGCTCCCCCACACGGCAGGTGCTGTCGCGCGAGGGCAACCGCTACCACCCGAGCGGCGACGAGCCGGGCGCCGGCGTCTATCCGTACATCGTGACCACACACCGGTTGACCGAGCACTTCACGGCGGGCGGCATGAGCCGCTGGTCCCCGTATCTGTCCGAGTTGCAGCCGGAGTTCTTCTGCGAGGTCTCACCGCAGCTGGCGGCGGAGCGCGGACTGGAACCCGACGGCTGGGCGACCATCGTCACCGCACGCAACGCCATCGAGGCCCGGGTGCTGGTGACCGAGCGGATCCGGCCGCTGACCGTCCAGGGCCGCACCGTCCATCAGATCGGCCTGCCCTTCCACTGGGGTCCCAACGGAGTGTCCACCGGGGACGCCGCCAATGAACTCGTCGCCATCGTCCTCGATCCCAACGCCCATATCCAGGAGGACAAGGCGCTGACCGCGGACATCCGGCCGGGGCGCCGCCCCCGGGGACCGGACCTGCCGCGTCTGGTCGCCGAGTACCGCCGTCGCGCGGGCATCACCGACACCACCGGAACGGAGACCCGGGCATGAGCGCAGGCAGCGAGGAAAGGGTCGGGTTCTTCACCGACACGTCCGTGTGCATCGGCTGCAAGGCCTGCGAGGTGGCCTGCAAGGAGTGGAACGCCATCCCGGAGGACGGTCTCTCCCTCAGCGGCATGTCCTACGACAACACCCAGGCGCTGGGCGCGTCCACCTGGCGGCACGTCGCGTTCATCGAACAACCGAGGCCCGAAGGACGCACCGAACTCCCGCTCACCGAACCGGCGTCGGCGAACGGCCCCCGGCACGGTGACGGTGGCCCCGCCGGTGACATGCGCTGGCTGATGTCCTCCGACGTGTGCAAGCACTGCACGCATGCGGCGTGCCTCGACGTGTGTCCCACCGGCTCCCTGTTCCGCACCGAGTTCGGCACCGTGGTGGTGCAGGAGGACATCTGCAACGGCTGCGGCTACTGCGTCCCCGCCTGCCCCTACGGCGTCATCGAGCAACGCCCCGACGACGGGCGGGCCTTCAAGTGCACTCTCTGCTACGACCGGCTCGGCGCCGGCCAGGAGCCCGCCTGCGCCAAGGCCTGCCCGACCGAGTCCATCCGGTTCGGACCGCTCGACGAACTGCGTGAGCGGGCCGCACTTCGCGTCGACCAGCTGCACAAGGAGGGCGTCACCGAGGCCCGGCTGTACGGGCACGACCCCGACAACGGAGTGGGGGGCGACGGCGCGTTCTTCCTGCTGCTCGACCGGCCCGAGGTCTACGGGCTGCCTCCGGACCCCGTCGTCACCACGCGTGACCTGCCGACGATGTGGAAACACGCGGGCGCCGCCGCGCTCTCCCTGCTGGGCGGTCTCGCGCTCTCGTTCGCGCTGCCGGGAAGGGGGCGGCGATGACCGGCACCCGGGGCGCGGGGCGCCGGCGGGCCCGCACGGGCGAACAACTGATGGTACCCAGGGCGGAGTTCGACTCCTACTACGGGCGTCCCGTCATCAAGGCGCCCTCCTGGGCCGCACGCGACATCGCCGGGTACTTCTTCCTCGGGGGTCTCGCCGGCGCGGGCTCCGTGGTCGCGGCGGGAGCACACCTCACCGGCCGCGGCCGTACGGCGACCGCGATGAAGGTCTCCTCGCTCACCGCGGTCTCCCTCTCCGCCGCCGCGCTCATCCACGACCTGGGCCGCCCCGAGCGTTTCGCGAACATGCTGAGGGTCTTCAAACCCACCTCTCCCATGAGTGTCGGCTCCTGGCTGCTGAGCGCCTACGGTCCGGCGGCGGGGGCGGCCGCCGTCAGCGCGGTGACAGGGCGGCTGCCCAGGGCGGGGGCGGCCGCGACCGCGGCGGCAGCTCTGCTCGGCCCGGCCGTGGCCGCCTACACCGGGGTCCTCGCCGCGGACACGGCGGTGCCCGCATGGCACGGCGCGCACCGCGAACTGCCCTATCTCTTCGCCGCCTCCGCGACGGCCGCAGCCGCCGGCATGGCCCTCGTGGCCGGACCTGTCCGAGAGAACACACCTGCCCGGTGTGCCGCCGGGCTGGCCGCCCTCGCCGAGACGGCGGTCACCGAGGCGGCGGAGCACCGACTCGGAATGGTCGCCGAAACATACCGGGAGGGCCGCGCGGGGACACTCCTGCGCGCGTCCCGGGTCCTCACCCTCGCGGGCGGCCTCGCGGCCGCCTGCCTCGGCCACCGTCGGCCCGCCGCGGTCGCATCCGGTCTGGCGCTGCTGGCGGGCTCCGTGTGCACGCGTTTCGGTGTCTTCGCCGCGGGCGTCGCCTCGGCCGAGGACCCGAAGTACACGGTGGTGCCCCAGCGAGAGGGGACGTAGCAAGGCGCGATCGGTCACGCTCGGCGGCGGCACGTTCCGGCCACCTCCACCCGGGTACCCGTACCGCCGTCGACAAGCACGGTGCCGACGGTGGAGTGCTTGTCCCGCATCGGGGCGTTCCCCCGATAGACGGCACGAGGTGGTGAACGGGGTGCACATGCCCGAAGGGCAGGGGGGCAGCGCACTCGTCGTGATCGACATGATCAACACATACGATCACAAGGACGCCGAGCTGCTCGTGCCGTCCGCCGAGCGCATTGTGCCGGTCCTCGCAGACTTGATCCACAGAGCCCGCGCGGGCGATACGCCGGTGATCTATGCAAACGACAACTTCGGACTGTGGCGGTCCCACCAAGGAGAACTCGTGGAGGCCGCGCTGGCGGGCCCGCACGCCCGTCTCGTCGGGCCGATCAGACCGGACGAGGACTCCCTTTTCGTGGTGAAGGCACGCCATTCCATCTTTTACGAGACACCCATGTCCTACTTGCTGTGGCAACTGAACGTTCGACATGTGGTGCTGTGCGGCCAGGTCACCGAGCAGTGCGTTCTCTACTCGGCTCTCGACGCTCACATCCGCCATCTGAACGTCACCGTCCCGAAGGACGCCGTCGCCTCCATCCACCGCCACCTGGAGGATGCAGCCCTGGAGATGATGGAGCGCAACATGGCGGCTCGAATCGTCAGGGCGCAGGAGGTCGGCTTCACGCCCCCGGCCGGCTGACCCGGTCCCCCGACCGGGCGTGGACGCACGGCCCGGCCGCTCACCGGTCACCCGTCGTCGAGGTCTGGCACCTCGGGCACCACAGGGTTCTGCGCCCGGCGACACGGGTCGAGCGCAGGGATGCGCCGCAGCGGGGGCACGACGGTTCGCCGTCGTCCCTGCGTCCGGTGAGCCAGGAGCGTCGAGGGGGCACGCGACCGGCCCGCACGGACGCCGTGAGTACCCGGCCCATCGCGGAGTGGATACGGCGCAGTGCCGTGCGGTCCAGATCCCGGGTCGGCGTCCGGGGATCCACCCGAGCCCGCCACAGGATCTCGTCACACAGGAGGTTTCCGAGACCGGCGATCACGGACTGGTCCATCAGCGCGCTCTTGACCGCGCCACGCCGCCCCGACAGCAGGTCCTGGAACTCGGATCGGTCCACCGTCAGGGCGTCGGGACCCAGTCCGTCCACGATCCGGTCGACGGTGTACTCGTCGGCCAACCGTACGCCCTGAAGCTTGCGTTGATCGCGATAGCGCAGATCGCGGGCCTCGTCGAGGGTCAGGACGATGCGGTCGTGCGGTTCGATCGGCTCGTCGGGGCGGCAGCATCTCAGCGATCCGGTCATACCGAAGTGACAGACCAGGGTGGACCCGCCATCGGTCGGCACGAACAGCCACTTGCCGTGACGCCAGGCCTTCCCCAGACGTCGGCCCGTCAGCTCCCTGCGCAGCCGCTTCTCGGTGACACCCCGCAGCACCCCTGCGTCGCGCACCTCGATGTCCGTGACACGCCGACGGCGACCGCAGTTCATGAGCACCTGGCGGAACGCCTCGACATCCGGGAGCTCGGGCATGGGCTCGTTCCCGTCTTTCCACGTCCCCGGCGGTGAGCGGTTCCCGCCGCCGGCTACCCGCCGCCGTGCGCGTGGTGCGCCCGCTGGTTCAGCCGCCGGGCCGCGCGATCGTTGAGAGCGCTGCCCCAGTCACGCAGTCGCGCTGCCACCGGATGCCCCGACCTGTCCGGGCCCGGTTCGATGTCCCGGCCCGGGTGCAGACCCCCTGCATCGCTCCCTTCCGGTGGGCGCGGCAGTGCCCGGGCCGCCAGCGCGCTGAGCCGGGTGGTCAGTGCGGGGGCCACTCCGTGGGTGAGACCGGCCGCCTTCGCCATCGGGGTGAGCACGATACGGGCCCGGCGCCGCTCCACGGCGGTCACGATGCGGTCGGCGGCGCGGCGCGCGTCCATCGAGACCACTGGGCTGCCCGCGAGCGCCGAGAACCAGGCGAACTCCGCGCCCACGTTCCCGCCGAACTCCGCGGCAAGGTGGGAACCGGTCCGCATCAGCCCCGGGTGGACCGCCGTCACGCTCACGCCGCGGCCCCGTAGTTCGGTGTGCAGGCCCTCGGCAAGGGCGGCGACGGCGGATTTCGCACACGAGTAGGGCAGCAGGTGCGGTACCGCGAGAAGTCCTCCGACCGAGCCGATCAGTGCCAGGCGTCCGTCGCCCCGGCCGCGGCGCAGCCAGGGCAGGGCTTCGAGCGAGGTGTGCACGGCACCCATGTACATGGTCTCCATGGCCGACCGGAACTCGTCGACCCCGATCGACTCCACCGGCGCGACCTGGATGATGCCCGCGTTCGCGATCACCACGTCGATCCCGCCCTGTGCTTCGGCGGCGTGCGTCATCAGTGAGGCGACCGTCGCACGGTCGGTCACGTCGCAGGGCGCGGTGCGCACGCGCGCGTCGGGGCGACTTTCGGTCAGGAACTGCCGCGCCCGGCCGAGCTCCTCCTCGTCCCGGGCCGCGATCGTGACCGCGCACCCCCGGATGAGCAGTTGTTCGGCGAGCAGCAGTCCAAGGCCGCGTGAGCCGCCCGTGACCACCGCGGAGAGTCCTGACATGGAGTCTTCGTGAGAGCGGGACAGCAGCAACGTCATCACGTCCACCTTCCGGGCCTGAGCGGGGCACCGTGGTTGCGGGTACCGCGGTGGCGCGGGCTCACACGGCGTGCCGACCGAGAGTCGCCTGCCCGGCCGGGCGCCGGAGGGGCAGGGATGCGCGCGGTGTCACCGCGGCAGGCCGGTGGCCGGTCCGGCCGCGTCCTCGGTGACCAGGTCCAGGAGTGCGTGCAGGCCGCCCCTGCGCGTGGCGGCACGCTGCCGGTCGGCTCCCGTACCGGCGTCGAGCATCCTGTGCAGGCCTTCGGCGACCCGGTCGTGGTCACCGAACCTGCGCAGGGCGGGGGCGACATGGTCGTACAGCGTCTCGGCGACCTGTCCGGCCGGTGCGGGCTTTCCGCTGCGCGGATCGACCAGCACATCGCTCAGACCATGACGGGCCGCGTGCCAGCCGGCCGCGGTGAGGATGCCCGCCGGAGGATTCGGGGCGACAAGGCCCGAGCGGGTCTCGTCCAGACCCGTGGCGACCAGTCCACGGACCAGACCGGCGAGCGTCACCGCACTGTCGACGTCGATCTGCACGTCCGGCGCCCGTATCTCCAGCGTCGGATAGCAGTCGGAGAGCCTCGCCTGCCAGTACAGCTGACGCCGATCCGGTATCACGCCGGTGGCCAGCAGCTCCCCGACACGCTGCTCGTACTGCGTGGCGTCCGCGGCGAACGGCGGCACACCGCTGGCCGGCCACCGGCCGAACACCACCGTGCGCCAGCTGGCGAACCCGCTGTCCTTGCCCTGCCAGAACGGGGAATTGGCGCCGAGCGCGACCAGTACCGCCAGCCACGGCCGCAACCGGGCCAGCGCACCGGCCCCCGGCGACCGGCCGGGGACGGCCACGTGCACGTGCATACCGCAGATCAGCTGCTCGTCGACCAGAAGCGCCGCCTCATTGTGCATGTCCTCATAGCGAGGCAGCGGCGTTACCGGCACCGCGGTGCGGGCGGCCACCGGGGCGGCGCCGGTCGCCGCGGCCACACAGCCGCTGCGCCGTGCCGCCCTACCCACGGCCTGCCTCAGCCGCACCAGATGCGCTGCGACCTCCGCCAGGTCCCCGCACACCGGTGTAGCCACCTCGATCTGCGCCTGCAGCAACTCCCTGTCGACCTCGCCGCCCGCCAGCGTGGGCTCCAGACCGGCCGCGGCCTCCACCTGGCCCGCCGTCGGTGCGGGCAGCCCACTGCGCGCGTCGAGCAGAACGTACTCCTCTTCCACACCCAGCGTGACGGCACTACCGGCTGCGCCCATGTACGACCCCGTCCTTCCGCCTTCGTGTGCCTCGGACACGGCACCGGGTACCCCGAGGGCGCAACTGATGCGGTCCCTGTGATGCTCCTCCCGAGACCCGTGGACGGCGCCCGTCGACCGGGCTGTTTTGCACCGCGGCGGCTTCGGTGCCACGGTGAGAGGGAACCCTCATGGGTCAAGCGGCGCGTACGCCGCGCAGGACAAGGCAACATCGGCCATGGAGTCCCGACCACTCCCACATCACGGAGGCGACGTGGACACTCACGCCGGCAGGGTTCCTGGAGTGGTCCAGGAGATGGAATCACGCTCCGACCGCATCCGGGAACTGGAGGCCGAGGTGACTCAGCTGCGGCACGCGGTCACCGCACACGCGTTGATCGACCAGGCCATCGGCGTCCTCGTCGCCGTAGGACGGATCACGCCGGAAGAGGCCTGGGACGCGCTCCGTGAGACCTCCATGTGCACCAACACCAAGCTGCGCCAGGTTGCGGAGCTGGTGGTGGACTGGGCGCGGAACGGGTACCTCCCGGCGGACATCCGCGACGAACTCGCACCCCGGCTGCAACCGCATGAGCCCGGATAAAACGTTCCCTGTGTACGGATCGTGAACACGCTCCGCTGACGAGGGCTCTGAGCCGAAAAGACGATGTAGGCGCTGGGTAGCGCTGTTCAGCCGGTCCACGTGCTGCCTCCCGCGGTGGACGGACCGGGCGCGGGAAGGACTCGGGACCAACATCACCACTGGTCGTCGGCCTGTCCGTGAACGGCTGGATCCATCCCCGCATCAATCATCTCTGCCGCCAGGTGACCGCCACCCTGGCGGCGCACGAATCACTTGATCCCTACTGCCCCACCGCCGTTCTGGCCTGAGGAGGTTCGGCCTGGCGCTTCGCCGGGTACCCGGCCGCACCGTCGAACGGCACGTGATCTACCAGGAGGCGTGATGACCCAGTTCGGGTACTTCCTGTCATGCGAGGAGCACAGCCCGAATGCGCTTGTCGAACAGGCACGGATGGCGGAGCAGGCAGGCTTCACCGCGTTGTGGATCTCGGACCACTACCATCCCTGGAACGACGAGCAGGGCCAGAGCCCTTTCGTGTGGTCGGTGATCGGCGCCCTCTCCGAGGCCGTGTCCCTCCCGGTGGAGACGGCCGTGACCTGCCCCCTCGTCCGCACCCACCCGGCCGTGATCGCGCAGGCCGCGGCAACCGCCGCAGTGCAGCTGGGCGGCAGGTTCCGGCTGGGGGTGGGCACGGGCGAGGCCCTGAACGAGCACATCCTCGGCGGCCCTTGGCCGGAGGCCCCGGTTCGCCTGGAGATGCTCGAGGAGGCTCTGCAGATCATCCGGCAGTTGTTCACCGGGGAGCAGGTCAGCCATCGCGGCACGCACTACACCGTGGAGAACGCCCGTCTGTACACCCGGCCCGAGGAGCCCGTGCCGATCGATGTCTCCGCTTTCGGGCCGCACGCCGCCGAGGCCGCCGCGCGGATCGGGGACGGGCTGATCACGATGATGCCCGACGGCGACATGATCGAGCGCTTCCGGCGGAGCGGTGGCGGCGCCAAACCCGCGTACGGCGGGCTGAAGGTCTGCTGGGGGCCTGACAAGGACGAGGCCGTACGGACCGCCCACCGTCTGTGGGCCAACGAGCAACTGCCCGGGGAACTACCGCAGATACTCCCGACACCCCGCCACTTCGAGCAGGCATCCGAGCTCGTCACCCAGGAACAGGTCGAGAGGGCCGTCTGCTGTGGCGACGATCCGGACGCGCACATCGAAGCCCTGACCGCGTACGCCGAGGCCGGATTCGACACCGTGTACGTCAACCAGATCGGCCAGGACCAGCAGGGCTTCTTCGACTTCTACCGTACGAAGGTCCTTCCCCGTGTTCGCCACTGACGACGAGCAGGGCTCCGGGACAGGACGAGCCGCGGTGTTCGACGTGGACGGCACCCTCGTGGACACCAACCGCCTGCACGTGGTGACGTGGTGATGGGACTCGTCGGAGTCCCGCCCGAAGACGCCGTGTCGTCGGTGACACCGTAGGGGGACATGCGGGCGGGAGTACGGTGCGTGTAACTGCTCTGCGGGGGCATACCCCGTGCAGGCCCGGAAAGGGCCAGCGCAGATGCCGTGTCCGACGACCCGGCCCACCTGTTGGCCGCACTGCCGAAGGGTCCGCCGGAGTGACGGAGGGAGGGGCGGCACCGGGGGCCGACGAGGGGCCCCACCGCTCACGGAGCGCAACGCCCCACATGCCACACGTGCACGGGTTGCCCCTGCTCAGGAGGGGTACGCAAGGAGGAGACCCGAGCCTGCGGCAACTGCCTGTGGGTCTCCTCGGGGCCTGAACGGAGGTGCCTCGATGACGGTACCCGCCGCACCCCCCTGGCTTGCGTCACTCGCGACTCCGCCAGGGGTGTACGCACCCCAAGCCGACACCCTGTTCCTGGCGACGGCTCTTTGGAGGGAGGCACTCGCACCGGGGACGGACGTCCTCGACCTGGGCACGGGCAATGGGACGCTGGCCATCTACGCCGCGCAACAGGGCGCTCGCGTCACCGCGACGGACATCGCCCGGCGTGCCGTGGCCACGGCACGTCTGAACGCGTCGCGGGCGGGACAGCACATCGATGTCCGCCGTGGGGATCTGCTGTCACCGATACGGGGGCGACGGTTCGACCTGGTGGTCTGCAACCCGCCCTATGTCCCCGCCCCGGGGTCTCCCCTTCATGGCACACGGAACGACGACGGCCGCACCGCACCCGGCTCGGCGTGGAACGCCGGCCCGGACGGGCGGGCGATCCTCGACCGCCTCTGTGAGGAAGTACCGCAGGCGCTGCGTCCCGGCGGCGTCCTGCTGATGGTGCAGTCCGCACTGAGCGGACCGGACACAACCCTGCTCAGACTGTCCGGATCCGGACTCCGGGCCGCGGTCAGCGATCACATCCGCATACCGTTCGGCCCCGTTCTGCGCTCCCGGCTCCCCTGGCTGCGCGACCGCCGACTGGTCAACCCCCAGGACATGTTCGAAGAGCTGGTGATCATCCGTGCCCAGCAAGCCTGACCGACCGTGCCGCGTCGTGCTCACCGACGACGGCCCGCTGCTCGTACCGGGCCCGGTGGAGGTCACTCTCGCCGACGGAACCGTGGCCGTGTCCACCCGGTTCGTCGTCGCCGTGTGCATGTGCCGTCGCAGCGCCATCTACCCGTGGTGCGATACCAGCCATCGACGCCGGACAGCCGGCTGCCCCGGAACACATGAGGAGGGCGGAGCGTCATGATCGCACCCCCGCCGTCACCCGTGAGCACGGGGCCGGCGCCGCCGCGCCCCCGGGGCGACATCTCGTCCGCCGTCGTCGCGGTGTCGAGGGGGGACCCGGGTGAGCTGCCGACGTCCGCCGAGGCCGTACGGGCGGATCCGTACGGCGACGACCTGCAACTGGCGCTCTACAGCCTCTACGAGCTGCACTACTGGGGCTTCGAGGGCGTGGACCCCCGCCGCGAGTGGGATCCCCGTCTGCTGAGTCTGCGCTCCGCACTGGAGGACCACTTCCTCGACGCCCTCCGCCATGATGTCGCCCGAGCAGGCAGATCCGTGGGCCGTGCGCTCGACGAACTCCTGGCGGAACCGGCTCGGGACGACGGGAGCAGTGTCACCCACTTCCTCCAACACCACGGCGAACTCTGGCAGTTGCGTGAATACGCGGCGATCAGGTCGCTCTACCATCTGAAGGAGGCCGACCCGCACGTGTGGGTCGTCCCGAGGCTGCGCGGCCGGGCCAAGGCCGGCATGGTGGCCGTGGAGTTCGACGAGTTCGGGGCCGGCCGTGCCGAGGACATCCACGCGACCCTCTTCGCGAATCTCATGGCCGACCTGGGGCTGGACGGCACATACGGCCGCTACCTGGACGCCGCGCCCGCCGAGGCACTGGCCACGGTGAACCTCATGTCCCTGTTCGGGCTGCATCGCCTCTGGCGGGGTGCGCTGGTCGGTCACTTCGCCTCGGTCGAGGTGACCTCGTCCCCCGCTTCGAGGCGCCTGGCCCGGGCCATGCACCGCACCGGCGCGGGCCCGGCCGCCGAGCGCTTCTACGACGAACACGTGGAGGCCGACGCCGTGCACGAACAGGTCGTCCGCCGTGAGGTCATCGGCGGTCTGCTGGCCGACGAGCCGGGTCTGGAGCCCGACGTCGTGTTCGGCATCGACACGACCGCGGAACTCGACCGCCGTCTTGCCGCGACCCTGCTCGAGGCGTGGCGGCACGGCCGGACCGCCCTGAAAACCCCTCTGACCGCGCCCTCGCGGTCATGAGCGCCCGAGTGAGCGTCCCGTCAGCCGAAGACGGTGACCGCCCCTTCACGGCGCATGCCCTCGACGGTGTCGATCTGGTGCCGCGCACGGTCCAGAAGGTCCTGCAGCCGCGCCCTGTCGAGGCCCTTGGCCGGCGGGAGCGACAACAGGGTCTGCCACAGCAGGCTCTTGCCCTCGATGCCCAGGCGCAGGGTCTCCAGTTCAAGGACGCTGCTCAGCCCCGAGCGCCGGGTCACCCGCCCGTTGAGTTTGAACAGCCGTGCCTTCTCGACGAGGCGACCGGCGTACACCTTGTAGCGGTGCGCCGGTACACCGAGGGCGTCCATCATCTCCAGGAGGGACCGCCGGTCCTCGGCGATCTCGTCCGCCACGCGGCGCAATGTGCCGCCGTGCGACGAGGCACGGTGATGCTCGGCCAGATGACGTGACATGAACTGCCCCGCGGTCGCACCGGCCAGATGGTCGTTGAGATAGATCTCCAGAGCTTCCGGACCCATGGCGTCTCCTGCCGTTCAGGCCGTCACCGGCAGGCGGACGTCGACGTCGCCGCCCGCGGAGACCCGGCACTCGAAAGAAGGCTGCGGCGCGGTGGCGGGACCGTGCACGTTCACGCCGTCCGACAGCCGGAACTCGCTCCCGTGCCACGGGCAGGTGACGCAGCCGTCGAGCACGTTGCCCTCGTGGAGCGGGCCGTCCATGTGGCTGCACCGGTCGGCGAGGGCGTTCAGCCGGCCGTCCCCGTCACGCACCACGAGCAGCGACACCTCGTCTGCCGTCCGCCGTACGGGCTCGCCGACCGGGAAGTCGTCGAGCGCCCCGATCCGGTGCCATCCGGGCTCGACCAGAACCGGCACGGCCTCCGCATGGTTGACCCCGGCCGCCTGCCGGTAGGCGAGATGGCCGCCGAGCGTGCCCCCGACCGTGGCCATCGTCAGACCCGCGAAGCCGAGCATGCGGCCCAGCACGTTGCGATGGCGCCTGCGCGCCGCGAGGGAGGCGGCGTACGCGCCGACGGCGGCGAGGTTCGACGTGGCATGGACGAGACCCACGCGGGCCTGGCGCGGACGCTGCTCCGCCCAGTCCACCCAGCCGGTCAGGGCCGCCGGTGCGGCACCGAGCAGACCGGCCGCCACCAGCCGGCGGGCCGCACGGCTCTCCCCGGGGAACAGGTCGAGGATCGCGGCCGAGGTCCAGGCCCCGATGGGCAATTGGACCATGACAGGGTGCAGCGGATGACCGAGCCACAGGCCGCGCAGGGCGTCCCGGCCCCGGCCCATGGGGACGGCACGTACGACCTTGCGTATCCCCGCGGCGAGGCCGTCCAGCCACTCCTGTTCTTCGATGGAGTCCATCGCGGTGGCCAAGGGGTCGCCCAGTGGTGTCTGCGCTGCGCTCGTCAGCCTCATGAGGGACACCTCCCCTTCCCGATCGGGAGAAATCGAACTTTGGTCGTATTGCGGTAGGCGTTGTCTCCACCTCTTCGGGGCCGTACGCAACGAGCGGTGCACTCGGCCCGAACGGCGCTTCGACCGCGAGTACCCCAGACCCATGCGGCCCATACTCGGGCCCATTCCCCGGATCGCCGCCTGCCCGGGCGTCGGCCGGGGGATCGGCACCGGCCCGGGTTTCCCGCGGTCGCGTTGCCGGAGCAAAGCCGTGATGATCCGGATGTACGGGGTACCCGACGCAGAGAGCTCAAGGGAAGAAGTGGGGTGACATCCGATGCCCGCAGGGTCGAGCCGTAAGCGTGAGCGGCAGTACGAGCACATCAAGGAGAGCGCCCAGGACCGGGGCGAGAGCGAGAAGCGCGCCAAGGAGATCGCCGCGCGCACCGTCAACAAGGAACGTGCCCGCTCGGGTGAGTCGAAGACCGCGAGTCGCAGCTCCACCCAGGACATGTCCTCCGGCGAGCGGGGTGGTCACCGCTCGGGCAAGGGTCCTCAGGGCCCGACCTACGACCAGCTCTACGCCGAAGCCAAGCGGCGCAACGTGGAAGGCCGCTCCCACATGAACAAGGCCGACCTGAAGCGGGCACTCGGAAGCTGAGCGGGCTCGCACCGTACCCGGGCCCGTGCCTTCAAAGCGACGCCACGAACGGAGGACAGCATGCTCATTGTCGGCGTTATCTTGCTGATCATCGGATTCCTCACCGGAATCTCCATCCTGTGGACCATCGGGGTCATCCTGGCGGTCATCGGTCTCGTGCTCTGGGTGTTGGGCGCCACGGGGCGTGCCGTCGGTGGCCGTCGGCACTACTGGTGACAAACGTGCCGCTGCGGAAACGGTCCGGAGGACCGGCCGCCGGGAAGACGTCTACGTCTCCCCCGTGACCTGCCACAAAAGTGATCGTTGACTCGCGCATCGCGTAAATGATCAACCTCCCCGGATACGCGATCCTGCGAGGGCCCGAGAGCTCGGCCGAGCTCTCGGGCCCTCGCTCTCTGCCGCCATGGGGCGCCCGCACCCCGGAACCGGACACTGCTCGCCGTCCCGCCGAATCCCGCCGCCGGTCGCTCGACGCCTGCGGTGGGCGCGCAGGGGCGTGGTACCCCGACTGGCCGACTCGTGCGCCATGGATCTGCTGGTGGGCGGCAAACGACTCCGGCGCGTGTACGCACCCTTCGCTGCTGCCGCAGGGAGCTGCCGAAGGCTGTCTGCCCACGGCTCCCGAGGACACCTTCGGCCCGCGTGCTCCGCAGGGTCGACCCCTTGCTCGCCCCCGGGCCGGCTGTTCGCCGGAAGGCACCCATGTGAGAGTGGAACCCGCAGGAACAGTCGAACGCGAACTCGGCGGTGATCGCGCCACGCCTGCCGGCGTGAAATGAGAGCTGTCGCGCCCGCACGGACCGCTCGCGAACGGCTCTTCCGCGAAGACCACCTCGGGCCGACCCGCGGAACTGTCGCACCGCATCGCCCTGCAGGCCCCAACGCCCGCCTGCACCGGCCGGTGCGGTCCACAACGGAAGACCGCCGGCGCGTTCCGCTCCCTCAACTGCCCCGCGTCGACGGCGCGGAACCCACCGGACCCCGGGTCGTCGCGTTGCCCGAGGACCAGTGACCTCCCCGGGCACGGGATGTGTGCGCACCGAGGCGGCTCGTCGGGGCCCACCGCGGTGGCCGGGCGAGCATCCGTTCCTTCCCGCATTCTGAAGGCGAGGGGGTGAGGCGACGGAGGGAGTGATGAGGATGCAGATCGTCGTGGACCTCACGCGCTGCCAGGGTTACGCGCAGTGTGTGTTCCTCGCTCCCGGGGTGTTCCGGCTGCACGGGGACGAGGCCCTGCTCTACACCCCTGCCGTCCCCGGTGATCAGGTGGAGCGGGTGCGTCAGGCCGCGGCTGCGTGCCCGGTCCAGGCCATCCTCCTCGGTGAAGAGGTGAGCGTCGGTGGCCGGTGACCTGTGGGACGGCCGGATCGTCGTCGTCGGCGCGTCGCTGGCCGGACTGAGGGCCGCCGAGACGCTGCGTGAGGAAGGCTTCACCGGCCCCGTGACCGTGATCGGGGACGAGCCCCGTCCGCCCTACGACAGGCCGCCGCTGTCCAAGCAGGTGCTGCTCGGCCAGGCCGCCGCCGACACCACCGGGCTGCCGATGCGCCGGGACCCGGACGCGGAGTGGCGGCTAGGGGTGCCCGCCACCGGGCTGGACCCGATGGGCAAGCGGGTGCTGCTGGCCGATGGGGAAGCGGTGCCGTTCGACCGGTTGCTGATCACCACCGGGACGCGGGCGAGGCCCTGGCCGCAGCAGGAGGAGGCCGCCCTCGACGGGGTGTTCACGCTCCGCACCCTCGACGACGCCGGAGGGCTCGCCGAGCGGCTGGCCGCGGGACCGCGGCGGGTCCTGGTCATCGGCGGCGGATTCACCGGCTCGGAGATCGCCTCGGCCTGCCGGGAACGCGGCCTGGAGGTGACGGTCGCCGAACGTGGCCCCGGACCGCTGGTGGGCGCCCTCGGCGGAACGCTGTCGAAGCTCGCCGCCGCGATGCACCGGGCCCACGGGGTCGACCTGCGCTGCGGGGTCACGGTCACCGCGCTGCGCGGGGACGGCGGCGGCCGGTTCACCGGTGCGGACCTGTCCGACGGCAGCCGTGTCGAGGCGGACGTGTGCGTCGTGGCGCTGGGGGCCGTCCGCAACGTCGAGTGGCTCGCGGACAGCGGACTCGCGGCCGGCCCACGCGGCATCGCCTGCGACGCGGGGTGTCGGGCCTTCGACATGTACGGGATCGTCACCGACGACGTGTTCGTGGCCGGCGACGTCTCGCGCTTCCCGCACCCGCTGTTCGAATACCAGATGCTGTCTCTGGAGCACTGGGGCAACGCCGTCGCGCAGGCCGAGGTGGCGGCCCACAACATGGTGCATCCGGGGCCGATGCGGCGCCCGCACCTCTCGGTCCCGATCTTCTGGTCGAGTCAGTTCGGGCACAACATCAAGTCGGTGGGTGTGCCCACCTTCTCCGACCAGGTGGTGATCGCCCAAGGCTCGCTGGAGGCACGCCGGCTGGTGATGGTGTACGGCTACCGGGGCCGGGTCACCGCCGCGGTGACCGTCGACATGGCCAAGTCGCTCGAGTACTACGAGCGCCTGATCGAGACGGCCGCGCCGTTTCCGCCCGCGGCCGGGGCGGCGGACCGCCCGATGGCCGCCGAGGTGCCGATCCCCTCCGACGTACCGGACCCGAAGGGGCTGTACCACGGCCCCACCGTGGCGCTCACCGGTCATCTGCCGGACCGCCGGCTGACCGTGGTGCGGCCCACCGGCTGACCCGCCCCTCGGCAAGGAGCGATACTCATGACCGCCGACACCCTGCTCGAGCGCATCACCGACTACGGCAACCGCCCCGACCCCTACCCGCTGTACGCGGAGCTCCGCGAGGCCGGTCCCGTGGTGCGGCAGTCGGACGGCAGCTACCTGATCGGGACCTACCACGAGGTCGCCGCCCTGCTGCACGACCCGCGGATCAGCGCGGACCCACGCAGCCGCACCGCCCCCTCGCCCGGTCCGTCGCAGGACGCGCCGAAGCCGCCGTTCCTGCGGCTCGACGATCCCGAGCACCACCGGCTGCGCACCCTGGCCATGCGGCCCTTCGGCCCGCCGCACACTCCGGGCCGGATCGACGCCATGCGCGGCGAGATCACCCGGATCACCGAGGAAGTGCTCGGGGGCCTCGGAACCGGGCGGGAGATCGACGTCGTGGACGATTTCGCCTACCCGCTGCCCGTCACGGTCATCTGCCGGCTGCTCGGCGTGCCGCGCAAGGACGAGCCCCTCTTCCGCGGGTGGACCGACGCGCTGATCGCCTCCGCCGATGTCAGGCCCGCGGACGACACCACCACCGAGCGTGACCGCGCAGGCCGGCAGGCGCGGACCGAGATGGGCCAGTACCTCGTGGACCTCGCCGAGCAGCGCCGCGGCCATCCCACAGACGACATCCTGTCCGAGTTCGTCAACGAGCCTGACCCGGCCCTGCGACTCAGCCGCGAGGAACTCGCGCAGACCGCCGTACTGCTGCTCATCGCCGGGCACGAGACCACCGTCAATCTGATCACCAACGGGGTGCTGACCCTGCTGCGCCACCCGGAC
>Ga0102590_1002248_pt1 | contig 23809 bp, 22 predicted proteins | sample AraplaMF_Col_mMF_FD_76859 | JGI IMG/M metagenome (GOLD analysis project Ga0102590, IMG submission 76859) | Arabidopsis root microbial communities from the University of North Carolina, USA - plate scrape MF_Col_mMF | ecosystem: Host-associated > Plants > Roots > Endosphere | place: USA... | reverse complement strand
GCGCTTGCGGGAAAGGCCTACGTCATGGACCAGAGCCACGGGCGCGTGCGTATCGGCGTTTCCGGCCGCTCTTCGCGGGCGCTTCTTTCAAAGGGAACTGCCGTCGATCTCGATCCTTCCGTCTTTCCGGAAGGCCATTCTGTAATGACGATGGTCGGTCATCTCTCGGTGCAGATCGTCCGCACCGGCGATGACAGCTTCGAGCTTACGGCGCTGCGCAGCTTTGCCGAAAGCCTCTGGGACGATCTTACCCATATGGCGGCGAGCGCTGAAAAGGATAGCGTCTGATAGAGCCGGGTTTCGATCGTTTTTAAGCTGTATGCAGCGCGGCAGCACCGACCCATTCGGGGCGCTCCGCCCCTTGCAGCTCTTCGACCGCATCGGCGGCAAAGCTTGGCACGACACCGGTCCACAGCAGTGCGCCATCGGGATTGGAATGTCCGTCGCCCTCGAGCTTGTAGATGCTTTCGACGATATACTGGCCGTCATTGTTCAAACCCTTGATCTCGGAAATCTCGATCACCCGGCGCCGGCCGGTGCGCTTGAAACGGGCGATCTGCACGACGACGTCGACCGCCGAGGCGATCTGGGCGCGCAGCGGCCGAAGCGGCATGTCGATGTCCGACATCAGCGCCAGCGTTTCCAGCCGGTGCAGGGAATCATAGGGCGTGTTCGCATGCACCGTCGAAAGGCTGCCGCTGTGGCCGGATGTCATCGCCTGGATCATATCGAGCGCCTCGCCGCCGCGGCACTCGCCGACGATGATCCGGTCGGGCCGCATGCGCAGCGACGAGCGGAACAGGTCTCGGATGGTGGCGCCGCCGCGACCGAAACGGTCGGGCTTGGTCACTTCGAGATAGACCACGTGTTCCTTGCGGATCTGCAGTTCGGACGTGTCCTCGATGACGATGACGCGCTCGTGGTCGGCAAAGGCTTCCGACAGCGCGTTCAGCATCGTCGTCTTGCCGGTGCCGGTGCCGCCGGAGATGATGACGTTTTTCTGTAGCCCGACGGCCGCCTGCAGCAATGACAGCGATTCCTCGGTCAGGCTGCCCTGGGTGACGAGGTCGCGGATGCTGCGATGTTCTTTCAGGAAACGGCGAATGGAGATGCAAAGCCCAGTACGGGCGGCCGGCGGCTGAATCATCTGTACGCGCGAACCATCCGGCAGACGGGCCTCGATGCTCGGCTCCTCGGGCGTCAGCCGCTTGCCTGAGAACTGCGCGATGCTGCGTGCGGCCGATTCCAGGTCCTCACGACTGGCAAAGCGCGTATCGGCGCGTTCGAGCTTGCCTCGCCTTTCGACGAAGATGTCAGATGTCCCGTTGATCAGGATTTCGGAAACGCTCGGATCATCGAGGAGAAAACGGATCGGCCCGAGCAGCTTGTCCAGCGCCCGGGTCAGGACCTGGAAGGTTGCCTGTTCGGCAGCGTCGTCGGAAACGGCTTTCATCAGAGCGGCATCCCGACCAGGACCGTACTCATCCCGAATAGTGTCGCCATCATTTGAACCGCGGTTGGAAAGAACATCATCAGTGGAATGAGGACCAATCCAAGTATTAAGATGCTGCTCATCGTTTCCATCGTTTTCTCTCCGGATCGACTGGCGGGCGATACCCACCATTTGACGAAAGCTTAATCCAGATCGCCAAACAACGCCATGGCTAGGCCCCGCGAAGGCAGTCATTATGGGCACAACACGCCGTTTCTTCTATCGCCTTGAAAGAATTGACCAATTATGGAGCAGTAGACGATGCCCTGCGCGGTTGACGAAAACTTAGCCCGCGCAGCTAAAATCGCAACTTGTTCAAGCGGTTAGTTAAAAAAATGTGACGTCAACTGCGATTGTGCCGGTGATGCCTCCAAGACAATTGGAACCCTTCGTTTCGTTTGCTTGACGGAGGGCTGGCCTTGGGCGCACTCTTGGGTCTTAATGGTGTTGCTCAACAAGCGTTGGCCGTCGGGGAAGATAAGCTGAAGCAGAAAATGTCATTGGAACGAGCAACGTGCTGGTTCGGATCGATAGCGTATGCTTGCTTAATCTTCGCCAAGGTCTTCGATCCGAAACAAACCTAGGAACGAGGAATACGCAGATGTTTGGAAAACTCAAGACTCTCGCAATTGCACTTCACAAGGACGAACGCGGCGACATGGCCCAGATCGTCCTGGCCGTTGCCCTGATCGTCATTCCGCTGATGCTGCTTCTGCTCGCATTCGGCAAACAGATCGGCGAATGGTTCAACGAAAAGAACACGGCGCTCTCGGATGCCGAGAGAATTCCTGAGCCGGGTCAATAAGCGGATCAGTGTCATGGATATGACCTATGATCTGACCCTGATGCCTGCAGCGGCGGCTCTTGCCGTCGCCTGCACCATGACCGCGGCGGTGCTCGACCATCGTCACGGTCATATCCCGAACGCCGTCACCTATCCCTGCTTGCTTGGCGGGTTGGCGCTGGCGGCGATCGGAAGCGGTCCGGCAGGGATCGGCCTGGCTTTTGCCGGTCTCCTTGCAGCCGGTTTGATCTTCTTCATCGCCTTCGCAGCCGGAAGCTGCGGCGGCGGCGACGTCAAGCTGATGGCGGCGCTCGGCGCCATTCTCGGTCTCTGGCCCGCCATCGACGTCACCCTTGCATCGCTCATGGTCGGTGGCGTGATCGCTGTTTTCTCCATGGCGCGGCGTGTTCAGTGGAGCGTGCTAGCCCGAACGGTCGGATTGTTCGCCCTGCTTCTGCCCGCCGGTTTTCGCGATGCCGCTTCAGTGCTGAAGCCGCGCGAAACCCATCATACCGTCCGCTTCGGCGTTGCCGCTGCTCTCGGACTTCTCTGGTGCCTTTTCATGCCTGATTTCACCCCTCTTTCACTCGTGAGGTAACGGCAATGCGCGCGGAACTCGAACGCCCCATCTTCGACGGTGCCTTCTGGAGTTCGATCCTGCACTCACGGACCTTCTGGATCCCTGAGGATCACGGCGCGCTCCTCGGTACCTTTGCGATCGCCATGATGCTGCTTGCCTCGATGCTGCTGCTGCCGCGGCTTTCCGCCCGCCGGCGCCGGATATCGGAGCTTCACGGCGATATCTCCGGCAGCACGACGATGATGGATTTCGTGCTTGTCACGCCGGTCTTCGTCTTCTTCATGTTCGTGGTCTTCCAGTTCACGATCCTGGCAAAAAACCACCTCTTCACTCACTATGCCGCCTATGCGGCGGCCCGCAGCGCCCGCGTCTATTTCTGTCCGGCCCTGCCGATCACCATCCGGAGCTTAATCGACGCCAAGACCTGCGATGACGATGCTGCCGCCGGCAAGGCCGATCTTGCCGCCCGCCTGGCGCTGATCCCGGCCGCACCCTACGACCAGCTGAAATGCGTCGGCGCCTGCCAACCGCCGGAAGAGGCGCTGAAAAGCCTTGCAGATGCTTCGGGGCTTTCGAAGAACTGGCGCGCGATGCGCAACCAGGCCCGCTACATGTTCGATCCGCAGAACGTCACCGTGACCGTCGATCGCGCGCCGATGGCGCTCTATGCCGCGATCAACCGCTCGCCGCACGTGCCGGTCACCGCCAAGGTGGAAGCGCGCTTCCTGCTGCTCGAATATGCCGGCTGGGTCTTTGCCCGCGGCCAGCGGAAAGACGGACGCTACTACACGATTTCGACGGCGGAGGTGAACCTGCTATGACACCGACCTTCATCAAACGTCTACACCGCGACGAACGTGGCTTCCTTTCGCCGATCATCCTCTACATGACGATCGCGCTCGCACTGATGATCGTCTGGATCCTGAATACGGGACAGATGATCTACGACAAGCAGCGCACGCAGGACACGGCGGATGCCGCCGCGCTCGTCCATGCGGACTGGGAAGCCCGCTATCTCAACATCATGGCGATGAACAACGTCGCTTCCTCGCAGGCCACCGTCGTCATGGCGACCTCGGTCGCCTTCCAGCTGACGACGGCGGAACTGGCCCTGCGTTCGACCGCCATTCTGGCGAAGCTCGCACAATATTCATTTACAGAGGGCTTCGGGCCGGCGTCGCTTCTGCCGCCGCTTCCGCCGATGCCTTATTGCCCCGGCTGGCAAAAGGTCCCGATCGTCGGCGGCATCATCTACGGCGCTTGCCTGGCATTCCAAGGGTTCCGGGCGACGGAAGCCACCAAAGCGATCGCATATACGGTGGCGGCGCAAATCAAATATGACCCCTTGGGCCTCATCAACAAGTCCAGCGACATCATCGATGCGATGAACGATCTCAACGACTACCTCGTCGAGAGCTTCCCACAGCGCGTCGGCAACGAAGCCCTGCACTTGGTGCGCCTGAACAAGTCGGACCACGTCGTGTTCCATCCGCCGTGCGAATCCTGCGACGGTGCAGGAGAAGGTGCCGGCGGCAACCTGCCGGTGGATCGCGACGGCATCAATCCCGTCTCGGCCTACGCTGAAATGTGCCGCGCCATGAGCAATGGCACGGAGGGACAGGACCCGTTCCTCATGCGCGGTGAGTTTGCCAACCGCGGCTTCCCCAACGGCAAGGGTCCGCTGACGGCAGGCGGAGTCGATGGCAGCCATATCCGCGACTGGGTCAACCACGAAAGCGGCGTCGACGATGCGCTGGTGGAGTTCTACATCTTCTATGAAGCCTTCGGCCCGGCCTACCTGAGCAAGATCCCGTTCAAGGCGATTGTCGAACAATATGCCGGCGATCTCGGCTTTTGGGAAGAATTGGCGCTCGATGTCAGCTTCTGGCTCGCAGACAAGGTCTTCGGCGTCGGCTTCGGCATCACCAACCCCTTCCAGCTGCCGATCGACGTGCCGCCGCGGTATTCTGATGCGCAGACGTCCGACGAGAACGATTTCACCCGCAAGTTCGACATGATCTGGAACCAGGTCTGCGGCCCGGCGGGCGGCGCGATCTCCGTGACGGGTGCCAATCTGCCTCTCGTCTCCTTCCCGAAGCCCTACTGGCTGAAGGGACGCATCCCCTTCAACTTCACGCCCTTTGGCGGCGAGCAACTGGACGACTATCAGACCCTGGCGGTCGTTTCACGCGCGCCTCGCGCCCGGCTGCAGATCCGCATCTTCAAGGACAAGACGCCATCCGCCTATGCGCTGGCGCAGAGCTGGGTCCACAATTACACGGCCTTCGATCTCTACACCCAGGACTGGCTCGCATCGCTTGCCCCCGCCACACTGGCCGATGATATCGGCCAGGTTTCGAACACCATCAAACAGAGCCCGGCCGCCGACAGTTTTACCGGCTTGACCCGCGTCTTCGACCAGGGAGGAGCCAATGCCTGGGCTGCCGTCAACACCCACTGAGCCTATGGGCGGTCCTCCGGGCCGCGGGCTGCTGATGCGGCTGCACCGCGACAGGCGCGGTCTTGCCTCGATCGAATTCGTGCTTGCCGCGCCGGTCATCTTGCTGATCGTGATTTTCGTCATCCACGCGAACAAGATTTCCACCAAGAAGGTCGGAACCATGGTTGCGATGCGCAACGCCGCCTTCGCCGAGGCGAATGGGCTGGATTGCACGTCGGATTTCTCGAACGTCTTTCCGATCCCGACCCTGCCGGCACTGCCCGGGGGCGACGCCATGAGTTGCGCGCGCACACCGTCGCATGAAGGCGACGGCGACCCGCAGCGCACCTTTGTCTGGGACGACGTGCAGAACACCCTCAAGAGCGACGGCCGCGACTTCGGCGATATGGTAGGCGACCTCGCCAATGAAAAGCCGCAGCTCGTCACCGCGACGGCCGACCGCGTCTACAAGTTCAGGGATTCCGACGATCTCGACACGATCAGGAGCATCCGCTGGAAGGATGCGTTTACGGTAGACGACGCAACACTCTTTGCCTCCCACAACAACGATACGACGCGCCGCGGCTACGATCCGACCCTGCGTCGGGAAATCCGCGATGTAGCCAGCGATTCCGGCGATCTGTTCGACGGCGTCTTTCCGGGAGCGAAATAGGATGAGACAGGGCGCGCGCATCTCTTTCCGTTTCGCCAGCCATCTCATCGGTTTGGCGCTCGTCATCGGGCTCGCCGCCGCCGTGGCCACACCGGGCCGCGCCGAGATCTACAAGGATTTGAGGGTGACGCTGAATTCGATGCTGGCCGGTATCGTCGGCGCGCCGGAACGCGCGCCGCGCGATCTCGTCATCAACGGCCAGCCGCTGGAATTCACGCCCTACCAGAGTAATCGCAGCATTTCCGATATCACCGACGAGTGGCTGCGGGTGCTGGCCGTCAATACCCGCCCTGCCCTGCCGAAAAGCAATGACAAGGAAGAGTTGACCGCCGTCATTGCCGCCAACATGCTGATCGTCCCGAAGACGAGCCGGATCCGCGACGATCTTGCGGTGGTGGTTCGGTTCTTCGACGGAGACGGCGAGGCAGCCCTCGATTATATGAGGCGGCAGGATCCCAAGAATCCTTCGGCAAGAGCGCCGATCCCTGGCGTCTCGATCATGATCCGCCGGCCCGCCGATGCGCCGATGACCGAAGTGCTGATGAGCCGCTTCGACGATGTTGCCTCGACGCTGCCGGCCTTCGCGGCGCCGGCCGATGTCAGCAAGCTGCCGATGTCGCTGCGTCCGCCGGCCGGTGTCGAAGTGCTGAGCGATATCGGCGATCGCGATAAGGGCCACACGTCGCGCACGGTCGTGTCGAAAGGCACACTCACCGCCTCGCGCTGGTCGGATCAGCGCGCCGATCTTCTGGTCCGCGACGGTTTCACCATCGAGACGCCGCCGGCGCAGCGCGGCGGGGTCACCGCGCTTTATGGCCGGCGCGGCAGCGTCGAGGCTAACGTTCTCTATGTCAGAAGCAAAACCGACGGCCGGACCGTCGAGGTCATTCAAATCAGGCAACCCTTCGTCGAAGGAATAACACCATGAACTGGAAGCTCATCGCGGCCGTCATCGTCGGGCTCATCACGGGCGTTCTGCTCTACTTCTGGACCGAGAGCGTCAAGAACGAGCAGGTGGCCTATGCCTTCATGCGGCTCCAGCCCGACAGGAAGGTCACGCGAGGGCAGGCGATTACACCAGACATGCTCGCCGAACCGGTGATGCTGCCGGAAAGCTTCGGGGCGCTTGCCAAACTCGCGGTGCCTGCGGCCAGCGCCTATCAGGAATGGCTGAAGGACAGGACGGCTGCGAGCGATATTCCGGCCGGCTCGGTGCTGCTCTTCCAGTATTTCGACGATACCGACGGTGGACGCCTGACGACGATGATCGCGCCGGGTAAACGGGCGCTGACCCTTCCCGTCAATGCGGCCGCGGCGGTCGGCCATTTCGTCGAGCCGGGCAGCTATGTCGATATCATCGGCACGGTCGACGAACCGGTCGAGCCCGTGGCGCCGGCCGCCGCGACCCAGCCGGGAGCCCCTGGCCAGCCCGCTGCCGTGCCAGGTCAGCCTGCCGTCCCTGGCCAGGCGCCGGCCGCAGCCGGACAGCCGCCGGCTCCAGCCCAGCCACAGTCGCCGGTCGAGCAGATGCTGAAGAATTATCTCACCCAGTATCCCGGGGCCGACGAGAACGATGTCAACGCCTACCGCAAGCAGGCGCAGGACTATAAACTCGGCATAAGCTCGCGCACCCGCGTCGTCACCCGCACCTTCCTGCAGAATGTCAAAGTGCTGGCCGTCGGCGCGGCGACGACGGCCGAGGGTGCAGTCACCAAGGCCAACAGCACGTACAACAATGTGACCGTCGAAGTGACGCCGTCGGAAGCTGAAATGCTGATCTTTGCCATGGGCCAGTCGAACGGCAGCCTCAATCTGGTGCTGCGCAATCCGGCCGACAATACCGTCGAGGACCTGCCGAGCATCAACTGGACGCGCATGTGAGCGTCGCGGGGGAATGAGCCATGCTGTTGAAGATTTCCTATGAGGACGGCAGCGGTCGGGAGGTGATCCCGCTCTCGGCGAACGAGACCTATTTCGTCGGCGAAAGTAGCACGCTGACGCTGCCCGCCGGCGCGGGCGTCGTGCGGCTGCGCGGCAGCCATGTTTCCTCGCCGCAATTCGTGCTGCGGAAATCGGGCCAGGGCTGGTCGGTGCAGCATCATGGGCGAAACCCGACGCGCGTCGACGATCAGCCGCTTCGAGCCGGCACGCCGGTTGCGGTTTCGGCCGGTATGTCGATCTGGGTGCCTAATGTCACGATCGAACTCGTCGAGCCGGCCGCGGCCCCCGTGGCGGTCACGCAGTTTCCGGACCAGGAACGTGTGCTGGCACTGCAGATGGAGATCCATGAGCGACTGCTAAAAGACACACAATACGATCGGCTGGTGAAATCCTCCGATTTCGGTCGCGAGGAGACGCGCAGCCGCATCCGCGAGCGTCTCGACATGTTCATCAAGGAGGCGCTCGACAGCGCGCCGCAGGATCTCGTCATCCTCGTCATCAAGAACGCCGTCTATCGGTGGCTGGCAAAACGCATCGCCCGCACGGGCCGGCGGGATGCCTCGTCGAATGCCGCAAGCCTCTCGCGCGAGGAGCAGGACAATCGCCGCCTGTTCGATGTCGGCAAGGCGCTGATTTCAGCCCTGCAACTCAAGCTCAACTTCGAATCCACCCGCTCGGACTTCGCCCAGCTCGACACGCGTTTCAGCGCCGCCTTCCAGTCCAGGCAGGCGCTTTTCAACGCCGGCGACCGCTACGAGATCGCCCATATGCACCTGCGCTCCAATATCGAGGAGCTGATGTATCGCTGGGGGACCATCTCGGAGCTGATGGATCTCGACGTCATCTCGGAAATCATGGTGACGCGCTACGACGAGATCTACGTCGAAAAATTCGGCCTGCTGGAACGGTACCCTTTCGCCTTCGCCAATGAGCGGCAACTGATGAAGGTGATCGAGCGCATCGCCGTCGATTCCAACCGCTCGATCAATGAGAGCGAGGCGATGGCCGACTTTCGCATGCCGGATGGTTCACGTGTCAACGCCGTCATTCCGCCGCTGGCGGTCAAGGGCGCCTGCCTCACCATCCGCAAGTTCGGCGGCAAGTCGCGGCTCGACATCAGCAAGCTGGTGACAGCCGGCGCGCTCAGTGAGCCGATGCGCGCCTTCCTCGAGGCTGCGGTCCGCTCGCGCAAGAACATCGTCGTCTCAGGCGGCACCGGCTCCGGCAAGACGACGCTGTTGAACAGCCTGTCGCAGTTCATCCCGGTCGGTGAACGCGTCGTTGCCGTCGAGGACACGTCGGAACTGCAGCTCGACGGCATTCATGTCGTCTATCTGCAATCGCGGCCGAAGACGGCGGAGTCCGAGACCAGCGTCACCATTCGCGACCTCGTGCGCAACGCGCTGCGCATGCGGCCTGATCGTATCATCGTCGGTGAGTGCCGTGGCGCCGAGGCGATCGACATGCTGCAGGCGATGAACACCGGCCATGCCGGCTCGATGACGACGGCGCATGCCAACACGCCGCAGGACATGATGACCCGCCTGGAGGTGATGGTGCTGCAGGGGCAGAGCTCGCTGCCTGTGATGGCGATCCGCCAGCAGATCGTTGCCGCCGTCGAGCTCGTCGTGCAGCTCAACCGCCTGGCGAACGGGCGGCGTGCCGTCACCGAAATATCAGAGGTGATCGGCATCGATCCGGATACCGGCCTCATCATCGTCGAGCCGATCTTCAATCTCGTCGGCCGCGCCGGCGGCCAGGCCGTGCATGCCTTCACCGGCTACCTGCCGAGCTTCGTCGCCGAGCTCGTCGAGTTCGGCGAGGACGGCGAGATCGAAAAACTGGATATGTTCGTCTAGAGCGGTTCAGGTTTTTGCGGAAGCGCAGAACCGCTCTAAGCTTTTGTTTTTACGAAATTCCCGGCAAAAGCACTTCACACTTTTCCTGGAATTGCTCTGAGGGGGAAGCCATGGATATCAGCATTCTGCAGATTTTTACGGTCGCCCTCGGCGCGGTGACGGCGGGACTGCTCGTCTGGGGCGCGCCGGTGCAATGGCCGGCGCCGCTGCTGCGCGCCACCGAACGTGACATCGCGCTCGCCAGCGAGGCGGCGCAGGTCTTCGGGCGCGATGCCGTTCCGCCCTATACGATGATCCTCGCCTACGGCATCACGGCGATCGTCGTCTTCGTGGTGGTCTCGCTGATCTTCGGTCCTATCCCAGGCATCATCGTCGCCATCCCGGTCGCCATCTTTCTGCCCAAGGGCGTGATCCGTTATTTTCTGCAGCGCCGCTGGCTGCAGATCGAATCGCAGCTTCCTTATGCCGTCGACCAGATCGTCTCGGCGGTGCGCACCGGCAAGCCGCTCGCCATCGCCGTCAATGCGGTGGCCGATACCGGCCAGATGCCGGCCTCGCGCGAGTTCGAGCGCATTGCCCGCGAACAGAAGCTCGGCATCGGTCTGGTCGAGGCGCTCGACCGCCACGGCCGCAATGTGCCGAGCCTGCACTTCAAGATGGTCGATGCGGCACTCGGCCTCTTTGCCCGCCAGGGCGGCGACATTTCCGAGCCGCTGACGGAAATGTCGAAATCCTTCAAGGAAATCTGGAAGCTCGATCAGAAGATCACGACCTCGTCGTCGCAGGCGCGCATGAATTTCCGCGTCGTCAACGGCGGCGCGCTGTTCATGATCCTGATGATCTTCTTCGGCCAGCCGGAACTGATCGACAAGGTGTTCGGCAACGCCATCGGCATCGTCATCGCGATCGTCGGCGCCGTTCTCTATGCCACAGGTTTCTTCTGGATGCGCTCGATGATGAAGGTGTCGGTATGATGTCCGAGATACCCCTCGCCCCGATCGCCGTCGTCTTTGCCGGGATCACCGCTGCGCTGTTCGTCTGGTGGATCGGCGATCTGCTCGGCAGCATCCAGGTGGTGCGCCGGTCTGCGGGCGGCGATGGTCCGCCGCCCAATATCGTCGACAGCATCGGCATGCGCACGCCGGTCGAATTCGTGCTGACGCATTTCGAGCCGCTGCTGGCCGATTACGGCGCGCAGCTCGAGCAGAAACTGATCTATGGCGGCCGGCCTTTCGGCGGCGTCACGGGGCGGGAATATATCGCGCTTCTCGTCGTTCTGAGCCTCTTCGGTTTTGTCGTGCTCGGCGTGCTGTTCGGCATTGCCAGCGGCAGCGTGATCGGCGGGCTCGTTGCCGGCCTGATCCTCGGCCTGATCCCCGCGATCTATTTCTGGGTCGTCGCCGACGACAAGGCGCAGGATCGCAAGGAGCGCATCTCGCGTGAATTTCCCTATTTCCTCGATCTCGTCGTCATGACGCAGCAGGCGCAGGCGACCCTGCCGGAAAGCCTGAGGCTTTATGCCGAGGCAGCACCCGGCACCGTCATGAGCGAGGAGATCGAACAGACGCTGAAGGATGTGGCGCTCGGCACCGGCATGATCGAGGCGCTGCAGCGGCTGGAGCGTCGTATGACCGCCGAGGAGGTCATCCGCGTCATCCGCGCCGTGATCCAGGGCGAAGTCGAAGGCAGCAACCGCGTGGAACTGTTGCGCGAACACGCGCGCGACCTGCGCTTCCGCCGCTGGGAAAAGGCCGACAGGGCCAGTGAAAAGCTGAAGGCCAAGATCGTCATGCCGGCGATGATGATCGTCGTGTCGATCCTGCTTCTGGTGCTGGCCCCGGCAATTGTCGAGATGATGTCGAGTGGGATGTTCTGATCATGGTCTTTTCCTTCTTTCGCGGAAACAAGCCAAGCCTTTTGCAGACCGGTCCCGGCGGCCAGAGCCGCAGCCACGTGCTCGACCGGCCGGAAATGTCGATCGGCCGGGCTTCCAATGCCGATATCGTCGTCGACGATCCGTTCCTGGCGCCGATCCATGCGCGCATCGAGCGGCAGAGCGACGGCGGCTTCATCATTCGCCGCATGGGGCTGAACCCGATCATGCTGCGCGGCGAAGCATTGTTGCAGACGGCGTCGCTGAAGGCCGGCGACAGCTTCCGTCTCGGCAAGGATGTCGAATTCCAGTTCGTCGTCAAAGCCGCCGCCAAGGAGGCGCCGAAGAAGGAGGCTTCCAAGGCAAGTGACGACAAGCCGAAAAAGTCGCTCCTCAAGCAGCCGGCCTTCCTGGCCGGCATGGGGGTCGCCTATCTCGCCATCGTCGGCATCATCGGCTACGTGATCCTGTCCGACAGCGGCAGCGCGGAAAGTGGCCCGACGGCAGAGCGCATCAATGCCGAAGCCGGCCGCATTCCGACATGCATCAAGAATGCCCGACGCATGCGCCAGGTTTCCGAGCAAAGCTTTAACGGCGCTGTCGGCGGCCGCGTCGGCAGGGATGGCGACGCAACCTATGCCGCCCTTTCGCTTGCAGCCGAACCGTCTGACGACGCGGCGCTGGCAAAGGCCGCCGAGCCGATCGTCGAGGCCTACAAGCGTACGGCACTGGCAGCCCTTGCCTCGGAAAATCGCGGCAACAATACGCTGGCGCAGAGCCTCTACCAGCAGACCTACGATCTCGTTCCCGACATCAACTGCTCGGCCGCGCGTTTCGCGCTGCAGCGCCGCGCCGCCGTGAAGCCGGTCGCCCGCCGCTGATCGACGACATAAACTCGTCGAAGCGGTTTGCCGCAAGACGAGCAGTTGACCGACCATTCCCAGCGCACCCATGTATTTAATGCGTACACCTGGGAAAGCCGACGCAAAGTTATCGAGCTCGACGGGTCCGCGTAGCCATCGTTTTGTCAACGAGACGAGCGGTCACATAAGCGAAACATACGACCGCGCTGAGAAACACCGAGAAAGCGAGAGGGTTATTCAATCCAATCGACGCCGCAACCGGCTTGAACACACCGATCGCCCCTCGATGTAGGATGTAGATTGGGTAGGAGATATACCCAATCCATGTCGCCAACGCCTCTGCTTTTGCAGGCATCTCCAAAAAGAGGCCAAGCATCACGATGAGCGGTGCCAAGGCCATCGCGAACATCAGGTCGTAGTAAGGCCGCAAGAAGACAGGAACCGGCGCCGCAATGCAAATCATCAGAAGAAGGCATGGCACAATGGCGGCCCAGCCCTTCCTCCAAGCGGGCATGCCGCCGAATAGACGGCTTATCACGACCCCTGCGGTAAATGAAAACATCACCCTTGGCAGGCCACCTACCGCGGAGGGCCACTCCCAGCCAATATTCAACATGCCGTATTTAAGACCGACAAAAACCAAAAATACAGCCGAGACCAATGCAACTCCGCAAAGGGCGCGGATAGAGAGCCGAAAAAGCCACAGGGCGAAGACTATATTCACCAACAGTTCCCAGAACATCGACCATGCTGGACCGTTGATTGGAAACATTCCTTGCATCGGGTTCGCTTGAAGGAAATACATTGGGCTGGGCAGAAAGAACGTGTTCGCAGTCGTCGACGCCAGTAGGTCGATGACACTTTGATTTCTCAGCCCCCAGCTTGTTAACAGAATGATCTGTGTGAGGCCGACCAAAATTCCGATCAAATAGAGCGGATAAAGGCGCTTGATGCGGGCCGCCATAAACGACTGGAACAGCAGACCGCGGGCGAGCCGTTTTCCGTAAATATCGGCGATAATAAATCCGCTGAGAACGAAGAAAAAATCGACTGCCAGATAGGCTGAAGGCGCATAGCTCTCCCGGAAATGTGTAGCGACAACACAAATAGCGGCAAATCCGCGCATTGCATCGAGCGTATAGTAACGGTTGCGGTCGGCAACCGAGACTCCTACATCGTCCATCGCCGGTGGCGAATAACCGCGGTCGAGGCTAGTCATCTTATGGATTATCCTATTACGCGTTGGTCTGAGGGGCGTTCGGATGCGGTGAATGAGAACGTCACCGAAGCGACGTTCTCATAATTTCAGATGACGGCTTGAGCACCAGATCCTTCAAATCGCAACACTGGTCTATGCGGGTAGGGCCTGGAAATCATGCAGGGTTGGCAACCGCACCCCTGTTGCTTTTGCGCTGCCGTGCCTGCTTTATACTGCCGATCAAGATATTTAAACGTGCTCTGCACAGAACGAATATCAGGCCGCAGTAAACCATGCCGCCTGCAAGGATTTCTGCGGCCAAGCGTGGATACGGGGACCAATGAATGAGCAATTCGTGGAGGAGGAAAATGACTGCAACCATTCCTGCACAGGCTATCGTAGGCCGCAGGAATTGCGCCAGATATGCCGGGATACTCAGCTCTATATGCTGCGAAACCTTCCAGCTGGTGATCGGCCAAAACAACAGAACTTCGATCATTATGGCGAAAACAATCGTCGTGACGCCATAAGGATAGAGAATTGCGATCGTCAGGAGTGTGAGGAGGTTTCGTGCCAGCTGGTAGTAAAACCACCAATCCATCTCTCCTTGGCTCTTGATCAAGGATGCCTGCACGTAGCCGATCCCAGCCATCAATCCTATGACGCAGTAGAACCGAACCGGCCAAACGGCCGCGATCCAATGTGCACCGAAAATTGTCGTGATCGCATCATCGGCAACGGCGGCAAGGCCAATGAATACGGGGTAGGACACCAGAGCGCAGCCAAACGTTGCCATGAGAAATGCTTCTCGCACTTTCTTCGGATCGGCTCGCAATGAAGAAAGCAAGACGTGCGTGACAGATGTTAAGCCACCGGCGATGACGTTGTTGATCATATCAAACAAACGCTTGGAAAAGTTATAGATCCCGAGCGCTGCCGGGCTCAAGAGCACCCCAATGAGCAAGTTGTCCAAGCTCATCGTCTGTAAAAACCGAGTGCCGGATGCAAAGAACCCATAGTGAAGCAGCTCGTTGAGGCTTGCTCGCTTCAGGTAAAGCCCGGGCCGCCACCCGGCGCCCCAGAAAGCGGCGCCGCATGATGCCGCTGTGGCCGCGATCTGTGCAATCGCAAGCCCCCACAAGCCGAAACCCGCGAGAACCAAAACAAGGCAAATGCAGGCAGAAGTGATGGTCGCAATCACAGTGCGGACGGCTACCAGATGAAACGACATCTTCCTATTGACAATTGCATTCGGAACGACGGCCGTGAAGTCGAAGAAAACCTTCAATCCCATGATGTAAATCAGGGGTGTGATTTGCTCATGCCCCACATAGGCCGCGATTGGCGAAGCGGCTATGCACAAAGCGCCATAGATCAAAAATGAAAAAGCGAGCGAAAGCAGGAATATCGTATCCAGATGGCTGCGCCTGATTTCGGCTTTTTGTATAATCGCTTCGCCAAATGCCGTTGGTCCAAAGCTGCCCGCAAATGACACAATGCTGAATGCCAGCGCGACAAGACCGAAATCCTGGGGCTGGAGAACGCGAGACGTCACCACAAAAACAGCGAAGGTCAGAACTGTCGGAATAAGCGTGCTCAGCGCCGACCAGAAGGCACCGGTTACGGCTGCGGCGGATCGGTTCTCACTGACATGGCTGAATAGAATATCGTCGTCTTGTAAAACCGACAAAGTGAGCTCCTACCGGGAATCAGACTATGGAGGGTTGAGGTATTAGATCGGGGGCGGGAATAGCGGGACTTGGATTCATGGGTTTGCTCGACTTGTACCAAGTTCCTCCCATCTCATACGGCAGGCGAGACATTGCTGCTAAAAGCTCACCGGCATTTGTCGCTTTCTCCACCAGAGGGCTATCGCCAGTCTGGCTACCGATGACGTCGTGTAGATTGCTTCCGTCCCTCGCAACCGCGATATGCGGCTTATTCAGCAAAAGACAGAGAATATGACCGTGCAGATGGTTGGTGATGATCCGTTGCGCGCCGGACAGGATCTTCACGCCGTAATCGACATATCGAGCCGCGACATCCTCACGATGTTGGGCGATCATCTCTGTGCGGCTAAAGCCATGCCGCAACGCCGACTTGACGACGCTCGACTTGCGCATGCGCGACAAACTATTTGGACCGTTGATCCAATTGGTAAGAGGTCCATCAACGATCGCTCGCGCTTTCGCTATATCAACCTCGTCCTCTCCAAGAGGCTGCATGACATATAATACCCTGAGAGGATCGGCTTCGAACGGTTTCAGCGTTCCCATGCCGAATGCCGTGTCCGGGCCAGCCTCGACATCACAATCGAAGTTGGCTTTCGCTAACTCGAAACTCTGACCATCGCGCGTCATGCAAAAAAAATTGCGATGCCTCCCAATCGTACGTTTCGCGTATTCCTTGAGGGACTCGTTCGCGAAATGAATCGTTTGCGGCATCTGAATGATCGTTCGATCCGGATATTTCCACATCAAACGGTAGCGAACATCATCCCTGCCCGTCCGCGCGTCTCCAAAGTCGGTCCAACCGCAAATGAATATTGGAGCGTCGCCTGGTGTTGTTTTTATCTCATCTATACTTTGAGCGGTACTGCCAGTCAGCACCGGGAGGCGCCCTGTTACTTCGCGCAATACCATCGACAATCCAAGCCAACTCGCATGATGGCCAGGATCTTTATTTGATGGAAAGTTCATTATAACGTAAGGCTGTCCCCGGCTTACAAATTTCCTTACGATTTCAATCAACTTTTCTTTTTGTCGTCGTATTACAACTTCGCCGAGGTGATGCATATACTCAACTTGTATTTTCAAAACTCGAACAGCAATTACAGCCGCGATTCTGAAAAGTCAATTGGAGGATGTATTACTTTTGAGTAATAGTTAAGTGGGCAAATTGTCTCACTTCTTAGCCACCAGCGATCACGAGGTTCGAGCGTGGTCGACGCCTTTTAGGCCTTGGCGACAGGTCCACTTTTGGAGCGCTTGTAGTCTGCTTGAGGCCAAAGTCGACCTTCCCGATTGAGACTCCGACGTCGCGGATTGCTCAGTAATTTGAGACCCCAATTGCGCCTGTGACAGCGGAGTTCGTTCGCCATGGACGCTTGCAATCTTGGCTACGATCAAAGTGGTGACCGGGAGTAAGACGCGGCAACCGGTTGCCGAATTCAGTCCCGTGCAAGCTACTTAAGGTTTCTCTCTTCCATTGTTAAACGCCTGACGCGGTGAATGATGAGCAAGCTGGATGGAGTAATGTCGCTCCTGGCGGCTCGGAAACGCCATGCCAAAAATAAGTGAAGGTCACTATGCGCGTCGGCATCGTTGCTTTAATTCTCCCAGTGATTTTGTCGGTCGTATCGCAGTCCGCCGCACAAGAAGATCGTAGGTCTTTCGGCTTGCTCGACCGTCTGCCAGACGAAGACCCTTCATGTGATTTCGTCAACCGTTCTTATGAGCGCACCTTTGGAGGCAATTTCGCGTACCGGCTTTACGGCGTTCAGCCGACGGGCGCTTTTGACCTGCTCGAAATTCGAGTCTTCATTGGTGATTTCGCTTATGATCGACAGGGGCTCGGTAGATGGCATTTGCGACACCGTGGGCTACGCAAGACTGTAGATGGTATCGGAGCAGTTTTCCGGCATTGCTCGAACGCTTCCGACAGCCTCTATGGCGCTGTGCCGGTGAAGGTTTTTCAGGTGGACTGGGCAAGAAATGGCTATAACGCCAAATCAGAAGTCGTGATTTCTACAGCAACTTCAAAAATCATCAAAACCACCCGCCAGTTCGTTGGAGCCACCCCAACCGGCTTCCCCGTGATGACGGAAATCTTCGAGACGAAGCGAGATCGGATCAAAGCTCCCTCTGACGCAGTCGATCTTCGCAACGAGTAGGTTTTGCGCGTTCCATGGCTACTGATCCCAGATGAATGGTTGGTCCAGTTGAAGGCTCGTTCGGGGGAAGTCGCTGAGAAAGCGTGCCGAGAGAAGGCCTCTTATATGGCGCGCGCGTTGCACAGGGCTGTTCTATGGCTGCCCGAGGGGTTTGGCCTTCTCCGCCTCGCATTCCGGCAGTCGCACAGGTTTGGCGAGGTTCGCCAGCGCCTCGGGCTTGGCGCATGCCGGGAAGCCAGCGAGTGGCATTGTCTCTATGAACCGATTGCGCTCGATTGTGCTTAGGCCGGGTTCACTGATCATGCTCTCGACAGTCACCTCGGGGTGCTGCTTGAGAGTTTCCATAGCTGAAGCATGCGCCTCATCGGTTCGACCCAGTGCCGCAAGCGAACTGCTGCGCACCACCCAAGTCCACCTTTGGTAGTTGTCAGGCGTCATGCGCTCCAGCATCGTCACCGCGTCCTCATACCGCCCGGCCATAAAATAGGCAGGTGCGAAGAAGTTGGACGCCCACATCGGATAGTTCGGGTCGAGCCGCATGACCTTGTCGACCATTTGAGCACCGCGTTCTGGTTCACCGAAGCGTGCTGCATAGCCGCTGTAAAAGGTCAGGATTTCGGACGAACCCGGAGCCAGGCGAAGGGCCGTGTCGAATTCGGACTTGCCGCGGCCCATATCGCCCTTATTGGCAAGGCTCATACCAAACACCGCATGGGCTTCAGCGTCGCTCGGATCAAGCCGCACCGCGCGTTCGGCCACATCGGCGGCCACCTTGCGGTTGCTCTCGGGATCGACGCCAAACACGCCCATCAGATCATGAGCATGGTAAAGTTCGACCCAGGCCCGGGCCAGCCCCGGGTCGAGCTCGACGGCGCGGTTGAGCAAGGTGATGGCCTCCTCGTCATCAGCCTTGGTGAGCTTTTCAATCTTTTCGGACCCGAGCAGATAGTAATCATAGGCATTCAGGTTTTCAGGCCGTTTGCGTTTGGCTGCCGCCCGCCCGGCCTCTTGAATCAGTCCCACTCCGCCGCCGAGGCGGTTGGCGACCTGCTCTGCGATTTCGGTCTGAACGGCGAACACGTCCTCGGCGGGCCGGTCCCAATTCTCCGACCAAAGATGGTGGCCGGCTTTTGCATCGATCAACTGTGCTGTGATCCGTACCCGATCACTCTGCCGCTGGATCGAGCCTTCCAGAACAAAGCCTACATGGAGCGCGCTTGCGACCTGGCGGGCATCCACGGGCTTGCCTTTATAAACGTCCGTCGAATTCCGCGCCACCACCTCAAATTCGGGAAACCGCGCGAGGTCGGTGATGATGTCCTCGGTCAGGCCATCGGCCAGACGCCCACTAGCCTCGTCGCCGCCATAATTGTCGAAGGGCAGCACCGCCACCGACGGCTTGCCGCTCAAAGGCTCGGGCTGCGAGAACCGCCAGACCCCGCCGCCTGCCAGAGCCAGTGCCACGATCGCCGCGGCAGCCGCCTTGGCCCAGCGCGGCATCATTTTGAGAAGGGGCCGACGCGCCCGTTTGCCGTCGAGCCGCAGCCGATACATCCGTACCGGGCGGCTGATGTTCTTGACCTGCTGCTCGCCGGCGAAATCGAGCGGCCAGTCGAGTTTGCCCTGGAGATGATCGTATGCGGTGCCCGACACCACGACGCCGCCCGGCTCGGCCAAATGCTCCAGCCGCGCGGCGACATTCACCCCATCCCCATAGACATCGCCATCCACCAAGGCCACATCGCCCAGATTGATCCCGACGCGAAATACGATGCGCTCAGGCTCCGGTAGGTCGGCGTTGCGCGCCGCCACGACATTCTGAAACTCCGCGGCGCAGGCAACCGCATCAACCACGCTATCGAAGGAGACGAGCGCGCCGTCGCCCATCAGCTTGATAATTGTGCCATGGCGCTGGGAGATGGCGGGATTGATCAGTTCGGCGCGGATGGCCTTCAGTCGCTTGATGGTGCCGGCCTCATCGGCCTCCATCGCCTTCGAGTAGCCGACCATATCCGCCGCGAGGATCGCGAGCAGCTTTCGGTCGAGCGCGAGGGTGCCCATCATTGTTGCCTTGCATGAACATGCAATCGTATCGGCAGTCTACACCCATCGAAGCGCCGCAACTAGCACACCGCCAAAACGGCAGGTCTGCTTGTGGTGCTATCCGGCCCAGAGCCGAAGCAAACCTCACGCGTCCCGAATGGACGCTCCTCAGCATGCTTAGAATATCTGGCATCCGCCCGCCGACCCTGCCATAAATTAGGCTCATCGAGGGAGGGACCATGATGCAGAAGAATGCGCCGGACTTCAGCCTTGAGGGCAAGGTGACTTTGGTGACGGGAGCGAGCCGTGGCATCGGTCGAGCTTGCGCGCTTGCCTGTGCCAGAGCAGGCTCCGATATTGTTTTAGGGGTCCGCGATGTCGCGGCGTCGGCGGGTCTGGTTGCCGAACTCGAGGGAACGGGACGAAAAGTTCTCCCTGTTGAACTGGATATTCCCAACAAGGCCCATATCGCACAAGCCGTCGACGCGGCGCTTACGACGTTCGGTCGGATCGACGTCCTCGTCAACAACGTCGGCGTGGCTCCGGGCAATCTCGCGGAACTCGTCGAGGAGAAGGACCTTGACGAGATACTCGATGTCAATATCAAGGGCACCTTTCTGATGACGCAGGCCGTGGGGCGCCACATGATCAAGCGCAATGGCGGCCGGATCATCAACATCAGCTCACAGGCCGGCACCGTGGCACTGCGCGGCGAGGCAATCTATTGCATGAGCAAGGCGGCAATTAATCACCTCACACGCTGCCTTGCAGCGGAATGGGCACGTTATAATGTCACCGTAAACACCGTATCGCCGACGTTCATCCACACCGATGGTACAGCACCATTTCTATCCGATGCCGACAATCGCGAAGCGACGCTCGGTCACATTCCACTCGGCCGGATCGGTGAAACCGATGATGTGGTGGGTGCCGTGGTCTTCCTCGCATCGCCGGCTGCGAGCCTGATCACCGGCGCGAACCTGCTGGTGGACGGTGGATGGTCCGTCGCCTGAGGCCTAGGCTGGCTGCGCAGGAGCCCAAGATCATCGGCCGCTTTCGGCCCAAAGCTGCCATACCGTCGGTGCTATTTTCCGCGCAGAGCGAAGTTGAACCACACGGTAAAGAGACGGGAAAACTCGGCGAACAGCAGAAGTATAAAGCAAATTCCCCACCGCGGTTCTCCAAAAATCACCATGCTTATGAGCGCCACCAGAAAGTAGGCCGCTGCAAAGATTGAAACGTACCTTAATAGCGCCACCTGTATCCTCCTTCGGCTATCCGCTAATTTAATCATCCCATCTCAAAATACAACCTCAGGCCGCAATAGGTTCCCGTGACCGCAATTAGCGCATTCCCGTCTCGGGCAACGCCGAGCAGGCCGCCGAGCTTCTTCATCAGCCGGACATTCCCCAACGAATAACTTCCCGCCGGCACGGTCTCGAACGCAAGGGTCGCCTCGTAGGCAACATTGACCACACGTCCGTCATGGCGCGAAGTTCGTCGCGACGGACCTGTTGCGCAACCTCTCGATGCGCTAATCTTGACCGATGAAACTCAGCCAGACCATACGGTTCTGCGCCTCCGCCGACGGCACCCGGATAGCCGTCGCATCGTGCGGGACGGGACAAGTGATCCTGCGGGCGGCTCACTGGCTTAGTCATGTCGACTATGATGTCGAGAGCCCGGTCTGGCGGCCATGGCTGCAGGCGCTCTCGGCCGGCAACCGGTTTGTGCGCTACGATCCGCGCGGCTGCGGCCTATCGGATCGGCATGTCGCCGATCTTTCGGTTGAAGCGTGGCATGCGGACCTCGATGCCGTGGCAGCCTCCATCGAGGAACCGCGTTTCGTCCTCCTCGGTCTTTCGCAAGGCGGCGCCCTCAGTATCGCATTCACCCTGAGGCATCCCGAGCGGGTGTCACACCTGGTGCTCCTGAATGCCTATAGTCAGGGTGCGCGGGCTCGTGCGCAGACCGAGGCCGAGCGCTTGGAGGCCGAGACGCTCGTCAACCTGATCCGCATCGGCTGGGGCCGCGACAATCCGGCGTTCTGCCGGTTCTTTACCAACCTTTTCATTCCGGACGGGACACCCGAACAGCACCGCTGGTGGGGCGATCTGGAGCGTGTGACGGCAGCACCCGACGTTGCCGCGCAACTGCTCTGGCAGATGCAGGGGCTCGATGTGCTTGATCTGGCGACGACACTTCGCGTCCCGACTTTGGTTGCGCATAGCCGCGGCGATATGCGCGTGCCGTTCGACCAAGGCTGCAAGCTTGCGGCCGCGATTCCCGGAGCACGCTTCATACCGCTCGAGAGCAAGAACCATGTGCTCTTGCCAGACGAACCGGCCTGGGCCGTCTTCCATGCCGAACTCGCAACCTTCCTCGGGCAGGATCGACCTGTGCGTCCACGCGCCGTTCGCGACGCCGGTCTGACACCCGCCGAGGCGGCGCTTTTCGACCTCGTCGCGGAAGGGCTCGACAATCGCGCGATCGCAGCCCGCCTTGGCAAGAGCGAGAAGACCGTGCGCAACCAACTGTCGGTGATTTTCAGCAAGCTCGGCGTGCATAACCGTTCGCAGGCGATCGTCATGGCGCTTTCCAGGTAGCGAGCTGCGTCGCCCCCACCTTTGGGACAAACGCCCCTTTGCCGGGTCTGAATCCGCAGCTGCGCGGGACAACTGTCTCATGCCGTCAGGCGCGACGGGTCTCATCCTTGAACCGCGATCGGCAAGAGGCCGCCGGTCAATCAGGAGGAATCCGACATGACCCAACTCAACGAAACAACGCTCAATGAGCTCGTGGGCCGCATCCTTGGCGACCTTGGCGGTGCAGTCAGCGTGCCGCTGGTGCGGATCGGAGACGCGCTCGACCTCTATAAGACCCTCAGGGACATCGGACCCGCAACTGCCGACGAGCTTGCCGAGGCCGCGGGATGCGCGCCGCGCTATGTGCGCGAATGGCTGGCAGCGCAGGCGGCTTCGGGTTATGTGCATTACGAGAATGGCCGGTTCTCGCTCACGCCCGAGCAGGCCTATGTTTTTGCTGAACCCGACAGCCCGGTCAACCTGATCGGTGCGTTCGATACGGCTGCGGCGATGGTCGAAAACCAGCCGAAGGTGCAGTCTGCCTTCAAGACCGGTCGAGGCGTGGCTTGGGGGGATCAGGCCGGCTGCATGTTCTGCGCCGTGGCGAGGCTGTTCCGGCCCGGCTATGTGAATGCTCTGGTGCAGGACTGGCTGCCTGCGCTCGATGGCGTCGTCGACAGATTAAAGGCGGGCGCGACAGTGGCCGACGTGGGGTGCGGACATGGGCTGTCGACGATCCTCATGGCGCAGGCTTTCCCCAATTCCCGGTTCATCGGCTACGACTTCCATGCGGATTCGATAGCGGCCGCGACTGCCCACGCCCGGGCAGATGGCCTGGCGAACGTGCATTTCAAGGTGGGCCGGGCGCAGGACTTCGACGGAAGCGACTTCGATCTGATCACCTGCTTCGACTGCCTGCACGACATGGGCGACCCCAAGACCGCGGCGGCGCATATCAGAAAGGCGCTGAAGCAGGGTGGCACGTGGATGGTGGTCGAGCCCACCGCCGGGGATACACTCGAAGACAACATCAACCCGGTCGGGCGGCTCTACTACTCCGCCTCGACGATGATCTGCGTTCCCACCTCCCTGGCGCAGGAGACAGGACTCGCGCTCGGCGCCCAGGCGGGAGAGAAGCGATTGACGGAGGTGATCCGCTCAGGCGGGTTCACACATGTCCGGCGCGCAGCCCAGACCCCGCTCAACATGGTGCTCGAAGCAACCTGATGAGAAGTCGTGGCGCGTCCGGGTCCGGCCAGATGGGGCGGGCGCTCCTCACCTGGGACCGCTCTTGGCGCGCCTGACGCTGGCGGGCTTCATCTAGAGCCTTTCCGGGTTAGATTGCAGCATTCTGTTGGCTCAAACGGAGTCGGATGGTCGACCGGCCGGCGCGCGTCGTAGCCCAGTTCTACGGCCAAGCCGGCCGGTCGATCAGGCGGCCCGTTTCAGCCAACCCGAAGGGCCGGGCATCTTTCCGCCAGGATCAAAGGCGATCGGCTCGGAGTACCTTGGGGTATGCCCGTCGCCAATCGCCTTTGCCCTGACGAAAACCTGCTCCGGCAGAATGCTTCAATCTAACCCGGAAA
>Ga0102590_1002245_pt1 | contig 23863 bp, 16 predicted proteins | sample AraplaMF_Col_mMF_FD_76859 | JGI IMG/M metagenome (GOLD analysis project Ga0102590, IMG submission 76859) | Arabidopsis root microbial communities from the University of North Carolina, USA - plate scrape MF_Col_mMF | ecosystem: Host-associated > Plants > Roots > Endosphere | place: USA... | reverse complement strand
CTGCTGCCTCCCGTAGGAGTTTGGGCCGTGTCTCAGTCCCAATGTGGCTGATCATCCTCTCAGACCAGCTATGGATCGTCGCCTTGGTAGGCCTTTACCCCACCAACTAGCTAATCCAACGCGGGCCAATCCTTTCCCGATAAATCTTTCCCCCGAAGGGCTCATACGGTATTAGCACAAGTTTCCCTGCGTTATTCCGTAGAAAAGGGTATGTTCCCACGCGTTACTCACCCGTCTGCCGCTCCCCTTGCGGGGCGCTCGACTTGCATGTGTTAAGCCTGCCGCCAGCGTTCGTTCTGAGCCAGGATCAAACTCTCAAGTTGAGAATCCAATCCGACTAATCACTTGTTCTGAATCGACGAGAACTCACTCGATTGGATCCGCATCACTGCGTCACCAACCTGGTGTTCTCATATCAAAACGTGACCGTCACTTGTCTTCAAATGAGCCGGACCAAAAGGCCCAACCCGCGAAAACCGCCGACCACGTTTCTCTTTCTTCTCATCTTCAATTGTCAAATAACCGACGCTTCAAAACCCAAAGGCCCAACCGTCAAAACTTCAAACCACCCAAAACAGCCTATCCCTCAGAGACCAAACCGTAACCCGGTCCCAATCAGCATATGCCAATTTTCTGCGATTTTCACCAGAACGAAGGAGTTCGTCGCCAGCAGCGCCGCCGCCCTCGTCAGTGATCGGGGTTATAGTGCCCTCCCCAGTTTCAAGTCAACTGCCTTTTTCAGAATTCTTGAGAAATCGTACAAGCAATTGTTTATAATGAACAATCTGCAATTTCTAAGAATCCCGGGCCGTTAATATTCGTTAACCCTTCTCTATATAGGGCTCGCAACCGACCCAGGGAGTGATTCAGGCGCGCCGACTACAATTCCTTCCATTCTTGTGCGGCCGCTGCAAAACATGCGATAGCGGAATGCCTCCGAAACTCTCTGGAAAGTGGTCCCCGTGCGCGTTCTCTCCGATGCCTTCATTCCCGAACTGCCGAACCCCTATCGCGGCAAGGTGCGCGAGAATTACGACCTGGCCGATGGCAGCCGCATCATCATCGCCACCGATCGGCTGAGCGCCTTCGACCGCATCCTGACGGCCATCCCCGACAAGGGCCATGTTCTGACGCAGACCGCCCGCTATTGGTTCGAGGCGACGAAGGACATCTGCCCCAATCACGTGATCGCCTATCCCGACCCGAATGTGGTGATCGGCAAGCGGCTCGACATTCTTCCCGTCGAGATCGTCGTACGCGGTTATCTCGCCGGCACGACGGGGACGTCGCTGCTCACTCTCTATAAGAAGGGAGAGCGGACCATGTACGGGCTCGATCTCCCCGACGGCCTCAGGGACAACGAGATCCTGCCCCAGCCGGTGATCACTCCGACCAGCAAGGCCTTCGACGGCGGCCACGACGAACCGCTGACGCCGGGGGAGATTGTCGAAAAGGGCCTTCTGACGGCCGAACAATGGGAGACCCTTTCCCGCTATGCGCTGGCGCTTTTCGCGCGGGGCCAGGAACTGGCCGCGCGGCGCGGCCTGATCCTCGTCGACACGAAATACGAATTCGGCACCGATGCCGCCGGCAACATCATCCTTGCCGACGAGATCCATACGCCCGACAGCAGCCGCTATTGGATCGCCGACAGTTATGGCGAGGCTTTCCGAAACGGTACCCGGCCGAAAAGCTTCGACAAGGATTTCATCCGCGCCTGGGTGGTCGAGCGTTGCGACCCCTATAAGGATGAGATCCCGGAAATCCCCGCCGAGCTCGTCGAGGAGACCGCCAGGGTCTACCGCACGGCCTATGAAACGATCACCGGCGAGACTTTCGTGCAGGATACAAGCGGCGCGACGGTGCTCGACCGTATCCGCAGCAACCTGGCGCCCTATTTCACTCCGCGTTGAACAAACGGCCGGAAAATCGATCCGGCATTATCAAGAGGCCAGAGTGCGCAGACCGAGACGCAAGGCGCAGGAAACACGGGAAGACATCCTCAACACGGCGGAAGTCCTCTTCCGTGAACGGGGGATCGCCAAATCTTCAATCGCCGACGTCGCTCATGCGCTGCATATGTCGCCGGCCAACATCTTCAAGCATTTCCATTCCAAGGCATCGCTGGCGGACGCCATCTGCGACCGGCATATCAGCCGGATGATCGGCCGGTTCGAGACGCTCGACGAGCCGGCCCCGGCGCCCGAGCGGCTGGCAATCGTCGTTCGCAAGCTGATGGAGGCGCATCTCCAGGACCTGCGTGACAATCCCTTTCTGTTCGAGATGATCTTCCTGATGTCGGAAGCCGATCTGCCGAGCGGCCAGCATTACAAACGGCTGATCGAGAACCTGTTCACCGACCTCATCCGCCAGGGCATTGAAAGCGGCGCCTACAAATGCACCGATCCTCAGGCGATCAGCCAGCATGTGGCCGCGGCCTTCGCCAGCGTTCTCCATCCGGTTCTCCTGGCCAAGACAGACGAGGCGGAATTGCATGACCGCTGCGAGGGGCTTTCCAAACTTGTGAATGCTGCATTGCAAAATCCGCTTGCAAAGTGACGATTTTATACTTACGTCACTTTCCCGGCTGCCGAACAGTGGTTGAATCTCTCTTTTTGCCCGCCCTGTTCCGACTGCCCGAGACGAGTTAATCTCTCAAAATTGCGCCTCGGCACATCCCGTCTGCCGTGGCGATTACCCACGCTTGCTTGGATGACGCCATGACCGGACGCAAACTGATACTTTCCCTGCTTCTTACCGTAGCGCTCGCGGCCTGCAGCGACTCGAGCCAGAAGCCGGCCGGCAACGGCGCGGCAGGCGGTGCCCCGCAGCGTCCGCCGCAGCCTGTCAGCGTGGTGATCATGAAGAAATCCGAGCAGCCGATCACGGCAATCCTGCCGGGCCGGGCCGCGCCCTTCCAGATCGCCGACATCCGTCCGCGCGTCACCGGCGAGATCAAGCAGATCGCCTTCAAGCAGGGCAGCGAGGTCAAGGCCGGAGACCTTCTCTACAAGATCGAGGACAGCACCTACGCTGCCGAGGTCGCACAAGCCAAGGCAACCGTTTCAAAGGCGGAAGCCAGCATTCCGAGCGCCCAGGCGAACCTCTCCCGCTACGAGCGGCTGGTCAACAGCGGTGCGACGCAGATCGAATACGAAAACGCCCGCGTGACCCTGCTGCAGGCGCAGGCGGATGTCGCCCAGGCCAATGCGGCACTCAATGCCGCCCAGATCAATCTGGATCTTACCGAGATCCGCGCGCCCTTCGACGGCGTCACGTCGATCTCCAATGTCAGCATCGGCAATATCGTCACCGCCAACCAGACGACGGCGCTGACGACGCTGCGCCGCCTCGACCCGATTTACATCGATCTCATCGATTCCAGCACCAACCTGCTCGAACTGCGCTCGGCCATGGCCTCCGGCCGCCTCAGCGGCGATCCGCGCAAGGCGGATATCCGGCTCGCCCTGGAAGACGGGACGGATTATCCGATGACCGGCAAGCTCGACATGGCCGACATGGCCGTCAGCGAAACCACCGGCACCTACCAGATCCGCGCGCTCTTCGACAATCCGAGGGATATGATCCTGCCCGGCACCTATGTGCGCGCCACCGTCACGCTCGGCAACGAGAGTGGCTACCTGATCCCGCAGCGCGCCGCGACGCGCAATGCCCGCGGCGAACTCTCCGCCAAGTTCGTCACGACGGACGGCAAGGTAGAGACCCGCATCTTCCCGACCAGCGGCGTCTCCGGCAACAGCTGGCTCGTCACGCAAGGTGTTGCCGATGGCGATCGCCTGATCGTCGACGGCTTCCAGTGGATCGCCGACGGCGCCGCCGTGCAACCGGTCGAGGCGACGATCGACGACAAGGGTTTCGTTGTCGAGGCCCCGAAGCCGGCGGCGGCAAAGCCGTGACGGCCCGAACGGAAACGATCATGACGAAACGCGGCAAGGAATAATCTGAATGGCCAAGTTCTTTATCCGGCGACCGGTCTTCGCCTGGGTCATCGCGATCGTCATCATGCTCGGCGGCGCGCTCGCCATCGCGACGCTGTCGATTTCGCAATATCCCGACATCGCGCCGACCACGGTCAGGATCACCGCAAGCTACAACGGCGCAAGCGCCGAGACCGTCGAGAAATCGGTGACGACGATCATCGAGGACGGCATGACCGGCCTCGACGACCTCACCTATATGACGTCGTCCTCCTCGACCGGCCGCGCCACCGTCACGCTGACCTTCGGCAGCAGCGTCCTCCCGGACATTGCCCAGGTGCAGGTGCAGAACAAGCTGCAGCTGGTGCAGTCTCAGCTGCCCGACGTCGTGCAGCAGGCCGGTATCGAGGTGGCCCGTTCGACCTCGAGCATCCTGATGGTCGGCGCTCTGGTTTCCACCGACAAGAAGCGCAGTTCCGTCGATCTCGGCGACCTGTTTTCCACCCAGATCGAGGACCAGGTCAAGCGCCTGGAAGGCGTCGGCAGCATCGACATCTTCGGGTCCGGCTACGCCATGCGCGTCTGGCTCGATCCCTACAAGCTGCAGAAATACCAGCTGACGCCGGCCGACGTGACGTCCGCGATCCAGTCGCAGAACACGCAGGTGTCCGTCGGCGCCCTCGGCGGCCTTCCGGCCAGGGCGGAACAGCAGCTGACGGTCACCATGACCGCGCAAAGCCAGCTGACCACGGTCGACGATTTCGAACGGATCATCCTGAAGGTCGAACAGGACGGCGCGACGGTGCGTCTGAGCGATGTCGCCCGCGTCGAGATCGGCGAGGAGAGTTATGGCGGCGGCTCACGACAGAACGGCCTTCCATCGACTGGTTTCGCCGTGAACCTCGCGACCGGCGCCAATGCCCTCGATACCGCCGCGCGCGTCAGGGAGGCGCTGACCGCTATCGGACCCAATCTTCCCGATGGCGTGGAGATCACCTATCCCTACGACACGACGCCCTTCGTGAAGCTGTCGATCGAAAAGGTCGTCCACACGCTGATCGAAGCGATCATCCTGGTCTTCGTTGTCCTGCTCATCTTCCTGCAAAATCTGCGCGCAACCCTGATCCCGATGATCGCGGTGCCCGTCGTCCTGCTCGGTACGTTCGGGGTGCTGGCGATAACCGGTTATTCCATCAATACGCTGACGATGTTCGCCATGGTTCTTGCCATCGGCCTTCTCGTCGACGACGCCATCGTCGTTGTCGAGAACGTCGAACGTATCATGGACGAGGAGGGCCTGAGCCCGCTCGAAGCGACCGAAAAATCCATGGGCGAGATCACCGGCGCCATCATCGGCATCGCGCTCGTCCTGACCGCCGTGTTCATTCCGATGGCCTTCTTCGGCGGCTCGACCGGCATCATCTACCGGCAGTTCTCGATCACCATCGTGTCGGCCATGCTGCTTTCGGCGCTGGTCGCCATCGTGCTGACGCCGGCGCTCTGCGCCACGATGCTGAAGCCGATCGACCACCACAAGAAGCGGCGCGGCATCGGCGCCATGTTCAATCGCGGTTTCGATCGCTCGACCCGGGGTTATGTCGGCACCATCGGATATCTTCTGAAGCGTCCGTTTCGGGTCATGCTCGCGTTCCTGTTGGTGATCGGCGGCTGCGCCTGGCTTTTCACCAAGCTGCCGAACTCCTTCCTTCCGCAGGAAGACCAGGGCGTTCTGCTGACCATCATCCAGACGCCGGTCGGCGCCACCACGCCGCGCACCGACGAAGCGGTGAAGAAGGTCGAGGCCTATTTCCTCGAGAAGGAAAAGGACAATGTGGACGCGGTGTTCGGCGTCCTCGGCTTCAGCTTCAGCGGAAGCGGCCAGAACAATGCGATCGTCTTCACCAAGCTCAAGGATTTCGCCGACCGCGCCAGGCCCGAGCAATCGGCGGCAGCCATCGTCCAGCGGGCGAGCGGATATTTCTTCAGCATCCGCGATGCGCAGGTCTTTGCTCTTCTGCCGCCGGCCATCCAGGGGCTGGGCACGTCGAGTGGCTTCTCCATGTATCTGGTCGACAGCGGCAACAACGGCAATGCGGCGCTGACCGCGGCATCGCAGCAGCTCATGCAGGCCGGTACGGGCAATCCGAACATCAGCTCGCTGCGCAGCAGCACCCAGCGGTCCGAAACCCAGCTCAAGATCCTGCTCGACCAGGAGAAGCTGGGCGCGATGGGCGTTGATCTCGCTTCGGTCAACTCGATGCTGGCGACCATCTTCGCCGGGCGCGACGTCAACGACTTCACGCTCAACAACGAGCTGAAGCCGGTCTACGTGCAGGGCGACGCGCCCTACCGCATGCAGCCGGACGACCTGAAGCACTGGTTCGCCCGCAACAACAAGGGCGAGATGGTGCCCTTCTCCGCCTTCAGCACGGTGCAGTGGATCAGCGGTACGCCGCAGCTCGCCCGCTTCAACGGCACCAGCGCCATTCCGCTCGACGGCGCCGCCGGACCGGGCGTCAGCACCGGCCAGGCGATGGACGAGATGCAGAGGCTGACGTCCGCGCTGCCGGGCGGCTACTCGGTGGCCTGGCAGGGCATTTCCTACCAGGAGCGGCTGTCCGGCTCTCAGGCGCCGATGCTTTACGGGCTCTCGGTCCTGATCGTCTTCCTCTGCCTTGCAGCGCTCTATGAAAGCTGGTCGATCCCGTTCTCGGTCATTCTCGCCGTGCCGATCGGCGTGCTCGGCGCGCTGACCGCGGCGCATTTCTTCGGCCAGGCGAACGACGTCTACTTCAAGGTCGGGCTTCTGACGACGATCGGGCTTGCCGCCAAGAACGCCATCCTGATCGTCGAATTCGCCAAGGACCGTCAGGTGGGCGGGATGAGCCTGATCGACGCGACCCTCGAGGCCGCGCGGTTGCGCCTGAGGCCCATCATCATGACATCGCTTGCGTTTATCCTTGGCGTCGTGCCGCTGGCGATCGCCACCGGCGCGGGTTCGGCAGCCCAGAACGCCATCGGCATCGGGGTCCTGGGTGGTATGCTTTCTGCAACACTTCTCGGAATTTTCTTCGTTCCGTCCTTCTTTGTTGTCGTTAGACGGTTATCAAAGCGTGAAAAAGAGTAGGATGAACATTACGTTCGTTAACGTATTCGTCTTTTAATGCCGTCAGAAGCTGCTCGAATCGCTGCTGGCGGGACAATCGGAAGCGGCCTGAATGCCGATCTTTCAAGCGTTGTAGGGCACTGGGACAGAAAAATGTTATCCATTCGAGTTGTTGCTCCTCTCACCATGCTGCTGCTTTCGGGCTGCGTCGTCGGTCCAGATCACAAGGCGCCGGAAATTGCTCTTCCGGGAAAATTTGCCGAAGCCGGCAAGACCAGCAATGGCGACGTTTCGCAGGTCGCCTGGTGGACCGCGTTTAACGACAGCCGGCTGAACGGCTATGTCAATCAGGGTATCGGCCAGAACCTCGACATCCTCCAGGCGATGGAACGGATCAACTCCGCGCAGGCCAGCGTCACCGTCGCCGGCGCGGGCGCTCTTCCGTCGCTCGATATTTCGGCTGCCAATACGACCACCGGCACGCGCAGCGATCCGGGCTCGTTCTCGCGGTCGACCGTGACGGCCGGCACCGCCGACGCCTCCTGGTTCCTCGATCTTTTCGGCCTCTACAGGCGCTCCAAGGAAGGCGCGCTCGCAAGCCTCGACGCCGCTTATGCCAGCGAAGACGTCGCGCGTCTGTCGTTCCTGTCGCAGGTCGTGGCGGCCTATATCGACGTCCGCTACTATCAGGAACGTATCGCGATCGCTCGCCGGAACCTCGATTCGCGGCGTGAAACGCTGAACCTCACCAAGCTCCAGCTGGATGCCGGCGCGGCTTCGCGTCTCGATGTCGTCCAGTCGGAAGGTCTGGTGAATTCGACGATTGCAGAAATTCCGGGCCTGGAAACGAGCTTCCGCGGGGCAGCGCACCGCGTGGCCACGCTTCTCGCCATGCCCGCGTCGAGCCTCGTTCCCGAACTGCTGAAGGGCGCCCGCCAGCCGGTCGCCCGCTTCAACACCAAGGCCGGCATCCCGGCGGACCTGATCCGCAACCGTCCGGACATCCGTGCCGCGGAACGCCAGCTCGCATCGGCAGTCGCCGAAATCGGCGTTGCCGAGGCCCAGCTCTATCCGGCGATTACCCTCGGGGGTTCCATCTCTCCGAGATACTCCGCCGTCACCGGCCTCGATGTCCGGTCGCTGACCTGGTCCTTCGGTCCGCAGCTGAGCCTGCCGATCTTCGACGGCGGCCGCCTGCGCGGCAACGTCAAGATTGCCGAATCCAGCGCACGAGGCCGTTATCTCGCCTGGAAGCAGACGGTTCTGAACGCGGTCGAGGAAGTGGAAAATGCGCTGGCTGCGGTTTCTCGCGACAGCCGCACCGTCTCCTCGCTGCAGGCAACCGTGAAATCCTATGAGGAAGCCCTGCAGCTCGGCACCGCCAGCTATCGCGACGGCGCGTCCTCGCTGCTCGACGTTCTCGACGCCCAGCGTCAGGTCTCGACCGCTCAGTCGAACCTCGCTGCCGCCGTCCGTCAGATGGCGCAGGACTATGTCTCGCTCAACGTGGCGGTCGGCGGTGGTTACGCCTTCGGCAAGACCGATGCCAAGGTCGCATCGGTGGTCGTCAAGAAGTAAGCACCACCCACATATAACCGACAATAAAAAACCTCCGGAGCCAGCGCTTCGGAGGTTATTTTATATGCCCCGGAAAGACCGGGGACATCCGCCCTTGAACCGATCAGTTCTTGGCGCGTTCGACGTAGGAATTGTCTTCCGTCGCGATGACGACGCGGGTGCCGGCATCGATATGCGGCGGAACCGCGGTGCGGATACCGTTCGACAGCATGGCGGGCTTGTAGGAGGACGAAGCCGTCTGGCCCTTCACGACCGGTTCGGTCTCGACGATCTCGAGCGTCACGTGGCGTGGCAGCTGCAGGGCCAGCGCGACACCGTCATGCATCGACAGGATGCAGGTCATGCCTTCCTGGAGATAGGCCTTCTGGTCGCCCATCGTGTCCACGTCGACCACGACCTGGTCGTAGGTTTCCGGGTTCATGAAGTGGAAGCCTTCGCCGTCCTCGTAGAGGAACTGGTGGTTCACGTCTTCCACGAAGGCGCGCTCGACCTGTTCGGTCGTCCGCCAGCGTTCCGAAACCTTCACGCCATCGACGATACGGCGCATGTTGACCTGCGTGACGGGCGTTCCCTTGCCAGGATGGAAGTTTTCGGCGGTAAGAACGACATAGAGCTTGCCCTCGACTTCGAGGACATTGCCCTTGCGGACGGAAGAGGCGATGATCTTGACCATGGTATTCCTTGTGGTGCGAACCGGCTTGTAACTGCCGAAAATGCGTCGTAGAGGACCGGGCGATAACCGGCCCGAAGGACGGATCGTCTGTTTTCCGGCCGGAACTACTCTAAAACCGCGCAAAGTGGAAGCCTTGCCGGGGAGAACCGGCGAAGAAAGCCGCAAATGAGCTCGTCCCGACCTGCCATACCTCGCTCGCCCTGGTGGACGCCGGCAAACCATGCGGACCGCCGGCCCTTCCTCAAGGGCCGCAACGCGGTCCAGGCGGCGCTGCGCGATTTCTTCGGCGCGCGCGATTTCATCGAGGTGGACACGGCGACCCTCCAGGTCTCGCCGGGCAACGAGACGCATCTGCATGCCTTCGCGACCGAGGCGATCGCCATCGACGGCGGCAGGGCGCCGCTCTACCTGCACACCTCTCCGGAATTTGCCGCCAAGAAGCTGCTGGCCGCCGGCGAGGAGCGTATCTTCACCTTCGCGCATGTCTATCGCAACCGCGAGCGCGGGCCGCTGCACCATCCGGAATTCACCATGCTCGAATGGTATCGGGTCGGCGAAAGCTACGAGCAGCTGATGGCCGATTGCGCCGACATGCTGGCACTGGCCGCCGAGACAGCCGGGACCCGGCGCTTTGCCTTCCGCGAGATGGAGGTCGATCCTTTCGCCGAACCGGAGCGCCTGACGCTTGCCGAAGCCTTCGACCGGTTCGCCGGTATCGACCTGCTCGCCTCCGTCGCGACGAATGGCGAAACCGACCGGAACCTGCTGGCGGCCGGCCTGCAAAATGCCGCTATCCGCTTTGCCGGAGACGACACCTGGGCCGACCTCTTCAGCAAGGTGCTGGTCGAGAAGATCGAGCCGCATCTCGGGCAGGGGCGCGCAACGATCCTGCACGAATACCCGGTTTGCGAGGCGGCGCTTGCGAGGCCCTCCGCCCGTGATCCGCGTGTTGCCGAGCGTTTCGAGCTTTATGCCTGCGGCGTCGAGCTTGCCAATGCCTTCGGGGAACTGACCGATGCCGGCGAACAGCGCCGCCGTTTCGAGCATGAAATGGCGGAAAAGACCCGGATCTATGGCGAACGTTATCCGCTCGACGAAGACTTTCTCGCAGCGCTTTCGATCATGCCGGAGGCAAGCGGGGCAGCGCTCGGCTTCGACCGGCTTGCCATGCTGGCAACCGGCGCCAGCCGCATCGACCAGGTAATGTGGGCGCCGGTCGCGGAGGTGTTTTCGTGACCGCAGTGCGCTCATTGAAGACCCCCGAAGAGCTGGCCGCCGCCGGCCTGATCGAGCCCCGGAAGCTCGACGGCATCCGCGCCGTCGCGGATCGCTACGCGATCGCGCTGACGCCGACGGTGGTGTCGCTGATCGACAAAGCCGATCCGGCCGATCCCATCGCCCGGCAGTTCGTGCCCGATCCCAGCGAATTGCTGACGACCCCGGAAGAACGCGCCGACCCGATCGGCGATCAGGCGCACAGTCCGGTCAAGGGCATCGTCCATCGTTATCCGGACCGGGTGCTCTTGAAAGCCGTGCATATCTGCCCGGTCTATTGCCGCTTCTGCTTTCGCCGCGAAATGGTCGGCCCGCAGGGCGACGGCACGCTTTCGCCCGAGGAGCTGGCGGCGGCGCTCGCCTATATCCGCGAGCACGGGGAAATCTGGGAGGTGATCCTGACCGGCGGCGATCCGCTGGTTCTCTCCCCGCGCCGGCTGGCCGCGATCATGCGCGGGCTTGCCGAAATCCCGCATGTGAAGATTGTCCGCTTTCATACCCGCGTGCCGGTGGTCGAACCGGAGCTTGTCGACGAGGCGATGATTGCCGCGCTGAAGGAAAGCCGCAAGACCGTTTATGTGGCGCTGCACGCCAATCATCCGCGGGAGATGACCGATGCCGCCCGCGCCGCCTGCGCCCGGCTGATCGATGCCGGTTTCCCGATGGTGAGCCAGACCGTGCTGCTCGCCGGCGTCAACGACGATCCCGTCGTGCTCGGCGAACTGATGAAGGCATTCGTCGAAACCCGCGTGAAACCCTATTATCTGCACCACCCCGACCTTGCCCCCGGCACCGCCCATTTCCGCCTCGACATCGCCGAGGGGCAGAAGATCACTTCCGCGCTGCGCGGCACGATTTCCGGCCTCTGCCAGCCGACCTATGTGCTCGATATTCCCGGCGGTCACGGCAAGGCGGTGATCGGCGAAAGCGCGGTGCGGAGCGAAGGCGGCTGTTATTCGGTGAGCGATTTTCGCGGTGGGGAGCACGAGTATCCGCCGAAGTGACACGGGTTCTTGTTCACGCGGCGTAATACGCCCGTGTTTGGAGAGCCCACACGAATGCGGAACCTCGAATAGATTTAGTAATGTGGCTCCGCATTCGCGTGGCCTTCGGCGTCTTGTCGGGGCTTCCGGCCCCTACAGGTGATCACCTCGCCTCGCTGCGTGGTCCTGTTCACGCCCGTCCTTTCGAGACAGGCTCACCACTTGGACGGCTCAACCGAACCCGGCCCGGCGGCCAGGGGGAGGCTTGATAGGAATGTTCGCCTTTCGACGGGCACTCCATGGCTTTCACCTCTTCCACCATCCCCGCACGTTACGGTTTGGAGGGCTTGCCCCGCCATACCCCCCTCTGTCCTGCCGGACATCTCCCCCTCAAGGGGGGAGATCGGCTGGGAGCGAGGTCTTGCCCGGCCAAAATCCTTGAGATTGCCGAACTCCGCTCTCTGCCGACGTCCTGCCCTTCCATAAATTTAGAGAGGGACCGGTGAGCAGGCCTCCTTCGATCTCCCCCCTTGAGGGGGAGATGTCCGGCAGGACAGAGGGGGGTGAGCTGGGCTCGACCTGAACTAACCTCGACGAAGGACCTGGGATCAGGCTCACTCCTCCCCCACCGGCATATAAAGATCGCCGCCATCGCGATATCGGGCGGCCATCGCCTCCAGGCCCTCCTTCTGCGCCTCGGCGCGAATATCGTGCGAGATCCGCATCGAGCAGAATTTCGGGCCGCACATGGAGCAGAAATGCGCCACCTTGTGCGCCTCCTTCGGCAAGGTTTCGTCATGCATCGATCGCGCCGTTTCCGGATCGAGCGACAGGTTGAACTGGTCCTCCCAGCGGAATTCGAAACGGGCGCGCGACAGCGCGTCGTCGCGCACCTGCGCCGCCGGATGGCCCTTGGCGAGATCGGCGGCATGCGCCGCGATCTTGTAGGTGATGACGCCGACTTTCACGTCGTTGCGGTCGGGCAGGCCGAGATGTTCCTTCGGCGTCACGTAACAAAGCATGGCGGTGCCGAACCAGCCGATCATCGCGGCCCCGATGCCGGACGTGATGTGATCGTAACCCGGCGCAATGTCGGTGGTCAGCGGCCCGAGCGTATAAAACGGCGCCTCGCCGCAGACCGCCAGCTGCTTGTCCATGTTTTCCTTGATCTTGTGCATCGGCACATGGCCGGGGCCTTCGATCATCACCTGGCAATCCTTCGCCCAGGCGATCTTCGTCAGTTCGCCGAGCGTTTCCAGTTCCGCAAACTGCGCCGCATCGTTCGCGTCGGCGATCGATCCCGGACGCAGGCCGTCGCCCAGCGAGAACGACACGTCGTAGGCGCGGCAGATGTCACAGATCTCCTCGAAATGCTCGTAGAGGAAACTCTCCCGGTGATGATGCAGACACCACTTGGCCATGATCGAACCGCCGCGGGACACGATGCCGGTAACACGGTCGACGGTGAGCGGAATATAGGCGAGCCGGACGCCCGCATGGATGGTGAAATAGTCGACGCCCTGCTCGGCCTGTTCGATCAGCGTGTCGCGATAGACCTCCCAGGTCAGGTCCTCGGCAATGCCGTTCACCTTCTCGAGCGCCTGGTAGAGCGGTACCGTGCCGATCGGCACCGGCGAATTGCGGATGATCCATTCGCGGATATTGTGGATGTTGCGGCCGGTCGACAGGTCCATGACCGTATCGGCGCCCCAGCGGATCGCCCAGACCATCTTCTCGACTTCCTCCGCCATCGACGAGGTGACGGCCGAATTGCCGATATTGGCGTTGATCTTCACCAGGAAATTGCGGCCGATGATCATCGGTTCGGATTCCGGATGGTTGATATTGGCGGGAATGATCGCCCGGCCTACGGCGATTTCCCGGCGGACGAATTCCGGCGTCACGAATTCCGGAATATGGGCGCCAAAACTCTCGCCGTCGCGGACGCGAGCTTGTCTCTCCGCCTGCCGGCCGAGATTTTCGCGGATGGCCACGAACTCCATCTCCGGCGTGACGATGCCGGCCCGCGCATAGGCGAGCTGGGTAACGGCCTTGCCCGGCTTCGCCTTGAAGGGGAGATTGCGGACGGGGAATTCCGGCGTCAGCCGGTCGCCGGAAACAAAGCCGTTGTCCTCCGGCCTGACGATGCGGCCCTCATAGGCCCCCACGTCGCCGCGCGCGAGAATCCAGCTTTCGCGCGGGCGTGGCAGGCCGGCATCGATGCTGATCGCAGCGCCTTCGGCCGTATAGGGACCGGAGGAATCATAGACGGTGACCGGCGGCTCGCCGGAAGTCGGATGCAATGCGATCTGACGCATCGGCACGCGGATATCCGGATGGACGGCGCCTGCTTTCAGGACTTTCGTCGAGGCGGGAAGCGGGCCGGTGGTGACGACCGGCGTGAGCTTGGTAGTTGCAATATTCATGGTTCGAGGCTCCAAGGTTTGACGTTTGGAGACCCAGTTCCAGTGTTGGAATGATGAAAAAACGCGGTGGAATTCGAAAGACGGTTCCCCGCCCTCGCTGCCGCAGCGCCCGCACCGTCCCTACGCCAGTATGAACTGGATCAGGTTCAACGGGTCACTGCGCCTCGGGCGGCCAAAGCCGATCCGACCAGCAGTATCTCAGCCCCTTGCCGGGACCCCCCTGGTGAATGCCGGCATCAGAAACCCGCGCGCCGTCCATGTCAAGCCGGCCGAAACGACGTTAATCGATCGAATTTTACCGAATCCCGCAGCTCCAAATTGATGAAGTTTATTACCGAAATCTTATGCTATCCTGCGTAATAACCGTCCTGGCGATGAACGCAGATTTCCAATTATCGGGAGATGTCGAGATGAACGAGACCATTCGCGAATTGCTGACGCGGGTAGGCGGCCTTCCGGTCGCGGTGACGGAGCTGGAAGACGGCGCCGATCTTTATGCGGCGGGCCTTTCTTCCTTCGCATCGGTGCAGCTGATGCTGGGCCTGGAGGAGGCGTTCGACATCGAATTTCCGGACAACCTTCTGAACCGCAAGTCCTTCGCCAGCATCGCGGCGATCGAGCAGACGGTCTCCCATATCCTGAAAGCCCGCGAGGCCGCTTGAGATGAGCCTCCCCGCCTTTGCCGCAGACATGGCCTTGAGCGCACGCGCTCATCGCGTGGCAACCGTAGCGGCTGAATTTGCCGATCTCGTCGACCGGGACGGCCGCTTCCCGCGCGAGGCGGTCGACGCCATGAAAGCCGAGCGCCTTCTCGGCATCCAGATCCCGACCGGGTTCGGCGGCGAGGGCGCTTCCATCACCGAGATCGCCGAGGTCTGCTCCATCCTGGGACAGGCCTGCGCCTCGAGCGCCATGGTTTTCGCCATGCACCAGATCAAGGTTTCGAGCCTCGTGGTGCACGGCGCCGACAGTCCCTGGCACATGGATTTCATGCGCGAACTCGCCGGCCGCCAGCTTCTCGTCGCCTCCGCGACGACCGAGGCGGGTATCGGCGGCAACATGCGCAACTCGATCTGCGCGATCGAGGTCGATGGCGACACCTGCCGCCTGACGAAGGACGCGACCGTGATTTCCTACGGCGCCCATGCCGATGCGGTCATGGTCACCTCGCGGTCGAACGAAGGCGCCGCCCCGACCGACCAGGTCATGACGGTCTTCCGGCACGGCCAGTACACCCTGCAGAAGACGGTCGACTGGGATACGCTCGGCATGCGCGGCACCTGCTCCGACGGTTTCCTTTTCCAGGGCGAGGCGCCATCGGCGCAGATCTTCCCGAAACCGTTCGCCGAGATCGCGGCCCAGTCGATGCTTGCCACCTCGCATCTTCTCTGGAGCTCCGTCTGGTACGGTATCGCCGCCGATGCGGTCCTGCGGGCGCAGGCTTTCGTGCGCGCTGCAGCCCGCAAGGCCGGCGGCACCCAGCCGCCCGGCGCGCTCAGGCTCGCCGAAGCCTCCAACCAGCTGCAGCTCCTCAAGGGCAATATTCTCTCGGGCCTCAAGCACTATGAGGATGCCAGGCTCGATCCCGACCGCTTGTCGTCCATGGGCTTTTCGATCGCCATGAACAACGTCAAGCTCGCCTCGTCCGAAATGATCCTGACCATCATCAACCAGGCGATGATCATTTGCGGTATCATGGGCTACAAGAACGGCACGCCCTACAGCCTCGGCCGGCACCTGCGCGATGCCCATTCCGCCCAGCTGATGATCTCCAACGACCGCATTCTCGGCAATACGTCGACCATGCTGCTCGTCCAGAAACCGGACACCAGCCTCGTCGGCTGACGCCCCATCACTTCAAATGTAATGCATTGAAAATAATGAGGTGAAGCCATGGATTTGCAAGTTTCATTTCTCGACCGCCTGTTCGACGCGGGCCTGCTGATCGAGACCGGCGTGGACGGGCTTTATGGCCGCAGCGGCCAGTTCGAAGACGTGATCGCCGCCTTCGAACGGCTGATCGACAGGGTCGGCGGCGCCGACGGCGCGGAAGCCATGCGCTTCCCGCCGGGCATGAACCGCGCCTTCTTCGAGACCAGCGGCTACATGAAGAGCTTTCCGCAGCTGGCCGGCACCATCCACTCGTTCTGCGGCAACGAGCTCGACCACATGAACCTGCTGAAATGCATGGAGGTCGGCGAGGAGGACTGGACCAAGGGCCAGGAAGCCACCGATATCGTCCTGACCCCGGCTGCCTGCTATCCGCTCTATCCGACCGTTGCGCGCCGCGGCAAGCTGCCCGCCGGCGGCAGCCTCTTCGACCTGCAGAGCTACTGCTTCCGCCACGAACCCTCCAAGGATCCGGCCCGCCAGCAGCTGTTCCGCATGCGCGAATATGTCTGCATGGGCACCGAACGGCATGTCACCGATTTCCGCCAGAGCTGGATGGACCGCGGCGTCGAGATGATGAAGTCGGTCGGCCTCGAGGTAACGATCGACATCGCCAACGACCCCTTCTTCGGCCGCGCCGGCAAGATGCTGGTCAACAACCAGCGCGACCAGAACCTGAAGTTCGAGCTGCTCATCCCGATCACCTCCGTCGCCAAGCCGACCGCCTGCATGAGCTTCAACTACCATCAGGATTCGTTCGGCCTGAAATGGGGCCTGAACCTGGAAGACGGCAGCGTCGCCCACACCGCCTGCGTCGGTTTCGGCCTGGAACGCATCGCGCTTGCACTCTTCCACACCCATGGTCTGGACGTTAAGGAGTGGCCGGAAAACGTCCGCGCCACGCTCTGGGGCTGATCCGATGACGACGGTTTTTCCCGGTCTCGATCCGGCGAACTACGCGACACATGCACTCCATTCCGCCGAGCGCATGTGGCCGGAGACCAATTGTTACGTCGACCTGTGGATCGAGGTGCTGTCGGCACAGGGCCTGCCGCCCGAGGCCATGCTCGGCTTCACCCTGACCCAGGATTTCGAGGGCGACCAGTTCACCTTCTTCAAGGTGCCGCTGGAGGATCTCGAAACCCTGTTCGGCATCCGCGTCACCGAGCTGGCGATCTTCGACCGGCCGGAATGGCATGTCATGGAACAGGTCCGCCGCGGCCGGCTGACGCTGCTCGAGCTCGACAGCTTCTACCTGCCCGATACCCGCGGCGTCGCCTATCGCCAGGAACATGGCAAGACGACGGTGGCCGTCAACCGCCTCGACCTCGAAAAGCGGGAGCTCGATTATTTCCACAATGGCGGCTTCTTCTCGCTGTCGGCCGGGGATTTCGACGGACTGTTCCAGCTCGACGCGGCCCCGGACGCGCTGCCCTTCCTGCCCTATACCGAATTCGCAAAATTCCCCGCAGCCTATCCGGACGCCGGCGAAATTCGCGAAACGGCTTGGAAACTTCTGCGGCATCATTTTGCCCGGCGGCCGCAGGACAATCCCCTCCGTGCCTTCGCAAAGGTCTTCCCGGCGCAAGTGGAACGCATAGCCGACCGGGATTTCGGCTTCTTCCACAAATATGCCTTCAACACGCTCCGGCAGGTCGGCGCCAATTTCGAGCTTCTGGCGAGCCATCTGGCCTGGCTGAACCGCAAGACCTTCGCGCAGGCGGAACAACAGGCGCTGAAGATTTCGGAGGTTGCGAAATCCACCCAGTTCCAGCTGGCCCGCGCCGTCACCCGCAAGAAATTCGAACCGTTGGCAACGGCGCTCGATCCGGCCGCCGATGCCTGGGATCTGCTGATGGGTGATCTGGCGCTGACGCTGACCCAAGCCCGCGAGGCCGCGTGAGCCTTCTTTCCGTCATGGGATCAAAGACCAGCCTTCTCGCCGAAGGCTGGTCTTTGATGTTCACCGAGCCGGGTGCCTGCGCGCGGCCGGGCGACCTTCCCTCCGGATCGGACACCATCCCGGCCATCGTCCCCGGCACGGTCGCCGCCGCCCTGGAAGCTGCCGGTCGCTTCGACCGCGACAATCCCGAACCGCTGATCGATAGGGATGCCTGGTATCGCCGCCCACTTGCGGGCGAAACGCCGGGACCGGCAGTCTTGAGGTTCGTCGGGCTTGCGACCGTGGCCGAAGTGTTCCTCGACGAGACGCTGATCCTGTCGTCGGCAAGCATGTTCGAAAGCCACGACGTGCCGGTCGAGCTGACCGGTACGCAAACCCTGTCGATCTGCTTTCGAGCGCTGAAACCGCATCTGGAAAAGACCGGCCCCCGCGCCCGCTGGCGGCCGCGGCTGATGAACAGCCAGGGCCTGCGCCTGATCCGCACGACCGCGCTCGGTTTCATGCCGGGATGGAGCCCGCAGGTTCATGCGGTGGGGCCCTGGCGGCCGATTTCGGTGATCAGAGCGGCCGATAATCGCCTGGCCTCGCCTCTCCCATCCGGCTCCGCGGCCGACCTTCTTTCCGCCGGGGAGAAAGGGAAACTCGCCATATCCGCCGAGCTTGATGAAAGCGGGGCAGGCATTCTAAAAGTCAGCTTTGCGTTTGACGGGCCGCACCGCGATCTCCGGCTCCTCTGCAACGGCACCGAGGCGCATTTCACGAATGACGGCGAGCGATATTCGGCCGTGCTTCGCCTGCCGGATATAAAGCCCTGGTGGCCGCATACCCATGGCGAACCGGCACTCTATGACGTCGTACTTGAAGCCGATGGCGAGGAATTCCCGCTGTTGCGCACCGGCTTCCGAAGCCTGAGTGTCGATCGCGGCCCGGACGGCAACGATTTCGCCGTCATCGTCAATGGTGAGAAGATATTCTGCCGCGGCGCCGTCTGGACGTCCGCCGACATCGTCAGGCTGCCCGGCGACCGCGCGAGCTACGAACCCTGGCTTCGGCTGGCAAGAGACGCGGGCATGAACATGATCCGCATTCCGGGCATCGCGACCTATGAAAGCCCGCAGTTTTTCGCCCTATGCGACGAACTGGGCCTCCTGGTCTGGCAGGACCTGATGTTCGCCAATTTCGACTATCCCGTCGCCGACCCGGATTTCGTGATTCACGTGAAATCGGAGGTGGAGCAGTTCCTTGCGGCGACTGGAGCCTCGCCGTCGCTTGCCGTCCTTTGCGGCGGCAGCGAGATCTATCAACAGGGCGCCATGCTGGGCATGCCAGAACGGATCTGGAAAGGTCCCCTCTGCGAAGACGTGCTTCCTGCCTTGGCCGCGGAATACCGGCCGGACCTGCCCTATGTCGCGAATTCCCCCAGCGGCGGCGCGCTGCCTTTTTACCCGAATGCCGGCGTGGCGCATTATTACGGCGTCGGCGCCTACAAGCAGCCGCTGGAGGACGCCCGGCGGGCGGATGTCCGTTTCGCGGCCGAGTGCCTGGCCTTCTCCAACCTTTCGGACGCGGAAACGCTGGCCGGCGGCAAGGCCGGGATCCCACGGGACGCGGGAGCCGACTGGGATTTCGAGGATGTGCGGGACCACTATCTCGGCAGGCTTTACGACCTTGATCCGCAGACGCTGCGCGCGGAGCAGCCGGAACGCTATCTTGACTTCTCGCGCGCCGTGACCGGCGAAGTGATGGAAGCGGCTTTTGCCGAATGGCGGCGGCCGGGCTCCACCTGCAACGGCGCGCTCGCCTTCACCTTCCAGGATGTCATGCCGGGGCCCGGCTGGGGCGTGGTCGACGTCGGCGGAACGCCGAAACCCGCCTGGTTCGCGCTGAAACGGGCCTTCCGCCCGGTCCAGGCCGTGTTTGCCGACGAGGGGACCAACGGGCTGGATGTCCATCTTGTCAACGAGACGCCGGCCGACCTGCCGGTGGTTCTGGAAGTAACCTGCCTGCGGGACGGCCGGATGCCTGTCGTATCGGGTCGCCGCGACCTCGCGCTTGCGGCCCGGAGCAGCAAAAGCATCGCTTCGACCGACCTGTTCGGCGCCTTCTTCGACACGAACTACGCCTACCGTTTCGGCCCGCCCTCCCACGACGTGACGGTGGCGCGGTTGAGAGATGCGCAGACCGGGGAAATTCTGGCAGAGGCGCATCATTTCCCGCTCGGGCGCGCGCAGGCCCTGCATGATGCCGAAATCACCGTTTCGGTCGCCGAGGATGGGGGAGAGTTCTGGCTGGAGCTTTCGAGCGACGTCTTCGCCCAGTCGGTCCGTATCGAATGCGCCGGTTACCGCGCCTGCGACAATGGCTTCCATCTGGCGCCGGGCGCAATCAGACGAATCCGCCTTGGCCCGCTCCCCGACGCCGCCGGCAGACCGGCCGGCACGATCCGGTCACTCGGCGGCGGCCGAATCGCGCGTTTTTGAATAGGCGTCCTCTTCCAGGGGGAAGCGGAAAGCCATCTTTCTCAATGTCTCCAGATAGACCTTGCGGGCGTGCTCCGGCGTCAGGTTGTGATCGGCATTCGGAATGATCTGCGACGTCACGTTCGGAAAACGGGCCAGCCCCGACCCGTCGTGGCCGAAATAGAAATCATACTGTTCGAGACCGAGATCGTTCTCGCTGTAAATCAGCGAAATGGGAATGCCGCGATGGTGGAGGGTCCGAAAAGCACCGTAGATCGCCCGCCCTTCCGGCAGGAAACTGCGGAAGGCGTGCAGGACCTTGCCCTTGGCCTGATTGCCGATGCCCTTGGCGATATTGCGGGCCGCGGTGACGACCTTGACCTCGCCCCTGAGGATGCGCCTGAAGGTTTCGGCCCGCAGAGCCCGCTTTCGGTAGTCGCGAAGGCTGCGCGCACCGTTGACGATCATATCCTCGACGGAGCGACCGGGACGCCAGCGGAAGACCGCCGGATTGACGGAAACATTGCCGGCTATCCGTGGTTCCACCAGCGATGCCCGGAAGCCCAGAAAGGCGCCGCTGCAACGACCGGCGGTGACCACCGGCATCAGCCGCCGGGTTTCGAGAAAATCGATCGCTTCCGATACGTCGGCATTCTGATCCGAATGATAGAGAACCTGGTCCAGCCGGCCGGGCACCGGCGGGCTGTCGCCGACATTGGCGGTATCGAAACGCAGCGAGGGAATGCCGGACCGCGCCAGCGCGCGAGCGAGAGCCACTGTGGCGCGGCCCCAGCCGGCATGCCGGTCATAGGCGGATGTCAGGAAAAGCACCGTCGCGCCCGAGCGGCCGTGCAGCGGCTCGCAGAGCACCCCCGAGAGCCGGCCGTTGGTACCGAAGCGTGTCGGCGTTTCGGCAAAGCCGTCCCCGGTAAGCGGCGCGGGCGGCACCGGCAGGCGTGATGTCGGGGAAGCAGGTTCCGACGGCAGCGCGGCGATCCAGTCCGTCAGGTTATCGGCGACCGTCAGCGGCAGTTTCACGATCACCGGATTGGAGACGAGCTTGTCATAACCTTCGAACGCCTGTTCATCCACGTCCGCGCCAAGCGCCCGGAGCCGCGCGACAAATTCCATATCGGCCGGATGGTCTGCACGGCCGATGACCAGGACCCGCCCGGCAGGCGGTCGGTCGACGCCCAGCAGGTTGACGTTGCGGACCTCCTCGGCGATCTCGCCGGGCATGGCAAGCGACGCGATGGAGACGCCGGTCTTGTTGTACTGCCCGTCCGTGAGGCCGAGATTCTCATCGACCACCTTGGACCAGACCGCGAGCTCGCGGAGATGCAGACGCCCGGAAACGACCGGCGCCATATAAACGATGGCGTCGAGCGCTTCGATCGCCTCGGCGGCCCTGGTGGCGACGATCGCCCCGAGCCCCTGTGAGACGACGACGATGCGCTCGCAGCCCGAAAGCGCCTTGAGGTGGGCGGAGGCGGAGGCGAGACTGTCGGACCAGACGGAAAGACCGGCCTGGAAATCGATCTCGTCCAGTGCATCGCCCGTGCCGGGATAATCGAATCGCAGGCTGGCAATACCGCGATCGGCCAGCTTTTCCGAAATGATGCGCCAGAACTTGCGTGTGCACATTTCCTCCAGCCCCCACGGGCTGGCGAAGAGGACAGCAAGGTTGGACGCTTGGGTTCCGGCCGACGGTGGCGTGAAAAGTCCGACCGTTCCGTCGAAGGTCAACGGTTCGGCAGCCGCGCGGGGCAGCAGCGGCGATATCTCCCCGGCGGTCGGGGACTTATTTCGGGCGTCCATCATGGCGAATGCCGGCAATTTCCATCACTATACCAGCAATACGCCCAGTTTTGCTCATAAAGACTTAAATTGTCCGGGGCGATTTTACCGGTCGCAGGCCGATTGTTCCGAAAAGATGCGGGAGAGGACCTGCATCTGCGGCCGGTCGCCGCCTTTGGTCGGCTGGATGTTGAGCGGCTCGTCTTCCGGCCACCAGTCGCCGCCGGCCCAATAGGACCAGCCGAGCCAGACGTCGGGGCCCTGCTCCACCGTTCTGACCATCTCCGCAAGTGCCGGCAGGCATTCCGGAGCGGCAGGCGTTGCGAATTCGCCGAGATATCCGCGCTGGCCATGTTCCCGAAGCCAGCCGCCGACATCGCTTATCGCCTTGACCGCCTCGGCCGCCCGCGAGCATTCGGCATTCTTGCCGGAAAAATCCGCATCCAGATATTGGTGGACTTCGTAGGCGTAGTTGTCCTTCGGATCGGAAATGTCGAGCATCACCGATGCATTCGGCGTGCCGTAATCGCCCGCGAGCCAGCTATGGGCACCGGTCCAGGCCGTTCCCGGCACCAGCACGAGATTGCCGGATCCCGTCTGGCGGATCGCGCCGATCGCGCTATTGGCGGCTGAAAGCCAGTCCTCGGCCGCAATGTCGTAGGGTTCGTTCATCAAACCGAAGGCGATCCCGTCGATGCCGGCGACGGCTGCGGCAAGCCGCCGCCAGAAATCGGCAAAGGCGCTTTGCGGCACCGTTTCGGAGCCGATCGGCTGGCCCCGGAACCGGCCGTAATTGTGCGGGTCGAGAATGACGGCCATGCCGCTCGCCCGGATCAGCCGGACGGTGCCGCGCAGCCGTTCGAGCTCGGCGGCATCGAGCTCCTTGTAGAGAAGCGGCTGCAGCCTTTCCCAAAGGAACGGCAGGCGCACCGTGTTGAAACCTCTGGCAGCGAAATAGTCGATCGTTTCCTTGGAGGGATAGACATAACCCTTGCCGTAGGCATCGCCGAGATCGCCGAACTCGGCGCCCGCAAGGTTTATGCCGCGCAGGCAGGCGGTCTTTGCTTCGGCCGAACCGTTCACCACCGCCAAGGACACCAGGGCGCCCAGCAGGCGCGAGACGTGGCGACCGAATTTTGGGGACCTCTTCTGCAAGTCTTCCTCCAATGCGAAGCCGCAACCTGCCACCATAACCTTTAGCAAATGCGAATCGTTGCCGAAGCAGCCTCCGCGGCGGTGATGCGCGCGCCGACGGCGCAAAGGGAACGGAATTTTGTACGGCCGGCTTTAAGGTCGGGCCATGGAAGCCAACACAAACGGATCTTGAGATACGCTGTACACATTTCCGGAGTGAGACCGGGCGTCGTTGGGCTATTTTCCTTTTCCGGAAGGGCTGGATATTGTCCAATGCCCTTTTTATGTATACACGAAATGGCCAACCGATGGCGGAGGAGGGAGAATTGAGATGAAGAGTTATGTCCTGACCGTATCCTGCAAGACAACGCGGGGCATTGTCGCAGCGATATCCGGCTTTCTGGCCGAACAAGGCTGCAACATCATCGACTCGTCCCAGTTCGACGACCTCGACACCGGCAAGTTCTTCATGCGCGTCAGCTTCCTTTCCGAGGAAGGCGCCGAACGTCCCGTCCTCGTCGAAGGCTTCAAGCCGATCGCCGACCGGTTCGGGATGGAATGGGAGATCTTCGATACCGCCGAGCGGATGAAGGTTCTCCTGATGGTCTCCCGTTTCGGCCACTGCCTGAACGACCTGCTCTACCGCTGGAAGATCGGCGCCCTGCCGATCGATATCGTCGGCGTCGTCTCCAACCATTTCG
>Ga0102590_1002239_pt1 | contig 23949 bp, 27 predicted proteins | sample AraplaMF_Col_mMF_FD_76859 | JGI IMG/M metagenome (GOLD analysis project Ga0102590, IMG submission 76859) | Arabidopsis root microbial communities from the University of North Carolina, USA - plate scrape MF_Col_mMF | ecosystem: Host-associated > Plants > Roots > Endosphere | place: USA... | reverse complement strand
GGCAAGCTGAATGGCGCCGCCGAACAGCAGCAGCTTTTCGGTGAGCGTCGTCTTACCCGCGTCCGGGTGGGCGATAATAGCGAATGTGCGGCGGCGGGAGACCGCCTCGGCGAGACTTTCGGCCATACTTGTGAATCCTGTGGAATTGCCGCGTATCTAGCGACTAAAGGCCGACTTTGCAATTGACCTCGGCGTCGCGCGCGCAAAGTAATGGCCCATGAACATTCATCACGACGTCAGCCCCAGGCTGAACCTCATCCGCCTGCCGAATGGCGAAGGCCTCGATCTGCCCGCCTATGAAAGCAAGGGGGCGGCCGGCATGGACCTGCGCGCTGCCGTCGACGAGACAGCACCACTGACGCTTCTGCCCGGCAAACGGGCGCTGGTGCCGACCGGCTTCATCTTCGAGATCCCCGAGCATTTCGAGGGACAAGTGCGGCCGCGTTCCGGCCTTGCCTTCAAAAACGGCATCACCTGCCTGAATTCGCCGGGTACCGTCGACAGCGACTATCGCGGCGAAGTGAAGGTGCTGCTCGTCAATCTCGGCGAGGAAGCCTTCGTCATTTCGCGCGGCATGCGCATCGCCCAGATGGTGATCGCGCCGGTGACCCAGGCACGGGTGGTGGAGATCACCGAGGCAAGCGAAACGGTGCGCGGCGCAGGCGGTTTCGGCTCCACCGGCGTCTGATGGCACAGCGCCTCGACAGCGCTGGCCTGACCTTCCGGCAGGATTATTTCGGCGACCCCGCCGGCTGGGCAGCGCTGGTCTGCCTGCTCAGGGATATTTTCGGCATCGATATCGGACCGCTGCAACAGCTTGGCGGACCCGACCCCACTAGCATGCCCTTCGGCTGGTTCGACGCCGAAGGGGAACTTGCGGCGAATATCTCGGCCTTTGCGCTGCCCTTCGTCCTCAACGGCAGGATCGTCCATGCCGCCGGGCTGCAATCCGGCGCCGTGCGGCCGCCAAGGCGCGGTCGCGGGCTCTATCGCGACGTCACGGTGAAAGCGCTCGACTGGTGCGAGAAGCAGGGCTTTGAAGCCATCATCCTCTATACCGACAAGCCGTCGCTCTACGCGCCCTATGGTTTCCGCGCGATACCGCTGCACCGATACGAGGGAGCGGCGCCCGACCCTTCGTCTTCCGTCGCCCGCGCCCGGCCGCTTTTGCCGACAACCGCGGATGATCTTGCCCTGCTGCAATCGCTGCTGAAAAGACGAAGCCCGGTTTCGACCTCGCTGGCGGTCACAGTCAATGCGGCGATGTTTCTGATCAACACCCAGCTCGATCCCGATATCCGCATCAGCTTCATGGAAGACCGGCAGGCGGCGATCGCATGGAAGATGGATGAGGCAGGCCGCTTCAGCCTCCTCGACGTCGTGGCGGCTGACATACCGTCGCTTGCAGCGATCCTTGGCGGACTGGAAATCGCCCCCGCCTCTGTCGAAGTGCTTTTCCGTCCCGACAAGCTCGGCTGGGACGGTGTTCCGCAACCGTTGGAAAGCGGCACGAGGTTGATGCTGCGCGGGCTCGGCCATGCCACCCCGGATTTTCCGGCGATGTTGCCGCCGATGGCGGAATTCTAGAGCAGTTCCAGCAAAACTGCGCAGCGGTTTTGCGACCGGAATGCGCAAAAACAAAAAGGCGTTTCGCCGCCCCCTATTTCCGGCGGGAAAGCGGTGGCAGGCGGCGCTTGACGGGCGAGGCCTTGATCATCGCGGTGTTGGTCTCCGCCCTTTCGGCAACCCGGTCGAGGATGCCGTCGAGATCGGACATCGAGCGGATGACCAGGCGGGCAATAAAACAATCATCACCCGTCACCTTGTCGCATTCGATGATTTCGGGAATTTCCTCGATGATGCGCTCGACGATGTGCAGCTGTCCCGGCAGCGGACGCACGCGCACGATCGCCTGCAGGGGATAACCGACGGCGGCGGGATCGAGATCAATGGTGAAGGCCTTGATGACGCCACGCTCCTCCAGCCGCCGCAGGCGCTCGGCGGCACTCGGCGAGGAGAGGCCGACCTGCTGGGCCAGTTCCTTCAGCGAGATCCGCGCATTCCCGGCCAGCGCCTCCAGAATGGCCTGATCGATTTCGTCGAGCGATTGCACATCATTAGCCACGGCGAGACATTCTCCTCGTATGATTAGGCGATATCGATCATCCTCCTTTTTATCCTTATATAAAATCGCCGATCGCCGCAATATTCTTATGCCACCGAAATGGAGGCAATCATGGGCAGTGACATCAAAAGAGGCACGGTGGAAATGACGGCAGCGATGCTGATCTCGGGGACGATCGGTTGGTTCGTCGTCATGTCGGGCCAGCCTGTCAGCGGCGTGGTCTTCTGGCGCTGCCTGTTCGGCGCGCTCACCTTGCTCGTCATCTGCGGTGCTCTCGGGCTGCTGCGGCCAGGCATCATCACGCTGCGCGCCTTCGGCATCGCCATATCAGGCGGTATCGCCATCGTCTTGAACTGGCTGCTGCTGTTTGCCTCCTACTCGCATGCGACGATCTCGATCGCGACGACGGTTTACAACACCCAGCCTTTCATGCTGCTCGTGCTCGGCGCGCTTTTTCTCGGCGAGAAGATCACGGCCACCAAGCTGGTCTGGCTGACACTCGCCTTCGCTGGGATGATTGCCATCGTCGAGGCAAAACCGGGGACAGGCGGGGCGGCATCTGACGGTTACGGCCTCGGCATCCTGATGGCGCTCGGTGCCGCCTTCTTCTACGCGCTCGCCGCCCTTGCCGCGAAATGGCTGAAAGGCACGCCGCCGCATCTGATCGCGCTGATCCAGGTCGCCACCGGCATGCTGATGCTGGCGCCGATGACGGACTTTTCAAATCCGCCGCGGGATGCCGGAGGCTGGGCGATCCTGGTGACCGTCGGCGTTGTCCATACCGGGCTGATGTATGTGCTGCTCTATGGTGCAATCCAGCGGCTGCCGACACATCTGACCGGTGCCCTGTCCTTCATCTATCCAATCGCGGCGATCCTGGTCGACCGGCTGGCCTTCGGCCACGCGCTGCAGCCGATGCAGATCGCAGGCGCCGCGATCATTCTCCTTGCCGCCGCCGGCATGAATCTCGGCTGTACGCCGCGCTGGCTGCGGCCGCGGGCGGTGGAGAGCTGAACCGGGCGTTCCGATCGGGATGGCCGAGACGCCCGGTTGCCGACATTACCTCTGCGGGCGCGTCGTTTCGAACAGGAACCAGGTGCGGCGCTCGCTCTCGTCGATCCAGTTCTCGATCAGGCTGGCGGTTGCGACATCATTGTGCTCGTCGCAGAGGCCATGCACCTCGCGCAGCAGCGAAACGAGTTGAGCGTTGTCCTCGCGCAGTTCCGACAACATGTCTTCGGGCGTGACGAAATCCGCGTCATTGTCCAAAAGGCGCTGCTGACGTGCGATCTGGCCGATGGAGCGGAGCGTCGTGCCGCCGATCTTGCGGGCACGCTCGGCAATGTCGTCGGTCATCGCGAAGATCTGTTCCGCCTGTTCGTCGAGCAGCAGATGATAGTCGCGAAAATGCGGGCCGGACATGTGCCAATGGAAATTCTTGGTCTTCACATAAAGCGTAAAGACATCGGCGAGCAGCGCGGTCAGCGCCGTCGAAATATCGGTAATGGCGTTGGTCGGCAGGCTGGACGGCGTCTTGAGTGGCGAAAGCCTGCGGGTTTCGGCTGGCGTATGGGACATTTAATCTCTCCTTGGTGATGAAAATCTCTAGCGCCACCGGCCGGGACAACCGCGGCGGGCCGCGCTGATCGCGCATTTGCAGAGAGAGAAATAGCAAGGCCGGGTCGCTTTCCAAGTAGATCATGGTCTAGCAGACCTATTCCTTATGGTTATGGACCGATCAGCGCCAAAGCATTGATGAGGAAGCGGCGCTTGCCTTATAGATGGGCGGTGGAAGCCCTGAGGGTTAAGAAGATGAGCCTCACCGTCCTGATCACCTATGCCGGAGCGCTGTTCATCGCCGCGGCCATTCCGGGACCCGGGATTACCGCGATCGTCGCGCGTGCGCTCGGCTCGAATTTCCGCGAGACCTTCTTCATGGGCCTCGGCCTGGTGCTCGGCGACATGACCTATCTCACAGCGGTCATTCTCGGCCTTGCCTTCGTGGCGCAGACCTTCACCGAGGTGTTCATAACAATCAAGATCGCCGGCGTCCTCTATCTCGGCTACATCGCCTGGAAACTCTGGACGGCGGGGCTGCTGCCGCAGGATATCGCGGCGAGGAAATCGACCAATATCGGCCTGTCCTTCCTCTCTGGCCTGCTGGTGACGCTCGGCAATCCGAAGACGATGCTCTTCTATGTCGCCCTGGTGCCGACGCTGATCGACATCGGCAATATCGGGCTACGCGACTATGCGATTCTGCTCGCCGCCACCTTCGTCGTGCTGATCGTCGTGCTTGTGCCCTATATGTTGCTTGCCTCGCGGGCCCGCACAATGCTGAAGCAGCCGCGGGCCTTGCAGGCGCTGAACCGGGTTGCCGCCGGCATCCTCGCCGGCACGGCGGCCTTCATCGCCACGCGAGCGGCCTGAAATAAACATTCGGCAAGAAACGGTTATCAAAGGTTTTTTTCTCTCCTGACCGCTCCTCCAGGTCGAACGCGGTCTGGCCTAGACGGGTCTTTGACCCTATTCTCCCCCTCGATTTCAGGAGCAGGATTTCAAAGGGAGAGCACCCATGTCGCACAAGCCCGGCCGCGGCCGCATCTATTCCTCGATCACCGAGACCATCGGCGACACGCCGCTCGTGCGCTTCGACAAGCTGGCGCGGGAAAAAGGCGTCGTGGCGAACCTGATCGGCAAGCTCGAATTCTTCAACCCGATCGCATCCGTGAAGGACCGTATCGGCGTCGCGATGATCGAGGGCCTCGAAGCGCAAGGCAAGATCACCCCCGGCAAGACGGTGCTGATCGAGCCGACCTCCGGCAATACCGGCATCGCGCTCGCCTTTGCCGCCGCCGCCAAGGGCTATCGGCTGATCCTCACCATGCCGGAGACGATGTCGGTCGAGCGCCGCAAGATGCTGGCGCTGCTTGGCGCCGAGCTGGTGCTGACCGAGGGGCCAAAGGGCATGAAGGGCGCCATCGCCAAGGCCGAGGAACTGGCGGCGTCGCTTCCCGATGCCGTCATTCCGCAGCAGTTCGAAAACCCGGCCAATCCCGAGATCCACCGCAAGACGACGGCCGAGGAAATCTGGAACGATACCGACGGCACGGTCGATATCGTCGTCTCGGGCATCGGCACCGGCGGTACGATCACCGGTGTCGGACAGGTGCTGAAGAGCCGCAAGCCCGAGATCAAGATCATCGCCGTCGAACCGGCCGATTCGCCGATCCTGTCCGGCGGCAACCCCGGCCCGCACAAGATCCAGGGCATCGGCGCCGGCTTTGCGCCGAAGATCCTCGATACCGGCATCTATGACGAGGTCGTCACCGTGACCAATGACGAGGCCTTCGAACAGGCGCGCCTCGTCGCCCGGCTCGAAGGCGTGCCGGTCGGCATCTCCTCGGGTGCAGCACTGACCGCCGCCATCAAGGTCGGCATCCGTCCCGAGAACGCCGGCAAGAACATCGTCATCATCATCCCGTCCTTTGCGGAGCGTTATCTGTCGACGGCGCTGTTCGAGGGATTGGGGAGCTAAAGGTGGCTATGGCGGGGCCTTTCCGCCGGCAATTTATCCTGCAGAATATCGGGGCGCTTCGGCGCCCCTTCATTTGTGCCGTCACCTGCATCCCAATCGAAGCGGGACGAAAGTTCTGTGGCAGTCCGTAATAACGATTGTCGATGTCCACCTGAGCTCGTTGAATGCAGGTGTTTGCCAACCTTCGCCATGACTTCCGCCAGCGTCGCGGTCAAACGAGTCAGCTCAGTGTGCTCTCTCGTCCGCTCCGGAGCATAGCGCGATATGATGTACTCACGCTTTGCTGTCATTGCCTCGAGATGCAAGGCAGTCTTCTTTCTCAGTTTTAGTTTGGCAACGAACAAAGGCTCAGCGAGATTGTGCATCCGTTTTCGTATTTCTTCTGGAGCAACGCCTTCATGGCGCAGGAAGGCGTTTAAGTATAGTTCGATAGCGTGAATGGCGCACATTCGAGCTGGAGCAATGGATATTGCAACTCGCTTCTCACTCTTCCCGAACAGGAATTTCGAAGCAAGAGAGTAGGCATTCGCTAAGTCTAGAACCTCCGATGGGTTGGCGTTCGAGCCCGGATATTCGTTACTCATCTACATCCCCGGCAGCTTTTTTATCCGTCACCTCCGATCGACTATGTCGACGGACCGACATCCTTCTCGAAATTTTTTCAGCCGAATCTAATATTGTAAATAGCGACGAAGTGAGGAGAGGCCCTTACCCCTAACGGATAAGCAACCAGAGGGATGTTTAAATCGGCGTCCTAGGCAGCTTCGGCACCGCTTCTGGCAGGTCAGCCCCTGCCAAGAGCATTCGCGGCCGGCAGCGCGCCATAACGGCAGCGATCAATCGTTCCGTCGGGGTTGGGTTCGCGGACAGCGACATAATCTCACAATCCGGCAGCGCACCAGCGGGGATTTCGCTGAGGGCAGCGCCAGCGCGATCGACAGATCGGTGAGCGGCCTGACGACTAGTACTTCAAAATATCTGCGCGCATCCGCCCTTCTTCTTATGCCGCCGCCGTCAGCCTTTCGCCGGCGATGCGGTAGGAGATCGCTTCGGCGAGATGGATGCGGCCGACCGTCGGCTTGCCGTCGAGATCGGCAAGCGTGCGGGCGACCTTGAGCACGCGGTGGTAACCGCGGGCGGAGAATTTCATCTTCTCGGCGGCGTCGCGCAGCAACTGCAGGCCGCTGGCATCGGGCTCGGCCAGTTTCTCGATCATCGCGGTCGAGCAGCGGGCATTGGTGCCGATGCCCTTGGCGCCGGTGCTTTCGAAGCGCTCCTGCTGGATTGCGCGGGCGCGGGCGACGCGGCGGGCGACATCGGCGCTGGTTTCAGCCGCCATCGGCCGGATGAGATCGGCAGCGGAGACGGCCGGCACATCGATGCGGATATCGATGCGGTCCATCAGCGGGCCGGAGATGCGGGCCTGGTAATCGCTCATGCAGCGCGGCCCGCGGGCACAGCTATGGCCCGGCTCGCCGGCCATGCCACAGCGGCAGGGGTTCATCGCCGCGATCAGCTGGAATTTCGCCGGATAGGAGACGCGGTGATTGGCACGGGCAATGACGCATTCGCCGCCTTCGAGCGGCTGGCGCAGCGCATCGAGCGCCTGCGGCGTAAATTCGGGAAACTCGTCGAGAAACAGCACGCCGTGATGGGCAAGCGAGGCTTCGCCTGGACGGGCGCGCAGGCCACCGCCGACGAGGGCTGCCATGGTGGCGGAATGATGCGGGGTGCGGAAGGGCCGGCGATCGGAAAGCTTGCCGCCGGAGAGCTGGCCGGCGATCGAATGCACCATCGAGACTTCAAGCAGCTCGGCGGCCGAGAGCGGCGGCAGGATCGACGGCAGCCTGGCTGCCAGCATCGACTTGCCGGAGCCCGGAGGACCGACCATCAGCAGATTATGGCCACCGGCGGCCGCCACCTCGAGCGCCCGCTTGGCGCTTTCCTGGCCCTTGATTTCGGCGAGATCCGGCAGGTTTGCGGCATTGGCGCGGATCGACGCCTCCGGCCTGGATAGGACTTGCGTGCCGCGGAAATGATTGGCAAGCGCAATCAGGCTGCGGGGTGCAAGGATATCGACGTCGGCGCCTGCCCAGGCGGCTTCGGCGCCGCTTTCGGCGGGGCAGATCAGCCCCTTGCCGAGCGCATTGGCGCCGATCGCGGCCGGCAGCGCGCCTGATATGGCGGCGATCGTGCCGTCGAGATTGAGCTCGCCGACGACGACAAAATCGGACAGCGCATCGGCGGGAATGGCGCCGAGGGCAGCCATCAGGGCAAGCGCGATCGGCAGATCGAAATGCGAGCCTTCCTTCGGCAGGTCAGCAGGCGCCAGATTGACGGTCACCCGCTTCGCCGGCAGCGCCAGGCCGGAGGCGTGGAGGGCGGCCTGCACGCGCTCGCGGCTTTCGGCAACCGCCTTGTCAGGCAGGCCGACGATCTGCATCCCGACCTTTCCGGGAGCGACCATGACCTGGACCTCGACCGGCACACCTTCGATACCCTGAAATGCAACCGTACTGACACGCGCGACCATCAACCCATCCCCTTGCCGCAAACTTTTATATACCGCCCTGCAGCCATTTTCGATGCATGTCGTGATCCCAAAACCGCTGCACAGTTTTGGGCGACATGCATTAGGGCCAGCGGTTGCAATCTGGCATGGAAGCCGGAATAAAACAAGAACAATCAAAGAACATAGTCAAGCATCCGCTGTGACCTTGGTTGCGCTCGGTCGCGGGACCAGAACGGTCATGGGCGGCTGGCTCAGCCGCGCTTGCGCTCGATCGCATCCCAAAGCAGGGCTGCTATATCGGCACCGCCGAACTTCTTCACCTCGCGAATGCCTGTGGGCGACGTGACGTTGATCTCGGTCATGTAATCGCCGATCACATCGATGCCGACGAGCAGGAAGCCGCGCTCCCTCAGCGCCGGGCCGATGCGGGCGCAGATTTCCTGTTCGCGCGGCGTCAGCTCGGTCGCCTCGGCGCGGCCGCCGACATGCATGTTGGAGCGGCTGTCGTGTTCGGCCGGCACGCGGTTGATGGCGCCGGCGAATTCGCCGTCGACCAGGATGATGCGTTTGTCGCCCTTGCGCACGTCGGGCAGATATTGCTGGGCGATGAAGGGTTCGCGGAAAAGCTGGCCGAACATTTCGAGCAGCGAAGAGAGGTTGCGGTCGTCGCGGGTCGAATGGAAGACGCCGGCGCCGCCATTGCCGTAAAGCGGCTTCAGGATAATATCGCCCATCTCGTCGCGGAAGCGGCGGATCTCGGCGGCATCCTTGGTGATCAGCGTCTTCGGCATCAGATCGGAGAATTCGGTGACGAAGATCTTCTCCGGCGAATTGCGCACCCAGGCCGGATCGTTGACGACGAGCGTCTTCGGGTGGATGCGCTCGAGCAGATGCGTCGCGGTGATATAGGCCATGTCGAAGGGCGGATCCTGGCGCAGCAGCACGACATCCATGGTCGCGAGGTCGACGCGCTCCGGCGCGCCAAGCTCGTAGTGATCGCCCTTGACGTCGCGCAGCACCATCGGCTCGACGCTGGCATAGAGCCGGTTGTCGCGGAAGCTCAGGCGGTCGGGGGTGTAATGGAAGAGCCTGTAGCCGCGCGCCTGCGCTTCCAGGCTCATGGCGAAGGTGGAATCACCCGCGATATTGATGCTTGCGACATGATCCATCTGGACCGCTACATTGGTGATCTTTGCCATTTCCATCCCTCGCTGAATGCCGGACAGATGTAGGTCGGCCAGATATCAAACGCAACGGCCAATCAAGGGCTTCGGCACTGGAGCATTTTTGTTTTTTGCGCAATTCCGGACACAAAACCGCTGCGCAGTTTTGCTGGAATTGCTTTTCACCGCGTTTCGAGTTTCCGCATCAAACGGCCGCGATAGCTATCGAGAATGACGGCGAGGACGATGACGGCGCCGATGACGATCGGCTTGATATTGTCGTCGGCGCCCAAGAGCTGCAATCCCGTCGACAGCACCTGCAGAATGCAGGCACCGACCAGAGTGCCGACAATCGAGCCTTTGCCACCCGAAAGGCTGGTTCCGCCGATGATGACGGCGGCGATGGCATTCAACTCATAGCCGATGCCCGCAACCGGGCTGCCGACATTGAGACGGAGCAGATAGACCATGGCCGCAATGCCGGCCGTCAGCCCTGAGATCGTGAAGACCGCAATCTTGTACCGTTTGGGCTCATGCCCCGACAGCCGGACAGCCTCTTCATTGGTGCCGATCGCGAAGACGAAGCGCCCGAAGACGGTGTAGCGCAGCACGAACCAGCCGATGAGGACGACAACGATCGCAATCAGAAAGATCGACGGAAATATGCCCCAGAAGATCAGGTTGCCGAAATCGACGAAAGGCTGAGGCAGGCCGGTGATCGTGGAATTGTCGCTGACCACGCGCGCCAGGCCGCTCGCGACGTTCAGCATGCCAAGGGTGACGATAAAGGAAGGAAGCTTCCACTTCTCGCAAATCCACCCGTTGACGGCGCCAAGGGCAGCACCCGTGCCCATCGACGCAAGACATGCGAGAACAATCGCCTGCCATGGCGAAAACGCCGGATTGATCATGATCGTCGCACCGATCACCGTGCAAAGGGCAAGCAGCGACCCGACCGAGAGATCGATGCCGCCAACGAGGATGACGAAGGTCATGCCGGCAGCAAGCACGGTGTTGATGGCAATCTGCACAAAGATCTTCAGGAAGTTCTCCGGCGTTGCGAAATAGGGTGCCGTCGCCGAGAAAAACGCCAGGATCAGAATGAGGGCAATGGCGACGCCCGCCTCCTTCAGCGAGATCCGGATAAGCTTGTCCCAGACGCTCACCTCTTTCGCCTCGGTCTGTTTTTCAATGTTGGCGGACACGACTGTACTCCTTGTAGGCGAGCGAAAGGATCCTGCTCTCGTCAAATTGTTCCCGAACTATTTCGCCCGATATCTTGCCGTCGGAGAATACGATGATGCGATGGCAAATGCCCATGAGCTCCGGCAGATCCGAAGAGACGACCAGAACGCCTTTTCCCTCGGCCGCAAACTTCCACAGAAGCTCATAAATCTCGGCCTTTGCACCGACGTCGATTCCACGGGTCGGCTCATCGAAAATCAGCACCTTAGGGCCGCGGAACAGCCATTTTGCAATGACGACCTTTTGCTGGTTGCCGCCGGAAAACGTCCTGACGGCCTGATGGATGGACGGGGTCTTGATGCGCAGTTCGCGCACGAGGCGCTGCGAATGATCATCCTGCGCCCTTCGCATGATCAAGCCGTTGCGGGAGATCTTGGCGAGATCGGTTATGGTGGCATTTTCGGCGCAGCTCATATCGAGCATCAAGCCCTGCATCTTGCGGTCTTCGGTTGCCAGGCAGAGCCCGGCAGCAACGGCATCCTTCGGCGAATGGATCGCAACCGGCTCGCCATTCACGCGAATTTCGCCGGCCGCTTTGGCATCGGCGCCGAATATGGCGCGAACCGCTTCCGTCCGACCACTGCCGACCAGCCCGGCAATGCCGACGATTTCCCCCTTCGCCACGGAAAATGACAGTTCCGGACTGTTTCGCGTCACCTTCAGGGCGGAAATGCCGAGCGCCTCGCCGGAGACGGTGCTGTCGCTGCGAAAAATGCCATGATCCGAAAGCTTCCGCCCGACCATGAGTTCGACGATGTCAGGAATAGCAAGTCCGGACAGCGGACGCGTGATCACATGCTGGCCGTCGCGCAGCACCGTCACATCGTCGCCGACGTCAAAGATCTCCTCCAGCCTGTGAGAGATGTAGAGCGTGGTCACGCCACGCCGCTTCAGGCGCTTGAGAATTTCAAAAAGGCGATCGACCTCCTTGGAGGTCAAGGTTGCCGTCGGTTCGTCGAGAACGAGAAGCTTGCTTTCGTAGCAAAGCGCCTTGGCGATCTCGACCAATTGAAGCTGGGCAACGCTGAGGCGGCTCGCCAGTGTCGTCGGAGCCACGTCGAGGCCGACCTCTTCCAGGAGTTCCGCCGCTCTGCTGTTCATCGCCTTATAGTTCACCAGGCCATATCGGCGCGGCAGATGCTCAAACAGCAGGTTTTCTGCCACCGTGAGGTTAGAAAGCGGATGCAGTTCCTGGTGAATGACCCGGATGCCCGCCTTGAACGCCTCCAGCGGCGAGGCCGGATGGTATGGCTTGCCGTCAAACAGGATTTGACCGTCATCCGGCCTGAAAACGCCGCCGAGCAGGTTGATCAGGGTCGACTTTCCAGCACCGTTCTCGCCCAGAAGAACGTGGCCCTTGCCGCGGCCGATCCGCATGGAGACATCCTTGAGCGCCACGACGCCCGGGAAGCGCTTGCCGATCCCTTCCAGCCTCAAAATCTCGTCATCTGCTGCGTCTGACACGTCGACCTCATGCACGCTCTGTTCGAACTCCACGCAGCACGCATCCCAGGGGCTCGGAAGCGAGCCTCACCTGAAGCGATCAACGCGTCAATCGGTTGCTAGCGGTGAGCGCCGGCCGCAGCCGGCGCTTCCCGTACACTGCCGCGCGTCATTTTTCAGACGCGCGATGCGGGCGATCCCGACTATTTGAGATCCGCTGCGGTGACCAGCTTGATGTCGGTCTTGACCCAACCGGTGAATTTCTCGCCGGCAAGTTCGCGCATGCCATACTGGATGCCGAGGACCGCCATCTGCGCACCATACTGTTCGACGGTGGCAAGCATCTTGCCATCCTTGATCAGCGGCTGGACCGGCGGAATGTTATCGAAGCCGACAACCTTGATCTTGCCGCTTTGGCCGGTCGCATCGAGCGCCTTGACGACGCCGAGGGCCATCGAGTCGTTGGCTGCCATAACGCCCTGAATATCCTTATATTTCGTCAGGAAATTCGTCATGACGGTATTGGCTTCTTCCGTCTCCCAATGAGCCGTCTTGCTGTCGAGAAGCTCAAGCTTGCCCGTCTTGACGGAGTCCATGAAGCCTTCCTTGCGCTCCTTGGCATTGTCGGCCTCGGGGTTACCCTCGAGGATGACGACCTTGGCGCCGGGTCCCAGATCCTTGGCAAGTGCATCGCCCGCAAGCGTCGCCCCGCCCTTATTGTCAGGCCCGAAGAAAGCGAGATCGATACCGGCTTTCTTCTTCGCATCGGCATCGAGCGGCACGTCGATGTTGATGACCTTGACGCCAGCCTTGACCGCCTTTGCCAGCGGGGTTGCCATGGCCTTTGAATCGGCCGGCGCGACAACGATGATATCGTATTTCTGCGTGACGAAGTTTTCGACGGCATCGACCTGGGAAGCGAAATCACGCTCGTCCTTCATGCCGACGGCCTTGAAGTCGAACTTGTCCTTGTTCTCGGCCGCATATTTGTCGGCGCCGGCCTTCATCTGCTTGAAGAACTCATTGGACAAGGATTTCATGATCAGGCCGACCTTCGGCTTGCCGGCCGCAAAGGCGGGCGACACGCCGCAGGACAGCGCAAGCACCAAGGTGCCGGCAAGTCCGAGCTTCAATGCCGCACGGCGCGGCGCATTGATCAAGACGGATTCACGCTTCATAGAATTGGACATTTTTTCCTCCGAACGGCCCTGGGCTCAGCTCCACCTGAGTTGCCTGCGGCAATGAACCGTTTCCAACGATATCTGGGTAGCACGCCGTTATAAATTGTCAAGCAGTGGAAATGAAGCCAATCGCCCGCTTTTGCTCCTATGTTTGGCCCATATCGGTGCGCATGTGATGAACCGTTTCCATTGAGCGCTGGCCCACGCTCATGCTATGGAGACTGGCGGTCAATATTGAAATGTAGCCCTTTGACGAGGGCGGTAAAGACCATTAGCTGGAAGCTTCGATCAGGCGCCCTTCGGTGTCTTCCGAAGGCGCAGAGAAAGGGCCACTGTTTCCGTTATGTCAAAGGTCGGGATTCGAGAGGTTGCCAAGCTTGCGGGAGTTTCCACCGGGACCGTTTCGCGAATTTTGAATGATCATCCCTCGGTGACGAAGGAATTGCGGGCGCGCGTCACAGCGATCATCAAAGACCTCGGCTATATGCCCGACCCGTCGGCGAGAAGCATGCGCGGCAAGGTCAGCCGCCTCATCGGCATCGTCATTCCGGATCTGACCAATCCCTTCTTCGCGGAACTTGTCCAATCGGCGGAACAAGCGGCGGCAAATCACGGCTATAATATCATCGTCATGACGTCGTTTGATCATGCGGCCAAGGAGGCTGACCGCATAAAACAGCTGACAAGCCGAAAGGTCGACGGCATCATGCTGGTTCCCAGCAATGATTTCCACACACTCAAGCTGCCGAAGGGATTGCCGATCGTCGTCGTCGACCGCCTTATGCCAGGATATTCCGGCATTGCCGCCGATCACCGCAATGGCGTTCGTCTTGGCGTCGAGCATCTTTTGCAGCTCGGCCATCGCCGCATCGGCTTCATTTCGGGGCCCGGCCACTCCGTCCCCGCCAACGATCGACTCAGGGGCTATCTCGATGCAATCGAGCAGGCGGGGGAGCAGGCAGACGGGACACGAATGGCAGGACCACCGCTGATTGCCGAGGCGGCCTTCGACTACGAGAGCGGCCGTTCCGCCGGAAATTATCTTCTGGCCCGCGCGCGAAACGAGCGGCCGACGGCGATCTTTGCAAGTTCGGACCAGCAGGCAATCGGCTGCATGAGGGCGGCGCATGATCTGGGAATCCCGATACCGGCAGCCCTTTCGATCCTCGGCTTCGACGGCATCCCGCTCGCAAGCATGACAACGCCACGCCTGACGACAGTGAAACAGCCGATTCAAGATATAGCCGCAGCGGCGGTGGCCGTTCTGTTGAACAAGCAAACCGCGCCCGACCTCGACAATCCGATCCTATTCGCCTGCGAGATCTTGAAGGGCGAAACAACCGCCCCGCCTCAGCCCGATTAGCGCATGGGCCCGAACATCGAAGTCGATCGTCAGGCGGCGATGCCCTGGTTGCCGCTGTTGCGCAGCATGTTGCGGAGACGGTAGGCGATCGCCAAGGGCTTCGGGAAGGGCTTGCGCAGGAAGGCGACCTTGCGGACATAATTGTCGACCCGCCAGCTCGCCCAGGTTCCGCCGGCGAAAAAGGCGACGTCGCCGGCGCGCAAGGTGCGTTCGGTGCCATCCTCGGCAGTGATATGGACCTCGCCTTCGAGGATCATCACGGTCTCGTCCCAGCCGAAGCGCCAGCGAAATTCACCCGCCGTGCAATCCCAGATCGCCGTCAGCGATGCTTCGTCATGGCCGCGCGAATGTTCGGCGGTGCGGGCCCGCGGATTGCCGCTGACGATCCAGTCCGGATTGATCGGTGTCGGCTTCAATGGCAGCAGGTCGCTCGCATGCGCGACGAAGGATTTCCCGGCCGGCTTCGCCACGGCATAAGGCGCGGAGCGCGCGGCCATGGCGACCGCACTTGCAAGCATCAGCTTCCAGGCCATGAAACAATCCCCAATTGTTATCCCTACCGAGATTTGGGGTAGCAGAGAGTCGTAAGAACCTCGTTCACGCGGGAACTAAAAGTTTAACGATTCGAAAACGGATTGGACCATAAAGGCGCTAAAATGCATCCCGAAAGTGCCGCGGCAGGCGGCCGGGCATGATCGCCACGATATCATAGCGCTGGGAAAGGCGGGCCTGGTCTGCCTGGCGGGCGAGCCAGAGATCGCTTGCCGCCCGTATCCGCTTCTGCGCGGCAATAGAGACGGCATCGACCGCCGCGGCCTCGCCATGGCGGGCCTTGACCTCGACGAAGACGGCGAGATCGCCCTTGCGGGCAATAATATCGATCTCGCCGAGCCGGGTGCGGTGGCGCAGAGCCAGGATGCGGTAGCCCTTCAGCATCAGGAAGGCGGCCGCGAGATATTCCGACATGCGGCCCCGGCGCAGCGCCTTCCTCCTGATGGCGGTGAGATCACTATCGCCCATCGGCGTTCTTGATCTCCAGCAGGCGCTGGTAGAGCACCTTGCGCGGCAAGCCGGTGAGGCGGGCGGCCTCGGTGGCGGCGCTTGCCGTCGGCATTGATTTCGACAGGTCGGCCAGCATGGCTTCGACATCGGCCTCATCAGTCTCGACCGGCTCCGGCGGACCGATCACGAGGACGATCTCGCCCTTGACGTTTTCCACCTGCTGATAATGGGCGGCGAGCTCGGCAAGCGTGCCGCGACGGAACTCCTCATAGGTCTTGGTCAGCTCGCGGCAGACGGAGGCGGGCCGCGTGGCCCCGAGCACATCGGCGGCAGCCAGAAGCGTTGCACCGATGCGGTGCGGCGATTCAAAGAAGATCAGCGTCGAGGGTGCCGCGGCTAATTCACTGAGACGGTCACGACGGGCCTTGTCCTTGGCCGGCAGGAAACCGGCGAAAAGGAAGGCATCGTTCGGCAGGCCGGAGCCGACAAGGGCTGCGAGCGGCGCAGAGGCGCCGGGAATGGGAATGACGCGGTAACCTGCCGCAATCGCCTGCTGCGCCAGCCGATAGCCGGGATCGGAGACAAGCGGCGTGCCGGCATCGGAGACCAGCGCCACCGAACGCCCGGCTTCGAGCGCCTGCAGCAACCTTGGACCGGCCTCGTCGGCATTGTGCTCGTGATAGGCGAAGGGACGGTTCTGGATGCCGTAGCGGTCGAGCAGCACGCGGGTGACGCGCGTATCTTCGCAGGCGAGCACATCGGCGCCGGCCAGCGTTTCCAGCGCCCGTAGCGTAATGTCGCCGAGATTGCCGATGGGGGTGGCGACCAGATAGAGCGCCGGCTCCAGCGGCCGCGCCGGCACCGTTGCATTGTGCAGGCGGAAGCTTCGCCGGGTGGCGGCGTCCGCTGTCGTTTCCTCATTCATGCCATTTGCTTTCGTCCCGCCGGCTCGTCGCCGGCATCGAAGCCTTTATGGGCGAGCGGCAGCGCTTCGGCAAGGGTTCGGATTTCTGTGAGCATTGCTCTGGAAAACCGCAAATGCAGGGGTGCCGGCGTCCATGCCTCTTGCAAAGCAATGCTGAAGTCTGCCATTTTGCCCGTCCACTCCCCCGGCCTCAAGCCGGGACAGCATTCTTCGGGTGCTCGACGCGCCCGGACAGTCACGGTCGAAAGCGGTAGCATCCCATGCGTATTACTATTGAGCGGTCAAACCTGTTGAAATCGCTGAACCACGTCCACCGCGTGGTCGAACGTCGCAACACGATCCCGATCCTGTCCAACGTACTGCTCAAGGCCGATGGCCAGAAGCTCGACATGAAGGCGACCGACCTCGACCTCGAAATCACCGAGGCGACGCCTGCAAGCGTCGAGCAGCCCGGCGCCACTACCGTTCCCGCCCATCTTCTCTACGATATCGTGCGCAAGCTCCCCGACGGCTCGGAAGTGCTGCTTGCCACCAGCACCGACGGCGGCGCGATGACCGTGCAGTCCGGCCGCTCGAAATTCTCGCTGCAGTGCCTGCCGGAGTCGGACTTCCCTGATCTCACAGCCGGTACCTTCACACATTCCTTCAAGCTGAAGGCGACCGATCTGAAGATGCTGATCGACCGCACGCAGTTCGCGATTTCGACGGAAGAGACGCGCTATTATCTCAACGGCATCTTCTTCCACACGATCGAGAGCAATGGCGAGCTGAAACTCAGGGCGGTTGCGACCGACGGCCACCGGCTGGCGCGCGCCGATGTCGATGCGCCCTCCGGCTCCGAGGGCATGCCCGGCATCATCATTCCGCGCAAGACGGTCGGCGAATTGCAGAAGCTGGTCGACAATCCCGAGACGTCGGTGACCGTCGAGGTCTCCGACGCCAAGATCCGGTTGACGATCGGCTCGATCGTCATGACCTCGAAACTGATCGACGGCACCTTCCCCGATTATCAGCGCGTCATCCCCACAGGCAACGACAAGGAAATGCGCGTCGACTGCACGACCTTCGCACAGGCGGTCGACCGCGTCTCGACTATCTCCTCCGAGCGCGGACGCGCCGTGAAGCTGGCGCTTTCCGAGGGGCAGCTGATGCTGACCGTCAACAATCCCGATTCCGGCAGCGCGACTGAGGAAGTCGCCGTCGGCTACGACACGGATGCGATGGAAATCGGCTTCAACGCCAAATACCTGCTCGACATCACCGCCCAGCTTTCCGGCGAGGAAGCGATCTTCCTGCTTGCCGATGCCGGCTCGCCGACGCTGATCCGCGACACGGCGGGCGACGATGCGCTCTACGTGCTGATGCCGATGCGCGTCTGAGGGGAACGAAGGCGACCGCTTGCCGTTTTTCCTCCTGTCAAAACGGAGGATCCCATGACCAAAAAGACGGGAACGGTGCGCATCGGCATATCCGGCTGGACCTATGCGCCCTGGCGCGGCCAATTCTACCCGAAGGACCTGCCGCAGAAGCAGGAGCTTTCCTACGCCGCGCGCCACTTCCGGTCGATCGAGATCAACGGCACCTTCTACGGATTGCAGCGGTCCGAAAGTTTCGGCCGCTGGCGCGACGAGACGCCGGATGATTTCATCTTCGCGGTCAAGGGACCGCGCTTCATCACCCATATGCTGCGGCTGCAGAATATCGAGACGGCGCTCGCCAATTTCCTCGCCTCCGGCCTTCTGCGGCTTGGTCCCAAGCTCGGGCCGATCCTCTGACAATTGCCGCCGAACATGGCCTTCGATCCATCCCTTTTCGAAAGCTTTTTGTCGCTGCTGCCGCATGACCGCGACGCGGCGATAGCGCTTGCGAAGCGTCACGACTGGCATATCAAGGGACCGGCTTGGCTTAAAAGCGACGGACACCAACCGATCCGCCATGCGCTCGAAATCCGCCACGAGAGCTTCCGCTCACCCATCTTCATCGACATGCTGAGGCGTCACAAGGTCGCTCTCGTCTGCGCCGATACGGTGAAATGGCCGCTGCTGATGGATATCACCGCCGATTTCGTCTATTGCCGCCTGCATGGCTCCGAAAAGCTCTATGTCAGCGGCTACGAGGACGAAGCACTCGACATATGGGCGCAACGCATCCGCGCCTGGGCCACGGGCGGAGAACCTGAGAACGCGACACGGGTACTGCCCCCCGTACCGGCGCGCACCAAGGGCCGCGACGTTTATCTCTACTTCGACAATACCGACGTGAAGCTGCGCGCCCTGTCGACGCCGATCACTTGGCCGAAAGGCTTGCCGATCTCATGCCAGGTTCCGCGCCGAAAGCCGCATGAACTGTTGATGCCGATGTCCTTGTTGCGAAAATCCTTGTCCCTTAAGCGACAAGCGGCATATTAAGGCATTCGATCAACATGCGGATGGGTGGAGAATGAGCTTACGGGTCAAGGTGAAGGAACGGTTCGGGAAGAGGTTCGACGACGAGATCCGCTTCTTCCGAGGCATGATGCAGGGGCCGAAGACGGTAGGCTCGATCGTGCCGACCTCCTCGATCACGGCGAAGCGCATGGCAAGCGTCGTCGATATCCATTCCGGGCTGCCGGTGCTTGAACTCGGGCCGGGCACGGGCGCCATCACCAAGGCCATCCTCGGCCGCGGCGTTCGTCCGGAAAATCTCGTTGCGATCGAATATTCGACGGATTTCCACAAGCATCTGCTGCGGACCTATCCCGGCGTGCACTTCATCAACGGCGACGCTTTCGATCTTCAGACCACTCTTGGCAATTTCGGCGGTCTCACCTTCGATTCCGTCGTCTCGGGCATTCCGCTTCTGAATTTCCCGATGGCGAAGCGCATCTCGCTGCTCGAAAGCCTGCTCGATCGACTGCCGGCCGGCCGGCCGATGGTGCAGATTTCCTATGGGGCGATCTCGCCGATCGCCGCCAATCCCGACCGCTACCATATCCAGCATTTCGACTTCGTCATGCGCAACATTCCGCCGGCGCAGCTCTGGATCTACAAGCGCGGCTGAGATGTTCGGGATCTACATCACTCATCCGCAGGTCAAGATCGACGCCAACGTGCCGGTGCCGAAATGGGGGCTTTCCGATGTCGGCGCGGCACGTGCCCGCAAAGCGGCAGAGAGCGGCTGGGCCAGGCAGTTGCAGCGCATCGTCTCCAGCGACGAGACGAAGGCGATCGAGACGGCCGAAATTCTGGCGGAGGCTTCCGGCGTGACCGTCGAGATCGTCCCCGGCATGCACGAGAACGACCGCTCGGCCACCGGCTTCCTGCCGCCGCCGCAATTCGAAGAAGCCGCCGACTGGTTCTTTGCCCATCCGGAACAAAGCTTCAAGGGCTGGGAGTGCGCCGTCGACGCGCAAGCCCGCATCGTCGAGTCTGTTAACGCCGTTCTTGCCACGCATGATGCGACGGCGCCGATCGCCTTTGTCGGCCATGGCGGCGTCGGCACGCTGCTCAAATGCCATCTGGCGGGCAGGCCGATCTCCCGCGACCGTGACCAGCCGGGCGGTGGCGGCAATCTCTATGCTTTCGGTCTTGCGGACCGCCGCTTATCATGCGACTGGACACCCATCGAAGACTGGCAGGGGTGACTTCAGATGGACGCACGCGAGCGGTTGATCGTCGGCCTGGATGTTCCAACGATCGGCGAGGCGGAAAGACTGGTTTCCGCGCTCGGCGACGACATTCTCTTCTACAAGATCGGCTATCAGCTGGTCTTTGCCGGCGGCCTGGAATTCGCCCGCGATCTTGCCGCCAGCGGCAAGAAGATCTTTCTCGACATGAAGCTGCTCGACATCGACAACACCGTTGCCTCCGGCGTCGAGAACATCGCCAAGATGGGCATGTCGATGCTGACGCTGCACGCCTATCCGAAAACGATGAAGGCGGCGGTCGAGGCCGCGGCCGGCTCCGGCCTCTGCCTGCTCGGCGTGACCGTGCTGACCTCGATGGATGCCGATGACCTTGCCGATGCCGGCTACAGCCAGGATCCGCACAGCCTGGTGCTGCGCCGCGCCGAACAGGCGCGCGCGGCCGGCATGGGCGGCGTGGTCTGCTCGGCGGCGGAAGCGGCTGAGGTACGCGAAATCGTCGGACCCGAGATGGCGATCGTCACCCCCGGCATTCGCCCTGATGGTAGCGACAAGGGCGACCAGAAGCGGGTGATGACGCCTTTCGACGCGCTGAAGGCGGGAGCGACGCATCTCGTCGTCGGCCGGCCTGTCGTCAAGGCGCCGGAGCCCCGAGATGCCGCCCGTGCCATCCTCAGCGAGATGGTGTCGGCGCTCTGGCCGGCAAACCGCTAATAATTTCAACGACAAAAGGGAGAAGACCATGGCCAAGGGATATTGGATCGCCCGTGTCGACGTTCGCGATGCCGAGCGCTACAAGGATTATGTGGCGGCCGCCAAGCCGGCCTTCGAAAAGTATGGCGCGAATTTCCTGGCGCGCGGCGGCGCCTTCACCGAACTCGAGGGCAAGGCGCGCGTCCGCAACGTGGTGATCGAATTCCCGTCGATGCAGCATGCGGTCAACTGCTATAATTCGCCGGAATACCAGATCGCCGCGAAAATCCGCCAGGAAGTCGCGGATGCGGAAATGGTCGTCGTCGAAGGGGTCTAGAGCGGTCTCGCATCCCGCAAAACTGACGGTACGATAGGCCTTCCCGTCGCGCCGGGATTCGGCTAAGACGAAGCCAATCAAGCATTCCGCAAAGCCTTTCGAGGAGCCTGCCATGACCCTTGCCAACCTGCCGCCGCTCGTCACCGTGTTCGGAGGGTCCGGCTTCGTGGGCAGGCACGTGGTTCGGGCGCTGGCCAAGCGCGGCTATAACATCCGCGTCGCCGTGCGCCGTCCCGATCTCGCCGGCTTTCTGCAGCCGCTCGGCAATGTCGGCCAGATCTCCTTCGTGCAGGCGAACCTGCGCTACCGCAGCTCGATCGACCGGGCCGTCGACGGTGCGAGCCAGGTCGTCAACTGCGTCGGCATTCTGCACGAGGTCGGCCGCAACACTTTCGACGCCGTGCAGGAATTCGGCGGTCGTGCGATTGCTGAGGCGGCGCGCGGGGCAGGCGCGACGCTGACGCATATTTCGGCGATCGGCGCCGACGCGAAATCCGATTCGGACTATGGCCGCACCAAGGGTCGCGCCGAAACGGCCATCCTCTCGGTCAAGCCCGATGCGGTGATCTTCCGTCCGTCGATCGTCTTCGGACCGGAGGACAGCTTCTTCAACAAATTCGCCGAGATGGCGCGCATGTCGCCGATCCTGCCGCTCGTCGGCGGCGGCAAGACGAAATTCCAGCCTGTCTATGTCGAGGATGTCGCTGAGGCCGTCGCCCGTGCCGTCGACGGCAAGGTCGCCGGCGGCAAGGTCTATGAGCTTGGCGGGCCTGAGGTGCTCAGCTTCCGCGAATGTCTCGAGACGATGCTGAAGGTGACGTGCCGCAAGAACCCGCTGGTATCCCTGCCCTTCGGCATCGCTTCGATGATCGGCAGCATCGCTTCGCTGGTCCCCTTCATAACGCCGCCGATCACGCCGGACCAGGTGCGCCTGCTGAAGCGCGACAATGTCGTCTCCCCGGAAGCCGAGGCGGAAGGCCGCACGCTGAAGGGCCTCGGTATTACGCCCACCATGGTGGCATCGGTGCTTGGCTCCTACCTGGTGCACTATCGTCCGCACGGCCAGTACACCGGCACCGGCAAGGCCGCCTAACCATCTTTTCCGAGGAACGATAACGCCGTCCGCCGATACCGCGGGCGGCGTTTTGGCGTTGGCGTGTCCCGCAAAGCCCGGCGCAAGTTTGAAGTGTTCTGGTGCTCGGCATACTCAGCGGCGTTGCATAAAAGACGCATCGGAATTTTTGTGGAATTAACGCCAAATTTAGCAGGAACGTTTATTGCTATTTGCCATTCCACTGACTACCAAACCCGCGCGTCTTCCAACGGACTCAACGCCTGCGGTCGCGCGCGGCAATCACTGTGAAAGGCATTTCTCAATGGGCAAGTCAATCGCGCTCCTGTTTGCGTGTGCGGCGCTGGTTATCCTTGCAGGCTCTTTCGTTGCGCCCGGTTCGGTCGCGGCGGTAAAGGGCGATTGCTCGCCGGCCTACGGCGTCGATCCTTGCTCGACGGCTTCGATCATCCATTGACGAAAGGCCGGCCCTGCGCCGGCATGCTGCTCCAAGCAAGCAGTCGCCGGAACGCCTGAAACAGGGCGCTTCCAGATCACCGCTCAATATCGCCTGTTTCAAAACGGCGGCGGGAGCGTATCCCCTCAACATCGCCTATCTGAAAATCGGCGCCCTGCCGGTAATCGAGTGTCTATTCGAGAAGTCCGGCGGGCATTTGCATTCGCGCCGGGAGTTGCGCGAATGCAATGCGGGACGGATGTCTCAGGCAATGAAACCGGTCGCGGCCATGCCGAGCAGCAAGACACCGAGAATGATGCGGTAAATGGCAAACAGGGTAAACCGGTTGCTCCTGATATAGGCAAGCAGCCATTTAACGGCGATGAAGGCGACGACCGTGGAGACGACGAAGGCGATGCCGAGCGCCGTCCAGTCTTCGCCTGCCGCTCCACCATCCTTAAACGTCTTCAGCAATTCATAACCGCTGGCGGCATACATTGTGGGTATGCCGACGAGAAAGGCGAATTCCGTCGCCGCTGCGCGGTTGCCGGTGCCCGCCAGCATGGCGACGAAGATCGTGGCGCCGGAGCGCGACGTTCCTGGGAACACCCCGGCGACGATCTGGGCGATGCCGACCAGGATGGCGACAAGCCAGGTGATCTCTTTATGGGGCGGCCTGCGGGCGGCGGCCCATTCGGCAAAAATCATCCAGATACCGCCGATGATGAGCGCCCAGGCAATCGGCGTCGCGGTCTCCGGCAGTTCAAAGCCGAGCTTCTTGACGACCAGTCCAAGAACGGCGGTGATGAGAAAGGCGACGATCAGCTTGGCGGCATAATCGCGGTTGGCAGGATCGCGCCAGCCAAGCACCAGATCCAGCAGCCGACGCCAGTAAATGATGGTGACGGCGAGGATGGCGCCCGCCTGAATAACGATGTTGAACATATCTGACCGATGTCCGAGCCATTGCTCCGCAATGATCAGATGGCCGGTGCTCGAGATCGGCAGGAACTCGGTGATCCCCTCTATGACGCCGAGAATTGCAGCATTTATATAATCCATACATTGTCTCCGGTTTAAAGTTCGGTCGGACCTGAGCGCTTGGGCCGATCAGGCTGCCGCTTCCATTCGTTCGTTAGACCGTGTTTCGCCATTATCAGGTGGCCTGAAAAATCCGATTCGCTTGTATTGGCGGGGCCAAGCTCCTATAGCTTCAACCAATGAGTCATGACTAGGGCGCTATAATTGAGCTGCCACACAGTCCTGTAACAGCAATCACAACGCCCGAGTAT
>Ga0102590_1002236_pt1 | contig 23981 bp, 24 predicted proteins | sample AraplaMF_Col_mMF_FD_76859 | JGI IMG/M metagenome (GOLD analysis project Ga0102590, IMG submission 76859) | Arabidopsis root microbial communities from the University of North Carolina, USA - plate scrape MF_Col_mMF | ecosystem: Host-associated > Plants > Roots > Endosphere | place: USA... | reverse complement strand
TTGAGTCACCCGTCCCGAACAACTTCAACTACTTCAGCGACAAGAGCGGCGCGAAGTGTCCCTTTTCAGGGCATATCCGAAAAACCAATCCGCGAGGGTCGGGCGGGTTCGAAAACAGTGCTGGCGAGCGAAAGCACCTCATGGCCCGACGCGGCCAAACCTATGGCGTGCGAACAGATAATCCGAACGATGGCAAGATCGAGAACAAACCGAGTAAATACGTCGGCCTGCTGTTCATGGCGTTCAACAGTGACATAGGCAATCAATTCGAATTCACGCAGAAAAATTGGGCCAACAATCCCGGTTTCCCAGCCGTTCCGGCTGGCTTTCCACCGCCTGGAGTCGATCCGGTCATCGGTCAAACAAAACAAGATGCTGCGCGACCAGATATGGAAGGAGCTGCCATCTGGGGTGATCCCAGCTCCCTCAAGACCGTTGCAACCGTTCCTCAAGCGGTGAAGATGAAGGGAGGCGAATATTTCTTTATGCCGTCCCTCGCGTTTCTGAGCTCGCTTTAAACTTGCCATGACGTCGGCGGGCAATCCTGCCGACGTCATTCCACCGTCATCTCCAGGCACTCTCACCTTATAGCGCCGCGCACGATGCTAGGCGAGCATTCGGCTGATGCGGCTTGCGATTGTGCCTTCCGGTTCCCTCCCCATGCGCGTTCGGTGGCGAGCGAGTTCCTGCATGTCGAGGCCGGGATGATGGCGGCCAACGCCGCCGATCCGGCAGCGACGCCGGAGCCGGTCGCTTGCCGCATCGCAGCCATGCTTGAGATCAGGTTGAGCTTTGGCCGGGCATCGTGTAAAGCCGCAGCATTCCCGGACAAGACCCAGACTTCCAGCCCAGACTTTCAGCAAGGCGTGAACATATGGACGGCTTCGACCTCATCATCTTCGACTGCGACGGCGTTCTCGTCGATTCGGAAATCATCGCGGCGGAAGTCGAATCAGCGCTTCTCACAGAGGCCGGATATCCGATCGGCGTCGAAGAAATGGGCGAGCGCTTCGCCGGCATGACATGGCGCAACATCCTGCTGCAGATCGAGCGCGAGGCGAGCATCCCGTTTTCGGCCTCGCTGCTCGATAAGTCAGAGAAGATGCTCGACCTCAGGCTGGCGCAGGACGTCCAGGCCATTCCGGGCGTCGAATTCGCCGTCTCCAAGCTGCCGATCAAGCGCTGCATCTGCTCGAATTCGAGCACCAAGCGGCTCGACATGATGCTGACCAAGGTGGGCCTGAAGTCGCTTTTTGCGCCGAACATTTTCTCCGCCAAGGACCTTGGCCCGGACCGCGCCAAGCCGAAGCCCGACATCTTCCTGCATGGCGCAAGCCAGATGGGTGTTTCACCTGACAAGGTTGTTGTGGTCGAGGATTCCGTGCACGGCGTGCATGCGGCGCGCGCCGCCGGCATGCGCGTCATCGGTTTTACCGGCGCCTCGCACAGCTATCCCGCCCATGCCGACAAATTGACGGATGCCGGCGCCGAAACGGCAATCTCCCGCATGAACGACCTGCCAGGCGTCGTCGCCGCACTGGCGGCCTGGGACAACGTTCTCTGAGGCTCCCGAGGCGCCTCAAGCCCGCTCTTGTCAATGCGACGAATTACGGAGATCAGCTCTCCGAGCCCGTAAGCTGCACGCTATGTCAATGGGTAGCGGATCGGGTCAGCACCAGCACTTCCCCGTCGGCGGGTATCAGCAATCTGGAAGCAGGAATGCCGCGCGCCTCTGCCGCGCGACGCAAACCCTCACGGCCAATTGTTGCGTGATCGAGCGCCTCCATGTGGGTGGCAATCACAAGACTCGAGGCCGCGATTTCGCAAACTGCAATCGTTTCCTCGGCATTCATGACAATGAGGTCGCCATTCCATAACGCGCCACAGGAATGGGTGATGAGGATATCGGGACTCGTCGCGCGGATGACGTCGGTGACCGGCGGATAGAGCACGGTATCGCCAGCCCAGTAGATCGAAGGCTCGCCCGCTGCTTCGAGGCTGAAACCCATGACCGAGCCCATCTCTTCGAGAACGGGACCAAGCCCATGACTGCCTTCGCGGCGCGTGAGCGTCAGACCTTCCCAAGTCGCCATATCGGTCAATGGCGAGACCTCGGTGAATCCTGCTCCGCGAATTTCCGCTTCATCGCCAGGTTGGCAGATAATCGGCATGTGCTTCGGCACATGCTCCATCGCCACCTCATCGAAATGATCCTCGTGCAGGTGCGAGACGATCACCAGTTCCACGCCATCGAGGATTTTATCGATGCTGACAGGAAGCTCGACCAATGGGTTCGGCGAGCGACCGGCAAAAGAAGGCTGGCTGTGCTTCGGAGCGAAATAGGGATCGATCAGCACCGTGCGGCCAGCGTAGTCGAGCTTCAAGGTCGCGTTTCGGATCAACTGGAGCTTCATGGCAACATTCTCCCTGCGGCACCTGTCCTGAGATGATCGTCGCAGTTGCTGGCGTGAAATCAAGTCGGCCAGCGATCCATCGGTGCGCGGGAGACGAGATTAAAGCCGATGCGAAAAATGAGTGTTGCTTTCGATCTTTCGCGCCGATGGTTGCCCCTCACCCTAACCTTACCGGGGTGGAGACACGTGGCTCGACCCAGTCAGAGGTGGCGGCAGCCGGATGAGGGCCGATGTCAGGTCGAAGCCCGAACTTCCTTTAGCTGCTCTTCTTGGTCTTTGCCGGCTGGGTGTCGAAGCCGACATTGACGCGCACCAGGGCGCCGGAGCCGACCGGCATCTTGATGCCGTCCTTGCGGAAGATGACCTGCGCACCCGGCGTGCCCGGCGGGATCTCGGTCGGGAACTTGGTGACCTCGGAATAAAGCACGGTCTCGCCGTCGAGGACGGAGATGCGGATCGGCAGCGTCACCGGGCCTGGCGTACCGGCCGGGCCGGCAACGAGGCGCAACTGGGCGACAACCGTCATCGTCAGGTTCGTGTCGTTCAGCGTGCACTGGCGGGTGTAATCGCCGAAGGAGGCCTGGAAGACGACCTGCTGCGGATCGTCCTTCTTGCCCTTGGCATAGGTGCGGAAGATCGCGTCCTGGTCACGCATGAAGATCTGCGGGCAGGCGCCCTGGACGACGGGGGCGACCGTGCCCTGCGCCGTCGTGGCGGTGCCGATCGAAGGATTGTTCGAAGAGGGGTTGGCGGGCGCCAGCGGCATGATCTGGGCGGTGCCGTTCGGCTGGGTCGTCGGCGCTGACGACTTGCTGTCGCCGCCTATGCCGAGCGAGTTGCAACCAGTCAGCAGGGCAAGAAAAGATGCGGAGACGATGAGACGCGAGACCTTGCCGAGCACCATATTCCATCCCTTGTACAAGCGTTTCTTGGAGGCCCCATGTCTTTTTCGCGAGGCCTTTCATGACGGTTTGCGATGGTCTATATCAGCGGCGCAAACAAAAATCGATTGGGTAAGCGCCGTTTTGATGCACTTTTCGACGCCGGATGCGGGCAAGTTCAAAAGCATACAAGCAGAGCCCTGCCCGCAGGGCGGCCCCTGTTCGATTTCCGGCCCAGATTTCCGGCAGAGCGGGCCATGGCGCGCCCGGCCGGATTTCCTCCAGCAATAGATCAAGGATGACGAACGTGGACTATATCTCGACCCGCGGCGAGGCCCCTTCCCTCGGCTTTTGCGACGCCCTTTTGACGGGGCTGGCGCGCGACGGCGGGCTCTACGTTCCCTCGAAATGGCCGAGCTTTTCCAAGAAGGAGATCCGGGCGCTCAGGGGCAAGACCTATCAGGAGATCGCCTTCACCATCCTGTCGCCCTTCACCAATGGCGAGATCCCCGACAACACCTTCCGGGCGATGATCGACGAGGCCTATGGCACCTTCCGCCATCCGGCGATCGCGCCGCTCGTCCAGACCGCGCCGAACAGCTTCGTCATGGAGCTTTTCCACGGCACGACGCTCGCCTTCAAGGACGTGGCGATGCAGCTGCTTGCCCGGCTGATGGACTATGCGCTCGAGAAGCGCGGCGAGCGGGCGACGATCGTCGGCGCCACCTCGGGCGATACCGGCGGGGCGGCGATCGACGCATTCGCCGGCCGCGAACGTACCGACATCTTCATCCTCTTCCCGCACGGCAAGGTCTCGCCGGTGCAGCAGCGGCAGATGACGACCTCGTCGTCATCAAATGTGCATGCGCTTGCCGTCGAGGGCAATTTCGACGATTGCCAGAACCTCGTGAAGGCGATGTTCAACGACGTGGCCTTCCGCGACAAGGTCAGACTGTCAGGGGTCAACTCAATCAACTGGGCGCGGATCATGGCCCAGATCGTCTATTATTTCACGGCGGCGGTGGCACTCGGCGGACCGGACCGGAAGATCTCGTTCACGGTGCCCACAGGCAATTTCGGCGATATTTTCGCCGGCTACTGCGCCAAGCGCATGGGCCTGCCGATCGACCGGCTGGTGATCGCCACCAACGAGAACGACATTCTGGCGCGGGCGCTGAAGACCGGCCGCTACGACATGAAGGCGGTCAAGGCGACGAGTTCGCCGTCGATGGACATCCAGATCTCCTCGAACTTCGAACGGCTGCTCTTCGAAGCCTATGACCGCGACGCCTCGAAGGTGCGCGCGGCGATGGAAAGCCTCAAGCAATCCAACGGCTTCGAGATCGGTGCGCAAGCGCTGAAGGCGATCCGCCGCGACTTCCGCGCCGGGCGCGCCAGCGAGAAGCAAGTGGCAGAGACGATCCGCCAGACCCATGCCGAGACCGGCTATCTGCTGGATCCGCATTCGGCGATCGGCGTCTTCGTCGCGCAGAAGAAAGAAAAGCCGAATACGCCGATGGTGACGCTTTCGACCGCGCATCCGGCGAAATTCCCCGCCGCCGTAAAATCCGCCTGCGGTATTGACCCGGCGCTTCCGACGTGGCTTGCTGATCTAATGCACAGGGAGGAGCGTTTCCAGATCATCAAACCGGAGCTGAAAGCCGTTGAGACTTTTATCGGCAAGCATGCCCGCGGCGAGACGACAGCAGGCGCAGAAAGATAGCCAATGACAGTTGAGTGCACCCGGCTTAAATCCGGGCTGACAGTAGTCACAGAGACCATGCCGCATCTTGAAAGCGTTGCGCTCGGAGTCTGGATCAAATCGGGATCGCGTAACGAGACGGATAACGAGCACGGCATCGCTCATCTGCTCGAACACATGGCCTTCAAGGGCACGGCGCGCCGCACGGCCCGCCAGATTGCCGAGGAGATCGAGGATGTCGGCGGCGAAGTCAATGCCGCGACCTCGACCGAGACGACCTCCTATTATGCCCGCGTGCTCAAGGACTACGTGCCGCTTGCCGTCGACATCCTCGCCGACATCCTGACCGAATCGGCCTTCGAGGAAGAGGAGCTGGAGCGCGAGAAGCAGGTGATCCTGCAGGAGATCAACGCCGCCAACGACACGCCCGACGACGTGGTGTTCGACCGGTTCTCCGAGGTCGCCTACCGCGACCAGACGCTCGGCCGGGCGATCCTCGGCACGCCGGAGACCGTCGTCTCCTTCACGCCGCAGCAGATCCGTGGCTATCTCAGCCGCAACTACACGACCGACCGCATGTTCGTGGTCGCCACCGGCGCCGTCGAGCATGAAGAATTCCTGCGCATGGTCGAGGATCGTTTCGCGAGCCTGCCGACGGCCCCTTCCGCGCCGCCCGTCATGGAACCGGCGCGTTATATCGGCGGCAGCGTGCGCGAACCGCGCGACCTGATGGACGCGCAGATCCTGCTCGGCTTCGAAGGCAAGCCTTACCACGCCCGCGATTTCTACTGCTCGCAGATCCTCGCCAATATCCTTGGCGGCGGCATGTCCTCCAGGCTCTTCCAGGAAGTGCGCGAGTTCCGCGGCCTCTGTTATTCCGTCTATGCCTTCCACTGGGGCTTTTCCGACACCGGCATCTTCGGCATTCATGCCGCGACCGGCGGTGAAAACCTGCCGGAGCTGGTGCCCGTCATCATCGACGAGCTGCACAAATCAGCCGATCAGATCCACCAGAAGGAAATCGAGCGCGCCCGCGCCCAGATCCGCGCCCAGCTGTTGATGGGTGCGGAAAGCCCGGCGGCCCGCGCCGGCCAGATCGCAAGGCAGATGATGCTTTACGGCCGGCCGATCTCCAATCCGGAGATGATGGAGCGGCTGGAGGGCATCACCATCGAGCGGCTGACCGACCTCGCCGGCCGGCTGTTCTATGACACGGTGCCGACGCTTTCGGCGATCGGTCCGTTGGAACAGCTCGCGCCGATGGAAGACATCACCGCCTCGCTTTCGGTCCCGGCGTCGAAGACGCTGCAGGCAAGCCGCTGAGCCGACGTCTGTCCTGCCGGGAGTGATCGATGCCAAAATCGGTTTTTCGGTTCCTGTCGCGGCAGCCGGAAGCGGTGGAGCTGGAGAACGACAGATATCTCCTGCGCCTGCCGCGCTATCAGGATTTCAACCAGTGGCACCGGCTGCGCGCCGAAAGCCGCAAGTTCCTGGAACCCTGGGAGCCGACCTGGCGGCGCGACGAGCTGACGGAGGGCGCCTACCGCGCCCGCGTCGTCCGTGGCAAGCAGGAATATGCCTCGGGCCAGGCGGTACCGCTGTTCATTTTCCTGAAAGGCGACATGACGCTCGTCGGCGGTGTCACCATCGGCTACATCAGAAGAGGTGCGGCACAAAGCTGCATGATCGGCTACTGGATGGGCGAACGCCATGCCGGCCAGGGGCATATGTTCGCCGCCCTTCAATTGGTTATTCCTTACATCTTCGCCGGGCTTGAGTTGCACCGTATCGAAGCAGCCTGTATTCCAGATAACGCGCGCAGCATTCGTCTGCTTGAAAAAGCCGGGTTTCAACAGGAAGGCTATCTGCGCGGATATTTAAAGATCAACGGTCAGTGGCATGACCATGTGATGTTTTCACGTCTCGCCACCGATACGGATAAAGGCAGGAAAACCGACAGCCGATGACAAGAGACCGCATGCTGCCCAAGTCACCGTCCGGACGAGTGATCGCGGTGATCGCAGCCTTTTTCCTGGCGGCCTTCGCCTTCGTGGCGGGTGTTGCCCAGGCGGCCGAACCTGTAAAAATTTCCCGTGACGATACCGCGCTCGATCTGACCGCGACGACCGAGATCTACGCCAACCAGGGCGAGGCCTTCCAGGTTTCGACGGCGGCCGGCGCCGATGGGATCCGCCGCCGCATCGAGGTCAGGGCAAGCTCGGAGAACCATCAGGGCGACTGGGCGGTGTTTGCGCTCGCCAACGTTTCGGAGGAACAGCTCGAGCGCGTCATCGTCGCGCCGCATTTCCGTCTGGTCAATTCCAAACTGTTCTGGCCGGATCTCGGCTCGCAGCGCATCAGCGCCATTACCCCGAGCGAAGGTTTTGCGCTCGATCGGCAGCCGAGCGACGAGGCCGACGTCTTCCGCATCACGCTGAACCCCGGCGCCGTCATCACCTTCGTCGCCGAACTGTCGACGCCGGAACTGCCGCAGATCTATCTCTGGGAACCCGACGCCTACAAGGACACGATCAACGCCTTCACGCTCTATCGCGGCATCGTGCTGGGCATTGCCGGCCTGCTTGCCGTGTTCCTGACCATCCTCTTCGTCGTCAAGGGCACCTCGATGCTGCCGGCGACGGCGGCCCTTGCCTGGGCGGTGCTCGGCTATATCTGCGTCGACTTCGGTTTCCTCGGCAAGCTGATCAGCGTCGCTTCGGCCGACCAGCGAATATGGCGCGCCTGTGCGGAGGTGGCGCTGGCGTCGAGTTTCGTCATCTTCCTGTTCACTTATCTCAACCTCAACCGCTGGCATGCGCATCTCGGCTACGCGACACTTGCCTGGGTGCTTGGCCTTGCCCTGCTCTTTGGCGTGGCGATCTATGATCCGTCGATTGCCGCCGGCATCGCCAGACTTTCCTTCGCGCTGACGGCGACGATGGGGCTGCTGCTGATCATCTATCTCGGCTTCAACCGCTATGACCGCGCCATCCTGCTGGTGCCGGCCTGGGCGCTGATCCTGGTGTGGCTGTTCGGGGCGTGGCTGACGGTCACCGGACGGCTCGACAACGACATCATCCAGCCCGCACTCGGCGGCGGCCTGGTGCTCATCGTGCTTCTGATCGGCTTCACCGTCATGCAGCATGCTTTTGCCGGCGGCGCCTTCCAGCAGGGCCTGTTTTCCGATCTCGAGCGGCAATCGCTGGCGCTGACCGGCTCCGGCGACATGGTGTGGGATTGGGACGTGGCGCGCGACCGCGTCGTCACCATTCCCGACGTCTCGATCAAGCTCGGCCTGTCGCCGGGCGCCATGCATGGCGCGGCGCGCAACTGGCTGCCGCGGCTGCATCCCGACGACCGCGACCGCTTCCGCGCCACGCTCGACGTGCTGCTCGAACATCGCCGCGGGCGGCTGAACCACGAGTTCCGCATCCGCGCCGAGGACGGGCATTTCCACTGGCTCTTGATCCGCGCCCGGCCGGTGCTCGGCTCGAACGGCGAAATCATCCGCTGCGTCGGCACGATCGTCGACGTGACCGAACAGAAGAATTCCATCGAGCGGCTGCTGCATGATGCGCTGCACGACAATCTGACCGGCCTGCCGAACCGGCAGGTCTTCCTCGACCGGCTGCAGTCGGTGCTGGCGCTGGCGCCGGGCGGCGACACGCTGCGCCCGACTGTCATGGTGATCGACATCGACCGCTACAAGCTGGTCAATGATTCGCTCGGCGTTGCCGCCGGCGACAACATCCTCATCGCACTGACGCGGCGGCTGCGCCGGCTGTTGAAACCGCAGGACACGCTGGCTCGGCTTGCCGGCGACCAGTTCGGCCTCATCCTGGTTTCCGAGCACAATCCGGCCAAGGTCGCCGATTTCGCCGATGCGATCAGCAAGGCGATCATGGTGCCGATCAACTTCGCCAATCGCGAAATCATCCTGACCGCCTCGGTCGGCCTCGCCTCCTGGGTCGACCGGCAGGAGAGCGCCACCGGCCTGCTCAGCGATGCGGAGCTTGCGATGTACCGGGCAAAACGGGCCGGCGGCAACCGTGTCGAACCGTTCCAGCCGGCCTTCCGCGACTTCGGCACCGACCGGCTGCAGCTCGAAACGGATCTGCGCCGCGCCATCGAACGCAAGGAATTGTCGATGGTCTACCAGCCGATCGCCCGGCTGGAGGATGTCGAGGTCGCCGGTTTCGAGGCATTGATGCGCTGGGAACATCCCAAGCGCGGCAATATTCCGCCATCCGAATTCATTCCGATCGCCGAGGCCTCCGATCTTATCGGCCCGCTCGGCATGTTCGCGCTGGAACAGGCGACCAACGACCTGATGAGCTGGCAGCACCAGACCGGCGAACTGCCGATCTTCGTCTCGATCAATCTGTCGAGCGTGCAGCTGCTCAACAACGAGCTCTATGACGACGTGCGTTCGGTTCTCGCCAAGACGCATTGCCAGCCCTCGCGCCTCAAGCTCGAACTGACGGAATCCATGGTGATGGAAAATCCGGAACAGGCCCGGCTGGTGCTGCAGAAGCTGAAGGAAGCCGGCATTGGGCTCGCACTCGACGATTTCGGCACCGGATATTCGTCGCTCGCCTACCTCACCCGCTTCCCCTTCGACATGATCAAGCTCGACAAGGCGCTGGTGCGCGACGGCAGCGACAAGAAGGCGACCGTGCTCCGGTCGGTGATATCAATGGCGCGCGAACTTGAGATGAAGGTGGTGGCGGAGGGGATCGAATCCAACGAGGATGCGATCGAACTCGCCAAGATGGGCTGCAACTACGGGCAGAGCTACCTTTTCGGCCCGCCGATCCCGTCGGAATCGGTGCTACGGCTGCTGCGGGACCGGTTTCCGCTGACGAAACGGGCGTGAGCGGAGCGGTTGGTCTCGGCGGTTTCCTCGGAAGCAACCAAAGGCCGCCTTCAGCCCGAGGCGGACATCTGTTTGTTGTCGAGGGATGCGGCTACTTTGCGCCGTCTTGTTGGTCGTTAAGACACCCGGTTTCTCGTTCTGAGAGCTGCCGGTCGACTACGAAAGCGATAATGCCGCCTGTGAGTCGTTCAGGCGACTCGCGTTCCCGCAATAATCGAGTGCCTCCCATCCCATTCTCAATACTTTCAGGGCGTCAGGTGAGTTGAGCGAGGATATCGTCGACGACACTTGAGACAGTACCCGTCGTGTCGATATTGATGCCGATGGGAAGATATTCCCGGGTATGATGATAGCGGAGCACCAGCGTCCGCTCGGCCGGCTCGAAGCCCGGCTCATTTGGCCGCCCATCCAATCGTCGGTTTAAAGTCTCAACGTCTATGTCGAGCACGAAAACCTTATCGAAAAGGTCCAGGAATTTGTGGAAATTGCGCGAGCCGCCACAGAAGAAAGTGGCAGGATGGGTGGTGTCGGCAGCAATAGCGCTGACCTTGTCGACACGCCAGATCCAGTGGGCGTATCCCCAAACGATGCGGTCCGCGCCTTCGGGTGGTCGTGCGAGTGCCTGGCCCGTCTCGGGGTCGCCGACATAGGCCAAGACCCGGTCACCATGGACGACATGGTAGCCCCGCCGCTCCAGTTCGGTAGCGACAGACGTTTTCCCAGTGCCGGAACCGCCTTCGATCAAATAGTTCTTGATTCCCATAGGCGCCGCTTATCATGGACTTCGATCTGGTGAAAAGACACTCTCCCTAAGAACGCGTCGCCAAAGAAATGGCAGCCCCTCTCACTGCTCACGTCTGTGTTCCGAGCGGCCAATCCTTGGCCGACCAGATCCTCTTAGATCATAAGAAGATCGACAACACTTCAGGTACCCGGGGGTGGATATTGAGGATGCACTGGAACTAGAGCCTTTCCGGCTGGGTGACGGGTGTTCGTTGCTGGGCTGTATCCGTCAGAACCACTCGCCTTCGATGGTTCAGGCCCTCATCCGGGGGGTTTTGGCAAACACACTAAGACCGAGCCATTCCTGCATGTCGCGCGCGAGGACCCTGTCCCCTTCAAGTCTCAGCGTTTCTGCATCGGTTTCCTGACGTATGGTCGTGAGGCCCATCCAAATTGCGGTCATCGAACGGAGCGACCCTTCAACGAGAAGGTCTACATCATAGCCCGGATCGAAGTTGCAGAGATCGACTTTTCCGTTTTCGACCACAAGCCACCAGCTCTTTTGCGCGGCCGAAAGTTCCGGGTACAGAAACTGTATCGTACAACGGCGGGTCGGAAGTCTTCTTGTATCGAGGCTCCGCCGCATGTCCCACATGAGCAGAGAAGGGTCGAGATTCTTCAAGGAAAGTCGCGATTCCATCCACCGTTGAGCCCAATTTCCGAGACCTATGATCAGAGGTCTCAATTCTTCGCCCGCTGCCGTGAGTTGGTAATCGGCAATGCCGTTCGCACTCCTTGTCACCGTGATGACGCCCGATTGTTCCAGTTCTTTCAGGCGTTTTGATAGGAGTGCCGGAGACATTTTTGGTAGACCGCGACGCAACTCATTAAAGCGCGTCGATCCGCAAAGGAATTCGCGGACGACCAAGGTCGTCCACCGCGAGCAGAGGATTTCCGACGCCATTGATACTGGACAGAATTGCCCGTAGCCGTCACGCTCTACCATAAGGACCTCCACCGGTCTGGATCAGGCACAATATTGTAAAACAACCGGTCCGCCAAATGCTCCTTGCCCAGCCATACGGCGGCGGCGTTCAGTACAGTTCGTGTACTAGCCGCAATTGTGAAACGAGCGCAGAGTCTCAATCCTCACGAGATAGGAGGCATTGATATGCTCGGGCTTACAGAACCAAAACAGAACCTTGCCGACGGTCGGACCATTGTCGAACTAACCAATTCGGTCCTGCCCACCATCGCGCAACGCGCCGCATCGATCGACGAGAGCGACACCTTCGTCGGCGAGAATTACGCGCTGCTAAAGGAAGCTGGCCTCGTGCGGGCAGGCGTTCCAATCGAATTGGGTGGGCTGGGCGCGGAAGTGCCCGAACTTTGTGAGATGCTCAAATCCATTGCTCGTGCATGTGGGTCCACTGCGCTTGCCTTTTCCATGCATACCCATCAAGTCGCCATCCCCGCCTGGCGCTGGCGGCATCAAAAGGTGGCCGCGGTGGAGCCGCTCCTGAGACGTGTTGCATCGGAGCAAATCATATTGCTCTCGAGCGGCGGATCGGACTGGATCGGCGGATCGGGCAAGGCCATGAAAGTTGATGGCGGATACCGGATCACCGCGCGTAAACGCTTCACTTCCGGCGCGGCGGCAGGAAACATCCTGATGACCGGTGCTGTTTATGAAGAACAGGACGGCGCGCGCTCCGTCATCCATTTCGGCGTTCCGATGGCATCGCCAGAGGTTTCGATAGAGGATACGTGGCGAACACTTGGAATGAGGGGAACCGGGTCAAACGATGTCATCATCGAAAACCTCTTCGTGCCGGATGCCAGTGTCGCATTTTCCAGAAGCGCGGGGCAATGGCATCCAGTATTTCAAGTCATCGGCACGATCGCGTTTCCTCTGATCTACGCGGTCTATCTTGGCGTCGCCGAGAGCGCCCGCGACATCGCAGTCAAGATGGTCCGTAGCAAGGCCAACAACGATCATGTGATCGGGTTGGTCGGGCGCATGGAAACGTCTCTGAGGGCCGCACAGATCGCGCATCGCTGGATGTTAGAGGTAGTTGCTCGAAACGAACCGTCCGCGGAAACCGTCAACGAGGTTATGATCGGCCGCTCCTTGGTCGCACGGCACGCTATCGAGGTGACGGAGCTTGCAATGGAGGTCGCAGGCGGCGCGGCATTCTATCGAGAGAACGGGCTGGAGCGCTGCTTCCGTGACATACAGGGCGCTCGCTATCATCCGATGCAGCCCGGAGCCCAGGCGCAATACGCGGGTTCATTCGCGCTCGGACTTCCCACCGAGAAAATTTTCTAGCGCCTGGCGCAACGACGAACTCCGCGGAATCCTAGGCTAGGTGGGTAGTTTGACGTCCAGAATTCGAATGGACGAGCCCCGCCAGCAGGGACGACCGAGCAACCTCTTGTGCGCTTTGGGCCGATCTGGCGACCTCGACCACGGCAGCAATGCGCCCCCATGTCGGCCACAGAGGGGATCTTTGCCTTCGCCCGGAAGCCGACATTGCGGTGACCACCTAGAGTTCATAGTCGCGCCACAACCGGCCATTTCCGCAAGTTCTGTGTGCGTCACGCCCGACTCGCCCGAACGCTCAGCCACCGATCATGGGGCTTTCCGACGCACCGACGTACCTCGCTAACGATCCAGCCGGCGTCTGTGAGTGCGGACCGCAGGGCAGACTCGCGCCAGTACGTCTCGACGTAGCGCCGGGGCGCTGCAGCACTGCCGTGTGTGGACACATCCTCGCCTTCGCCCTCTCTAACCGAGGCGTGCAATCGGCCACCGGTCCGGGTCGCCTCGGCAAGCCGTCCAAGCACCGTGCCGAAATCCTCGCGGGCGACATGAATCAGGCAGGCACAGGCCCAGATCCCGTCGTATGGCGTGCCGGGACGCTGCGGGTCGGCCAAGTCTTCGGTCAGCGGGTCCAACAGGTCGGCCTCGAAGCCACTTTCGCGAAGCAGTTCGACGAAACCCTTTGCGATGTCGGTGCGCCGGACGCTAATTCCCCGCTTCTCAAGCTCAAGTGCATCTCGCCCACCACCGCTTCCGATCTCCAGCACCCTGCCCGAGCCGCCCAGTTCGGTCACGAACGCATCGATCTCTGTCGCGACCCATTCGGGCATCGCCGCGGCCTCCGCAGCGTACTCCGCCGCGACCGTATCATAGGACCGCACGGTATCCAGGTCGGTGCTCATCCTAGCACTCCTCCTTCAAGACAAGAGGCCCGATGAGCGAGAGGCCCATCAGCCCGTTGCGCCGTTCACACTTCGGCAGTTGGTGACATCGCGGGCGATTTGCTTCCGAGCTTTAGCAGAAATGCGGTCAGAGACACCACAGACCGAGCCAATGCTGCCGGGCAGCAATGCGCCTTCATTTTGGTCACTCACACCACCCGCGCGAGCTACTGGAAGCCGTCGGTCTGCTTCGCCAGCGGTCGCGCCCGGAAAGCGCCAGACCAAGACATGTTGGAGGACGCTTGGCAGACTGAATTTCGCGGGGCTTTACCAAGGCGCTGGTATCCGGTTTCGTCTCCATATCAACATCCGATGTCAATTTCCGATCGTTTACGCGACATTCGATAGCTTCACGCCTTCAACGCTGCGATCAGCATGTCGACAAACACGGAAACTTTGGGCGGCCGAAATCGCCCGGCGGGATAGACCGTGTAAACGCCGCCGGATGGGAGTTGCCATTCAGGCAGGACTGGAATGAGGTCTCCCGCCAATATGCCGGCGGTCGCGAGAAAATCGGGCAGAACCGACAGACCTGCGCCTTGTCGGACCGCCTCCATGACCGCTGGCGTGGTATTGATCGCGATGTCCGCTTTAAAACGGACGCTCCTGGCGTCTCCATCGCTGCGAGTGAACGTCCATATAAGCGGCTCTCTCAAAGCGTTGTTGGCCACGAAGGGTAGAGGCGTGCAGTCAATCGGCTCGCTCATTGCCGCTATCTCCGCGGCCAAGGCTTGCGATCCCACCAAGAGTTGGCGGAACGATCCGATCCGTCGTGCCTGCATGCTGGAATCAGCCAGCCAGCCGACGCGGATGGCAAGGTCCATGTTGTCGGCAACCAGATCAACCATCTTGTCGCTGAGGTTCAGTTCCACCTTGCAATCATTATAGCGTCGGCGGAAGGCGGCGACCAAGGGCACGACAACCGAGGTGCCGTAGTCGTAGGGGGCGGTGATCCTCAGAAGGCCCTTGGGTTCCGTCCTGCGCTGAGCCAACTCTCCCAGGGCATCCTCTGCGTCGCGCAGGATCGAGACGCATCGGGCGTGAAACAACAGCCCGGCTTCGGTCGCCTGCACCCGCCGCGTCGTGCGCATCAGCAATGTGGTGCCGACCTCCTGTTCAAGCCTTGCGACCTGCTGGCTGACAACCGCCTTGGTGATGCCCAAATATTCCGCAGCTCTCGTGAACGATCCCGCGTCAACGACGGCCGCGAAATAAGCCAGCCGATTGAGATTGGTCGCTTCCTGCATAGTATTCTCCGATTTTATTGTCAGCCTCTAGCATACATTCTGTCATTTTTCTCGATCTTCTCGTTCCAATCGGCTCATGTCATCTATGGCTCAAGAAGGAGCCGACATGACTGGCAAGACCCACATCACCTATCTCTTCGATCCCCTTTGCGGCTGGTGTTATGGCGCATCGCCGCTGCTCGCACAGCTCGCCGCGGCACCTGATCTGACAGTGTCGCTCGCCCCGACCGGTCTGTTTTCCGACTCCGGGGCCAGAGCGATGGACGAACAGTTCGCCGCCTTCGCTTGGTCAAACGACCAGCGCATTGGGAGCCTCACGGGGCAGCGGTTTAGCGATGTCTACCGGAGCCAGGTTCTGGCAAAAGGCGGCATGCTGGATTCTGGTCCAGCCACGCTGGCACTAACTGCCGTTGCCCTGACGGCGGGGCAGCACGAACTCGATGCGCTCCGGTTCATCCAGGAGGCGCGCTATGTTTCGGGCCGCGATGTCACGGACATGTCCGAACTGCAGAGCGTGCTGGTCAGTGTTGGACTTGATGCGGCAGCCTCCCGCCTCGCTTCTCCCGATTCCGATCTGCTGGCCGCCAATCGCGCGCGCATGGCCTCGGCGCGCGCGCTGACGCGTGAGTTCGCAGTCAATGGCGTACCGGGATTGATCGTGGATGACGGCGCGGACCGGACTTTGCTCAAGGCGCAGGACCTATTCAGCGGCGGCGATCTCCTCGCCAGGCTGTCCAACACAGGCGCTTCGCCTGCACGTCTCGCTCGCAATAGCCATCCGATGAAAGGATAACCCGATGATGATCAAGCGTACGACCTATACAGCACTGGCTGTCTTCATGCTCGGGGCAGCATCGGCGACGCCCGGTTTCGCCCAGAGTGTGCCACCCTACGGCGCGCCGATCAGCATCGAGCGCGCCAAGCAGGTCGCCGCGGCCGCCCTCGCGGAAATGCGCAAGAAAGGCTTTGAGATGACGGTCGCCATCGTCGATTCCGGCAGTAACCTCGTCTATCTCGAACGCTCCAATCAGGCGGGTATCGGCACGATCGACGCCGCGCTCGGTAAGGCGAAGGCCGCAAACGGTATCAAGACGCCGACCAAGGCGATCGAGGATATGATCCTTCATAACAGCAAGAGCAATCTGCTTGCCGTGCCGGGAGCTTTTCCGGTCGAAGGCGGAGTGCCTCTCGTCGCCGATGGCCAGGTAATCGGTGCGATCGGCGTCAGTGGCGGCATGCCCGCAGATGATGGCGCGATCGCCAATACCGGCGCGAAGGCGCTCTAGCCCGACCGCCGATCCACATTGATATGACGCATGAATGAACCAAGACAGGACACCAGGACCATGTTCACCAGGAGAACCATCATGAAAACCACTCTCGCCGCTGGCGTGACTGCCGTACTTGCACCCGCAGGCCTCGGCCACGCAGCAGGAAGCCTCACTTGGAAGCATTTCCCTGCAGGGCAGAATGGCTTCTTCCGCGCCCCCGTTCTGGTTTCCAGCGCGAACGAAGCTGTGCTGATCGATGGCGGCTTCACGCTGCCCGATGGAAAGGCGCTCGCCGACGCCATCAAGGCGACGGGCAAAAAGCTGACCACGATTTACATCAGCCAGTCCGATCCGGACTATTACTTCAGCCTCGGCCCGATCAAGGTAGCTTTCCCCGATGCCAAGGTGATCGCTGCCTCGGCGACAGTCGATGCGATCAAGGCGAGCGTCGAAAAGAAGCTGGCCGTCTGGGGGCCGCAGCTCAAGGAAAACGGTCCCCAGACCCTGGCTGACATCGTCATGCCGGAAACCTTTGACGGAAAGAGGCTGACTGTTGATGGCGAGACCATCGAGATTGTCGATGCGGAAGGCATGGCCAATCGTCGCTACCTCTTCGCTCCATCGCTGAATGCCGTGTTCGGCGGCGTGATGATCTTCAACGGCGTCCACGTCTGGACGGCAGATACCAACAGCGCGGAACTGCGCGCCGCCTGGGTTGCCAATCTCGAAAAGCTCGCGGCGCGCAAGCCGGCCGTCGTCGTGGCCGGACACATGACGTCCGACGCCAAGACCGACCTCGCGGGTGTGGAACATACCATCGCCTACCTGAAGGCCTTCGAGGAAGAACTGGCCAAGGCCAAGGACTCCGCATCGCTGAAGGCCGCCATGGAAGGCCGTTTCCCCAACCTCGGCATGGCTGTTGCGCTCGATATTGGCTCCAAGGTCGCGACCGGCGAAATGAAGTGGGGCTGATCGCCATGAGCGCTAATCTCGAAATCATCCGGGCCACCTATGAGGGCTCATCGGAAGACAATGGCCGCAATCTACTTGCGGCCTTGGCACCTGATGCGACGTGGACGGAAGCCGAAGGTTTCCCCTACGCTGGTACCGTTGTCGGCCACTTGTTGAGGTCTTGAAGTCAGCTATCTCAAGCCCGAAAATATCTGGAACCTTGAGGAGCACGCATGACGAAGCATCGCATCTATTCAGTCAGCGTCGCCAGCGTCTATCCCCACTATGTCGCCAAGGCAGAGAAGAAGGGACGCACGAAGGCAGAGGTCGATGAAATCATCCGTTGGCTGACGGGGCATAGCCAGCAGAGCCTGGACGATCAATTGGCTGAGAAGACCAACTTCGAGGATTTCTTTGCGCAAGCGCCTCGGATGAATCCATCCCGATCGTCGATTACAGGCGTGATCTGCGGCGTCCGCGTGGAAGACATCCAAGAAACGACGATGCGGGAAATCCGCTATCTGGACAAATTGATCGACGAACTCGCCAAAGGGAAAGCGATGGAGAAAATCCTGCGGAAATAGCCAGTCAGGTTTGCGTGAGTTCGCTCGAGGCTTGGTGCAGAATCCGGCACCTCCTCGTCCAGGAATGACGAATGTTCATTGTCGCGGGGCAAGGCCATCAAGCAGGAAGTCGAGGCCCTTCCTGAACGCGCCGTCCCAATCATTGTCCAGTAGCAGACGAGAGCGCTCGATCGTCGGGTAGTCTTGGCTGAGACCTGTCAGGCGCTGTTGCGCAGCGGCCCTGTCGTCGTCCGAGAGGTCGAAGTTCGCCCGGGTGGTGGTCGCGCCGATCACAAAATTCCAGAGAGACCAGATCGCGACGTTCAAATCAGCATCGGCGACACCGGCTCCGGACAAGGTCTTGCTCAGCAGTTCCAGGCGGCTGAGGATGTTCGGGCCGAGCGCCCGGCGTGGCAGCAGCGATGCCGACCAGGGATGGCGCAGCATGCTGGCGCGCCAGTCTTCGAGCATATGAACGACGTCGCCGCGCCAGTCTCGGGACGCATCGACCTCAGGCGGGCCGCGATATTCGAGCACCGAATCGAGCGCCAGATCGAAGACCTTTTCCTTGTTGTCGACGTGCCAATAGAGGCTCATCGCGCCCGCGCCGAGGCGATCGGCCAGCCGACGCATCTTCAATCCGTCGATGCCCTCGGCGTCCAGCAGTTCCACCGCGGTCGCCACGATCCGTTCCAGGGAGAGAGGCGGTTCATTGCGCGGCTCCTGCCCGGACTGGGGTGACACACCTGTCCGGGCAGACCCTTTGCTCTCAGCGCCGCTGCGTTTGGCTGCCATTCGTCTCCCTTTACTCATCAGACGTCGATCTAAGCCGACAATGCTGGGAATGTCGATCCTGACCGATTGACTCGTACGTCGTACGATGCAATTTAATCGTACCACGTACGAGTCAATTCTATAGCGACAAAGTTCCATCCTGCAGGCCGCGAGGATCCGTTGCTCGCAGTCCTGAGAAGCCGAGAGAAAATCGTGTCAATCAAACATCTCATTATCGGAGGACTCTTCATCATGACCATCAGCGTTCCCACTGCGGCGCCAGCCAATGAGGACGGTCTCAAGCTTGATATCGTCAATCCAAAAAACCTCTACGACCCCTCGCCGAATGGCTACAGCACGGCGGTGATCGTGCCCCGCCAAGGCCGGCTGGCCTACATCTCCGGACAGGGCGGCCAGGACAGCACCGGAGCCTTGTCGCCCGATTTCGCCGTCCAGGTGAAGCAGGCCTATGCGAATTTGCGCACCGCCCTCGATGCGCTCGGCGCCAGGCCGGATCAGGTCGCCAAGCTCACGGTCTTCGTGGTCGATCACGATATGTCCAAGCTCGAGGTGCTGACCAAGAACGTCAAGGACATGTTCGGCGCGTCGCTGCCGGCGCAGACGTTGATTCCCGTTCCCAAGCTGGCCATCGATCCCATGCTCTTCGAGGTCGAAGCCACCGTCGTTCTGGAATAACGGCGGCGCCGGATCTACACAATTTCGGATTTTCCCGGTGGCGCGCCAACATCTGCTTGGCGTGCCACCTGCGCTTTTGTGGGTGGCCATTGACCAATCGCCTGCGATGTGCGCCACTCATTCCTTGTACAAGGAAAATCCCATGCTCAAGTTTCTGCTCGCCCTCTCGATGGGTGTTTTTTGCGTATCGCCGCTTCAGGCCGGCGACGTCACTCCCGTTACCAAGAGCTGCCAGCCGGGGGCAAAACAGGCGCAATGCGAGCGATGGGTCACAGATATTAAGAAAGCCGTCGAGCTGGCGTATAAAGGCGATCACGGGGCGCAGGCGACCGTTGCCTTCTGCCTGTCCACAGGTTGCCATGGTGCCGTCGCCATCGACAAGGTCGCCTCCTGCAGCTGGCATCTCGTCATCGCCAATTCCGGTACTACAACAGTGCTTGACAGTTCGAACACCAGGATCACCTGCCGGCCGATGACGGCGGCTGAGAAAGACGAAGCCCGCGCGCTGGCGAGCGATCTCGTCCAGAAGATCTACAAGCGGCCTCTGGCTAAGACCGACCAGATGTAATCTGCCGGCTCACAGCTTGCGGCGCAACGCCTGCGTGAAAATAAATCTCATTGCTCTCCCGGCTTTCGCCGCTATTGTCCTCCCAAAGAAAATCGGGCCAAAGAAAATCGGCCAAACAAAATCGGGAGGACCACGGATGATCCTGCACTGCGTATTCCTGCGGCTGAAAACCGCGATGACGACCGACGACAAGCAGTCGCTGTTTGCGGCGATCGTCGCTCTGAAACAGGTCATTCCCGGCATATTGGACATCAAATACGGGCCGAATGTTTCGCCCGAGGGACTGCATGGCGGCTTCGTCGACGGGTTTGCCGTGACCTTTGAAAGCGCCGAGGCCCGCGACGCCTATCTCGTCCATCCCGAGCATGTGGCTGTTGGCGAGCGCATCGTCTCGTCGACGGATGGAGGCCTTGCCGGCATCCTGGTCTTCGACCTCAATTTGTGAAGACTGCGGGGTCAAACCCCGCAGCCCTCCGTTGATCAGCTCGATTTCGCCATGGCGGCGGCGAGCTGGTCGACATTGTACTTGAACATCTTTTCATAGGTCGGCGCCGGCCCCTTGGCGTCGGACAGGGATTCGACATAAAGCTCGCCGCCGGGCTCGGCACCGGTTGCCTTGGCGACCTGCTTGACCAGGCGCGGATCGTTGGAATTCTCGAAGAAATAGGCTTTCACATGCTCGCCCTTGATCTGCTCGATCAGCTTGGCGACGTCGGCGGCCGAGGCCTCGCTTTCGGTGGACAGACCAAGCGGCGCCAGGAAGCTGACATTATATTCGCGGCCGAAATAGCCGAAGGCATCGTGGCTGGTCAGCACCTTGCGTCGATCCTCGGCCACCTTGTCGAATTTCGCGTGGGCGTAGGCGTTCAATTCATCCAACGTCTTTGTGTACTTCTCGGCATTGGCCTTGAAGGCGGCGGCGTCCGTCGGATCGGCCGATGACAGCGCCTTTTCGATATTGGCGACCCAGACCTTGACGTTGACGGGGCTGTTCCAGACATGCGGATCGGTGATTTTTTCGCCGTCCTCTTCCATGGTGCGGGTGTTGATGCCTTCGGAAACGGTGACCGGCTTGCCCTTATAGCCCGAGGCGGTGATCAGCCGGTCCATCCAGCCCTCCAGCCCCTCGCCGCTGACGAAGGTAACCTGCGCCGCGTTCAAATTCTTCGCATCGGCCGGCGACGGCTCGAATTCATGGGGATCGCCGTTCGGCCCGACGAGGCTCGTCACCTTGACGTGCTCGCCGCCGACCTGTTTCACAACATCGGCAAGCACGGTGAAGGACGCCACAACCTTCAGCGTCTCGGCGGAGGCGGGCATGGCCGACAGCGCCATCAAAGCGGGGATTGCTGCGGAGAGAAGCAGTCTGTGCGATGTCATCGAAGTCTCCTTGGGATCAGCCCTTCAAATGCGGGCGGGGAAAGAAGCGCCGGGCCAGGCCGGAGGGCGCGAAAAGAATAGAAAGGCCGTAGAGGATCGCCGCCGTCATGATGATCGTCGGGCCGGAGGCGAGCTCGAGATGGTAGGAGGCGATCAGGCCGAGATAGCCGGATGCGGCGGCACTTGCGGCTGATATCGCCATCATCACCGGCAGGCTGCGGGACCAGAGCTGGGCGACGGCTGCCGGCAGCATCATCAGGCCGACCGCCATCAGCGTGCCGAGCGCCTGGAAGCTGGCGACGAGGTTCAGCACCACGAGCAGCAGGAAGAGCACGTGATAGACCGGCCCGCGCCCGCCGACGGCGCGCAGAAAACCCGGATCGAAGCATTCGGCCACCAGCGGCCGGTAGATGAAGGCGAGGATGACGAGCGTCAGCGAGGTGATCGCGCCGATCAGATAAAGGGCGGGCGCATCGATCGCCAGGATGGTGCCGAAGAGCACATGCAGGAGATCGATATTCGAGCCGCGTAGCGAGACAATCAGCACGCCGAGCGCCAGCGAGGCGAGATAGAAGCTGGCAAAGCTTGCATCTTCCTGCAGCACGGTCATCCGGCTGACGGCGCCGGAAAGCAGCGCCACCGACAGGCCGGCGATGAGGCCGCCGAGGCCCATCGCCGTCAGCGACAAGGAGCCGGCGACGAGGTAACCGATGGCCGCACCCGGCAGCACGGCATGGCTCATCGCGTCGCCCATCAGGCTCATGCGCCGCAGCATCAGGAAGACGCCGATCGGGCCGGAGCCGAGCCCGAGGCAGAGGCAGGCGACGAGCGCGCGGCGCATGAAACCATAGTCGGCAAAGGGCGCGAGGAAGAGATCGTAGGCCGTCATGCCGCCGGCGCCTCTTCGGGTGCGCAGGCATTCGCATCCTCATCCCAGCGTTCGGCCATGGCGCGCGCCTTCAGGAGATTGACGGAGGACATGACGTCTGCGGTCGCACCCCAGCCGACAAGTTCGCGGGCAAGCAGCAGGGTTTGCGGGAAATGGGCGCGGACGAGCTCGAAATCGTGCAGCACGGCAATCACCGTGCGGCCCTCGCCGTGCCAGCGGGTGACGATATCGATGAGGTCCCTGGTCGTGCGGGCATCGATCGCCGTAAATGGCTCGTCGAGCAGGATGATGCCGGCATCCTGCAGCAGCAGGCGGGCAAAGAGCACGCGCTGGAACTGGCCGGCCGACAGCGACCCGACATGGCGCCGGCCGAAACCTTCGAGGCCGACTGCCGACAGCGCCTCGCCTGCCCTTTTCATCTCGGCGGGCGCGATGCGGCCGAAGGCTCCCGTCTCCTTCCAGGCGCCGAGCATGACGGTGTCGATGACCGAGATCGGAAAGCGGCGGTCGATCTCGGCCGCCTGCGGGAGGTAACCGAATTCCGCCCGCCCCAGCCGGTGCTCGACCCTGCCTTCGGCGGGGCGAAGCTCGCCCATGATCGCCTTCAGCAGCGTCGACTTGCCCGCCCCGTTCGGCCCGGCGATCGCCGTCAGACTGCCCGAGGCGAAGGCGCCGGAGACATGATGGACGGCGGGGTGCCTGTTATAGGCGACGGTCAAATTCTCCAGACGGATCAGCGGCGTCATGGCAAGAGAACCGCCCAGTGGATCGCCAGCCAGAGGAGCGCAATGACCAGCGCCATGCCGATCACCCTAGATAAAGCCGACTGTCCCAGCAGGCTGACGGAGGGGCGATCGGGGCTCGGGGGCATGGCGCATCCTACAATGTAATAACATTACGGTTATGTTATAACGATTGCGGCGAGATTGAGGCGAGGCTTGTGCATGACACTGATTCCGCTCGGTTTCAGACGGTCCACAGCGTTTGAGATAGACGTCTGCCCGCGAGATTGCCGCTTTGCCCCTCATCCGGCTGCCGCCACCTTCTCCCCGCTCGCGGGGCGAAGGGGACATGTTGCGACCTCTCCGTTCCCCACTGGCCTCTCGCAGGGCACGTCCCCTCGCCCCGTTTACGGGGAGAGGGTTAGGGTGAGGGGCAGCCACGCGCGCCAACCGGACAGTCGTGGCTCAGGGCTTGACCCGAGGATCCACTCTCGCCTCCATCAGCACCGGGCATGGATCCCAGGCTCAAGGCCTGGGACGACGGAGGTTTTAGGGCGCGTTTCTGCCAAACTCCCCGATGGGCGCCCTTTGGCCCGCAGGCGGCGATTATCATCACCATCGACTGTGGCGCGGTTCAGTCGGGGTTTTCTTTTGCCTGAACGTGCGGCCGGAGATCGCTCGATGTTGGACATTAGCCAACCCGCATCACCTCGAAAGCGATAGCCGCTACATGCCGAAACGAGTGTATCCTGACCCCTGCATCGTGCTCAGAGGAAGGGCGCAGTGCCCCCTAGGCCCATACCCTCAGCGCCCGTTCCATCCGGTCGGCGGCATATGTGACGAGATAGGCGATCACCATGTAGATGACGACAGCGATCAGGAAGGCTTCGAGGTAGTAGAAGTTCAGCGCCGCGGTCAGCTGCGACTGTGCGAAGATGTCGACGACCTCGATGGCAAATCCCAGCGACAGTGCCTTCATGATCACCATGATAGAGTTGGCAAGATCCGGGATGGCCGCGACGATGACCTGCGGCAGCATCACCCGGCGGAACACCTGGCT
>Ga0102590_1002235_pt1 | contig 23990 bp, 18 predicted proteins | sample AraplaMF_Col_mMF_FD_76859 | JGI IMG/M metagenome (GOLD analysis project Ga0102590, IMG submission 76859) | Arabidopsis root microbial communities from the University of North Carolina, USA - plate scrape MF_Col_mMF | ecosystem: Host-associated > Plants > Roots > Endosphere | place: USA... | reverse complement strand
GCCTTGTTACTCGCGCTGGGCACGGGGTTCGTTCCATCCGCCAGTTCGGCCGTGGCTACCGCATGCTTCTCAGCATCGGTACCCAGCCTGGCGAACTCTCTCTCCGACATCGACGGCTTGTACTCGAACGGTTCCCCGCCCCCGCTGTGACTCAGCGGGTCCGTTCCCGGGTGGCCAGGGGTGGCCGATGCGTCGGTGCCGTGGTGCGCGGCGGCGTCCACACCGTCGTGTCCCAGATCCGTGTGGTCGCCGTCGTGCCCCGAGCCGTCGTGCTCCCCGCCATGGTGGTCGTGCGCCGCACCGTCATGCTGGTCGTGCCCCGAGCCGTGGGCCCCGTCGTCTCCGTGGCCGTTTGGTGTGTCGTGGCCGGAGCCGTGGGGGAGGTCGTGGCCCGCGCCCGGGTGGGGCGTGGCGGCGGGGGCGTCGTGCGGCGTCGCGGTCGGCGTGTGCTCGAATGCCGCCGGTGCATGCCCGTGCGGCGTCGCGGTCGAGGTGTGGTCGAACGTCGACGGCGCGGGCGCGTGCCCGTGCGGTGCCGCCGGCGGCGCGTGGTCGTACGTCGCCGGTGGTCCGTCGAAGGTGCCGCTCGGTGCGTGGCCGTGGATGCCGTCGGGGACGCCGTCCCCCGCCCGTACTCCGGACAGTGCCGGTTCCTGGATGGTCCAGTCGGCCGGGAGGCCCGGTACCACCTCGTGGGGTGCCGGGGTCGTGTCGATGGTTCCGTCGTGCCCGATGAGATTGCCGTCGGTGTCCAGCAGGCGGCCGTCCGGCAGGTGCACTGAGCCGTCGGGGAGTTTGGGGATCTCGATGTTGCCGACGCCCTTCAGCGCCTTGCTGATGTCCCCGATCTTCGACAGACCCGCACCCGCACCCTTGGCGACATACGTCATCGGATCGATGACCTTGCCCGCCTTACCCGCCAACGACAACGCCTTCGCTACCGCACCCGCCTTGCCCGCACCCGACGCCGCACCACCCGCACCACCCGTGAACACCGTCGTCAACACATTGAACGTCACCGCACCCGCAGCACGAGCAGGATTCTTCCCCCACTCGTCCCACGCCACCAACGCCTTACCCGTCTCCTTCATCGCCGTACGCGAATCACGCAACCACGACGGCAACTTGTCATCCGGCAACGCCCAGAACAACGCCCCCGCACCCGGCATCGACGAAATCACCAAACCCGTCGCCAACTGCGCCAGACCCTTCCACGCCTGACCCATCGCCTCCCAACCACCAAAACCCACCAACGTACCCAGGCCCTTGATCGTCCCCCACACGCCATCCACGATCAGCCCGTCCCACACAAACGACTTCACCCAATGGCCAACCTCATACCAGTGATGCCGCTCCTCCACCGGATCACCCCAGGGAAGCTTCGCGTCCTTCATGTCCTCGGCACTGAACCCGTACTGGTCCTTACGCTCCGAACCATCCCCCGCCACCATCTGCGTCCCACCGAACAACGCAGTGATCTTGTTATGACACGTCCGCTCCGCCGCCCAGAACGCCGCCACCGCCGCCGTCACATCATCACGAATCCGATTGTGACGATCGACCTTGTCCCCGTCGTACTCCCAATCCCCATCACCCCGAACCGAATCCACGAACGCCGACGCATCCGCCTTCAACTCCTCCAGCCTCACCACCAACGGCCGGATCTCCACCGCATACGACGACAACGCCGACGACACCGACTCCAGATCACCCGCGAACCCCTCCGCCCGCTGAGCCACCGGCTTCGTCGTCGCGAACAACCGCTCCGCCTCCGGAGCCCGGTAATACGCCGACAACCCCTGAAACCCCGCATGCACATCCCGGCCCGTCGACCGCACACCCGACGCATCCGACCTCAGATCCGCACAGTCCCTCTCCAACTGCCCCAGATCACCCGTGAACTGCGGAATCTGCCCAGGATCAATCACGCCCCACCCACCCCCGGCACATCCACCCGCGGCTCCGCCAACGCCCCCCGCTGCGCCCGCGCCGCCATCTCCTCATCCCCCCGCAAATACGCCGTCGTCGCATCCACCGCACCCTGCAACGACTTCCCCGCCCGCAACGCGATGTACTGCAAATCCTTCGTCGCATGCTCCGCATACTGCGACAACGCCAAAGCCACCAAACCCCCCTGCGCCTTCCCCCCACCACCCTCAGCAGACACAGTCCCCGCACTCGACGCCGCCGACGTCAGATGCTCCCCATACGCCTTCGCCTGACCCTCAAGATGCGACGCCGTCTCACCCGTCGACTTCAACACACCCTGAATACCCTGCGGCTTCAGATCCCAGCCGGTCATCCCCGTCGTCCTCCGCGTCCAGCCCAGCAACAGCCACCGTCACGTGACGACCCGAAAGCCGCCCAGGACCGCCGACGGGGCCGACCGTCGTCCACGCCCGCCGGCCCCGACCAACACCACCCACGTCAGCCGATGTTGTCCACCGCCGACTTCGCCTTCGCGATCGTCGACTGCGCCGTCGAATCGTTCTGCTCCAACGTCGACTTCAACAACCCGATAATGTTCTTGACCTCCTGCGACGCACGATTCCACCGCAACTCCTTGCCGTGGTACTCATCCGCCACACCATCAGCCGAGAAATCCGCCATCGCAGCCTTCACCTGACGATCACGCTGCGCAATAACCTCCTCCAACCGGCCGATCACCGCCTGGATATTGCCCTGCACATCCGCCGACGCACCCGTGTCATACGACCGACGATCCGCACCCGAACCCGCCATCACACACCACTCCCCGTAAAGACCCAGCCCAACAACCCCGCACCACCCGGAAGATCAGCCCAGGCAAACACACCACCGAAACCCGACGGCCCAGCGGAAACACACACCACCCAAGCCCCACGGCTCAACGGAAACGCGCACCGTCGAAGTTCGCCGCCGACATCTGACCCCGAGCGTTGTCACCCTGCTCCTGATCACCCGAGGAGAACGCCGAATCCATCCCCGACTGACCACCCAGGATCGCCGCCAACGACCCGTTCAACTCCCTGGCGATCCCATCCGCCCGCAACTTGAACTGATCGAACGCCACCCGACCCGCACCGTTGAACTTCCCCTCCAACGGCTGCGCCGCCTGCACCAACTGACGGATCAACGCCCCCAGATCATCACTCGACCCACGCGAATCCTTCACCAGCGTCGACAGGGTCTGCGCCCCCATATCGAACTTCATCTTGCCTCCCCGTTCCCGACCTGCCGGCGTGCGGCCTGCGTGCACCCATCTCTATCAACTCCGCGATTGCCCGTGCAATCGGAGCCGACGGGACTGCCACAAAGGTGTGACCAACCCGTCGTCGAGTCCGGGACATTCACCCCGAACGGCGCGTGGGAGTAGCCCGTCAGGGGCAGTTGAGGCGGCCCAGGGCCGCCGTGGGGGCGGACGCGACGATCGCCGTCGCGAACTGGTGCCCGGCGCGAAGCCGCGAACCGGGTGCCCGGGACACCGGCCTCAGCGCATCGCCTGGGCCGTGGGGCCTTCCCGGCAGATCAGCAGCAGCGCCCGGTCGTCGTTCACGTCCTTGGCCACCGCCTCGATGAGGTGCCAGGCCGCACCGTGGAAGCCGCCGGCCACATAGCGGTCGGCCTCGCCCGTGAGCCGGTCCATGCCCTCGACGATGTCCCGGTCGGACGTCTCCACCAGACCGTCGGTGAACAGCATGAGGACGTCTCCGGGGCGCAGCGTGCCCTTCACGGGGTCGAACTGGGCGCCGTCGTAGACCCCGAGGAGCGGGCCTTCCGACGCCTTCTCCTCCCAGCGGCCGGTGCCCGCGCTGAGCTGGAGGCCCGGCGGATGTCCGGCCGAGTACAGCTCGTAGTCGCCGGACTCCAGGTCGAGGACCAGGTGGATGGAGGTCGCGAAGCCCTCGTCCCAGTCCTGACGGAGGAGGTAGCCGTTGGCGGCGGGGAGGAAGGCGTGCGGGGGGAGCGATCCCAGCAGGCCGCCGAACGCCCCGGAGAGCAGCAGGGCGCGCGAGCCCGCGTCCATCCCCTTGCCCGAGACGTCCGTCAGGACGACCTCGAGGGTGCGGCCGCCGTTCGTCCGCGCCGCCACCACGAAGTCGCCGGAGAAGGACTGCCCGCCCGCCGGTCTGAGCGACATCTCCCGATGCCAGCCCGTGGGCAGCTTGGGCAGCTTGCTCTGTACCCGAATGCGTTCGCGCAGGTCGAAGAGCATGGTTCCGCCGCGGCGCCACGGCACTCCGACCCGGCTGCGGAACTGCGCGATCAGCAGACCGAAGAATCCGCAGGCGGCGACCACGAGCACGATGCCGGGGGTGACGCGCGACGGCCCTTCCGTGTACGGGCCGAGCTTGACGGACTCGATGATCAGCGCGGTGGCCGCGGCGGCGTACAGGCCGAGCAGGCTGGAGGGCCGCAGCAGCAGGCCGCCCGCCACGATCGGCAGCACGAGCACGGCGGGCGAACACCACACGGGGTCGAACAGGGTGATCACGGCTATCAGCGGGACCGTGAGCAGCAGCCCGGCCAGCGCGACCCAGTCCGAGCCGTCCCCGCGGAAGTAGTCCACGGCGGATCTGCGCAGGCCGGTGCGGGCCCGGTGCCATTGCTTCTTCAACCGGGCCGCGAACGTCTCGGCTTCCGCGCGCCGCTCTCGTCCTGCTGCCATTGTTCGGGACCCTATCCATCCGACCAGCCGCTTGGCACGGGAGGTCCCACTTGTCCCCCGTCCGAGCGCTGAACTTCACAGGTTCCGGGCTTCGGCGACCGGGGGAAATCCCCTCGCTCGCCCCGCATTGCCCTGGTAGGTATGACCCATGACGACCGAGCTGCGGGTGCTGCGGCAGACCGAGTGGGACGACTGGTACGGCAACCTCCTCCGGGCCTTCGGCGGCATGGAGGAATCAGCCGAAGAGCGGGAACTCTGGAAGGAACTCACAGAATTCAATCGATCCATAGGCATATGGGACGAAGGTAACTGTGTGGGCACGGCAGGCGCGTTCAGTTTCCGCCTCACCGTGCCTGGCGGTGGTTCGGTCCCCGCCGCTGGTGTGACGATGGTGAGCGTCGCGGGCACGCACCGCCGACGCGGTGTGCTGACGTCGATGATGCGCAGGCAACTGGACGACGTCCGCTCCTGGGGGGAGCCGCTCGCGGTGCTGACGGCGTCGGAGCCGGCGATCTACTCCCGGTTCGGATACGGCGCGGCCACCTTCCAGCTCGGCGCGGAGATCGACACGAGCCGTGTCGAGCTGGCCGTTCCGGACGGTACGGACGACGTACGGGTGCGGTACGCGACCCCTGCCGACGTACTCGACGCCTGCGAGGCCGTGTACGCGCGACTGGTCTCCGGCCGGCCCGGCATGCTGGCGCGGAGGCCGGGCTGGGAGCGGGTGGGGCTGCTCGATCCGGCGAGCGAGCGCAACGGCGCCTCCGCGCTGCAGTGTGTGATCGCCGAGCGCGACGGCGAGATCACGGGTTATGCGAGGTTCCGCGCCAAGCCCGCCTGGGGGGTCGGCGGGCACGACGGCACGGTGACCGTGTCGGCACTCGCCGCCCTGGATCCGGCGACGGACGCAGCTCTGTGGCGCTTCCTGTTCGGCATCGACCTGATGACCACGCTGGCCGTGCACGGGCGGCCGGTCGACGAGGGATGGCAGCATCTCGTGTCCGACATCCGGCGCTGCCGGCCCCGGCTGCGGGACGCCCTGCATGTGCGCCTCGTCGACGCCGCGGCGGCGCTGGAGGTGCGGACGTACCAGACGCCGGTGGATGTGGTGTTCGAGGTCGAGGACTCCTTCTGCCCCTGGAACGAGGGGCGTTGGCGGCTCACGGGTGACGCGAAGGGCGCGACGTGCGCGCGTACCGCGGACGCCGCCGATCTTGCGTTGTCCGTACGGGAGTTGGGGGCGGCGTACCTCGGGGGTGTGTCGCTGGCGTCGCTGGCTGCGGCCGGGCGGGTGCGCGAGCTGCGGCAGGGCGCGCTGGCGGAGGCGTCACTCGCGTTCGGTTCGGCCGTGGCGCCGTGGCTGCCGCACGGGTTCTAGGGGCCCGTTGCGAAGGTGCTGGGCGCTGTTCGCGGTGCGATCGGCCGAACGGGGCGGGCGCCCGGGCCGGTAGGCCATGAAATGCGCGGGGAGCGATCGATCGTGAAGGAGTGTCGTTGAGCAAGACAGTGCCGGTGATCTTCGGTGACGCGATGTTCTGGGCTCATGACGTGGCACTCGGGGTTCTCTTCATCGAGGCGGCGCGGGTCGGTGCAGAGACGCCGACGGACCTGCGGCCATCGTGGTGGCCGGAGTTGGAGCAGGATCTCCACACACACGCGCTGGTGGGCGGTAGTTTCGCCGTCCTGCTCGACGAATTCGGCGTCGAACAGCGACAGGTACTCCTCAACTGTGTGGTGGAGGCAGCTCGCCGGATCGAGGCGCGCGGCGGCGTGGGCCGGGACGAAGTCTCGACCTGGCCCGAGTTGGAGGAGCACGCGACCGGCTTCCTGCGCGGGGAGGAGCACATCGAGGCGGCTCCGCTGGTCGAGCTGGCGGAGGCTCTGGTCGATCTGGCTGCGGGCACGCTTCCTCCGGCTCCGGCTGAGCGATATTGGTACTACGGAACTCCGGAGGGCCGGAGCGTGCAAGGCGGATGAACATGCCCGCGACCGCGCTGGTCACAGCCATTCGTTGATGGCAGCGACCGGCACGGTCGCCTGGTGGCGGACCGCCGGTTCGTCGTACCTGGTGGCAACCGCGCGGTGGCGCCTGAGCCGCGGTTGCGGATCTGGTCGGACTTCTCCGGGACGGTGCACTTCACGCCGCGTCGGCGCAGGTGTGAACGATGAGGCGCCCTCACCTGTTCGAGCACCCAGCAGGCGTGTCACCAACCTCCCGTGACGGCACACCTAGTTCCCCAGGCCCTTCTGGCAGCCCGGGCACCAGAACAGATTACGGGCGGCGAGATCGGCGGTGCGGATCTCGCCACCACAGATGTGGCAGGGTTGCGTCGCCCTGCGGTACACGTACACCTCGCCGCCGTGATCGTCGACGCGCGGCGGGCGGCCCATGGCCTCGGGGGTGTGTTCGGGGCGGACGGTGTCGATGCGGTTGTTCCGTACACCTTCGCGCATCAGGTCGACGAGGTCGGCCCAGATCGCTTCCCACTCCGCGGGGGCGACGTCCTTGCCGGCCCGGTAGGGGTCGACGCCGTGCCGGAAGAGCACCTCGGCGCGGTAGACGTTGCCGACGCCGGCGATGACCTTCTGGTCCATGAGCAGGGCCGCGATGGACGTACGGCTGCGGGAGACACGGCGGTACGCGGCGGCGGGGTCGGCGTCGTCGCGGAGCGGGTCGGGGCCGAGCCGGCGGTGCACGGCGGCCTTCTCGTCGTCGGTGATCAGCGCACAGGTGGTGGGGCCGACGAGGTCCACGTAGGAGGCCGCGTTCGTGAGGCGGAGACGGACCGTGCCACCGGGCGGGGGCGCGGGTGCGTCCCCGAACGCCACCTTCCCGAAGAGGCCGAGGTGGATGTGCACCCAGTCGCCGTCGCGGAAGCCGAGGAAGAGGTGCTTGCCGTGGGCGTCGGCGGTCCGCAGTCCTGACCCGTCGAGGAGGGCGGCGGCGTCGGCGAACTTGCCCTGCGGGCTGCGCACACCGACGACACCGCCGGCGAACCGTGCGGCGTAGTCCTCGGCCAGCCGATGGATGGTGTGCCCTTCCGGCACGGTCGCCCTACCTCCGGTGGTCGTCACAGGGTCGCGGGAGCGATTGCGCCCCCTCCGGCGGTCGCGGATCGAGTCCCGCCCCGCCGGTGAGGGCTCCGGGAGCCGGAGCCCCGGGCCGCGGGCTCAGCCCTGCGGGTGGTGCGGGGGGATCGGCGGGAGCTCGCCCTCGGTCTCGTACGCCGTCAGCATGTCGATGCGCCGCGCATGGCGCTCCTCGCCCGTGAAGGGCGTGTTCAGGAAGGTCTCGACGAACTTGGTCGCATCGTCCTGCGAGTGCATGCGCGCACCGACGGAGACGACGTTCGCGTTGTTGTGCTGCCGGCCGAGCGTCGCGGTCTCCTCGCTCCATGCGAGGACCGCCCGTACGCCCTTCACCTTGTTCGCGGCGATCTGCTCACCGTTGCCGGAGCCGCCGATCACGATGCCGAGGGAGCCGGGGTCGGCGACCGTCCGCTCCGCCGCGCGAAGGCAGAACGGCGGGTAGTCGTCCTGGGCGTCGTAGATGTGGGGCCCGCAGTCGACGGGCTCATGGCCGGCCGCCCTGAGCCACTCGACGAGGTGGTTCTTCAGTTCGAAACCGGCATGGTCTGAGCCGAGGTACACGCGCATGGTCCGAGTGTGTCACGGCTGTCGCCGATCGGCTGCGCGGGGTACTTGCCCCGAAAAATGTGAGCCAGGCTATAGAACCTCAAGGAAACCTCAAGTAACAATCCGGATTCAAAGGTTTCTGAATTCCTTCGCCTCGGATTCACTGGACCGACTCGTACACCGCTCGGACGAGCATCCCTTCCGCTCGTTCGGGACGTACTACGTGTGTCCCCCACATTCCCCACACCCGGCTCAAAGGAAATCCCCTACATGACCTCGAAGCCGACCCCCACAGAGGCCGGACACGTCCCCGGCGGCCCCGGAGAACCCGGCGGCGGTCTCCAGGCCGGACTCAAGAACCGTCACCTGACGATGATCGCCATCGGCGGCGTCATCGGTGCCGGGCTGTTCGTCGGTTCCAGCGCGGGCATCGCCACCGCCGGTCCCGGCATCCTTCTCTCCTACGCCCTCGTCGGCACGCTCGTGGTGCTGGTGATGCGCATGCTGGGTGAGATGTCCGCCGCGAACCCCACTTCCGGCTCCTTCTCCGCACACGCGGACCGCGCACTCGGCCGCTGGGCCGGTTTCTCCATCGGCTGGCTGTACTGGTTCTTCTGGGTGGTCGTGCTCGCGGTGGAGGCGACCGCGGGCGCCAAGATCCTCGAGGGCTGGATACCGGCCGTGCCCCAGTGGGGCTGGGCCCTGATCGTCATGATCGTGCTGACCGCCACCAACCTGGTCTCCGTCGGCTCCTACGGCGAGTTCGAGTTCTGGTTCGCCGGGATCAAGGTCGTCGCGATCGGCGCCTTCATCGTCGTCGGCGCACTCGCCGTCTTCGGGGTGCTCCCCGGCGTCCACAGCGACAAGGCCGGCCTGGACAACCTCACCGGTCACGGCGGGTTCCTGCCGCACGGACCGGGCGCCATCCTCACCGGTGTGCTCCTGGTCGTCTTCTCCTTCATGGGCAGTGAGATCGCCACACTGGCGGCCGGCGAGTCCGAGGACCCGCGGCGGGCGGTGACCAAGTCCACCAACAGCATCATCTGGCGTATCGCCGTCTTCTACCTGGGCTCGATCCTCGTGGTCGTCTCCCTGCTGCCGTGGGACGACGCATCGATCGCGGAGAAGGGCTCCTACGTCGCCGCCCTGGACTCCCTCGGCATCGCGCACGCCGGTCAGATCATGAACTTCATCGTGCTGACCTCGGTGCTGTCCTGCCTGAACTCCGGGCTCTACACGGCCTCCCGTATGGCCTTCTCGCTCGGCGTGCGGGGCGACGCGCCCAGGGCCTTCGCCCGGACCACCGGTCGTGGTGTGCCGATGACGGCGATCGTCGTCTCCGTGCTCTTCGGGTTCCTCGCCGTCTTCTTCAACTACAAGTACCCGGACTCGGTCTTCCTCTTCCTGGTCAACTCCAGCGGTGCGGTCGCCCTGTTCGTGTGGCTGGTGATCTGCTTCTCTCAGCTGCGGATGCGGAAGATCATCCAGCGCGAGGCGCCGGAGAAGCTGATCGTGAAGATGTGGCTGTACCCCTATCTGACCTGGGCCACGGCCGCACTGATCGTGTTCGTCCTCGGCTACATGCTGACCGACACCGAGCACGACGGACGTGAGACGGTCCTGCTGTCGCTGCTCGTCGCCGCCGTGGTGCTCGTCATCGCCGTGGTCAGGCAGAAGATGGGCTCCCGGACCGCCGGGGCCGCCCGGGACCCGGAGACGGAACGGGCCGAGGTCGGCGTCTGACCGCCGTCCGCACATGAGCACGGGCGAGGGCCCCGCGGTGACACCGCGGGGCCCTCGCCCTGTCCGGCCGTCACGGCTCAGAGCGGTGTGAACCCCTCCTTGACCTCGTCGTAGATCCTGGTCGCGCGGTCCTCGACGTCCGGGTGGTACCAGGTGCTGACCTCGTACGACGTCCCGTGCTCGCGAAAGCCCAGCAGCCGTACGTGCCAGGGGCGGCCCTTGGCCATGACGGTGTACTCCCAGACGACCGCGGGCCCACCCCGGAAGGTGCCCCGGTCCAGGCGGATCCGCCGGTAGCCGAGACCCTTCCTGCGCTCCTGTTCCGCCTGCTCCCACTGCCCCAGAAGATCGCCCCGGGCCGGGGTCGCGTTGGCCACGATCTCCTGGGAGCGGTCGGGAGACGAGTAGTGCACCTCCGCCCCGCTCTCCGCGACCCGCTGCCAGCCCGGCGGCGGGACCCAGGCGTACAGTCCCGCCTCCGTACGGGCGCCCGGCGGCGGGCTCGCCGGACGCGAGGTGCCCGCGACGGTGGGTGTGCCGCCCGTGCCGCTCCGGCCGCCGGAGGAGACGGACGGGTGGGCGGACCCGGCCGATGTGCCCTGCGTCCGGCCGTTCGATCCGGCCTCGGCAGCGATCACCGCCCCGGCCACCCCACCGGCCACCACGACCCCCACGACGGCGGCCAGCACGGCCCGGCGCCGACTGCGCCGAGGGGCGGAGAGGTGCGCGGGGCCCGGAAGCCCGGTGTCGGACGAGGGACCGGGGGCGGTCCGGCCGCCGCCGGATCGCGCCGTACCGGCCGACGCCGTGCTCAGCGGCAGCGTGAGAGCGCTGTGCGGGGACGCCGAGGAGACCGACGGCGGGTCTGCCCGGCCGAGCGGCGGCGCCACCGAGGCCGAGGCGCCCGGCAGGGGTGCGGCCCGGCGGGCCGAGGCCCCCGGCGCCGACGAGGTGTCTCCGGGGGCGCCCTGCGGACGGCTCCGGACGGCGGGACCGGCTCCGGCCGTGGGGACGCCGGAGGGCTCCGTCGGGGTGGGGTGCACCCGGGTCGGCGCCGTGGGCCGGACCGCGGGGCCCGATTCGGCGGAGGTCTCGGTGGAGGCGTTGCCGCTCGCTTCGCCCGGCTCCGCATCCGGGCCGCCGGACCCGGCCGCGCTCTTCGCGGGGGAATCCGAACCGACCGTGGCCGCCCGCCCGTTCGGCGGGCCCTCAGTCGCGGACCGGTCCGGCGCCGCGGGTGTACGGGGTACGGGCACGGCATCCTCGACGACGGGTTCCTCCGGCACGCCGTCCGCCGGAAAGGCCCCGTCATACGGACTCACGGCGCTCTCCTCGCCGCCCCGCGGGCGCCGCGCCGCCCGGACCAGAGCCGGGTCGAGGTAGGCGGGGGTGGCGCTCTCCCCCGCCTCCAGGACGACCGCGGTCGTCGACGCGCCTCCGTGCTCCGGTGCCTGCGCCGGCGCGACGCCCTCCCCCTCCCCTTCCCCTCCGTGCTCCTCGCCGCCGGCCCAGGTCCCGGGCCCTCCTCCCGCCGATGCACCGGTGGCGTCCCCGACGACCCGTCCCAGTTCCTCCGCGACCTCCTCGAGCCCCGGCCGCACGGCCGGTTCCTTGTCCAGGAGGGCGGCCAGGATCCCCGTCAACCCCGCTGCGGAGGGGGGCAGTTGCGGTTCCTCGTACAGCACGGCGTGCAGTGTCGCCAGGGTCGTCGAGCGGGAGAACGGCGAGTGCCCGCCGAGGGCCGCGCAGAGCGTCGCGCCGAGGGACCACACGTCCGACGGCGGACCCTGCGGGCGGCCCGAGATCCGCTCCGGAGCCATGTAGTCCGGCGAGCCCACCAGCATCCCGACCATGGTGAGCGCCTCGGCGTCCTGGATCGCGGCGATGCCGAAGTCCGTGAGGACCACGCGGCGCCCCCGGCGTTCCACCAGCACGTTCCCCGGTTTGATGTCCCGGTGCAGGACGCCTCCCGCGTGCACCTGCCGTAGCGCCGCCACCAGTTCGAGACCGATCCGTGCCGTCTCGCGGACGGCGAGCGGTCCCTCCTCCACCAGGATTCGTTCCAGCGAGCGGCCGTCCACGAGTTCCATGACGATCCACAACCGGTCGCCCTCGTCCACGACGTCGTAGATGCGTACGACGTTGGGGTGGTCGATCCGGGCGGTGGCCCTGGCCTCGCGAAGGGTGCGTTCGCGGCGGGTCCGGACGTCCTCCGTGTCGAGTCCGTCCATCCGTATTTCCTTGACGGCCACCTGACGGTCGAGCATTTCGTCGGCGGCGAGCCACACGCGCCCCATTCCCCCCTGGCCTATGCTCTCGACCAGGCGATATCGGCCCGTCACCAATAAACCAGGAATACCGCCGCTCGCATTTCCCGGCAATCCCCTGCACCCCCTCAACACCCGCCTCAGCGGAAACACAATGGTCACACTTCGGGCCGTACCAGCATAGTGCGGAGAAATCTTGTGGTACCTCTTCAAGTACTGCGAATTCAGGCGCAGCCAAGGGGGACGGACATGGGTTCTCGGTACACGACCGCCATCGCGGGATCGCTGGTCACTGCATCCTTTTCGGCGGTGATGTTCTTTGCGTGCACCGCCACGGCGGATGACCAGGGAGGGATGAGCAGCAAGGGGGGAAAGGCCGTCGACAAGGCTCCGGCGGGGGTGGAGTTGACCACACTGCTACCCGAGAAGATCTCGGTCGACAACGGATCGCACAAAACGGCGATTACCGCCGTGGTGAAGAACGGGGGAACCAAGGACAGCGGAAAGATCCGGCTTTTGGTCGCGGGATTCGACGGTCTCGTGGTCACCAACGTCAAGGGCTGTTCGGAAATCGCCGAAAAGGATCTCCCGCCCGGTTCGAACAGTGCCTTCGGCTGTGCCGTCGACAATCTGGCGGCGGGCTCCTCGAAGACCTACGCCGTCGACGCCACCTTCGACACGGGCAGGACGGGCAGGATCTGCCTGCCGGTCGGGACGGGCGACGGGAAGAAGACGTACTGGCAGCAGGGTCCGGTCCCGTTCGGCGCGTCGAAGCCGACGCCGAACGCCCCGGCGACCCCACTGCTGCTCGGCACCGACAACACACCGGTGGGTCCGGGCGGTGATGAGTTGCCCAGGACCGGTGCGGACGAGCGGGTCCTTCCGCTCGGCGCGGCCGGCGCGACGCTGATCGCCGCGGGTGCGGCGGGCCTGTGGGTCACACGCCGCAGGCCACGGCCACAGCGCTGAGGTACCGGCCGGGGGGACGGGCGCGGGGCCCGTCCCCCCGGGACCGCCGTCCTGAATCGGGGCCGGGACGGGACGGAGGGCCGCACGGCGTCAGAACGTGGAAGGGGCTCGCCGGTTCGGTACCGAACCGGCGAGCCCCTTCCAGACGACCAGCTACGGCGTCACTTCCTGACGAGCTTCCACGCGGCGGGCAGCAGCCCCATCGCCAGGGCCGCCTTCAGGGCGTCGCCGACGAGGAAGGGGGTGAGCCCGGCGGCGATCGCCGCGTTCGCGGACATGCCGGTGGCCAGGGCCAGGTACGGAACGCCGACCGCGTATACGAGCGCCTCACCCAGCAGCATCGCGGCCGCCGTGCGCAGCACCGAGCGGTCGGCGCCGCGGCGGGCGAGGGCACCCACGACGGTGGAGGCGAGCAGCATGCCGAGGATGTAGCCGAAGGACGGGGCGGCGGCACCCGAGGCACCACCGGCGAACCACGGGACACCGGCGACACCGGCGAGCGCGTACAGGGCGAGCGACAGGAAACCGCGGCGCGCCCCGAGGGCCGTGCCGACCAGCAGCGCGGCGAAGGTCTGCCCGGTCACCGGCACCGGGGAACCCGGCACGGGCACCGCGATCTGCGCGGCGAGACCGGTGAGCACGGCGCCGCCGGCCACGAGGGCGATGTCACGGACGCGGGACGCGGGCAGCAGGTCGGCGAGGACCTCGCCGGGGCGTGTGATGGCGGTGGCGGTGCTCATGAGGACTCACTCCGGCGCTGAGGACGGTTCGGGACACGGTGACGCTATCCCAGGGGCCATGAGCCGATCACCGTCACCGCTCGACAAAGCGGGGTTCCGGGGCTTGGTGGGCTGTCGACAAAAGCTGCGAGTTACACCTGATGCGGCGTGATACGGGTCACTGAGGTGGGGCCGTCGGCGTCGCGGGGCCGATTCCGGCGGCGCCTGTAGGGTTTCGCCAACCCCTCTCCCTCCCCCGGCGACCTCCGCACCTGCGGGCCGACAAGCTGCCGCGCCGACGGGCCGACGACCGTGAAGGGGCGGCACGACGGGCCCCGCCGGCCTCGACGAGGGGTGGGCGGCCGACGTCGTGGTGCTGGTGGCGCTGCTGAGCGCGATGAACGCCGATGTCTACGGCGCCTCGTGCATCGCGTACTCGCTGGTGCAGCGCGGTCAGGGACCCCGGGCGCCGGCCCGTGTCTCCGGCGGGGTCCCGCGTGCCGCCGTGCCCGTCTCCTGCGTGTTCGGGTTCGCCTGCGTGGTGCTCAGCTACCGGCGACCGAACGACGTCTTCCCGTGGCTGCTGAACATGATCGGCGCGGTCATCCTGGTCGTCTGGTTCTTCGTCGCGATCTCGCAGCTGCGTCCGCGCCGCCGGCTGGAGCGCGAGGCGCCCGAGAAGCTGGTGGTGCGGATGTGGGCGTTCCCGGCGCTGACCTGGGTGGCGCTGGCCGGTATGGCGGGGATCTTCGTCCTCATGGCAAGGCAGCCGGACACCCGTGTGCAGCTGTACTCGACCGGCGCGATGACGTTGGTCCTGGCGGCCGCGGGCCACACCTGGCAGCGGGTCCGCACACGTCGTCAGCCGCTTTTGCCGCTGCCCGCCGAGGGGCGCGAGGTCGGCGAGCGGCCTCGCCTTCGAGTACCGGTTCTCCCGGGGAGCGGACCGCAACGCCGACGGGCTCCCGCGGCCGAGGGCCGGCGGGAGCCCGTTAAAGGGTTCAGGTCAGAGGTTGCTGAAGTCCGGGCCCTTGGTCCGGGTGCGCTTGATCTCGTAGAAGCCCGGCACGGAGGCGACCGCCAGCGTGCCGTCCCACAGCTTCGCGGCGTCCTCGCCCTTGGGAGCGGGGGTGACCACCGGTCCGAAGAAGGCGATCTGCTCGCCGTCGGAGCCCGGCACCGCTATCACCGGCGTGCCCACTTCCTGGCCGACCTTCTCGATGCCCTCCTTGTGCGAGGAGCGCAGCTCGGCGTCGAACTCGAAGTCCTCCTGCTCCGCGTAGTCGATCAGGTCCGCGGGCAGGCCCACGTCCGCGAGCGCACCGGCTATCGCCTCGAGCGTCGGGCCCTCGCCCTGGTTGTGGATACGCGTGCCGAGCGCCGTGTAGAGCGGGCCGAGGACGTCGTCGCCGTGCTTCTGCCAGGCCGCGGTGACCACGCGCACCGGCTTCCAAGCCTTGGTCGCCAGCATCTCCCGGTACTCGTCGGGCAGCTGGTCCAGCTTGTCCTCGTTGAGGACGGCGAGGCTCATGATGTGCCAGCGGACCTCGATGTCCCGCACCTTCTCCACTTCCAGGACCCAGCGGGAGGTCATCCAGGCCCAGGGGCACAGCGGGTCGAACCAGAAGTCGACGGGGGTCTTGCCGGAAGCGGTCACGGTCTCGGACATGACTCTCCTAAGGAAGCGGTTGTTCATCGTGCAACATCCGAGGTCGCACCGGACATTCCCGCGTTTCTCACGAGGTGGTGCGCCCCTCTGCCCGGCGACAGGTGCACATGGGAGGATCGGTCCTGTTCGCCCCACCCAGCCGATCCTGAGGGAGTGCCGCCCGTGCCCGGTGAGAACCTGTCCCGCGACGAGGCCCGCGAGCGGGCCGCCCTGCTGTCCGTCGACGGGTACGACGTGTCGCTCGACCTCAGCTCCGCCGTGGGCGAGGCACCCGGCGACGCGGACGCCGGGCCGCGCACGTTCCGCTCCGTCACCACGATCCGCTTCCGCTGCGCCGAGCCGGGCGCCGCGAGCTTCGCCGACCTGATCGCCCCGAGCGTCACCGCGGTCTCGCTGAACGGCAAGGACCTCGATCCGGGCGAGGTCTTCGACGGCACCCGCATCCAGCTGGAGGACCTGGCCGCGGAGAACGAGCTGGTCGTCGACGCCCAGTGCGCCTTCTCCCGCACCGGCGAGGGCATGCACCGCTTCGTCGATCCGGAGGACGGCGAGGTGTATCTGTACACCCAGTACGAGCCCGCCGACGCGCGCCGCGTCTTCGCCGGCTTCGAGCAGCCCGACCTCAAGGCGCCCTTCCGCTTCGAGGTGCGCGCCCCCGAGGGCTGGACGGTGTGGAGCAACGGGGCGGGCGAACCGCACGACGGGGTCTGGCGGTTCGCCGAGACGAAGCCGATCTCGACGTACATCACCGCGGTGCTGGCGGGTCCGTACCACTACGTCACGGACACCTACTCCCGCACCTTCGAGGACGGAACGACGCTGGAGATCCCGCTCGGCGCGATGTGCCGCAGGGGCCTGGCGAAGCACTTCGACGCGGACGACGTCTTCCTGGTCACCAAGCAGGGCCTGGACTTCTTCCACGACCACTTCGACTGCCCGTACCCGTTCGGGAAGTACGACCAGGCGTTCGTGCCCGAGTACAACCTCGGCGCGATGGAGAACCCCGGCCTGGTCACCTTCCGCGAGGAGTACATCTTCCGCGGCAAGGTCACTCAGGCGTCGTACGAGCGCCGGGCCAATGTGATCCTGCACGAGATGGCGCACATGTGGTTCGGCGACCTGGTGACCATGGCGTGGTGGGACGACCTGTGGCTGAAGGAGTCCTTCGCCGACTTCATGGGCTCGTTCTCGCTGGTGGAGGCGACCCGCTTCACCGACGGCTGGATCACGTTCGCCAACAACCGCAAGGCGTGGGCGTACCGCGCCGACCAGCTGCCCTCCACGCACCCCGTCACCGCGGACATCCGCGACCTGGAGGACGCGAAGCTCAACTTCGACGGCATCACCTACGCCAAGGGCGCCTCGGTGCTGAAGCAGCTGGTGGCGTACGTGGGCCGGGACGCCTTCCTGGAGGGCGCGCGGCGCTACTTCAAGCGGAACGCCTACGGCAACACGCGCCTCGGCGACCTGCTGTCGGTCCTCGAGGAGACGAGCGGCCGGGACATGGCGGCGTGGTCGCGGTCCTGGCTGCAGACCGCGGGGGTCAACTCGCTGACCCCGCAGGTGCTGCTCGCAGCGGACGGCCGGATCGCGGAGCTGAGCGTGCTCCAGGAGGCCGCCGAGTCGCATCCCACGCTGCGGCCGCACCGGGTGGCGGTGGGCCTGTACCGCAGCGAGGGGGGCGCGCTCGTCCGGTACGCGCGCGCCGAGCTGGACGTCCACGGTCCGCGCACGGTGGTCGACGAACTGTCGGGGATGGATGCGCCGGACCTGGTCCTGGTCAACGACGACGACCTCACGTACTGCAAGATCCGCTTCGACGACACCTCCCTCGCGACCCTGAAGGACCGGCTCGGCGAGATCACCGACCCGCTCGCCCGCGCCCTGTGCTGGTCCGCACTGTGGAACCTGACCCGCGACGCACTGCTGCCGGCGCGGGACTTCATCGCACTGGTGCTCCGGTTCGCCGGTCGCGAGTCCGACATCGGCGTTCTGCAGATGCTGCACGCCTGGGCGGACTCGGCGCTGACCCACTACGCCGCGCCCGGGTGGCGGGAGACCGGCGGGCGGCTGCTCGCGGAGGGTGCGCAACGCGAGCTCCGGCAGGCGGAGCCGGGCAGCCAGCACCAGTTGACGTGGGCGCGGTTCTTCGCGGCGGTGGCGTCCGACGAGGCCGATCTGCAACAGCTGCGGGGCCTGCTGGAGGGCACTGAGAAGATCGACGGCCTGGACGTGGACCAGGAGCTGCGCTGGGCGTTCCTGGAGCCGCTCGCCGCGCACGGAGCCGCGGACGAGTCGGTGCTCGCCGCGGAACTCGCGCGCGACGACACGGCCTCCGGCAAGCGCCACCAGGTGCGCTGTCTGGCAGCGCGTCCCTCGGCCGCGGTCAAGGCGCAGGCCTGGGCCCAGGTCGTGGAGTCGGACGCCCTGTCGAACGCGCTGGTCGAGGCGACCATCGCGGGATTCGTGCAGCCGTCACAGCGGGAACTGCTCGCGCCGTACGCCGAGAAGTACTTCGCGGCCATCGACCGTGTCTGGGCCGAGCGTTCCATCCAGATCGGAATGGACGTGGTGAGGGGCCTGTTCCCCTCACTCCAGGACTTCCCCGGGACGCTGGACGCCACCGACGCCTGGCTCACCACCCATGAGGGCGCGCCGCCGGCGCTGCGCAGGCTGGTGCTCGAGGCACGCGACGACCTGGCACGCACCCTGCGCGGCCAGGTGTGCGACGCGCAGGCGACCCGCTAGACGACCTCGGGCCACGGGTTCCTTCGGGGGGCGAGTTCCCGCCGAAGGAACCCGGTCGGTGGATACGCAGGGACGACAGTTACGAAATACGAGAATCTGAACCCGTAACCCGCCCCTTCCCCCACTCGGACCAGCCTCTTTCGGCAGTCGAACGTGCGTACTTTAGTGCCGTGTTGTCCGCATTTGCCGACAGCCGTGTAACAGCGGTTAGGAGACGGACCGGGCGCGGGAACTCCGGGGTCATGACCTACAACACCCCGCTCTCCCCCCGCCCCCTCCGTCACCTGACGGAGGTTCAGCGCCGGGTGCTGACCACGGCACAACTGCGCGCCCACGGTGTGAGCGCCGCCGAGACCACCGGGCACTGCCGACCCGGCGGCCCCTGGCAGCAGTTCCTGCCGGGCGTGTACCTGCTGCACCCCGGCCCGCCGACCTCGGAGGAGCGCCTGCACGCGGTGCTCCTGTACGCGACGCGCTCGTCGCTCGAGGATCCGGCGCCCGGGGTCCCGCCCCAGCCCGGTTCCGCCGGCGCACACGCCACGGTGCACCGGACGGACGCGATGATCACGGGCTTGGCCGCCCTGGCGCTGTACGGCTTCGGCTGCACGCCCCCGCTGACGTCGCTGGAGAAGATCGACCTCCTGGTCCCCCGTGTGCGGCGGCTGCGCAGCGCCGGCTGCGCCCGGGTGGTGCGCACAGCGGCGCTGCCGGCCGCCCGGTTGGTGACCGGACTGCCCGTTGCGCCGGTGCCACGCGCCGTGGCCGACGCGGTGGCGCAGTTGCCCGACGCGGCCGCCGTACGCCGGTTACTGGCCGAGGCGGTGCACGCCGGCCACTGCGAACCGACAGCGATCGTGCGGGAGTTGAACCAGGCGAAACTGCTGAGCCGCCCGCACGTGGTGGACGCCGTGGAGTCCCTCCTGGCGGAGGGCCGGGCAAGGGCGGAGGACCGCCTGTACCGCATGGTGCGTGAGTACGGGCTCCCGGACCCGGTGTGGAACGTGGACCTGAGGCTTCCGGGCGGCCCCTACCTCGGCGGCCTGGACGCGTACTGGCCCGAGCAGGCGGTGGCCCTGGAACTCGACGCCCGAACCCCGCGCCAGGACGTCCGCCAGGAGAACGACACGGTCTGGTCGGAGTACACCCGCAAGCGCGAACACCTGGAGCGGCTCGGCATCACGGTCGTCCACATCACGCCGAAGAAGCTGCGCGAGGGGCTGGAGCAGCAGGCGACCGTGGTCCGTACGGCCTTGATGGCGTCGGCTGACCGGGAGCCGGCCGCCTATGTCGTGGTACTGCCCCGTTAGGCGTCATCCGCCGGTCAGGGGGGAGAGGAGGGGCCGCCGAGCCATCGGCGGCCCCTCCTCGACGGCCGGGCGCACACCGTCCGGCCCCACGCCCCGGGACCCACGACGGCGGACGCCGTCCCGTTCAGAGCGGTTCGGACAGGGGCGGCTCGGGCAGCGACGGCCTGATCGGCTCCGTATGAACCCGGTCGAGGAGCGCGCCGTACGACGCGATCATGCGCGTACGGCTGAAGCGCTCGCGACTGCGGGCGAGAACGGGCTCGAGGCCGGGCCGGGCGGCGACCGCGTCGCTCCAGGCCCGCGCGATCGCGACGGGGTCCGGCGGGGTGACAAAACCGTGCCCGGCCACGATCGCCGCGCTGTCGCCCACATCGGTGGACACCGGGACGGCACCGCACATCATGCCCTCGATCAGGCACAGCGGGGCCGCCTCGCCCCAGGCGGAGGTCAGCGCCACCACGTCGGCGGCCGCGTAGAGGCTCTCCATGTCGCGCCGCACCCCGAGCCGGTGCAGCCGCCCGGTGAGCCGCAGGTCGTCCCCGAACGCGGTGCCGATGTCGGCGCACAGCCCGGGCTGGTCCTCGGTCATGCCGGCGCCGCACATCAGCACGTGCCCGTCGGGCTCGTGCCGCAGCCACTCCCGGGCGGCGCGCAGGAACAGCGGGACGTTCTTCATCGCGTCGTACCGGGCCGCGAACACGACGACCGGAGCGGTGTCCGGGATGCCGAGCGCGGCCCGCAGCTGGACCCGGCGGGCCGGGTCGGGCCGGAAGCGGAGCAGGTCGACGCCGTTGGGGATGACGTGCAGCAGCTCGGCCGGGACACCGGCGGCCTCGTAGGCGGCCCGGGTCGACTCGGCGCAGCAGACGCAGGCCGCCACGGTTCCGTCGGCGATGGCCGCCTTCAGTTCGCCGAGCGCGGCGCCCTGGTTCTCCGGATCCGAGCGGTGCAGCCCGACCACCACCGGCCGGCGCGGCAGACCCGCCTGGTTGAGCAGACCGAGCGGCTGCTCCTTGAGCGACAGGATGACATCGGCGCCGGCCATCGCCCTCGCCGTCGTCGCCAGCTCCGGACCGGTGAACCGGGTGGGATCGGACGCGAGGGCGCCGGGCAGACCGAACGTGCGGCCGAGGGTGCCGACCTCCACGCCGGCCGCGGTGAGCGACCGGTAGGAGGCGTCGTCCTCCATCCGCTGCCGGGTGGCCTCACGGAGCACTTCCCCGTGGACGCTCAGCACACTGTGATGCTGACCGCCTTCCTGCAGACCCAGGACGACATCGGTGTGGAGGATCCGGGCGCCACCGGAGAAGAAGCCCTCGTAGACCGAGAGCACGCGCAGACCGTGCCTCGTCAGCACACGACCACCCGCCTTGCACAACTATCGAACCATCCCCGTGAACAGCGGGTTGTCCGATATGAGGCGGCATAGATGTTTCAGGCAAATGAACGGCGCGTCTCATGTCCGGGTCGGATCGATTTACACCGGAATCCCGGGGTCGGGGAATGCGCTGGTCCCGCCGGTATTCCCGGTGTGACCGTGATCGGGAATCGAGCGCTCGGCCCCACCGGCCGCTCGATAGGCGCCGGTGCCCTGCCGTGGGGCAGGCGGGGCCGGTCCCGACCCGGGAGGACCCGCCCCGGGGTGCCTCAGCCCCTGCAGTACTCCGCCTCGAGCACCGCGTCGCCGTCCCCCGACCAGTCGCCGTTGAAGTTGACGGCGAGGGAGTGGCGGCCGTCCTGCGTGGTGACCGCCGAGGACGACGAGCCCTGGATGCCTCCGTCGTGGCCCCAGACGTGCACTCCGCAGCTCAGTCTCCGTTCGATCAGGCCGAGCCCGTAGCCCGCGTCCGGGATGCCCTCGGCCTTGATCGTCGTCTTCATCTCCTTCAGCTGCCGGGGCGGCAGCAGCCCGCCCCTGAGCAGGGCCGAGTAGAAACGGATCAGATCGGCGGAGTCGGAGATCATCTCGCCCGCCGAGGAGGCGAGGGACGGGTTGAGGGTGGTGACGTCGTACGTCGGGCCGGTCGCCGTCTCGGCCGGCTTGCCGTAGGCACGGCTGCTCGGCCGCGGGACCGTGGCCCTCGTACCGGGGAGCGACGTGGCGTGCAGACCCAGAGGTTCGACGATGCGGGTGCGGATCTCGCGTGCGTAGGAGTGGCCCGTGACCCTCTCGATCACCATCCCGGCCAGCACGTAGTTGGTGTTCGAATAGTTCCAGCCGGCGCCCGGGGCGAAGTCCGGCTCGTGGGACGTCGCGATGCGTACCAGAGCCTCCGGCCGCAGCGTGTCGTAGCGGTGCCACAGGAAGCCGTCCTTGAGGAAGTACGTACGGCCGAAGGTGTCGTCGGCCGTGTAGTTGTAGATGCCGCTCGTATGGTTCAGAAGCTGCCGGACCGTGATCCGGCGCCCGTCGTGGCCGTGGCCGTGGACCAGACCGGGCAGCCACTTCTCCACGGTGTCGTCGAGCGACAGCCGACCCTCGGCCTCCAGTTGGAGGAGCACCGTCGACACGAACGTCTTGGTGATGCTGCCTACTCGGTAGCGGTCCCGCGCCGAACGCTGCGCCCCCGTGCGCAGGTCGCCGATCCCCGAGACCGCGCTCCACGTGCCGTGTACGTCCCTGGCCGTGGCGGTCGCGCCCGGGACCCCGTCCTTGACGGCCGCGTCGATCGCCTGCCGGGTCGCGGTGCGGTCCACCGCTCCCGGAGCGGCGATGGCCGGCGCGGTGAGATCCACCACCGTCACGGCCGCCGTCACCCCGGCTCCCAGCAGTCCCCTGCGTACGGACATGTCATCCCCCTCGTCACCGACGGGCATCGGTCGGCGGGAGGGACCGCGCCCGGGGGCGGCGAGGTTGCCCGTGGTGCGCGAGTTGAGCGGGTTTCAGCCCTTCTTCAGCACCAGCTCCGTGTTGCGGTCCACCGCGTTGCCCGCCAGGGTCATGTTGGCTCCGGGGGCGTTGCAGGCCAGCTCACGGTAGAGGGCGGCCAGACCCGTCTGGCTGAGGTCCGCGAAATCCGTGCGGTGCGGGGCGGCGGACTCGATGAGCGTCGTGAAGATCGAGAGTGTGCCGTCCTTGTTGTCCACCAGCTCGATGACGCGGGCGAGTTGGGGGTGGTCCACGTGCGAGGCGGTCGAGATCTCCCAGAAGGAGTTGCCGTCGGGCCCGGAGTGCGGCGTGATCACGTTCTTGTGGATATGGCCGTTGACCCAGGCCAGGACATTGGGGTGCCGGCCCAGCAGGGCGACGACCTCCGCGCCGCTGTGCCGCCCCTCGTACGGGCGGGCCGGGTCGGGGTGGGTGTTGTCCATCGACTGGCTGGTGTGGTGGCTGAAGACGACGGCGTGTGCGTCCTTGTTGTCCTGGAGCGTCTTGTCCAGCCACTTCAACTGGGCGGTGCCGATGGAGCCTTCGTAGTGACCGCCCGCATCCGTGGTGTCGAGGCTGATTCCGATGACGTCGTCGGCGATGCGGAAGGAGTAGTACTGCGTGCCGGCGTCCACGTTCGCCGACGAGTACCCGTGCCCCACCGGGCCGCGACCCGTGTACTGGGGGTCGAGATGGGTCTTGAGGTACTCGGCGGGGGTGTAGGGGGCCCGCTTCTCGTCCGGGGTGACCGAGCGGAGGTCGCGGGCGTGCGCCTTGAGCAGATCGCGGAACCGCAGTCCCATGGGGTCCGTGGCGTTCTTGATCGCGTCCTGGAGCTTCTTCGCCTCGTCGGCGGACAGGCTCATCAGCTTGCTTCCGCCGATCGCGTACTCGGCGAGGTAGGGGTCGCCGTGCGCGTAGCAGCCGAGCGGCAGAGCGTCGTGGTTGCCGACCGTGGAGTACCAGGGCAGGTTCAGGCCGGGGCTGCGCACCTCGCGGATCGCGGCGTCCAGGAACCCCTGGATCTGCGGGAATCCGAGCTGCTTGTCGGCGTCACGCACGGTCGATTCGGGCTGCCAGTACAGCGCGAGCCCGCTGTTCTGCACACCCTCGTAATGGCGGGGGTCGCCGGAGTTGGGAGTGATCCGGCCACCGCTCATGATCTTCATGAACCACTCGAGCTCGGACTTCGCGTTGTTGTCCGTGTTGTCGCCCGTGGTCATCACGAAGTGCAGCGGCGTACCGGTGACGGGTGCCCCGCGCAGCGAGTTGACGCGCTCGACCAGCGAGACGGCACCGGGCACGGTCAGCGCCTCGTGGGGCCGCCAGGCGTGCCTGTCGTTGGAACGCAGGAACTCCAGGCGCAGCGGGTGCTGGCTGTCCATCAGATGCAGATCGGTGAACTGCACGAACGC
>Ga0102590_1002233_pt1 | contig 24017 bp, 17 predicted proteins | sample AraplaMF_Col_mMF_FD_76859 | JGI IMG/M metagenome (GOLD analysis project Ga0102590, IMG submission 76859) | Arabidopsis root microbial communities from the University of North Carolina, USA - plate scrape MF_Col_mMF | ecosystem: Host-associated > Plants > Roots > Endosphere | place: USA... | reverse complement strand
TTTTTTGAGTATTTTCATCTCCAACAAAAGCCGCAACACGCGCTTCACATTTATTACACGTCATCAAAAGAACCCTTTATGAAAAACTTGTTCACCACAGTTTTGAGCTGTCTTTTCTATGTCCCAGCCCTTTTTGCACAATCATTTGAAGCGGAATCGGGTACATTAAGCAATGGCGCCAGCCTGCAAAGTTGCAGCGGTTGCTCCGGCGGCTCCCAGGTAGGTTTCCTGGGCGGCCCTTCCAATGGCGCCGTAGTAGTGCCTGTCAACGTCAGCACGGCAGGCCTCTACAACCTCACCATCTGGTATTCCAGCGCCGATCCGCGTACTATCTACGTTACGCCCAACAATGGCAACTATGTGGGCATCAGCTGCCCGCCTTCCGGCGGATGGTCTGTTGTTGCCAGTACCAGCATGAACGTCACCCTGCAGGCCGGCAGTAATACGATCAGGCTGGATAACGGCGCAGGCGACTATGCGCCCAATATAGACCGGATTACCTTGCAGTCAGCTACCGCCATCAACTTCGGTGCAGGTAACAACATTTACTACAATCTCGGCACCGGTAAGTACAACGTTTATTTTAACAATAACCTGGTGATCAGCGATGCCTACGCCGTCTGCAATTCAGACGCCGTTTACTATAGCCATACGGGTTATACCAGCCGTACCTATTCCTCTTCGCCGGTAAACGATGCTTTTGGCAGCGGCACCAAACATGTGATCACCCTCAGCGGCGGCGGACTCCTGCAAATGCAGCAGGTGTTCTACACCTACAGCGGCAAGCCTTACTTCTATACAGAAGTGCTGCTGAACGGCCCCGGCTCCAACTGCTACCGCATGTCGCCGCTTACTTCCGGCAGTGTACAGCTGCCCAACGGCAGCGATATGCGTGCATTGAAAGTGCCTTTCGACAACGATGCATGGATCAGGTATAATGCACAGTCCATCAACGGCGCTAACTTCACCGCCTCCGAAGTAACGGGGCTCTATGACAACGCCAGCCGCAACGGCCTCGTGATCGGCTCTGTAGAGCACAAGACCTGGAAAACCGGCGTTACTGTTATTGGCAACACGAATAATGCCCTTTCCAATCTCAGCGTGTTCGGCGGCTTTACAGATGGATCCATCACCCGCGACGGCCGCGGTCACGGCTGGGTAAATGTTGGCGGTACCAGCTGCCGTTCTCCCAGGATCTTCGTGAATTACAATACCGACTGGCGCAACGCTTTTGAGCTGTACGGCAAGTCCAATGTGCTGGCAGAACCGCGTTATATCTCCAGCTGGACCGGCGCTACGCCCTTTGGCTGGAACAGCTGGGGCGCTATCCAGTCAAGCCTTACCCTGGCCAAAGCAAAGGCCGTGGTAGACTTCTTCGCCAATAACTGTAAAGGCTTCCGCAACAGTGACAGTACGCTGTATATAAACCTGGATTCTTACTGGGACAATCTCGCTTCCGGCGGATGGACCGGTGATTTCAGTCAGCTGACCGACTTCGCCAACTACTGCAAAAGCAAGGGCTTTAAGCCCGGCATCTACTGGGCGCCTTTTGTAGACTGGGGCAAGAATGCTACCGGCACCGTAGAAGGTACATCCTATCAGTACCAGGCCTGCTGGACAAAAGTGAACGGCCTCCCCGTAGACCTTGACGGCGCCCGCGCTATGGACCCTACCCATCCCGGTACACGCGGCCGTATCGCCTACCTGATCGGCAAATTCAAAGCCTGCGGCTTCCAGATGATCAAACTGGATTTCTTGGGCCATGCCTCGCTGGAAGCAGACAGCTACTCCGATAACACGATCCACACCGGTATGGAAGCTTTCCGCAAAGGCATGGAATACGTAGTAGATCAATTAGCAGGCACCATGCTTACCTACGCTGCTATCAGCCCTAACCTGGCCACCGGTAGGTATGTGCACATGCGCCGCATTGCCTGCGATGCTTACAAAGATATCAGCGAAACAGCTTATACCCTCAACAGCACTACCTACGGATGGTGGCAAAATGAGCTCTATCACTACATGGATGCAGACCACCTGGTATTCGGCACAGAACCTATTGGTGAGAACCGCGCCCGGCTTACGTCTGGCCTTGTTACCGGTACGCTGATCACTGGCGATGATTATTCCAGCACCGGCACCTGGACCACTACCGCACAATCACTGCTGCAAAAGGCGGACCTGCTGAACATTGCGCGCAACGGTAATGGCAGAGCATTCCAGCCGGTAGAAGGTAATACCGGCGATCAGCCGAATGAGCTCTTCACTACCTGCATTGGCCGTTATCACTACCTGGCTATCATCAACTACAGCGCTGCACCCAAAACCTTTACGGTGAATATGGGAAGGATAGGTCTCAACACCAGCGGCACTTATTCCTCCGTAAAAGAACTGTTCTCGGGTAATATGAGCGTCATCACCGGCACACTCACTGTTACTGTGCCCGCAGCAGACGCCGTGATATACCGCATAGACAAGACCATCACCTCGCCGGTGCCCATGCTCTCATGCACTAAATGATTAAGGGGAATTTGCGTATATTTAGATACTATCTTTTTAGTGAGCGGAAAACTATAGCAACACTTACCGGAAAGTTATTATCTTAAGATCCAGAACCTTTATTTATGAATTCTCGTCGTGACTTTCTACAAAAATTGGCTGTCTCAGCAGCGGCAATTCCTTTTATGCCGCTGATCAGCTCCGCAAGCAAACATAGCATCCTGTCTGCTACCTATGATGGGCCGGTATTGCGTGTGGCTATCATGGGACTGGGCAGCTACGGCACACGGGTGGCCGAAGCCATGCAATCCTGTAAACGCGCCAAGCTGGTAGGCGTGATCAGCGGCACGCCAGCGAAGATCACCGCCTGGCAGGCCAAGTACAACATCCCGGAAAAGAACTGCTACAATTACGAGAACTTTGACCGCATCAAAGACAATCCCGATATAGACGCTGTATACGTGATCACGCCCAATGCCCTTCACCACGACCAGGTGATCCGCGTGGCCAAGGCCGGTAAGCATGTCATATGCGAAAAGCCTATGGCTGTGAACGCCAAGGAAGGCCAGGAAATGGTAGACGCCTGCAAGCACAACAAAGTGAAATTACTGGTAGGCTACCGCATGCACTTCGAGCCTAAAACACTGGAAGTGATCCGCATGCGTAAAGATGGCGAGTTCGGGAAAGTACTGTTCTTCCAGGGACAATGCGGTTTCAGGATCGGCGATCCTACCCAATGGCGCCTGAACAGACAACTGGCCGGCGGCGGCTCGATGATGGATATCGGCATCTACGCCATTAACGGCTCGCGTTACATGATCGGTGAAGATCCCATCTGGGTAACGGCGCAGGAAACCAAAACAGACAAGGTAAAGTTCAAGGAAGGCGTAGATGAGACCATCCAGTTCCAGCTGGGCTTTCCCAGCGGCGCAGTAGCGTCCTGCCTTTCCACCTACAACATGAACAACCTTGACCGTTTCTTCCTGAATGGTGAAAAAGGCTTTGCAGAACTGCAGCCCTCTACCGGTTACGGACCTATTAAAGGCCGTACACATAAGGGTGAGCTAACACAGCCGCACATGACCCATCAAACCGTACAAATGGATGAGATGGCAGGTATTATTCTCGAAGGGAAACAACCCATCGTACCTGTGGATGGAGAAGAAGGTGTAAGAGATCTGAAGATCATTGATGCGATCTATGCCGCTTGCAAAACAGGCAGAAAGCACGAACTGAAATTAGCATAACAATACGCATAAAAAAAAGGAGTTTCAGCTGGTAAAGGCTGAGGCTCCTTTTTTTATTCCCCTGGTGCAGTGATTGGCCCGCTTTTGGTATCTCAGCAGTAGATAGTCTTATAGCGTATGGAACGATTTACTCCCAAAGCGTTCTGGGCAATGCTGAAGCAAACCTTCGGTGGTATTGCCAAGGATAATGTGCTTAAACTAAGCGCGGCACTGGCTTATTATACTATCTTCTCGCTGGGCCCCATGATGATCGTTGTTCTCTTCCTGGCGGATACGTTCTGGGGCAGGGAGGCGATCCAGGGACGCCTGTATGCACAGATCCAGGGGCTCGTAGGCGGCAAGGCCGCCCTGCAGATACAGGAAGTGATCAAAAATGCTACCATTGACAGCAGTAATACGTTTACTACCCTGGTAGGGTTCATTACTTTATTTATCGGCGCAAGCACTGTATTTGCCGAAATACAGGAATCCATCAATATGATCTGGAAACTGCGGGTAAAACCCAGGAAAGGATTGATTAAATTTATCCTGACCCGCCTGCTATCATTCTCTCTTGTCGTGGGATTAGGCTTCCTGCTGCTAGTGTCACTATTGATCAATGCACTGATGGAGGGGTTTATGGACCGGCTTCAGCAACTGTTCCCGGATGCAACGGTAACCGTGTTCTACATATTGAATCTGGTGCTTACACTATTGATCATCTGGTTCCTGTTTGCTATTATCTTTAAAGTACTACCTGATGCAAAGATCCGCTGGAAGGACGTGATGGCCGGCGCGCTGTTCACGGCCCTATTGTTTATGGCGGGTAAATTTCTGATTACTTTCTATATCGGCCGTAGCGATGTCGGCAGTTCTTACGGCACAGCAGGTTCATTGGTGGTACTGTTGTTATGGATTTACTTTTCCTCCATCATTCTTTATATAGGGGCCGAGTTCACCAAATGCTATGCTATCCGGTTCGGATCCGAAATAAAGCCCAACGATTATGCAGTTGCTATTCAGCCGGTAGAGCTGGAAACCGGAAGCAAAAATCTGCAGGAAAACGAAAAAGAGGTAAAGCATGTTGAAGCCGAAGTGAAGCAGGTAGAAAAAAAACATAAGCAACAACACCGCCGTTCGTCGTAGCCTACTGCAATTCTTTTTAATTAAACGTGAAAGGGCAAAATACTTTGCCCTTTCACGTTAATAAGCTCTTTGTGTTCTTTAATGACCGGCGCTTTTAGCAAACCCAGTACGTAGGACCACAGGAAATAAATTGTGTGGTAGGCAGCGTACGGTTTCCTACTAAAGGTTGGTTGCTTTTGTTCAGCTTAGAGATCTTGATCTTTGTAAGCTGCAGTTTCTGAGAGGTTTTCTTTTTCATAATAGGATCGGATTTTAAAAGATTAACAAAACCCAATTTAAACCAAAAGCCCCGGGAAAGTAATCCTGTAAAAAGGGGGTTTTATGCTGATCTGATCAGATCATCCATCGCTCCCAGTAATCGTGCAATATCATCAGCTGTAATGAACAGGTGGGGCGCAAAACGCACGGAGCTGCCGCGCTGACTAACAAAGATCTTCCTGCTCTTTAATTCAGTAACAAGATTCCCTTTGTAATGTGCAGGGATGGCTGCGCCGAATAAATGCGGGCATCGTTGTGCCGCCGGCGGTAAACGGAATTCCAGCTGTTCAAGATAAGAGGCGATCTGCTGATTCATCACGGCAAGCGATGCAGCAATGGCGGGCACCGTCCAGCTGCGCAGCTGTTCCAGCGCGGCAATAGCGCCGGGCAGGATGGTAGGCCGGCACTTCTCTCCCACATCAAAACGCCGGGCGCCCGGCATATAGTGATCGGAGTATCTTACCAGCGATGCAAAATCTTCTGCATTTTCTCTCGCCTGCCAGGACTCTTCCAACGGGCGTGCATCCCTCCATTGTTTCGCTACATACATTAACCCGAAACCATAAGGACTTAAGAGCCATTTATATCCTGCGGCGATCATAAAATCTGGCTGGATCTCTTCTATGGAGAAGGGCATGGCGCCCAATACCTGTGTAGCATCTACTACCAGCAGGCTGCCCGTAGTATTGCAAGCCTGTCTTACTGCAGCCAGGTTCACAAAAGCGCCATTGGTCCAGTGACAGGGCGATAAAGAAGCTACTTTAATACGGCGATCCATCCGTTCCAGTATGGCCTTGGTCCAGTCCCCATCAGCGGGAACAGGCACGGTAACAATATGTACGTTCTTTTCCTGTGCAATGCGTCTCCAGGGCAGTACGTTACTGGGAAATTCCTCTTCCATCATCAGGATACCATCGCCTGCCTGCAGTTGCGGTTCTATAGCACGGGCGGCAGCGCTCAGTCCGTAACTGGCGGCTGGTATTACAGCATATCCATCTGCCTCTCCCTCAAACACGGCAGCGGCAAGGTTCCGCACTGTTTCCGCATCCGTAAAATAATCGGCAGGCATGATCTCCCAGGGATGGTTCTTTACAGTAATACCGGCTGCCAGGCGGCGGCTGGTCTCGTTTAGCTGGGGCGCATTATAGGCACAATTAAAGTAAGCGATATCTGGCGGTATGTCAAATAGATGCCGCTGCGATGATAGTACAGTCATTTGCTAAAATTAGATGATTTTTTAGGTATACTTGCATCATAATTCCTGGTAATTATGATCGAAGAAACTGATGTGAGGATTGGCAATATGGTTTGGTACTACGATTATAATATGATCGAGACCGTGTTCAGGGTAGAAGGGATCCTGGAAGGGCACGTGTATAACTCCGGCCTGCCAAAGAGCAAGCTGCCCCTTTCAAAAGTGCACCCGGTTACACTGGAAGTAGACCATCTGCTGCAATTCGGTTTCCTGGCAGGAGAAAAGGAATACGGAGAGGACGTACACACTTACTCCTATAGATACAACCGCAACAGCAGCATTTATATTCGCGAAACCGCAGGGGCTTTCCAGCCGCTCACTTCCTCGTCTGCCGGACTCGTTCCCTATGGGCGCCCCCTGGTGCATCTGCACCAGCTGCAAAACCTGTTCTACGACCTCACCCGTGAGGATGTTTTTATACAATAACCATCAATGCCATCCACGTATGTACTATCCGTTGCTTATGCTTAAAAGACACAAAGCAGGCAGGCTGATGCTGACTGCCCTCCTCCTCTGCTTTGCATTATCTGCCGGCGCGCAGACAAAACATTACCTGTATGTGGCCACACCTGGTATCCGTGACTATCTCGGGTTTGGCGGCCACGGCCTCCTCGTCTTTGATATGGACGATCATCACCGCTTTGTAAAAAGGATCCCCACACAGGGACTGCATCCTAACGGCAAACCCTCCAACGTCAAAGGCATCGCTGTCAGCATTCCGCTGAACAGCGTCTACATCAGTACATTGGAATCGCTGCAGCGTATTGACCTTAGCACAGAGAAGATCGTGTGGGAAAAACCTTTTGACGGCGGTTGCGACCGGATGGCCATTTCACCGGATGGCCTCACCATGTACCTGCCCTCACTGGAGAAAGGCTTCTGGAATGTGGTAGATTGCAAGACAGGTAACATCATCAAGAAGATAGATGTCTATAAACGCGCACACAATACCATCTACAGCCATACCGGCAATCTTGTATACCTGGATGATATCGGAAGCCCCTGGCTTTATATTGCCGATGCAAAGACGCATACGCTTACAGGCAAGGTAGGCGCCTTTGCCAACAATGTAAGGCCCTTTACCGTCAATGGTAAGGAAACACTCGTATACGTAACGGTAGACAGTCTCCTGGGCTTCGAAGTAGGCGATCTGAAACAAGGCAACAAGCTCGCCCATGTAGACGTAGAAGGCTGGGAAGCAGGACCGGTAAGACGGCATGGCAATCCCAGTCATGGCATCGGCCTCACGCCTGATGAGAAAGAGCTCTGGCTCTGTGACGGACATAACATGCGCCTGCATGTGTTCAATGCAACGCCTCCTTACCAGCAGCTCACCACCATCCCTGTACAGGATATGCCGGGATGGATCACCTTTAGCCTGGATGGTAAATACGCTTACCCTTCCAGTGGTGAAGTGATCGATGTAAAGAGCCGTAAGATACTCCTTACTTTAAAAGATGAATTCAATAACAGTGTGGCCAGCGAGAAAATGGTAGAAGTGCAGTTCAATGGGAACAAAGTCATACGTTCCGGTAACCAGTTTGGTATCGGCAGAGTAGAATAAATAAAAAATTCCCAACGCCGGATCATCTGCCAGCGTTGGGAATTTGCTTATAATTTTTTGAACGTTTGTTAATCTTCCAGGGCTTCTTTCGCCTTCAGCTCATACTCTTTCGGCGGCTCCGCATGCAGTAAATTGCGAACAAAATAATCCCAGCGGCGGCGCATCATATACGGTCTGAACTTCGCAAAGCTGTGCCTTGCACCAGGGAAGATGACCAGGTCATAATCCTTATTTGCTTTTTCCAGCGCTTCCACTACCAGCCAGGTATTATAGGGAGGCACGTTATCATCCATCAGGCCATGCGCCAGCAGCAGCTTCCCTTTCAGGTGCTGGGCATAAAGTTGGTTAGCCTGTGCGGCATAATCAGATGCATTGGCCAGGCCGTTGTAACGCTCGCCCCAGTCGTCTTCATAATTACGGTTATCATGGTTGCCTGATTCAGAGATACCCACTTTAAAGAAGTCCGGATAACGGAACATGGCTGCAGCTGTAGCAAAGCCTCCGCCGGAGTGTCCCCAGATACCGATGCGGGTGGTATCCATGTAGCTGTATTGCTTTGCAAGCTGGCGAATACCGCCTACCTGGTCGGGCAATGTGTTCTCCGCCATATTGCCGTAGCTCATATCATGGAAGCTTTTAGAACGCAGCGGGTTGCTGGTGCCTTCTATCAGTACTACCACAAACCCTAACTCAGCCAGGGCCTGGTGGTCCACCCGGGAAGGAGCAAAAGACCAGGCGGTGCTGCCACTGCCAATGCTGCCACCCTGCGGGCCGGGATAGATGTAATCTATAATAGGATATTTCTTCTGCGGATCAAGATCTTTCGGCGTAAACAGCAAACCGTAAATATCTGTCTGGCCGTCATGCGCTTTTACAGAAAAGGTTTTAGGCGCCTGCCATCCATTGGCGCTGAGCCTTGAAATGTCCGCCTTTTCCAGGTTCACGGCTATCTTCCCGTCCATTTTACGCAGCACGGTTACCGGCGGAACGTCCGGTTGGGAATAGATGTCAATAAAACAATCGTTAGCAGGCGACAGCATCACCTGGTGGTTGCCCGTTTCCGGCGTCAGTGCTGTCAGGCCCGTTCCGTCAAACTGTATCTTGTAGAAATGCCTGAAGTACGGATTGCCCGGCTCCCGGCCGTTGGCGATGAAGTACAGCGAACGGCTCTTTTCGTCGATATAGAGCAGGCTAGTTACCACCCAGTCTCCTTTGGTGATCTGGTTTTTCAGCTTTCCGGTAGTAGCGTCATACAGGTAAAGATGACCCCAGTTATCGCGTTCAGAATACCAGATGATCTCATTGGAGCCTTTCAGATAGTGCCAGTTAATATTGCCCTGGCCGGATTCGTATTGTGTGGCCACTGTTTCTTCCAGTACCTCGCGTACCGCGCCGGTAGTGGCATCTGCGATGCGCAGCTTTTCCTGCTTATGATCACGGGAAGTAGAAACAAAGGCCAGTTGTGAATTATCATTACTCCAGTCCACATCATCAAAAGAACCGGTGCTGGAAATATCGTCGCTCAGCGTTGCACGGTGCGGATCTGGCGGCACCTGTATATTGATCACCTTGCGGGCCTCTACATCAATGATCACACGATGGATCATTGCCACTGCAGAATCTCCCGGCAGCGGGTATTTCCAGGCCTGCAGTGTAGGACTACCTACATTGGTGGTCACCAGGTACATATCTTTCACATGACGCTGATCCTGTTTGAAAGTAGCGATCTTTTTAGAATCAGGCGACCAGCTCAATACCAGCTTGTTGCTATGGCTCCATCCGGCATTGTCGGTAGCATAGCCAAAATCTTTGATACCATCGGTGGTCAGCTGGATCTCTTCACCGGTCGCTATTTCGCGGACCCACAGGTTATCCGATTTCAGTAAGGCGGCATATTTACCATTAGGAGAGATCACTTCAGGGATCTCTTTGGTGCCGTTTCTGCCATTCAACTTGATGGTATTGTTTGGGAGTGCTGCCGTGCTGTTGTCAACAACGCAGGCATAGTTATTCAGGTCACATTTCCAGCGTTGACCAGCAACGGTGAAGAGAATGGCCTTTCCATCAACCGTGTAATTGAATGTAGTGAATGGCAGGGCGTAAGCGCCGTATTCCTTACCGCTTGCTGTTGAAAAAGCAGCAGCCAGCTTTTGCTGGTCAAAGGCGGCAGAACGGCTTCCTTTGGCAGGATTTACCAGGATAAACTCGCTGCCTTTAGCGCTGACTACGCGGTACCAGACACGTTTGTCCGGCAACCAGTTCATCCGGCTCCAGGTATTAACTACCAGAGGATCGGTCTTGTAGTCTAACATGCGCTCGGCGCGTTCATAATCTCTTACAGATAAAGCAGTATGCTCTTGAGCGGTGGCGATTGTTGTAACAGTCAGCAATGCTGAAGCCAGCAGGTATTTCCTCATTATTGTTATGAAAAATTATTATACGTTGCGTATTGGCCGGTGAATATACAGGAAATTGTGAGACGGCCCTTGGTTTTTGGACGAATGGCGGCGCCTAATACAATCTTCCGCCCACAGGCACGCCCCTTTCCGGTTTTACCAGCACTACTTTGTCATGCTTATCCGGCACGCCCAGGGTCAGTACTTCAGATACGAAAGGCCCTATCTGGCGGGGAGGGAAGTTTACCACACAGAGCACCAATACGCCCATGAGGTCTTCTTTTATATAATTTTCCGTTATCTGGGCAGATGATCTTTTGATGCCGATCTCGTCTCCCAGGTCGATGGTGAGTTTATAGGCAGGTTTCTTTGCTTGGGGGAAGTCGTCTACGGCTAATATTTTGCCTACACGGATATCCAGTTGGTAAAAGTCATCGATGGTTGCCATTGTTGGAGGTTGATGTGTTTCCGGCAAAAATACTCATTTCACCTGTACATGCAGATGATCATCATGACGTACCGACCTGCAACCCTGAAATCTTATCTTCGGGCTTGTTAAGCCAAGCCGCTCTTTCAAATGTGGTTCAATAAACAGTTTCCCGATCGCCGGCCTGGCAGCAAATAGGTTGACGAGTGTCTTTGTCCGGAGCGCATCAAATATAAAGTCTTCTTTATTTCCCTGGGGAAGGATCTTCATCAGTATGCTATATTGCCAATGTCCCTCCCGCTCGCAGGCCGCAGCTGTATTCACCTCTCCCGGTCCTGGCTCTTCGCAGATTCCATATCCTATTACAGACGGCGCTTCATTTGTTTGCTTTCCCGTTCCGCTATCCAGGTAGCAAAAAGCGATGTCGAGTTTTCTACCATCATAATGGCTCAGGTGCGGAAACAAAGGGAAGTGACTCCCAAAGGGGAAACTACCATCCAGGTAATTTACCACAGTGCCGGGAAATTTACTATCCATCTGCCGGGAAACCTCCATTACCGTTTGTTTCAGCTCAGGCCTTACATAATGCCTGTTCAGGAAACAGGTAATAAAATGTAGTGGCTGCAGGTTATTCTCTCTTATCAACGGTAGTGGAACCCGGTTAAACTGTCTGGCAATTGGGGGAATGATAAGGAACGTAGCTATACAATAAAGCACCAGGAAAGAGGCCATCTTTAATGCAACCCTTTGTATCCGCTTGCCAAATCTCCGGTTGATGATGCTGTATGTAGTAAGAGAAAGCAGGTATACCAGGCCTCCAATCTGCGTGAGCACAGTGAGGCAAATAAAAATGACAATGATACAAATAGGTTTCAGGAATCGCATAGGTGGTATAGGATAGCTGTAAGCGATAAATATATTAATTTCCGGCCATCCTTTTACTCATAAACTCCAACGCACCTTCGTCTTCCAGCATCCCCATTTTGGGCTGTTCTCCCAGCAGCATAATGCGCTTATCTCCCTTCTTATATACTTCCCATACCGGCAAACCTTTCCAGTTAGGGTTCCCTGATCTCGCAAAATTTGCCCAGTAGGAAGACATGATCTCCGCCAGTGCACGATCGGCTTCTTTCCAGGGCCTGTTCACAAATTGAAGGTTATTAAAAGCATAGGGTACTTCTGCTGTATGGAATGCACCGTATTTCGAATACTCACCGGTAGCAGGCGGCCGGTGTACAAAGCGGTATACGTAAGTTTTGCCTCCCAGCTCGCTTTGCGTATTAGCCCATGAATAATTCTGCACACCGAAGATAATATCACGGGCAAGTTTTAGTTGCGAAACCTCCGCCTGCGTGTCATTACTGGCCGGATAATACTGCAAAAAAGAAACTGCACTCTCTCCATACCTGTCCTTTACTTCCTGCTGAAAATCCAGCGCATTCTTGATCGGCCCTAATGTCAGTCCTTCCTCTTCATTCCAGCCGGTAAGCAGGTCTACTTTATTGGCTTTGCCTTTTTTGAAAATATTGGGAATAGCATCTGGCAATACATAGCCGTCAATAATAGGCGCTGTATAATTCGGTCTTAGTTTCATCAGCTCTTCTGCGGGTACGGCACGCAGCGCGTTAATAGATGTAAGATGGAAACCCCGCATTACCTTTATCCCCTCTGTTTCTGCTTGCTGTAATCCTACGGTCCGGTTAATAAACCCGGCCCCGCTTTCAGCGATCGCGCGGTGAAACAGTCCTCTTGCCTGTGGTGATGCCACCAGGCAATTCACACTCATGGAACCGGCCGATTGCCCGGCTATTGTTACATTCCTGGGATCACCGCCAAAGGCGGCAATGTTGTGCTGCACCCATTTCAAAGCAGCTATCTGGTCCATCAGGCCATAGTTACCGGAAGCACGGCGGCCTGATTGGGTAGTCAATTGCGGATGTGCAAAGAAACCGAAGATCCCTACCCGGTAGTTGATACTCACAAACACAACTCCTTTCTTCGCCATGGCTTCTCCGTCATAGATAGGTACGCCGCTGCCACCACTTACAAAACCGCCTCCGTATATCCATACCAGCACCGGCCTTTTCTCCTGTGATGTCTGTGCGCCCGTCCATACATTGAGATACAGGCAGTCTTCACTGATCGGTTCAGCAGGGATCAGGAACTCGGTAGACCACATGCTAAATGGCGCTGGTTTGCCCTGCATAGGACTGGGCCCGAAGGCATCACACTTTCTCACGCCGCTCCATGGCTTTACCGGCCCGGGCGCTCTCCAGCGCAGATCGCCCACCGGTGGCGCTGCAAAGGGTATGCCTTTGAAGATATATACATCATCGGCCGCGTTTAATGTACCCGATATATATCCGCCCTCCACTTTTACCTTGCCCAATGTGCCGGCAGCATTGTGGATAGCGCGTAACTGAATTCCAAGTATAGAGATGGCGACTATGAATAATAACGCAAAAAGCCAGGTGAATGGCTTGCTCTGAATGGTCATAACGCGGTTCTTTGCTGGTAATTTAATACTTTATTTTTTCTAATTTCAACGTCATGTTGCAGCCGTCTCTTCCGTACACGCCAAACAGGCTGTAAGAAGCGCTGGCCACCGATCCAGCAATCACCGTGCCGTAATTAAAAAGCATGGGCCATGCACTTTACAGGCAGGCCCATGGTCTTGATCAACATCCTATGACGGATGTATCTACATCCTTTCAATCACTTCAGGTCTGTTCACCACGTCCAGTATCCGGAAGCGTTTCATCCCGGCAGGCACCTGCCACAACACTTCCTCTCCTTTTCTAAAGCCTATCAGGGCTGTACCCATCGGGCTCAGGACAGATACCTTCTGCTGACCAATATCCGCCTGATCGGGCATCACGATCATAAACTCCATTACCCTTTGTGTTTCCTGGTTCACTACTGTGACCTTTGAGTTCAATCTCACGGTGAATGGGGGCAATGCGTCTTTATTCACGACAATAGCCCGGCCCAGCTCATGTCCTAAGGACATCTCATCCTGCTTGTCCGCCCTTCGTTCGATCAGGGGCTTAAGCAATTCATAGTCTTCCCGGGTGATCACCACCGGGTTCAGTTCATTCGTCTTCATATATCATGATTTTTATTTGACAGTTTACATCACCGCTTCTTCCAAAGCAGTGCTACAAGTGAAGCCAGCAACAGTGTGGCGGTCACCGGTAAGAACCGGTACCATTGTCCGCCTGCGATCAGCCCGCCCCTCAGTACAATTGCATTGAGCAGTACATTCAGACAGACCATCACACCGCCGGCCGAAATCTTATACGGATTTGGCGACATAATACGATGCTTAAATTGATGGATTATTTGTAATGAATAGGGGAACAATACCCCGCCCTTAAATACTTAGGCGGCAGCGGCTTCAAACGCCTTGAAAGTGGAGAAATAATAAAGCTTGCGGCAGAAAGGATAAAATTCTGTAAAAGAGCAGATATAGCAGTTCCTTACACCGGCAATGAAGTACCGGATAAGGACCGTAAACGGCTTGTTATAATGTGATATAGCTGCCATAGACCTAAATATACGAAAAAATAATTACACCCAGGTGCTTGCGCTGGTGATCTGCCAAATACAAAAAAAATCACTACCTTAGTTTACATGTCGTGAATGCTCTCAATGCTTTAGTAATTGCCCCATATTCCAGGATTAAAAATTCCTTTTTAGCACTATTTCTGCAACCCCCAAAATGCTTTTTATGCAACCGCATTCAACCAATCCGGATAACACTTTCTATTTAGGCCTCTGCATGGCAGGCGCAGTATCCGCCGGAGCCTACACCGCCGGCGTAATGGACTATCTCATAGAAGCCTTGCAGGAATGGCAGGCAAGAAAAAACAAAAACGAGCCTGGCACCCCGTCGCACAACGTAGTGATCCCTGTTATAGGCGGTGCCTCCGCCGGCGGCATGACAGCCATCATTACCGCAGCGGCATTGGCCAATGGCATTAAACCCGTATACCCGGGCGCCGATGTACTGGCCGGACATCCGGAGAACAAACTCTATCATTCCTGGGTAGATCTTACTGACCAGGATATGTTCCCCCACCTGCTGGATACAGGCGATATTCACGGCAGCGGTATCGTATCCCTGCTGAACTCCTCCTTTATTGACGACGTGGCTAAAACCGCCTTACAGACAGGCCAGCAAGGCCCCGAACGCCCTGCCTTCATTGACCCGGAAATGAAAATATTCACGACGCTCACCAATCTCGAAGGCTTTGGCTATAACATCGGTTTCAATACCAATACCCCGGCCGATAAATACTACATGTGCATCCATAACGATTATGCATGCTTTAAACTGAATGGAGTAGATAAACCGGAAGATGGCTGGATCCACCTGGACTTTAAACAGAATATCAATACGGATATCGCCAGGGACGCTGCCATGGCCACCGGCGCTTTTCCGCTCGGACTGCAGTCCCGGAAAGTGAAACGTGCATGTTTAAATGTCAATAACATTCCCTGGTGCGTGAACATTACCAAACCCTTCCCCATCACACAGGAGCCGTGGGAAACATTGAATGTAGACGGCGGCATTATTAACAATGAACCCTTTGAAAAGGTAAGAGATATACTGAAAGAAAAAACCAGCCAACCCGAATATGATGACTACCAGGACCCCAACAAAGCCCGCAGCATTGTAGTGATGATCGACCCCTTCCCCAGCAGTAAACCAAAGCCATTCAAGGCAGACACCGGCCTGTTTAAAGTAATGGGCGCTACCTTCAGCGCGATGCTCTCGCAGATGCGGGCTAAACCACAGGTCTTGCATGAAGCCATGGACCCAAAGATGTTTGGCCAGTTACTGATCGCTCCTTCCCGCAGAAGAACCGCTCCCGACGGCACTACAGAAGATATAGCCGGAGACATGGCCATTGCCTGCGGCGCCCTGGGTGGCTTCAGCGGCTTCCTGAATAAAGAATTCAGAGTGCATGACTACTTCCTGGGCAGGTTCAATTGTGAGATCTTCCTGCGTAATTATTTCACGATCCCGGCAAGCGCCTTGCAAAACAATACCATCTTCAAAAATGGCTATGCCGGTATTGATATGACCCCGTTCAAAGCAAAGGATGGCTCCATCCAGATCATCCCCATCTTTGCCCCTGCCACTAATGGTTTCCCCGTCCCCACCTTCTCCAACGGCAGCAATTGGCCGGTGTTGCAGGAAAAGGATATAGACCGGTTCCAACCCATGGTAAAACAGCGGGTACAGGCCTTGCTGATCAAGGCCGTCAACATTTCGGGGCTCAATAAGTTCCTGCTTTGGATCGGCGCTAAGGTGGTGCTGAACAGAACGATCTCCAACTTTGTGCTGAAAACAATCAAAGCTTCGCTGGAAGAACATAAACTATTGAACAAGTAAGGCAAAATTTTAGGATTTCCCTTTTTTTAGCCCCGGAAATTCCCTAAAATTGGGTTAGATGCCTGTAATAATAACAGACCACGATCTACTGAAAAAACTAAGGGAAGGAGACGAACCTGCTTTCCGTGAGCTATACACCCGCCATAGCAGGCGTGTACTGGCCTTTGCCTATCACATGACGCATTCGGCCATCGATGCGGAGGATATCCTCCAGGAAACCTTCCTCCGTTTGTGGACAGGCAGGTATGAGCTGCCGGATATCACCCATGTGGGCAATTACATCTTCATTATCGCCCGTAATAAGACCCTGGACCACCTCCGCAAGGTGTCCCTCCAGCAAAGATTGATCGACCAGGTCTGGGCCAATATCTCCGAGATCTCTAACGACCTGGAGCTGCAGCTGGATGCCCGGGAAAGTAAAGCCCTTATCCAGCAGGCGCTTACGCAGCTATCCCCCCAGAAACAGGCCATCTTTCAGCTGAGCCGCCAGCAGGGCCTCAGTCATGAGGAGATAGGCCAGCAACTCAGGCTGTCTAAAAGCCGGGTAAAGAACCTGCTGGTAGAAACCCTGAAACATATCCGTCACTACCTGTCGCAGCACTCCCTGCTGCTGGCAGTGCTGTTCCAGCTGGCCTGTCAGTATCTCGTTCCCTGAGCCGGAAAAAAACTTCATTTTTCCACGGTCCTTTCTTTATTCCCATACGTCTTTATTTATACAAGCAATGCTATGATGCCACAAGATACTTCCAGGATAAAATACCTCTTGCAACGCTACACCAGCAGCACCTGCACCCGGCAGGAGCTGGAAGAATTGTTTGCATACATCGCAGCAAGGCCGGATGATACCACGCTCCACGGATTTATGGAAGACATTTACCGGGATCTCGCGCCCGCTGAAGTGCTCCCCGAAGTAGACCTCGATAGTGTATACCGGAACATCATCTCCCCGGCGCCTGTGCAGCACAAACGCATCTTCCCCCTGCGCTATGCAGCTGCAGCAGCGGTATTACTGGCTGTTGCCGCCCTGGCATTCCTGTGGCTGCGGCCCGGTACTGCTGTTAAAACAGCTACCCCGCTGGCCAGCCAAACCAAGGCCTTTATTACGCCCGGCACCAACAAGGCCGTCCTGACGCTGGCAGACGGCACCACCATTCCATTGGACAGCGCCGGACAGCAGGTGATCAATGCCGGTAATACCAGCATCTCCCGTCAGAACGGGCAGCTGGTGTACAAGGGAGCAGAAGCAGACGGCCATGTGCATTATCATACCTTGAGTACGCCCCGCGGCGGACAATTCAGGCTTACGCTGCCCGACGGCACCAAAGTATGGCTGAATTCTGCCTCCTCTCTCCGCTATCCCACCGCTTTCAATGATAAGGACAGAAGCGTGGAGCTCCAGGGACAAGGTTATTTCGAAGTCGCGCAGAATGCCGCACAGCCCTTCAAAGTCAAAGTCCGTACCATGGAAGTACAGGTACTGGGCACCGGCTTTGATATCATGGCCTATGGAGATGAAGCCACCGTCAATACTACGCTCGTGGAAGGATCGGTACAGGTAAAAGAAGGCAGCAACGCACGTTTGCTGAAACCCGGTCAGCAGGCCGTACTGAACCAGGACCAGCACACCCTGACCGTACAGGAAGCTGATATACAGAAGATCATCGCCTGGAAGAACGGCTTATTTGTATTCAACAACATGACGCTCACCGCCATCCTCCGGGAAGTAGCCCGCTGGTATGATGTGGAGATCGTATATACAGTGACGCCCAGCGCTGAACTGTACGGAGGCGGTATCTCCCGCAGCCTGCAGCTCTCCGGTGTGCTGGACCTGCTGGAAGCCAACGGATTCAATCATTTCAAAGTAGAAGGAAGAAAAGTAATAGTACTGCCTTAAAAGGGGACAACAACAACCAAAATAAAACAACCAGGATCAGAAAAAAGAACCGGGCCCGACTGCCATCGGAACCCGGCGAATGTCTGGCAACAGAATAATCGCTGAGATCAATCACTTACCAAACATCACAAAAGTATGCAATTCATTTGTCATGCATTGGCCCGCTATTGGCGCGGGCCCTCAACCAAAATTTACCGTGTCCGTACAGACCGGGACCTTAAAAGAAAGATCATTATGCAGATCAAAGGAACCGCATTCCTTCTCCTGATCTCCTGCCTGCAAGTGAGCGCAAGCGCATACTCGCAGCGGGTAACCTTGTCCGTTAAACAGATGCCCCTGCAGAAAGTATTTGCGGAGATCATCACACAAACCGGCGTGTCTATCGTGTACTCTGAAAAAGTACTGGCCGGCGCCCGGCCTGTTTCCATCAAGGTAAAAGATGCCACCGTTCAGGAAGTGCTCGAACAGTGCCTGAAACAGCAGCAGCTCACCTTCTCGCTGGAAGGCAGCAGCTTCGTGATCAAGCGCATTTCCGCGGGAAATGCGCCCCCACAGTTGCTGGCCGATACCCTCATTACCGTTACCGGTACCGTAACAGGCACCGGTAATATACCACTGCCCGGTGCTACCGTAATGGTGAAAGGTACTGCCAGGGGCACGCAAACCAATGAGCAGGGCCAGTTCCAGCTCAAAGACGTCCCTGCAGGCGGTATCCTGGTGATCAGCAATATCGGCTATGTAAGCAGTGAAACGCCTATACCAGCCGGGAAAGTAGCATTCATCAGCCTCTCCGAAGATACCAGGAACTTCAATGAAGTAGTGGTAGTAGGCTACAGTGACAAGAAGAAAGCAGAGCTCACCAGCGCCGTCAGCGTTGTTTCTTCTGAAAAGCTGAAAGATGTGACCACCAACGATGTAGGCTCCATGCTGCAAGGCAAGGTGCCCGGCCTCCAGGTGATCAACAGCTCCGGCGTACCGGGCAGCCAGGCGGAGATCCGCCTCAGGGGCGTTTCTTCAGTAAACGCTTCGCAAACGCCTTTATATGTAGTAGACGGTATCATTGGCGGCAACTTTGATCCGAACGATGTAGATAACATCACCGTACTGAAAGATGCCGGCGCTACCGCCATGTACGGCTCACAAGCCAATGCAGGCGTTATCATCGTGACCACCAAGAAAGGCCGCGGCGGTAAAACGCGCTTCGAAGCCAAGATCACTACCGGCATCCGCAAACCCGACTTCGGGAAGATGACCATGATGAACGGCAGCCAGCTCTATGAACGCCACAAAGAGTTTTACCGCGACTATATCCCCGGCGGCAATGACAACTCCTACAAGATCGACCTGCTGAAATTCTACGATGAACGCCCCCGTGAACTGCGCAACCAGAACTATAACTGGCTCACCACCATGTTCCGTACCGCCCCTATGCAGAACATCTTTTTGTCTGCCAGCGGCGGCAACGAGAAGACCGAATACTATACCAGCATTTCCTATTACCACGAAAAAGGCACTTTTCTTAATACCAGTTTCCAGCGCGTCAACCTCCGCGCCAATTCCACGCATCACTTTACCAAAAGTGTGAACGTGACCAATAACATCAACCTCAGCGTGGCAACGGGTAAGAGCTTCAACTATGACGACATCTTCTACGCATACCTGAACATGCCCTGGGACAATCCCTACGATGCCAACGGCCAACCGGTATATGTAGACGGCAATACCACCGCCAAATGGTGGTCAAGGGATAAGACCAACCCGATCCATACCATCCAGAATTCAAACCATCCATACAAAAGCTTCAACGCCAATTACGACCTGAACCTCAATGTACAGATCACCGACTGGCTCTCCTTTTCCAGCAACAACCGCGGCGCGGTGAATTACAATAAAGCGAAGGATTACTACTCTCCTGTAGTGGCCGGGCAATACAACAACACCGGCTTCCTCAACGAGCTGGGTACCCTGAACTATGGCATTATCTCCAACGACCTGCTGAAGTTCAATTTCCGCTTCGGAGACCACTCGCTTAACGGCCTCGCCGGTATTGCCATTGAAAATAGCAAAACAGAAGTAGTAGGCGCCTCCGGTAAAGGCTTACCCGAAGGACTGAAAGTATTGAATGTGGTATCCAACTCACAGCTGGTAAACGGTTATGATGACCAGGCTATCCTACAGTCCCTTATCTCGCAGGTAAGCTATGGCTATAAAGAAAAGTATTTCCTGACAGGTTCTTACCGGGTGGACGGTTCTACCAACTTCCCACGCTCCAACCGCTATGGCTCCTTCCCTGCCATTTCTGCGGCCTGGTTAATCAGCAATGAACCTTTCCTGCAGCAGAATAGCATTGTAGATAATTTAAAACTGCGTGTAAGCTACGGCGTTACCGGTACGCAGGATATCGGCTCTTCCCGTTACCTGGGCCTCTATGCGCTCAACAGTCAGTACAATGGCGGTACCGCAGCCGTGCCCCTGCAGTTGCCCAGTCCGGACCTTACCTGGGAAAGCAAGCACCAGATAAACGCAGGTGTAGATCTTGGCATCTTCAAACGCATCAACCTTACGGTAGACGCTTATAATAATACTACCAAAAATCTGCTGCTGCAGGTATCCCAGCCACTCTCCATCGGCTTTGAACAACGCTGGGAGAATGCCGGCGAGATCGTGAATAAAGGCATTGAGATCTCAGTAAGCAGCATAAATATCAAAACAAGGGACTTTGAGTGGAATACCGACATTAACATCAACTTCAATTCCAACAAGCTGCAAAAGCTGCCCAGCGATATCACCCGCACACAGCCTACCTGGAGCATTTCACAGATCTACCGCAACGGTGGTAACCTGTACGAGTTCTACATGCCTAAATGGTTAGGCGTGAACACGGAAACCGGTGCGCCGCAATGGGAAAAAGTGAATCGTGATGCCGATGGTAAGGTCATCTCCCGCGAAGTCACCTCCGATTATTCCAGCGCCACCTACCAGGAAGTAGGTTCTGCCCTGCCTAAATTCCAGGGCGGTATCAACTCCCAATGGAAGTACAGGAACCTTTCGCTTAGCGTGAATGCTTACTTCCTCTCCGGCAATAAAGTGTTCAGCAACTCGCTGCGCTTTGTAATGAATGACGGGATAGAACCTTACTATAACCAGATCGTATTGCCGGATGGCTACAGCACGTGGACAAAGCCCGGCGACAACGCCACAGAGCCTAGTCCGCAGAACGCCACCAACGCCACCGAAACCTCTACCCGTTTCCTGAAAGACGGCAGCTTCTTCGCCATCCGCAATATCACGCTGGGATATACGCTGCCAAAGTTATGGGTGAACCGCTTACACCTGGATGATGTAACGGTATCCCTTTCTGCGGATAACGTGCATACATTTACGAAGTTCCTGGGCCAGGACCCGTCTACAACGATTGCTACGGGCAGTTATATCATGCCGGGCGTGTCCGACTTCAAGTATCCCAATAACCGCCAGTACCTGTTAAATGTGAACCTCCGGTTCTGATAAAATTTAAACTCATGCGTACAAGATACCTTCTTATCATACTTTGTTTACCGCTGCTGATGACCGGCTGTCTGAAAGATGTAAACCCCAGCGATGCGCTGAACACCGGCCAGCTTACCGGCACGCAGCAGGGATTACAGCAGGCATTGAACGGCGCTTATGCGCTGTTCAAGGATCACGTGTCCTTTAATGGAACAGTAGACGGTAACAACATGTACCTGCGCCAGTATTTCCAGCTCAGCGATTTTGCTTCGGATGATATTGTCTGCGCGCAGACCACTACCGATCCCCTGTATTACAGCTTCTCGCTGGATCATACCGCTACCCAGACCAATAGCCGTTACTTCTGGTATATCTCCTACAAGATCATCAACGATGCCAACACCGTCATCGAATCTGCGGAGAAGATCGCCAATCCTGATGATAACGTGCGACAGCTGCTCGGCGAATGCTATTTCCTCCGCGCCTTCTGCCATTTCAGCCTGGCGCGCCTGTTTGCAAGGCCCTATACCCAGAACGCAGGAGCAGACGGCATCATCCTGCGTACGTCTACCAGTGATGATGCACTGAAAGGAAGATCCACTGTCGCGGAAGTATATGCTTCTGTGATAGCAGATGCACAGAAAGGCGCTGAGCTGATGAACCGCCCCCGCGGTGTACAATTCGGCTCCAAAGAAGCTGCCTGGGCCTTGTTATCAAGGGCATATCTCTATAAAGGAGATAATGACAGTACTGCATTTTATGCGGATAAAGTGATCGGCTCCAACCGTTTCTCCCTGGAAACAAAACAGACCTTCCCGCAGCTGTTCGCCAATGCCATGGCAGGTAAGGAAACGATCTTCTGCATCGCCCTCACCACGGCTGATGATTATGGCAAAGCCGGGTCTATTGCCTCCATGCTGTATTCAGACGGTAACTCTGGTTGGGGTGAAGAATTTGCTTCTCAGTCGCTCCGCGATACGATGTCTGGCCATCCGGAAGATGTACGCTGGTCTTATATCCAGGTCTTAAAAGACGGCAGCGGTGTTATTCAGAAGAAGAACGGGATCGAAACGTACTATATCACCAAGTTCTCTTTCCAGGGAGGCAGCCCTACGCTAAGCTCTCCTATTCTCTTCCGCCTTGCGGAGATGTACCTGAACAAAGCCGAAGCTGCTGCGAAGAAAGGCAATACAGCCGATGCGCTGGATAATGTAGATATGATCCGTAAGAACCGTGGCCTGGAGAATGCATTGTACAATCGTGTGCTGCCTACGGGCAAAACCGCGCTGGATATTGTATTGAAGGAAAGACGCATAGAGCTGGCTTTTGAAGGGCATCGCAATTTTGATGTATACCGCAATAAGCGGGATATGAACCGTAGCTATTGGGGCTATCATCTGCCAGGACTGAAAGAGTCAGACATAAACCTCTCGGCTACTCCTACCGGTTATGCCAATATGATCGTTAAATGGGACGCCAACAGAATCATTTATTTCATACCGATCGACGAAGTGCAGACCAATAAACTGTGCAGGCAGAATCCTTAATCATTAATCCGTATTATCATGAAGATCATCAAATGTATATGCTATAGCCTCCTGCTGGCTGCTGTAGCAGGCGGATGTAAGAAAGACGAAACAACGCCTGCAGCAGACGTTTTTTATACTGTAACGATCGCAGACAGGACCGTTACCTTTAAGAACGAGACCAGCGGCGCCGTATCCTACAAATGGGATTTCGGTGACGGCGAAACCTCCACGGAGCAAAGTCCGGTGCATACTTATCCCGGTAAAGGCAAATACGTGCCTACGCTCTATGCCACCAATAAAGACGGTGCAGTGGCCGAAGGATCTACTGTGATCTTTATCGCCAAAACATCGCCGGTTAAACTGGACGACAACTCCTTCGCAGATTGGGATAACGTTACCCAATATGTGGTAACGCCTCCCGCCACTGAGACCTATTTCAAAAAACTGAAAGTAGACTATGATGCGCAGTACATATACCTGTACATTGAAGCTGCCACCAAAAAGGCCAATGGCGACATCTATGATTTCTACCTGGATACAGACAACGACCCGGGTACTGGCTATACCACCGACATTACCGGCGCCGGTTTCGATGTATTGCTGGAAGGCTCCGTATTCGGCAACTGGCTGGATGCATTCAATCACAAGGGCGCGCAGAACGCCTTCGACTGGGATCTCACCGGTGCTACAGAGTTTTACAATATCGGTTACAATACAGAAAGTGGCGGCGCCTTTAAATTCGAGATGCGCCTTTCCCGCAGCAAGCTGAAAGGGCTGGCCGCAGCAACCGCATTCAGATTTGCTATATTCGCTACCAAGAGTGACTGGTCTGCCGGTCTTGGCCGTGTACCGTCTCCGGGCGGCGCTGCTATCCAGATTAATTTTGAATAAACCCTATGGATCAATTAAAAGCCAATAACAGGCTGCTCTCCC
>Ga0102590_1002232_pt1 | contig 24031 bp, 22 predicted proteins | sample AraplaMF_Col_mMF_FD_76859 | JGI IMG/M metagenome (GOLD analysis project Ga0102590, IMG submission 76859) | Arabidopsis root microbial communities from the University of North Carolina, USA - plate scrape MF_Col_mMF | ecosystem: Host-associated > Plants > Roots > Endosphere | place: USA... | reverse complement strand
CGGCCACGGCGGCCTGGTCGGAGACGTCCAGGGCCACGGTGTGGGCGGCCCCGACCTCGGCGGCGGCGGCCTTCAGGCCCTCGGCGTCCAGGTCCCACAGGCACACCTGGCCGCCCTCGGCGACGATTCGCGCGGCCACGGCCTTGCCCAGGCCCGAGGCCCCGCCGGTGATCACCGCCGTGCGGCCGGAGAAGCGGCCAAGATAGGAGTTGGCGTAGGCGCTCACGCGACGTTCGACCCGGCCATGAACACGACTTCCCCCGACGCTGAACATCCCGTCCAGGCGCAAGAAGGCTTGCGGTGGACTTTCACAATATGAGAAACATTCCTACAGAATGGAACCATGAGCGTCAATCGAGCGCGAACCGAACGCGCCCCGGCCAGTGCACCGGGGATGCGTTCGGTTCGGCGCCGACGGTCTCCGCTTGAAGTTTGGGAGAAAAACGATGCGACGCGCGCTATTGGCCGGCCTAGCCGTCATCGCCCTGGGCGGCCCGGCCCTGGCCCAGCCGATCGACCGCCACGCCCTGGTCAGCCGCCACGACATTCGGCTGACCAAGGTCGATCCCTCCGCGCCGCTGATGGTCGGCAACGGCCAGATTGGCTTCACGGCCGACATCACCGGCCTGCAGACCTTTCCCGAGGCCTATTCGAAGATCGCGCCGCTGCTGACCGAGGCCCAATGGGCCTGGCACAGCTTCCCCAATCCCAACGGCTATACCTATGCCGACGGGACCACGCCCATCGACGTGCGCGGGACCCCGCAACCCTACGCCTACATGAAGGACTGGAACGAGGCCGCGACCCGGCCGGCCCTGGCCTGGCTGCGCGAGAACCCCCACCGCTTCTCGCTGGGCCGCGTGGCCCTGGACCTGCGCTCGAAGGCGGGCCAGCCGGCCAGGTTCGAGGATATCACCCAGACGCGGCAGGACCTGGACCTGTGGACCGGCGTGCTGACCAGCCGGTTCGTCTATGACGGCGAGGCGGTGACGGTTCGCACCCGCGTGCATCCGACGCTGGACATGATCGTGGTCGACGTCGATTCGGCCCTGGTGGCGCAGGGGCGTCTCCTGCTGTCGGTGAAGTTCCCGGGCGTGTCGAAGTCGCTCAATCCCGATCCGTCCGACTGGTCCAACCCCGGCGGCCACGTGACCAGGGTGACCGGGGAGAGGGACAAGATCCTGAACCTGGCCCGACAGATCGACCAGACCCGCTATTTCGCCGCCTTGCGGGCCGAGCAGGCGGTCAGCTTCACGCCGGACGGGCCGCACGCCTTCAAGGTCGCGCCCAGGGCCAAGGGGCGGACCCTGGGCCTGGAGGTCGCCTTTTCCCGCGCCGCCCTGCCGGTCCTGCCGACGCCGACGGCGGCCGACCAGGCGGTGCGCGACCACTGGAAGGCCTATTGGACGCAGGGCGCCGCGGTCGACTTCAGCGGCAGCACCGACCCCCGTGCGGCCGAGCTGGAGCGCCGGGTGGTGCTGTCGCAATACCTGATGGCCCTGAACGCCGCCGGCGAGGTTCCGCCCCAGGAGGAGGGGCTGTTCTCCAACAGCTGGAACGGCAAGTTCCATCTCGAGATGCACCCCTGGCACGCCGCGCATTTCGCGCTGTGGAACAGGCCCGAATATCTGGAGCGCAGCCTGCCCTGGTACCTGGGCCACCTGAAGGACGCCCAGGCCCGCGCGGCCAGCCACGGCCTGAAGGGCGCCTGGTGGCCTAAGATGGTCGGGCCCGACGGGGTGGACAGCCCCAGCAAGGTCTCGCCGTTCATCATGTGGCAGCAGCCGCACCCGATCTGGATGTCCGAGCTGATCTGGCGCGACAAGCCGACCAAGGCCACCCTGGCCCGGTACGGCGAGCTGGTCGAGCAGACCGCCGACCTGCTGGCCAGCTTCCCGCATCGTGATGACAAGGGACGCTTCGTCCTGGGCCCGCCGATCATCCCGGTGCAGGAGAACTACGACCCCCTGACCACCTTCAACCCGGCCTTCGAGCTGGAATATTACCGCTGGGGCCTGGAGACGGCCCAGCAGTGGCGGCTGCGCCAGGGGCTGGCGCGCAAGCCGGAGTGGGACGCGGTGATCAAGGGCCTGGCGCCCTTGACGACCAAGGACGGCCTCTACCTGCCCGCCGAGTCGAGGCCCGACTTCTGGGACGTGGCCGCCAGCGCCGACTGCTCGCGCCACGCGGTCGACGAAAAGTGCCTGAACCGCGACCACCCCTCGTTCCTGATGGCCTATGGCCTGCTGCCGGGGAAGGGCGTCGACAAGGAGACCATGCGGCGCACCCTGCGCGCCGTCGAGCGCGACTGGGACCTGCGCCAGACCTGGGGCTGGGACTATCCGATGATGGCCATGACCGCCGCCCGCCTGGGCGAGCCGGACAAGGCGGTCGACTGGTTGTTCTTCGATGCGAAGAACAACAGGTTCGGCGTCAGCGGCATGACCCCGCGCGTGCATCTGGACGCCCACGCCCAGGCCTTCGTGCCGACCTCGGCGGGCGCCGGCGCGCCGGCTGGCGCCCCGGCGGGACAGGACGGTCCAGGCTATTCGCGGGCGGCGGAGACCTATTTCCCGTCCAACGGTTCGCTGCTGGCGGCCGTGGCGATGATGGCGGGCGGCTGGGACGGCTCGACCGCACCGTCGCCGGGCTTCCCCAAGGATGGCCGGTGGACGGTGCGCGCCGAGGGGTTCAGGCCTCTGCCCTGATCCGGCGAAAAATGGGGTGCGTCAGGCGCTCGGTCGCCCGACCTTGTCCGCCGGTTGGAGGAACACGGAATGAGCATGCGCCTTCCCCTGGCGGTCCTGCTGGCGGCCGCCGGCGCGGTGGCCGCGCCGGCGTCGGCGGGGGTGATCGGCCTGAACAGGTCGGCCGACTCGATCACGGCCACGCGGATCGTCGCCCTGCCCACCAGCGAGCGGCGCGCATGGGCGACCTACTATGGGAAATCGCAGGTCCAGGAGAGCGACGACCGCGCCGCCTTGGCCGCGGAGTTGAAGCCCGGCCAGCTCGCGCCGCCCAAGCCCGAGGGGGCGCATGGCGGACAGGGCGACGGCATGCCCCTGGATCGCGACGCCGCCTGGTACGGCTCGGGCGCGGCGCGCCACGTGGCCGACGTCATCGTCAGCTTCCAGACCCCGGCCGGCGGCTGGAGCAAGAACCAGAACCGCGCCGGCGCCTTGCGCCTGCCGGGCCAGCCCTACGCCTCCGACAACAATTCCCGGCGCCTCAGCGAGGACGATTTCGACGAGGCCAGCGATCCGGACTGGGGCTATGTCGGCACGCTGGACAATGGCGCGACGATCACCGAACTGCGCTTCCTGGGCAAGGTGGTCGCCCGGACGCCGAACGCCGCGGGCAAGCCCTATCGACGGGCCGTCGAAAGGGGCGTGCGCTATCTGCTGAACGCCCAGATGCCCAACGGCGGCTGGCCGCAGGTCTGGCCCCTGCAGGGCGGCTATCATGATGCGGTGACGTTCAACGACAACGCCGTCTCCGGGGCCGCCGCCCTTCTGACGGAGGTCTCCGGAGCCGGCGGCGACTTCGCCTTCCTGCCGACCGCAGTGCGCGCCGAAGCGGGCCGCGCGGCCGCGCGGGCCCGCGCCTGCATCCTGGCCGCCCAGATCCGCGTCGACGGCAAGCTGACCGCCTGGGGACAGCAGGCCGACCCCTTCACCCTCGAGCCGGTCGCGGGCCGCAATTACGAACCGCCGGCCCTGGCGAGCGGCGAGAGCGCGGACCTGCTGCTTTATCTGATGAGCCTGCCCCAACCGACGCCGGCCGAGGTCGCCGCCGTCCATGCCGGCGTGGCCTGGCTGAAGGGCGTGGCGCTGCGCGACAAGGCGTGGGTCGGCGGCAAGGGCGACCCCCGTGGGCGCCGCCTGGTCGACCAGCCCGGCGCCCCGCCGATCTGGTCGCGCTACTACGGCGTCGCCGATCAGAGGCCGGTCTTCGGCGAGCGCGACAAGACCCTGCACGACGACGCCAACGAACTGTCGCTGGAACGCCGCAACGGCTACGCCTGGTTCAGTACGGATCCGCAAAAGGCGATCGACGCCCATGCGGGATGGGCGAAGGCCCACCCCGCGCCTTGAGGTACTACTTCACCAGCCCGTTCACATACTCCTCGATGTTGGTGTAGCCGTCGCCGTCGCGGTCCCCGGATGCGTCGGACGGATCCTTGGGGTTCAGCTTGCGGGCGGTCTCCCAGGCGTCGGGCATGCCGTCGCCGTCGCTGTCCCGGGGCGCGGCGGTCGAAGACGCGGTGAACCAGCCGCCGACCTCCTTCTGGCTGTTGATGATCTTGCCGGTGCGGTCGCGCACGCTCTTGACCACCCGCGCGTCGATCGGGTCGCGGGCCTTGGAGGCACCGGCCTTGTCGAGCACCAGGCGATAGGCCGCGTCGGCCGGCTGGGTCGCGACCGGGCCGAACGGGAAGGGCTCGGAGACGACGTGCTCGCCCGGCGCGGCGGTCGAGGCCAGGACCAGGCTCTTCTGGTCGGCCACCGGCTTGCCGTCCATCCAGTTGCCCGAGACATAGGTCTTGCCGCTCTTGTTGCGAATGTAGAGGGCCAGCGGGCCGCCGGTGTTGACGCCCTGGATGTAGTAGTTGTTGATGAAGTTGGAGCGGGTGTTGGCGTTGGTGTTCAGGTCCTCGCCGGCCGCGAACCGCGAGGCGTTGTCGGGTCGGCCGTAGAACGGGTCCATGGCGTAGCCGCGGCTGACACCCGGCTCCCAGTTGTAGAAGTCCGTCGTGGCGCCCTGGCCCCAGTTGTAGAAAACGTTGTCGCGGAAATCGAGGACGATGCCCTCGGCGTCGTCCTTGGCGCCGGCGTAGTTGCCGATGCGCGGCATGCGGGCCTCGTGGTGGGCCCACAGATTGTGGTGGAAGCTGTACTTGGCGCCGTAGGAGCCCTGGATCAGGCTGCCGTAGCCGTGCTCGCCCTTCTCGTGGATCGAGTGGTTCAGGCTCTCGGAGATCAGCGACCACTGCACGGTGACGTTGGTCAGGCGCTTGACCTCGGGGGTGACCTTCTGGGTCACCGACAGACTCTCGTCGATCGACCAGCCCGACGAGATGTGGTCGAGGATGATGTCCGAGCCGCCGCCGATCGAGATCGAATCATATTCCTTGCCGGCCTCGTCGCCGACCCGCGAGCGCAGGTAGCGGACGATCACATGGTTGGCGTGGATCAGGAACTGGCCGTCGCGCAGGGTGATCCCGTAGCCGGGGGCGGTCTGGCCGGCGATGGTGATGAAGTCGTTGGCGATCTTCAGGTCGCTCTTCAGGCGGATCACGCCGCCCACGTCGAACACCACGATGCGCTGGCCCTCGGCCTCGACGGCGGCCCGCAGCGAGCCCGGACCGGCGTCGTTCAGATTGGTCACCTTGATTACGCGACCGCCGCGACCGCCTTTCGAAAATTGGCCGAAGCCCTCCGCGCCCGGAAAAGCGGTCATGTCGGATGGTGGAGCCGCGAGCGCGGTCGAACTCATGAGGCTCAGGAAAAATCCAGGCAATACAAGGGTTTTCATTTGTCGCATGATTGTGGCCTCGCTCTTACTTAGTTGTCCGGACGCCACGAACTGCGTCGAATTGGTAATACCAGAGTTGCAGACTTTCGGCGGATGTTGCAAGGTATGGAAAGTGGTTCCACATCTTGAGAGTTGTGGGCCAAGTTAAGACACCGGTGTCAAGCCGGTCCGTTGGGGATGAAGCCACGATGATCTCGACTACCTTCAAAACGCGTCTGCTGGCGTCGGGCGCCTCCGCCATCGCCCTGGCCATGGCCAGCGCGGCCCTCGCCCAGACCGCGCCGGCGCCCCAGGAGAGCGCCTCCCAGGGCGCACCCGCGGCCGACGAGGCGTCCCAGGTCGAGGAGCTGGTGGTGACCGGCTTCCGCAGCAGCCTCAGCAAGGCGCTGGACGTCAAGCGCGACAGCATCGGCGCGGTCGACGCCATCATGGCCGAGGACATCGCGGCGTTCCCCGACCAGAACCTGGCCGAGGCCATCCAGCGCCTCCCCGGCGTCACCATCGACCGCGTCGGCGGCGAGGGCCACCAGATCACGGTGCGCGGCCTGAACGCGGACTTCACCCGCGTGCGCATCAACGGTGTCGACGCCATCGCCACCGGCGGCGGCAACCGCAGCCGCGGCTTCGACTTCAACGTCTTCGCCTCGGAGCTGTTCAACAGCATCACCGTGCGCAAGACCCAGTCGGCCGACACGCCGGAAGGCTCGCTCGGCGCGACGGTCGACCTGCAGACGGGCCGGCCGTTCGACTACCGCGGCTTCAAGGCGGCGGGCTCGGCCGAGGGCAGCCTCAACAGCATCACCGACCGCATCCTGCCGCGCGTGGCCGGCCTGGTCAGCTGGGCCAACGAGGACCAGACCTTCGGCATCCTGGCCTCGGTGGCCTATTCCAAGCGCCAGCCGGTGGCCGAAGGCTTCAACACCACCCGCTGGCAGGGCGGGGACAAGCCGGTGAACGGCAAGGCCCCCGACGATTTCGCCAGTTGCACGGTCTGCGCCAGCCCGGCCGAGCTGGCCAAGGTGCAGAACGCCTTCTATCCGCGCATCCCGCGCTACACCGCCTCGAAGATCGATTCCGAGCGCCTGGGCCTGACCTTTTCGACCCAGTGGCAGCCGTCCGACAAGACCCGGTTCGACCTGGACGTCCTCTATTCCGACCTCGACCAGTTCACCGAGAGCCCCAACCTGGAGGCCATCTCGTTCAGCCGCTCCAACGCGGCCGGCGTGGGCAGCACGATCGTCCGCGACTACGCGATCAACGACCGCAACACCTTCACCTACGGCGTGTTCGACAAGGTCGACGTCCGCTCGGAGAACGGCATCCAGCGCGACCACACCAAGTTCACCCAGGTGAGCCTGGCCGGAAAGCACGATTTCAGCGACCGCCTGCGGGTCAAGGGCCGGATCGGCGTCGCAAACTCGGCCTATTCGATGCCCGAACAGATCTCGTTCCAGCTCGATCGCAACGACGTCAACGGCTACACCTACGACGCCCGCGCCAACGACCGCACGCCGATCATCACCTACGGCTTCGACGTCACCAACCCGGCGCTGTTCACCCTGACCGAGATGCGCTCGCGCGAGAGCACGGCGCTGAACATCGTGCGCACCGCGACCGGCGAGGTGGAATATGATGTCGACGAGCACCTGACCCTGCGCGGCGGCGTCAACGCCCAGCAGTACGTGGTCAAGTATCGCGACAAGAGCCGTAACCAGACCCTGACCGGCGCCAACCAGGTGGTCGGCGTCGGCGCCTTCGCCAAGGTCGTCCGTTTCGGCCGCGACTTCCCGTTCCCGGGCGGCGACCGCTCGTACGTGGTGGCCGACATCGACAAGGCCCTGGCCTACACCAAGCTGCTCAGCTACCCGCTGATCGTCCAGTCGGGCGACACCCGCGACGTGGCCGAGGACGACCTCAGCGGTTTCGGCCAGGCGATCGTCAACGCCACGGTCCTGGGCGGCATGCCGCTGAAGGCCGACTTCGGGGCTCGCGTGGCCCGGACCAAGCTGGTGTCGCAGGGCTTCGTCAACACCACCTACATCACCGCCAAGAACGACTATAACGACGTGCTGCCGTCGATGAACCTGTCGCTGGAGCCGACCGACGGCGTGATGCTGCGCCTGGGGATCGCCAAGGTCATGGCCCGTCCGACCCTGGGCAGCCTGACGCCTGGTGGCTCGGTCAGCGCCACCACCCGCACGGTCAATTTCGGCAATCCCGACCTGGAGCCGTTCCGGGCCACCAACTACGACCTGGCGGCCGAATGGTACTTCGCGCCGGAGTCCCTGGTCTCGGTGGCGGTCTTCTACAAGAAGATCGACAGCTTCATCGCCAGCAAGACGACCCAGGCCGTCTACAGCTCGCTGAACCTGCCCACCAGCCTGATCACCAGCGCCGGCGCCGTTCCCAGCGACATCTTCGACGTCACCAATCCCTACAACGGCACGGGCGGCACCCTGAAGGGCGTCGAGCTGCAGTATCAGCAGCCCTTCACCTTCCTGCCCGAGGCGCTGAAGGGCTTCGGCTTCATCGGCAACTTCACCTATGTCGACTCGAACGTGAACTACGGCACCGAGGCCGCGCCGAACTACAACAAGCTGACCGGCCAGTCGAAGACCACGGCCAACGCCACGCTCTATTTCGAGCGCGACAAGCTCAGCGCCCGCGTCTCAGCCGCCAAGCGCTCGGGCTTCCTGACCGGCTATCCGGGCTCGAATGGCAACAGCGAGGGCGGCACCCACGGCAGCACCTATTACGACTTCTCGACCAGCTACAAGGTCCGCGACAACCTCACGGTCACGCTGGAAGGCATCAACCTGTCGGACGAGTACACCGACGCCTATGTCGACGTCGCCGACCGCGTGAACGACTACCGCCACACCGGACGCGAGATCATTCTCGGCGTCCGCTGGACCTACTGAGGAAGTCTTCCCCCCCACTTCCTCGCTTTGGCCTGGAGCGGATTGTCCTCCGCTCCAGGTCCTTTTCTTTCGGCCAAGTCTTTTCTTTCTGCCAAGTCTTTCGGGAGCCAGCTTCATGTCGAAAGCGACGATCTCGGCCCATCGCCGCCAGTTCCTGGGCGGCGGCGCCCTGGCCCTGGCGACCACCCTGGCCGCGCCGGGCCAGGCGCTGAGCCAGGCCGCCCCGGCCGCGCCTTCCGGCGCCGAGCCGCCCCGCGACTGGATCGACCCCAGGACCGGCCACCGCATCGTGCGGCTGTCCAACGCGCCGGGCACGCAGAACCTCTACTTCCACCAGAACGGCTACACGCCGCAGGGCGACAAGCTGGTGCTCAAGAGCGCCGGCGGCATCTGGCTGTGCGACCTGAAGACCTTCAAGCTGACGCTGCTGGTCAAGGGGCCCGACGCCGACCTGCTGTTCACCACCCGCCACGCGCGCGACGTGCTCTATTCGGTCACCGCGCCCCGGATGGCCGATGGAAGCGAAGGCCTGGCCGCCGACCGGCCCAAGACCCTCTACGCCATCGACGTCGACACGAAGAAGACCCGCGAGATCGCCCAGATCCCGGCCGGGGCGATCAATTCGATCAATGCCGACGGCACCCTGCTGCTGGGCTCGGTGGCCTACGGCGCCAAGCCGTTGCAGCCCAAGACCGAGGACGACCGCAAACGCTTCGGCCAGGCCGAGTACGCGGCCCTGGGGCCGGACGGCAAGCCTCTGTCCTTCGCCAAGGCCAAGGGCGTGCGGATGACCGAGCGCTTCGAGACCGACGTCCCGGCCGAGATCTTCACCATCGACCTGAAGACCGGCGCCCGCACCGTGATCCACAAGTCCGTCCGCTGGCTGGGCCACGCCCAGTTCTCGCCGACCGATCCCGCCCTGGTGATGTTCTGCCACGAGGGGCCCTGGCACCGGGTCGACCGCATCTGGACGATCCGCGCGGACGGCACGGGCCTGACCAAGATCCACACCCGGACCATGAACTTCGAGATCGCCGGCCACGAGTTCTTCTCGGCCGACGGCAAGTGGATCTGGTACGACCTGCAGACCCCGCGCGGCCAGGTGTTCTGGATCGCCGGCCATGAGATCGCCACCGGCAGGAAGCTGTACCGCCGGGTCGAGCAGAACGAGTGGTCGGTGCACTACAACGTCGCCCGGGACGGCCAGCTGTTCGCCGGCGACGGCGGCGACGAGGACATGGTGGCCCACGCCAAGGACGGCAAATGGCTCTACGCCTTCCGTCCCGAACAGATCCGCGACGCCGCGACCCAGTACTACACCGAGGACCTGATCACCGTGGACAAGATGGCCAGCGAGAAACTGGTCGACATGTCGGCCCACGACTATCGCCTCGAGCCGAACCTGACCTTCACGCCCGACCAGAAATGGATCGTCTTCACGTCGAACATGCACGGCGCCAACCACGTCTATGCGGTGGAAGTGGCCAAGGCCTGACCCCTCCAGCGTCATCGCCGCGAGACCCCCTCCGGCCCTCCGGACCACCTCCCCCAGAGGGGGAGGATCTGATGCTCCCCCTCTGGGGGAGCTGTCGCGGAGCGACTGAGGGGGTCTTCCCGCAGGTCAGGATCAAGGGCCGCTGGTATCAAGGCAGCGGGTGAGCTCTGGTGTCAGGCTCGCCATCAAGGCTTCAAGGCGTGGTCCGCCGCCGCCACAAGGGCGGGAATGACGGCGGTTGGAGGATAGACGCCGCCCAATCCCCGTCACTCGCGCGAAGAATCCCAACCCTTTCAACGCCCTGAAGAAAAAGCAGCGTCACGAACGCGCCAGTCCTCGAACCTCCTGCACAATCAGGACTGTCTCCATCGCGGGGGAGGGCTCTTGGTACCGGCCCAAGCAGGCGATGGGGATGGAACCGAGCGGGGCCGCCTGGGCCTGGCGATCGGATCGCGGCGGACGGCGGGGCTCAGAAGGCTCCAAGGTCCGGCGGGGACGGTGGCGGGACGGGCGGGTCGACGGGGCCGGGAGTCCAAACCGGCCTGTTCCAGGATCAGTCGGAGTCGCCGACGGCCCCTTCCGGGCGACCTGATCCTGCCCGTCCGAGGGGGAACGTCGATCGGGATGAAACAAGCCCTCAGTCGCCGTCCCTCGAGACAAACGGTTCCGCGGAGCGGTCAGGTCTAGCCGAAACGCAAACTCACTACCCACGGTCATCCGGGCTCGGCCCGGACCGCTCCGCGCCTCCCCACTCCCTCGCCGCGAAAGCCCGAGGTCGAGGAGCCGTGGCTGGGGACAGGCGCATGCGCCTGTCCCCGTCCGCGCTCGTGTCCGCCGCCCAGGAACGGAGAACCCCATGCCCAAGTTCGAGCCGCCCCAGCCGCGAGGGCGGGAATGACGCCCGCATCGGGAAACGCGACGGACCGCCGATCCGTCCTAGTGCGGCCAGGCCTCGGTCAGGACCTTGGCCTTGCCGCCCTTCCAGCTGACCTCCAAGGCCGGCGTCTTGGGCTGGCCCTCGGCGAACAGCTCGTAGATCACCACGCCGTCGTTCTGGGTGCTCTCGATCACCCGGACGGGCGCGACCTTGGGCGCGGCCTTGACGGCGGCGTCGCGCACCGGCTGGGGCGTGGCGGTCCAGGCGATGTCGCGCTGGGTCTCGACGATCTTCCACTGGCCGCCGGCTTCCAGCAGGTCGAACTCGATCTCGCCGCCATCCGGCAACGCGCCCTCGACGTCATAGTAGCGGCGATCCTCGCGGACCTTCAGCTCGGCGGCCTTGATCTTCAGCCCCGGGGCGGCGGCGGTGACCGCCGCGACCACGGCCGGCGGCAGGTCGGCGGCCTCGACGGGGATTATCTTGGTCTCGGGAGCCTGGGCCAGGGCCGCGCCGGCGGTCAGGGCGAGGGCCAGCGCCAGGGCCGGAGCAAGGGTCGAACGTGGGAACATGGCGATTTCCTCCTGGCCGTCGTCGGGGCGAACCAACAGTATGCCTCAAATCGAACGGGGGCGATCGGCCGCCCGAACCTGACGCCGCGCGAGCGTGCTAAGCAAGGGCGTCACCGAGTGAGTCTCCATGGCCCAGCACCTCGCCCTCCTGTCCCTGCTCGTCCGCGACTACGATGAGGCCCTGGCCTTCTATGTCGGCAAGATGGGGTTTTCCCTAGTGGAGGACAGCGAACTGGGCGGCGGCAAGCGCTGGGTCGTGGTCGCGCCGGGCGCGGCCGGCACGCGATTCCTGCTGGCCAAGGCCAGCGACGACCAGCAGCAGGCCCTGGTCGGCGGCCAGGGCGGCGGCCGGGTCTGGCTGTTCCTGCATACCGACGCCTTCGAGGCCGACCACGCCCGGCTGAGCGCCGCCGGGGTGAAGTTCCTGGAGGCGCCCCGCCACGAGGCCTATGGCAGCGTGGTGGTGTTCGAAGACCTCTACGGCAACCGCTGGGACCTGCTGCAGCCCAAGACCAAGGCCTGATCCATGCTTTCTCCCCTGCGCCGCTTCCTCGCGCTCCTGTTCGTCGCGTTCGCGGCCGTGACCGCCAGTCCCGCCTTGGCCAAGCCCGCCCCGCTGCGGGTGCTCTATCTGGACCAGTCGGTCGGCTGGAGGCACGCCCCGGTGGCGCGTCCCGAGGGCGGCGGCCTGGCGCCGTCCGAGATCGCGATGAAGGCCATCGGCCAGGACAGCGGCGCCTTCACCGCCGAGGTCACCCAGGACGCCCGCGAGATCACGCCCGAACGCCTGGCCAAGGTGGACGTTCTGGTGCTCTACACCACCGGCGCCCTGCCGCTGTCGCCGGAAGCCTGGGCCGAGGTCCAGAAGCGGGTGGCGGCGGGCAAGCTGGGCTTCGTCGGCCTGCACAGCGCCACCGACACCGGCTGGCCCTATGACGGCCCCGGCGAGACCTACACCCGGTTCATCAACGGCCACTTCGCCGGCCATCCCTGGACCCAGGGCACGCCGATCCGCATCGAGACCCTGGACCCCGACGCGCGGCTGACCGCCATGTGGTCCGTCAGCTTCGATTACGCCGAGGAGATCTACCAGCACAGCGACTTCGACCCGTCGAAGGTGCGCGTGTTGCAGACCCTGGACTTCGCCGGCACGGCCCTGAAGCGCCCCTACGCCGTGCCGATCGCCTGGGCCCGCCAGATCGGCCAAGGGCGGCTGTTCTTCACCAATCTGGGCCACACGCCCTCGACCTGGAACGATCCACGCTTCGAGGCGCAGATCATCGAGGCCGTGCTGTGGACCGGCGGCCGCACCGACGGCGACGCCACGCCCGATCCCCTGCGCCAGTTCCTGTGGCAGCTGAAGGCCCTGCTGGGCTACGAGCCCGCCCTCGGCCGCGACGACAAGGCGATCATCGGTCGCCTGCTGAAGATGGACCCCGTCTGGCAGAAGGCCACAGCCCAGCGCATCGCCGACCTGCGCGCGGTCTATCCCAACAAGCCCGACAGCGACCGCGCCCCGTTCGACGCGGCCTACAAGGCGGTGCTGGCCGAGGTGCTGGCCAAGGGCGGCGTCCGCTAGGCGTCGAACGCCTCCGCCGCCAGCCCCCGCAGGTGCTCGGCGACGTCGGCCGGCCAGTCGGCGATCCGCGCGGCGAAGCCCTCGGCGTCGCCGGCGAACAGGGCGCGGCTCATGGCCTCGAAGCCCGGGCGGTCGCCAGCCACGACCGAGGCGAAGCGGTAGGCCGCCTCGCGGGCGGCGCGGCGGCGGTCCGGCCCCTCGCTCTCGCGGCGGGCGGCCTCGACCAGCTTGCGCAGGGCGACCGAGGCCCCGCCCGGCTGGGCGGCCAGCCATTCCCAGTGGCGCGGCAGCAGGGTCACCTCGCGCGCCGTGACGCCCAGCTTGGGGCGTCCCCGACCGCGCGGCGCGGCGTCGCCTTCGCCCAGCCGCAGGGCGATGTCCCAGGGCCCGCCGCGCAGATCGAAGTCCACCTGGCGGCCTTCGGGATCGAAGATCAGCAGCGAGGCTTCGGGCGACTGGGCAAGCCTAGCCTGGGCGGCCACGGCCACTTCCAGTTTGGGACCGGCCGCGAGCCGGCGCTCGCCCTCGAACACGACATAGCCGCTCATCGCCGCAGCCCCTCGGCGTGCAGGGTCGTCCGCCAGTGCTCGCGGCGCTCGACCAGCAGCGAAGCCCGGCCCAGCCGTTCCAGGCCCTTGTCGTCCAGCACCTCCAGCACCTCGAAGCCGAAAGCCGCCTCGCCGTGGGCGTTCCAGGCCTGCTGCAGGGTCGGGCTGGTGTGGCCGCCGGTCCGCAGCGCGAACCAGACGCCGTTCCGGCGGGTGGACAGGTCGGGCGTGCCGCCGATCCAGACCTCGCCCGTGGCGGCGCAGCGGACGGCGTAGATCCCCGCCTGGACCTCGCGCTCCTTGTAGTCGCGCACCAGGGCGCGTCGATCGTTCGTCGTTTCCATGCGCGCTTTTTACCCGGGTATTTTATCGAGTCAATATTACCCGGATATATTTCTCGCCCGCCGGTGCGCTGGTTCAACGGCCCCAAAGGCGCTAGAGACCCCGCTCCCGTTCAGGAGGCCGTCATGGTCCGCAATCTCAAGGGCAAGCTGGTCGCGCCGGCCGTGGACCCGATCGCCCAGGCCGACATCGCCTGGTTCGAGGCCCACGAGGGCCGCGCCTTCCGTCTGCGCGATCCCGCGCCGCTGGAGTTCAAGGACCCGCTGGGCGATCCCGGCGACGGCTTCAGCTGGCGCGTGCTGGTGGCGAAACTGGCCGACGGCGGGCGGCTGAAGCTGCCCGTCTCCCTGGCCTGGGACCTGCACAACGACCACGCCAAGGACCAGCACCTGCGGATGATCTTCGACCAGGTCGCCCCGGAGAAGGCCAAGGCGCTGCTGGCCAAGGGCTAGCCCCGTCTCAGCCAGGCCGCCACGGCCCAGGCGTGGGCGTCGTGGCGCAGGGCGACCACGGCGTCGCGCGGGTCGAGCCACACCAGGGCGTGGTCGTCCTCGACCTTCAATTCGGGCTTCTCGCCGACCACCGTCACGACATAGATGCCGCCGTTGTTGCACACCGGCTGGCCGTCGGACTTCAGGAACGGCTGGCTGACCTCGATCACCCGCCGCCCGACCTCGACGACCAGGCCGGTCTCCTCGCCGAACTCGCGGACGACGGCGGCGGTTTCGTCCTCGCCGCCGTCCACCGCCCCGCCCGGCAGGTCGAAATAGGGGTCGCGGCCCGGCTTGCGCACCTGCACCAGGGCGATGGTCCCATTGGCCCCCTCGGCGATGCCGAAGGCGGCCCAGCGGTGCTTGTACTCCAGACCCCGTTCGGGCGCGTCGAACGCCAGCAAGGGATCAGTCCTTGCCGTACAGGTCGTTCCACGGATCGGCCTTGCCGGCGATCACGTCGTCGACGGTGATCTCCGGACGGTAGCCGATCTTGCCCGTGGCGCTGGCCTTCCAGGCGTCGACGACCATGTCGCGCAGCTGGGTCGCCCCGGCCGCCAGGCGGGCGTCGACGAAGGCCTTGGCCCGCGGGTCGGTGGCGACCAGGCCGCCTTCCTTCTCCAGCTTGTAGAGCGGTTCCACATAGGTGACCGTGTCGCTCAGATAGCCGACGGTGCGCTGCTCGATCGTGCAGCCGCAGTCCTTGTAGGCCGGCACCAGCTTCTTGACGTCGGCGTTCACCGCCACCGCCTTGACCAGCGGCCCCTCGAAGCTGCCGTGCGTGGCCTTGCTCTGGGTGTAGCCGTTCGGGTTCGGGTAGTCGCCCCAGCCGTTGTAGTGCACCGACAGATGCAGCGGCTGGCTGGCGTCGCCGACATAGTGGGCCCAGACGCCCAGGTCGCGGACCAGCAGGTCCTCGCGCCGCTTCAGGTCGGCGACGTAATAGGCCTTCCGGACCTTGTCCTTCTCGGTCACCGACACCGACTTCAGGATGCGCCAGTAGGTGAAGTCCTTCACCAGCTGCTGGTAGCCGTCGATGATCGAATACGGCAGGTAGCCGGCGTTCCAGCTGTCGTGGCCGACCAGGGCCAGGCTCTTCTCGTAGTCGGCGCGGGTGGGCGGCAGGGTCTCCACCGAGAACTTCGGCCCGCCGTACATCTTCCCCTCGTCGTCGATGTCGAGGAAGTGGGCGGCGTCGCGGTCGGTGTCGTGCACCTTGCCCGAGCCCTTCCAGCGGTCCGGCTCGCGGGCGTATTCGCCGATCGCGGCCACCGCCTCCGGCGTGCGCAGGAAGGCCGGCACGTCGCTGGGGAAGCTCTCGGCGGCGACGACGCCGACCATGCGGTGGCCCCAGGCGCCCCAGGCGAAGGCCGAGCTCGCGGGGGCGGCCAGGGCGGCGACCAGCGCGGCGCTGGTCAGCAGACGGGCAAGGGGACGGCCAAGGGGACGGGCGGACGACTTCATGAGCGCTCCAACGAACTGAGGGCCGGGCCGGCTTCGGCGACCGCCGCGACTCAGCCGGTCCCCTGGACCTGCTCGAGACGTGTGCGCCGCCACAAAAACCGTGGGCGACTCCGGTTTAGGCCACCCGGACGACGACCGCCAGAGCGCGCCGCGCGAGCGAACGAGCGTCAGCACGCAATCCCTTGTCCGCCAAGCGATAGCGGGCGCCCTGGAACCAAAACCCGCTTCAAACGATGGCGCCGGACGCCGCCGTTAAGGATGCAGCGCGGCATCGGGTCGCCCGCAAGTGGGTTGTCACGCCGCCGTGATCTTAGTAATCAGGCCGCCGACCGAGACCTATACGCCGATAAGAGGAACCCCTCGATGCGACGCACGTTTGCGGGATTTCTGGCCGCCGCGGCCATGTCCATCGCCCTCCCCGCCCTGGCCGCCGACGCCACGCCCGTGCGGAACGACCCGCTGGGCGACCTGATCACGGGTGCCCTGACGGGCACCGTGCCGGGCTCGGTCGAATACAAGATGAAGGCCACCCTGTACCACGCCGGCGCCAAGGGCATCCGCGCGCTGGACAGCCTGGGCTGCAAGGTCGTGGCCATGCGCACCCTGGCGGTCGACAAGGACGTGATCCCGCGCCGCACCGTGGTGTTCATCAAGGAAACCGTCGGCCTGCCGATGCCCAACGGCGAAACCCACGACGGCTACTGGTACGCCTCCGACGTCGGCGGCGCGATCAAGGGCAACAAGCTGGACCTGTTCAGCGGCAAGGGCGCGGCCTCGATGAAGCCGCTGATGGGCCTGAACCTCTCGACCCTCTCGGTGACCAAGGTCGGCGAGTTCAAGGGCTGCCCGCCGGAATAGGCGGCGACGGGGCGGCGAGCGCCTCACCCCATATCCCCCTCTATCCCCGCCTCGGCCTCGCACGGCGAGGGCTCGACCTGTCGCGTCCCGTCCGTCAGCGCCGTCCTGGCAAGGGTGATCCCCAGGCGCCGACGGATCTCTCGACGGACATAGTCGACGCGCGCCGGCGTACGGCCCGCATCGTCCCCCTGGCCTTCGACCCGCCCCTCCGCCGCCAGGCGGGCGGCGCGATGGGCGGCGCGGACCTTGGATCTCGGCATGGCTCGTCTCCTTTCGACATGGCTTGACCGCCTCACGCGGCGAGCCGCTGAAGTTCGGGGAGGGCTGCGGAGCGCCGGGCCAGGCCCGGAAGCTTTGAATGAAATACCGTTTCGACCAGGACCGACGCTCCGCGCGATCGTTCTGCGGGAGCGTCCGGCGGTGGGTTCGGACCTCGCCGATCTTAGCCCCCGACGGGCGGGCCGGGCTCGCGTCGCCCGGTCCTGGAACGCATGGGTCACCCCATGCCTGCCGCCCCCGCCGGCCCCTTCGTCAACGCCGTATCCGTGTTCCGGGCTCGGCCAGCACCAGATGACGAGGGTCGCGGCCCCTCACGAGACCGCCGCCGACGAGCACGCCCGCTCGACCGCCCCCCGAAGCCGCGAAGGTCGCAGGCCTTAGCGCCCTCCCATCGCCTCGAGGTGGTCTGATTATGCGGCGGCGTGAGAGGGGGAGGATAAGTGATTTCGGGGCGTTGTTTTCGTTCAGGAAACACGCTGGGAGGGAGGGGGATAAGTTTTTTGAATCCCTCTCTCTTTGAGAGAGGGAGGGGCCCGCCGCGAAGCGGTGGGAGGGTGAGAGGTTACAATCTTTCAGGACTGACTCTGACGAAGATGGAGCGATCTCCCCTCGACAGACCAAACTGCGCCAGAAGCTGCCGTTGGCTTGGCTCCAGAAACCGGCTTTCAGCATCTAGGTCAAGAAGACCGACACCGCCCATGGCGGACAGCATGACGCGCTCCTCTAACCGATCAGCTCGTCCTGCGCTTACGCCCGCGGTTCCACTTTAAATAGTCCTTGGCGACCTTGCTCGAAGTCGTTGGTGAAGGTCTCGATGTGCGCATAGCTATCCGCGTCATCGGGAGGATCTGCGTTATCGAAGATTATGAATTGGCCGACGTTCTTGAGCGACGCCAAGTGATGGAAAAACTCAAACTTGAGATCAGAATTGCTGATCTCCTGTTCATCGGGCGCGAGCGCCCCATATCGGATCGGGTCGCGATAGGTGATGAGAGGCGAGTCCAAGATGACGAAGCCTGGATGCGGCCGATTGCGTTCGCGGCAGTAGGTCAGCAACGCGACCTTAAAGGCCGCGTGCGTGATAGCCCGCACACCCTTACCATTGTTCCGCCGCTGCTTGCCGTCGATCGTGAGGTCATACGCATCCATGTCGAAGAAGACGCGGCAGGCGCCCGGGAATTTCCACGCCCTGAGCACACCGGCGACTTCATTGGCGAATTCCTGCGCTGTGACTGTTGAAAGTCCTGCCTGAAAATTCGACTTGGGCTTCTCCTGCTTGAGCTTCTCAATCCGCTGGCGCTGCCTTTCGAGATCTTCCTTCCTCGAAATCAGCGCGAGGCCTCGGTTGATCCGATCACGCTGCGGTATGACCTCGGCAAAGCGCAATTGCTGATCGACCGCATTCGGCGATGCGATGTTGAGCTCCGCCTCGACCGCCGCCAACTTCTCCCTGTTCGCCAGCAACCGTTCGCCGGTCGTTTCGAGCTCTGCGGCGGCGTCTACTGTGGTGCTCGATAATTCCGACTGGTGCAGCTGAATCTTAGCGATCTCCGCTTCAGCCGCGAACCGCGCCTCCGTGATGTCGACTAGGCCGTGTTCGTGCACTTGGGCTTCGGGCGGCGCGCCGCACACCGGGCAGTTTTTGTCGGCATCCATTGCGAACAGGAAGCCTGCTTCCTCTATGGCTTCGAGCCGAGCAATGTCGCTCGCGTAGACGATTTGAAGTTGCTCGAAGTTCTCCAGACTGATGGCGATGTCGTTTACGCGCCGTTGATCAGTGGAGATGTCGACCGTCAGGGTCCGCTTGCGCTCCAGCGCTTGCATGACGGAGGCTCTCGCAGCAACGATATCCTTCTCGATGGCGGCGAGGTCGTCTTCGACCTTCTCCTTCATCTCGTCGAGTTTGTCTGCGTCCGGGAAATCTTCGGAAAGTTCGATGTCGATCTGAGCGATCATTTCATCGATGAATCGCAGCTGCGCCGTCTTGCCCGTCTTGAAGTCCTGCCGCTTGACCTGAGTGATCAGTGCGGAGTCGTCCTCCCCGGTCAGGAGGTACTTGAAGGCGTTCCGTTCTCCGAGCGTCAGAAGGATATCGCCGGACTCGACAGGAGAGGCCTCCGACTGAATCGCGGTTTCGTCGGCAATGCACAGGCGGACAATGTCGCGGAAACTTAACGCCCGTTTCTGACCTGATTTATCGCGGGCGACCTCCATCCCTGTCGCTCCGAGTACGCCCAGCAGGTAGTTTGAGAGATTGGCGTCACTGTCGGCACTATGCCGACTGCTCAGGGTGCGCTCGGTACCGTCAGCGAACCGTACGAGGAAATCCCCGCCAGCGATCGCCCTTTCAAGTTGGAATGGCTCGTCGTCGCCGACCTGAACGTCGAGCTGGATCCGTTGGTAGGGGCGTCGCTCGCCGATGTCGGGCAACAGAGCTCTGCCGCCCAGCATGAAGTCGATCGCCTTCACGGCGAACGACTTCCCGGTGTTGGACGCGCCGTAGGTGAAGGACACTGGCTCGGGGAAAACGAGCTCGGCCTGCTCCACTTCCCTTCCGGTGAACACGAGGCGATTCAGGCGTAGGATCGGCGTGGCCGTCATGGCGCGCCTTCCCCTTGAAATTCAATCGTCCAACGCCCGACCTTCTCTTTGATCAGATTGACTAGGAAGGCCGGGTCAGAGTGCGTGACGTATTCGATGAGCCACTTCGCCCGGTCCTTAAGTGCGCGACCGTACGCCGTTCGTATCAGCTGGACGAAATGGGCGGATTCTTCCGTCGCCGCGTACGCGATCCCTTCTGCGCTGTAGCGCGCCTCCACCATGTGCAGGCGCGCCATGAGCCGTAGCCCCTCCTCCACGTTCTGACGTCTCACAATGAGCTCACCCGAGCGCTGCGGGATGTCTGGATGAAGACTGAGGGGGCCCTCAGGTAGATCCTCGGTGTGCACTACGAGATGATCCAGCCATGTCAGGTGTGTCAGATCAAGCGCCTCGGGTGCCGCGGCGTCGAGCAGCACGACAGTCCGCACCCCGGTCTCGAGGGGGCTGTTGAACAGGACGGGGTGGACCGCGTCGGTCACATCGATTTCCACGAAATAACCTCGTCATTGACGAGGTGGTGACAGATGCCCTGCTTGACCGGAACATAGGCGTACTTAGCCAACGGACCAGCGGGCGACACCACTGAAGCTTGAGTCATTACCGCGTCCACGCGTGCAAGTGTGTCAGCAGAAGGCGCCCCTAGCTGCGCCTTGATGCCGAAGTGGATATCCCGCCTGAACGCGTCGATGATCTTCGGGCTGGTGCTGTCGCGATAGAACTTCTGGAACGCGTCAGCCTCAAAGTAGCTCTCGCGATGCTGACGTAAGCTCGGCCCGTGCGCCGGGTCGTCGAGCACGGCCGCCGGCCCGCTGAACTTCTTTTGTGCCCGCTCGCCATATGCGTCGACGAGCTGCGCCAGATATCGCAATTCTTCGGCCGTGACGTCCGCGGGCACAACGCCTGCTGGATACTCGCCGGGGTCGGCACCGTAGTACTCGACCAGCAGCGGAACCGTCGCCTTGTCGGCCATGATTTCATCAATGGTGATCTTCTCGACGTTCGCGAAATCAAACCCGTCAATCGCCTGTTGGAGAGCAGCGCCTAACGTCAGGGTCTGCCCCTGAACGATCTTCGTCGCACAAGCCGTTCCCCATTTTGCGACTAGTGCCGCCTTGAACTTGCTCGGCTGGTCAACGAGCGTGGCGAGATCGCGTGAGAGGCCCTTCGGCGCGACGAAATAGAACTTCTTCGGGACCGAGAACCTGCCCTGCGATGCCCAATACAGGACCTTGCCTACCGCCAGGAGCCCGTCGCCCTCGCTAAGTTTCCGCTTGTACTGCTTGCACTGAAAGTTGTCCCACGCTCCGTCGTGGCGCTGCGGAGTGAGGAAGCCGACAACATCGCGACCAAGGTCGCCAGTTCCGGCAAACCTCTCCACTTTGTCGTAGCCTGACTTGCGATCGACCCACTGCCGGCAGAAGATCTCCAGCTCTTCGTCGTCCTGAATGAGGATTAGTCGATCATACCGAATTGGCATTCAGGCAGCTTCCCCCGCTTTTTACTTGTTCTTTAGGGAACTTCTAATTGAGGTTGTTCTGCCGCGCAATCGCCTTAATGTTGCAACAAGATGCTTGCTCCATCATACCTACACTGATTCCTGGACTTGAGCCGTTGAAAGAAATCGATGCGAGGTGAAGGCGCCCTACGCAAGATCGCTTACGGGAGCGGACAATCTGAACGTCGCCTAGGAGCTCAGAGGCCGTCGATCGAAGCCACGGATGCGCCGAAACGTCTCACCCTCCCACCGCCTGGCGGCGGGAAGCCCGCCCTCTCTCATAGAGAGAGGGCTTCCCAGGACCCGCCGCCCCGGTCCCTCGCCGCCCCCTACTTCAGCGGCAGGAACAACTCCACCACCACCTCGTGCACGGTCGCGTTCGGGGGGAACGAGAAGTGGCGCTGGCAGTAGATCGGGAAGTCCCGCGCCTCCTCGCCGCTGGCGGGCAGCCAGTCGCGGTAGAGGTAGAGCGCGGCCGGCTCCAGGTTGTGGGTGTCGTGGACGACGCGCAGCACCGCGCAGCGTCCGCCGGGAATCTCGCCGGCCTTCATCACCGTGTCGTCGTCGGCGATGGGGCGGTCGGTGCCGATGCACAGGTCCATGCTGTAGTCGGCGGGGTCCTCGGGAATCCTTTCGGACCGGAAGATGTTGTAGGTCGAGCTGGTCTCGGGCGACAGGCCGGCGGCTTTTCGCCAGGCGATGAACCGCTCGATGGTCGTAGCGAGCGTCGCCCGGTCGCCGCGATGCTCCAGCATCGCCACCGGGGTCGGCGGCACCTGTCGGATCATCACGTCGTCGGGGGTGTAGGTGATAGGCATGAGCTTGCTCCTGGCGTTGTCCAAGGGCCCGAAGGCCGCAAGCCACGGCGCCCAGTCGGGCGTTTTCCGGAATGACGAAGGCGATTGGCCGAACCTCTGGCGGAAGGCGCGGGCGAAGGCGTCGGGAGCGTCGTACCCGGCCTCCATCGCGATTTCCGTGACGCTCTGGGCGCCCTTCGAGGCCAGCCGGTGCGACGCGCGTTTCAGGCGCGCCAGCTGGACGTAGCGATGCACGGACAACCCGAAGGTCGCCATGAACTGCCGGTGGAAGTGGAACTTGGAGAAGGCCGCGACGCGGCTCATCGTGTCCAGGTCCAGATCACCGTCCAGATGCTGGTCCACATGGTCCAGCACCCGCTGCATCCGGGCTTTGTAGTTTCGAACCGCCGCCTTCATCGTCACCCTTTTCCGTGGTGGCGCCAGATAGCCGCGCGCCGCCGGATCGTGCTCGACCGATCTTGCGGTTTAACCGGAATGGGACGGACTTTCCCCCTGCCCGTGCGGGCGGGGCCGATGGACGCGAAATGGCCGCGGAGGGCCGGCGCCGGTCCTAGGGCGCGCGCCCTAGATCCCCTCGCCCACGGTGGGCGCCGCGCCCGGGGCCCGGGCGACGTGGATGCCGCACTCGGTCTTGTCCTGGCCCGCCCAGCGGCCGGCGCGGACGTCGGCGTTGGGATCGTCCACCGGCTTGGTGCACGGCCAGCAGCCGACCGAGGGGAAGCCCTGGGAGACCAGCGGGTGGGTCGGCAGGTCGTGCTCGGCGACATAGGCGTCCAGCTCGGCCTTGCCCCAGTTGGCCAGGGGGTTGAACTTGATCTGGCCCTCGGCCTGCTCGACCACGGCCAGGCGCAGGCGGTCGCCGCCGTGGAAGCGCTTGCGGCCGGTGGTCCAGGCGGCGAACTCGCCCAGGGCCCGGTCCAGCGGCAGCACCTTGCGGATGTGGCAGCAGGCGTCGGTGTCGGTGCGCCACAGGTCGGACTTGGGATCGGTGACGGCCAGGTCGGCGAAGGCCGGCCGCAGGTCGCGCACGTCGGTCAGGCCCAGGCGGGCGGCCAGCGACTTGCGGTAGTCCAGGGTCTGGCCGAACAGCATGCCGGTGTCGAGGAACAGCACCGGGATGTCCTTGGAGACCTGGCTGGCCAGGTGCAGCAGCACCGCCGATTCCGCGCCAAACGAGCTGACCAGGGCCAGCTTGTCGCCGAAGGTCTCGTAGGCCTTGCGCAGGATGGTCAGCGGATGGGCGTCGCGCAGTTCGGCGTCCAGCCGCGCCGCCAGGGTCGGCTGCACGGCGACGGCCGGCTTCACCTCGATCGCGGACTGGTCGTAGGCCATCAGACAGCCCTTTCCTCGAACGCCACCCGCCGGTGATCGGCGGCGCGCTGATAGACGTGGCGGAAGCGGTGCGCCGCCTTGGTCCAGGCCTCGGGCGTCGCGCCGTCGGCGGGTTCGAAGGCGTCGAAGCCGCAGCGGACCATGAAGCCGGCCTGCTCCTGCAGCACGTCGCCCACCGCCCTCACCTGGCCGGTGAAGCCCAGGCGCTCGCGCAGCAGGCGGGCCGAGGTGTAGGCGCGGCCGTCGCGGTATTTCGGGAAGGCCAGGGCCACCACCGACAGGCGCGGCAGGTCGTAGGCCAGGGCCTCGACCTCCTGGTCGGGCTCGACCCGCACGCCGACGCGGCGGCTGTTGGACAGCAGGATCTCGCCTTCCGCCTGGAAGCGGGCCAGCGACAGGATCAGGTCGCCCTCGGGCAGGGCGTCGTCGTCGCCCACGTGGACGAAGCCGTCCTCGGCCCATTCGGCGCCGAAGTCCTTGCCGCTGGGATCGCCGGTCAGCTTAATCAGCTTGGGCATAGACAGCCTCCTTGAACGGCTCGAGGCCGACGCGGCGATAGGTGTCGAGGAAGCGCTCCTCGCCGGTGCGGATGTGCAGATAGGCTTCGACCAGGGCGTCGATGGCCGGGGCCACCTTGTCGGCCGACAGGCCCGGGCCCAGGATCTTGCCGATGCTGGCGTCCTCGGCGCCCGAACCGCCCAGCGACAGCTGGTAGAATTCCTCGCCCTTCTTGTCGACGCCCAGGATGCCGATGTGGGCCACGTGGTGGTGGCCGCAGGCGTTGATGCAGCCGCTGATCTTGATCTTCAGCTCGCCCACCTTCT
>Ga0102590_1002229_pt1 | contig 24037 bp, 25 predicted proteins | sample AraplaMF_Col_mMF_FD_76859 | JGI IMG/M metagenome (GOLD analysis project Ga0102590, IMG submission 76859) | Arabidopsis root microbial communities from the University of North Carolina, USA - plate scrape MF_Col_mMF | ecosystem: Host-associated > Plants > Roots > Endosphere | place: USA... | reverse complement strand
CGGAACACGGTCGTCGCGCTGCGCTACGCATGGCTCCGCGCGCCGCCCTCTCACCTTACCAACCTCACTCAAGCCAATCGAATGGTCTTGACTCACAAATCCCCATATGAGGGTGGGCAAAGGCGCAAAGCGCCGTGCCCACGATCTTTCACACGATGAGCATATTGGTGGGTACGCTTCCGCCCTCGCTCTACGAGCTACGGCGGACAAGTCGCTTTGCCCACCCTACGGCACTGCCTTCTTTGCTATAGTTCGACTCAAGCTCAAATAACCCGGCGGTCGAACAATGCAATCTCCTCCCTCCATCGCCACTGAATCCTTCTCCGACGCGTCCCTCGCCGTCGCTCGCCTCGAAGAGATCTACGAGCGCAACACCAAGTTCCTGCGCGAGCGGTTCGAGGCCTATGTCGGCGGCGAGGCCGTCACCGCGCGGGTGCGGGCGCACTATCCCTTCGTGCGCATCACCACCGCGACGCATGCGAGGCTGGATTCGCGTCTCGCCTACGGCTTCGTCGCCGGGCCCGGCGTGCATGAAACCAGCGTGACGCGGCCGGATCTGTTCCGCAGCTATCTCGTCGAGCAGATTGGATTGCTGATCCAGAATCACGGAGTGCCCGTCGAGATCGGCGAATCGGCCGAGCCGATCCCGATCCATTTCGCCTATCGCCGCGACATCAATATCGAGGCCGCCATCACCACCAGCGAGAATTCGTCCGTCGCGCGATCGCTGCGCGATGCGTTCGACGTGCCTGATCTCGCCGCCATCGACGATTCCATCGCCGACGGCACGTTTTAGCTCCGGCCCGGTGCGCCCGAGCCGCTGTCGCTGTTCCGCGCAGCCCGCGTCGATTACTCGCTGCGCCGGCTCTATCACTACACCGGTACAGATCCCGAATATTTCCAGAACTTCGTGATCTTCACCAATTACCAGTTCTACGTCGACGCTTTCGCGCAGCTCTGTCAGCAGCGGCTTCAATCGGGTGAGGCCGGCCTCGATGCCTTTGTCGCGCCGGGCAACCTCATCACGCAGAGCGGCGGCGCGATCAGCGGCACCGCGCCGGCGCGCATGCCGCAGATGCCGGCCTTCCATCTGGTCGTATCGGGCTATCGCGGCATCACCCTGATCAATATCGGCACCGGCCCGTCCAATGCGCGCAACGTCACCGACCACGTCGCTGTGCTGCGCCCGCACGCCTGGCTGATGCTCGGCCATTGCGCAGGCCTGCGCAACACGCAGCGGCTCGGCGATTACGTGCTCGCGCACGGCTATGTGCGCGAGGATCACGTGCTCGACCGCGAGCTGCCGCCGTGGGTGCCGATTCCGGCGCTGGCCGAGATGCAGGTCGCGCTCGAAGAGGCGGTCGAGGACGTCACCGGCCTCGAAGGTTTCGAGCTCAAGCGCCTGATGCGCACGGGGACGGTGGCGAGCGTCGACAACCGCAATTGGGAGATCTCCGGGCCCGAGGTGATCCGCCGCCTGTCGCAATCGCGCGCCGTTGCGCTCGACATGGAATCGGCCGCGATCGCCGCCAACGGCTACCGCTTCCGCGTGCCCTATGGCACGTTGCTGTGCGTCTCCGACAAGCCGCTGCACGGCGAGATCAAGCTCGCCGGCATGGCCAGCGAATTCTACCGCCGCCGCGTCGGCCAACATCTCGAGATCGGCCTGAAGGCGCTGGAGCGGCTCAAGCAGCAGGAATCGGAGCGCCTGCATTCGCGGAAGCTTCGCAGTTTTGCCGAGGTGGCGTTCCAATAAAGGACACCGGAACTGCCGTACGAACGCTGACGTCTCCGTGAGCGCAGCGCCCGGAATATTGCCGCCAAGGCAGGGTTATCAATTCGTCCGGGGCCGCTTGAAACAATACAGGGAGACAGACATGATCACAGCGATGATCAGACTGGTCGCGTTGGGTACGTTCGCGGCAGCACAGTTGAGCTCGCCGGCATTTGCCGCGGGCGGAGGCGGCGGTGGTGGTGGAGGCGGGGGCGGCGTCAGTTCCACGGATCCCTACGCCGGAGCCTATTCAGACCAGAAGCCGCAGCCGACCTATCCGAAGCGCCCGGGCGCCAAGGCAACCCAGAAAGGCAAGAAGCCGAACAACCAGTCCAGCATCGGCGATCCCGCATTCGCGGCCGGCTATCGCATGGCCTATGACACCATCTACGAACGCAACGACTATGCGGCGGCGATCGCGCAATTGCAGTCGCTCGGCCATGACGACCATCCGAACGTCGCCAACCTCATCGGCTACTCCTATCGCAAGCTCGGCGACTACGAGCAATCGCAGGTCTGGTATGAGCGCGCATTGAAGGCAGATCCGAACCACGTGCTGACGTGGCAGTATTACGGGCTGTGGCAGCTCGAGCGCGGCAATCGCGAGCAGGCGCTCTATCACCTCGGCCGCATTGCAGTCATCTGCGGCACGAATTGCGAAGAATATCGATCGCTGGCCGCGGCGCTCGATAAGCCGACCGGTATGGCGCTCGTCTACTGAAGCCTGGAGAGCAGCCGGTTCATCAAGCCGCGCTGCTGTCGGGCCTCGGACGGCTCCATGTCCTTGCGCGGATAGTGACAAGGCGTCAGATTTTCAGCATTGTCCCGTTTGGGGGGAACGGGACAATTGGATGCCACTGACGCGGGACAGGATCATCGGCCACGACCTTGAACGGCTAGCCTTTCGCTTCACCATGCTGAACGACGGCGAGGTCGTGCATTGCCAGATCAGCGACGCCGCGATGGACGAGCTCGCGGGCATGCAGGGCACCGAGAGCAGCGCGCGGCAGGCGCAGTTCCTGTCGCTGCGCGAGACCATCGAGCGGATCGCGTCGGATGTCTATGACGAAGCGCCGCGGGTGCAGGGATATGTGGTGCGGATCTTCATGCGGCACTTGGGACGGTGACGTTGAACTCGAGCGACGGTTCCTCACCGTCATCCTGAGGTGCGAGACACGAGGCGCAACGCGCCTCGTGTGGAGCCTCGAAGGATGCGCGGCCGAGGTGCAGCCGGGCCGTCGTCCTTCGAGGCTCCCCTCGCGATGCAAGGGGAGCACCTCAGGATGACGGTCTTAGGAGTGTGCCTGCTGCGAGCGGCACCAGCGTCACCCCTCCAGCTTCCCCAGCAACAGCTTCAGCGCGGTCGCCGCGAACATTTGCATGTTGCCGAGCCGGTCATTGCTGCCCGTCTCCAGCGTCATCACCTCTGACACAGGCCCGGCGATCGCCATGCAGCTATGGCCGGCGGCGTCGCCGTAGCGGTTGCCGGTGGGGCCGGCGGCGCCGGTCTCGGACAGGCCCCAGTCGCTGTTGAAGCGCGTTCGCATCTGCCCGGCCAGCAGCTGTGCGTAGGGCTCCGACGAGGAGCGAAAGCCCTTCATTCCTTCGTCCGAAATATCCATCAGCACGCGCCTGGCATCCCGGGTGTAGACCACCGCGCCGCCGAGGAAATAGGCGGACGCGCCGGGTACCGCGAGCAGGCTGGCGGCGATCAGGCCGCCGGTGGAGGATTCGGCGACGGCAATGGTCTGTTTGCGCGCGATCAGTTTGGCGGCGATCTGTTCCGCAATGCCGACCAGCTCTTTCATTCCCTGAACCTCTCGTTTCCCGCAACCGAGCTGCGCCTTCCTAGCATATGCCGGAAGCCTTGGCCGAGTTGCGGGCGACGGGCAGGCCTGCTTGAATGGCGGGGACAAATAAGACATGCGAGGAAACGTGAGAAGGGAGACGTGATGGCGTCCCTGATCGCCGGCGCGGTGGATTGCGACGTGCATCCGGCCGTGCCGCATCTGACCAGCCTGCTGCCGTACCTGAACGAATATTGGCGCGATCAGGTGACGACGCGCGGCATGGTCGACCTCATCTCGCAATCCTATCCGCAGAACTCGCCGATCACGGCGCGTCCCGACTGGCGTCCCGAGACAGGCAAACCCGGCGAGAGCCTGGAGGACATGCAGCGTCATGTGCTCGATCCCTTCAAGCTCAAGCATGCCATCTGCAATCCGCTCTACGGCGTGCAGATGGTGTTCTCCGAGGACATGCAGGCGGCCTTCTGCCGTGCGCTGAACGACTGGCTCGTGAAGGAATGGCTCGACCGCGATCCGCGGCTGCGCGGCTCGATCGTGATCCCCACGCAAAGCGTCGAGAAGGCCGTGGCCGAGATCGAGCGCTGTGCGCAGGACAGGCGCTTCGTGCAGGTGCTGATGCTGGTCATGGGCGACACGCCGCTCGGCAAGCGCGCGCTGTGGCCGATCTACGAAGCCGCGGAACGGCTGGAACTGCCCGTCGGCGTGCATGCGGGTTCCGCCTATCACAATCCGCCGACCGCCGTGGGATGGGGGTCCTACCACATCGAGGACTATGTCGGTCAGGCCCAGGCGTTCCAGACCCAGCTCACCAGCCTGATCGTCGAGGGCGTTTTCGCCAAATATCCGCGCCTGAAAATGGTGCTGCTGGAATCGGGCGTCTCCTGGATCTCGCCCTATCTCTGGCGATTGCACAAGTTCTGGCGCGGGGTGCGGATGGAGACGCCGTGGGTCGATCGCGCGCCGCTCGACATTGTGCGAAGCAACATCCGCTTTTCGTTACAGCCATTTGATGCACCGCCGGATGAGGCGACATTAAATCGCCTGTTTGAGCATATGCAGTCCGACGAATTGGTCCTATTCTCCACGGACTATCCGCACTGGCAATTCGATGGCCAGGACGCGCTGCCCGAAGGTCTGTCCCCCGATCTCGTGCGCAAGATCATGATCGACAATCCGCATGCAACCTATCCCCGCCTGACGTGAGCCGCTGCCAAAGGAGGCAAGGCGATGAATATCCAGTTCCGCGAGAAACAAGAAGCCGCTTCCCCGCTGACCGTCAAAACCGCGATTGCGGACTGCGACATCCATCCGGCACGCGCCACCCGCACCGAGCTCTATCCCTACCTCGCCAAACGCTGGCAGCATCATCTCGAGGTCTACGGCGTGCACGCCTATCAGGGCATGATGGAAGGCCCGCCTTACCCAAAGGCGCAGCCCAACGCCTCGCGCCGTGACGCCTATCCGCCGGAAGGCGGGCCGCAGGGCTCCTCGCTCTCTTTCATGCAGAAGCAGCTGCTCGATCCCAACAACGTGCAGCTGGGCGTGCTCAATCCGCTCAACACCGGGCAGGGCATCCGCAATCACGAGCTGTCGGCCGCGCTGTGCTCGGCGATCAACGACTGGCAGATCGACAAATGGACCAGCAAGGACAAGCGGCTGAAGGCCTCGATCGTCGTCGGCAATGAGGACGGCCTCTCGGCCGCCGCCGAGATCCGCGAGCGCGCCGGCGACAAGAACTTCGTGCAGGTGCTGCTGCTCAGCCGCAATGTCGAGCCGCTCGGCCAGCGCCGCTATTGGCCGATCTATCAGGCCGCGGAGGAAGCTGGGCTCCCTGTCGGCGTCCACGCCTTCGGCTTCGGCGGCAACCCGATCACGCCATCGGGCTGGCCGTCCTATTACATCGAGGAGATGGTCGGGCATTCGCAGTGCCAGCAATCGGCGCTGGCGAGCCTCGTGCTGGAAGGCGTGTTCGAGCGCTTCCCGAAGCTGAAGATGGTGATGATCGAGGCCGGTTTCGGCTGGGCACCGTCGCTTGCCTGGCGGCTCGACAAGGCCTGGCAACGCCTGCGCAGCGAGGTGCCGCATGTGAAGCGGCCGCCGTCGGAATATATCCGCGAGCAGGTGTGGTGGACGACGCAGCCGATGGAAGATCCCGAAAGCCGCGAGGATCTGTTCGACGTCATCAACTGGATCGGCTGGGATCGGCTCCTGTTCGCGACCGACTATCCGCACTGGGATTATGACGAGCCCTCGCGCGTATTACCGGCCGGCGTCAGCGAGGCCAATCGCGAGGCGTTCTATCTCGGCAATGCGAAGAAGCTTTACGGGATCGCTTGATGGCGCGTCATGTGATTGCCGCGGTCGACGAGCTTCCGCCGGGCACGCGAAAATTCCTCGAGATCGACGGACGGCCGATCGCGGTCTTCAACATCAAGGGCGAATATTTCGGCCTGATGAACCGCTGCCCGCATCAGGGCGCGGCGCTGTGCGAGGGCCCGCTGATCGGGCTCGCGCAATCAAAGGACCCTGGTGAGATCGAGTACACCAGGCTCGGGGAGATCATCCGCTGCCCCTGGCACGGCTGGGAGTTCGACATCCGCACCGGCCAGTCCTATTGCGACCCGCGCCGCTTCCGCGTGAAGGCCTATCCGGCCCATGTCGAGCCCGGCGCGAACGTGGTGAAGGGGCCGTATGTCGCCGAGACGATCCCGGTGAGAGTCGAGAGCAATTACGTGGTGGTGGAGCTGTAGGCCAACCGCGCCGTCATTCCGGGGCGCGCGTAGCGCGAGCCCGGAATCCATCGTGCGACAGGAATGCTCGGAGAAATGGATTCCGGGTTCGCCTCTTCGAGGCGCCCCGGAATGACATCCCATGGGGAAGAAGCTGCCGATTTTTCAGGCCTTGTTCTGTGTGGCAGCAAGCATCCATTGGCGGAACGCGGTCAGCTTCGGCGCCTCGCGGCGGCCCTCCGGGGCGACCAGGTAGAAACCGGCATTGGCCGGCAGCGCGATCTTGAAGGGCACCACGAGCCGGCCCTTGGCGATGTCGTCTTGCACATAGGAGGTCCGCCCCATCGCCACGCCAATGCCGTCGATCGCGGCCTGGATGGTCATGAAGATCATGTCGAAGGTGATGCCGGGCTGCCTTGCGATGTCGGCCGGCAGGCCCGCCGCGGTCAGCCATAGCCGCCAGTCGTCGCTGTTGGTGTTCGAGGTGTGCAACAGCGCATGGTTGCGCAGATCCTCCGGCCGGCGTAGCGGCTTGTCGCCGCGCAGCAGCGAAGGGCTGCACACCGGAAATAGCTCATCCGCCATCAGCCAGTCGGCGCGCAGGCCCGGCCACTGGCCGCGGCCGTAGCGGATCGCCGCATCGACATTGTCGCGCTGGAAGTCGACGAAGCTGGTCGAGGTGGTGATGCGGACGTCGATGCCGGGATGCTGCTCCTGGAAATCGCTCAGCCGCGGCAGCAGCCATTTTGCGGCGAGCGAAGCCAGCGTCGACACCGTCAGCACCTTGTCGTCGTCCTTGCGTAGCAACCGGTCGGTCGCAAGCCGAAGGTCGTTGAAGGCGGCGCGGACGCCAGGGAGATAGTCGCGCGCTTCCGGCGTCAGGGCCAGCGCGCGGTTCTGCCGGATAAACAGGCGGATGCCGAGCTCCTCCTCGAGCCTTCGGATCTGATGGCTGATCGCGGTCTGCGTCACGTTCAGTTCGGCGGCCGCCAACGTGAAGCTGAGATGGCGCGCGGCGGCCTCGAATGCCCGCAATCCGTTCAGGGACGGCAATCTGGCAGTCATTTGGCAGCAGGATACATGACGTTATTTCATGCGAATGGGTACAAATTGTCGTTTGTCGCAGTGCACTAGCAAGCAGATATTAGCGCTCAAGTTAGCTCTAGGAGCTCAAAATGTCTACATTGACCCACACCTCGATGACAAATCATCATGCGCAAGGCTTGATCGAGCAGATCGGCGAGACGCTTCACGTCTGGTATGAGCGCTACCGGACCAGGCGCGAGCTCACCCACTGGACCGCACGCGATCTCCAGGATGTCGGACTGTCCTGGAGCGACATCGCCTTTGAGGCCGACAAACCCTTCTGGCGGGCCTGATTGGCCGCCAGGCCGGCGCCGCCTGAGCACAGGGGCGCCGGCGGTCCCTTTCCCGGATGGCCTGTGTCATGAGCACCCTTCGCCTGGAAGAGCTGAAGCAATATTCGGACACGCTGCGCACCCGGCATGGCGAGGCGCTCAACGTCCGCTTCGTCGAGCCGCGCGACACCGAGGAGCTCCAGCACTACTTCCGATCGCTTTCGACCCGCTCGCGCTACAACCGCTTCTTTGGCGCCATCAGCGAATTGCCGGAAGGGTTGTTGCACGACTTTCTCCAGATCGGCGATCGCGAGCGCTTCACGATCGTCGCAACCATGATGGTCGACGGCTTCGAGACCATCGTCGCCGAGGCGCGCTACGCGCTGCATGCCGAAGCCGCGACGCTCGAGTTCGGCCTGTCGGTCCACGACCGCTGGCAGGGCCACGGCATCGCCACTGCGCTCATGAAGAACCTCGAATGCCGCGCCGCCGCCCTTGGCGCCGAGCACATGTTCGGCGAGACGCTGCGCTCCAACGAGACCATGGTCTCGCTCGCGCGCAAATCCGGCTTCGCGTTCGTCAATCATCCCGACGATTGGAAGCTGGTGCGCTTCGACAAGGAGATCCAGGTCGCATCGAAAGACATCCCCTGCGCGAGCTGGCGCCTCGCCGCCCTTTCCCGTCAGGCCGAACGCCCCTCAGCCTCGGCCTGACATCACTGAGAAGCCCGGCCTGGTGAAGCCAGCCGGGCTTTTTTTCTCTAATCCGTCATTCTGAGGCGCTCGTTCTGCGCCCTTCGCAGAACGAGCCTCGAAGGATGAACGGCCCCGCTGTTTCCAAGCGGTTTCCTACAGCAGCAGTCAGGCCGTCGCCCTTCGAGGGCCGCTGAAGCAGCGGCCGCCTCAGGGCGACGGTGATAGATTTCGGGCGCCGCTACTTCCCCGTGAACACCGCTTTCCTCTTCTCGATGAACGCCTGCACCGCCTCCTTGTGATCGGCGGTCGTGGTCAGGCGCACCAGCCGCTCGGCTTCATGGTCGCGCGCCGTTTCGAAGTCGAACAGCACGGCCTCGTCGAGATTGTCCTTCATGTAGCGCAGCGCCAGGCGCGGGCCTTCGGCGAGCGATCTGGCCAGCGCGAAGGCCTCGGTTTGCAGCTTGTCGTCGGGCACGACGCGGTTGACGAGCCCGATCGCTTCGGCCCGTGCGGCATCGACGCGGTCGCCGGTGAACATCAATTCGCGCGCCCGCGCGGTGCCGACCAGCCGCGTCAGCAGCCAGGCGATGCCGTAATCGCCTGACAGCGCGACGCGGGCATAGCCGGTGGCGACGAAGGCGGATTGCGCGGCGATGCGGATGTCGCAGGCCATGGCGATGGCAAGGCCAGCGCCGACCGCGGGGCCGGGCAGGGCGGCGATGGTCGGCTTGCGCACCGACACCAGCGCGCCGGTCAGCAGCCGCTGCCGCTCCTGCAGATCGGCGATCCGCTCCTCGAGCGACATGTCCAGCTTCTTGGGGTCGCGATGCGCACCCATGCCCTTGACGTTGCCGCCGGCGCAGAACGCCTCGCCCGCGCCGGTGATCAGCAGCGCGCCGACGTCGCGATCCTCGCCACAGGTCCGGATCATCGCGCGCAGCGCCGGCGTCAGCGCGTCCGACAGCGAATTGCGCGCCTCCGGCCGGTTCAGCGTGATGATGGCGACGCGGTCGCGGATGACGCAGAGCAGCTCGTTGGTGCCGGTGTCGATGGCGGTCTCGGTGGTCATTGATCCTCCTGTTCTTGTAGGGTGGGCAAAGCGAAAGCGTGCCCACGTCTTTTGCGCAATTTCGCCGAGACGGTGGGCACGGCGCTACGCGCCTTTGCCCACCCTACAGCAGCCCGACTTCAAAACGTCTCCACCCAGGGCCGTAGCTCGAGCTCCCAGCTCCAGGCGCTGCGCGGCTGCTGCAATACGTTCCAATAGCTCTGCGCGATCGCATCGGGATCGAGCATCGAATCCGGTCTGTCCGCGGCTTCCGTGCGGGCCGCGCTGCGGATTCCGCCGTCGATCACGAAATGGGCGACGTGAATGCCCTGCGGCGACAGCTCGCGCGCCAGGCTCTGTGCCAGTCCACGCAGCGCGAACTTGCCCATCGCGAACGAGGCCGACTGCGCATAGCCCTTGACGCTGGCCGAGGCGCCCGTGAACAGGATCGCGCCGTGCTTGTTCGGCAGCATGCGCTTTGCGGCCTGCTGCGCCACCAGGAAACCGCCATAGGCGCTGACCGCGATCGCGTTGGCGACGTCGGCCGGAACGAGGTCGACGAACGGCCCGCGCGTGCGGCCGCTGGCGTTGTAGACCACGAGGTCGGGCGTACCGATCTCGCGCTCGACCAGGCCGAACAGCCGCTCGACCTCCTCCGGGTCCGCCGCGTTGCAGGCATAGGCCTTTGCGCCGGTCTGGCTGCAGAGCGCGCCAAGCTTCTCGATCTTGCGGGCGGCCAGCGCCACGCGAATATTCTGGGCGGAGAGCAGCCGTGCCAGCGACGCGCTGAGGCCTTCGCCGGCGCCGACGATGAGGGCGATCTTGTATTTCGGATGTTCCATGGCGTGGTCTCTTAGGATGGGGAGCCGTTGATCTATGCATGCCTACGCGAACAACCAGCCGGCGCGCTCACAATTCCGCAGAGCGAATTGCTCCATCATTGCGATCATGCCTCCCTGACAATTTGCGGCTTTATCGCTCTCCGCCGCTGGAGCATGATCGACATCATCCCAAGCGGCAAGCGCCAAGTCAGCGCAAAATGCCGGCACGGCGGAAACGATAGAGGAACGATCATGCACAAGCCGGCCCCAGCACAGCCGAGCAACGCCGCGGCCGAGCCATCCGGCCTGCTGGCGCCCGATACCACGGGCATGAATTTCTACCGCGCCGATCCCGCGTTGACGGATCTCTTGCGCATCCATCTGCCGGATCCGCTGTTTCGCCATATCGAGCCGCATCTCGACCGCCTCGGCGAGTTCGCCGGCGGCCGGCTCGACGAATGCGCGCGGCTTGCCGACCGGCACACGCCGGTGCTGCACCAGCGCGACAAGTTCGGCCGCGACGTGCAGTCGATCGAGTATCACCCGGCCTATCGCGAGCTGGAGAATGCCGCATTCGGCGAGTTCGGCATTCATGCCCTCTCGATCCGCAAGGGCATCATGGGCTGGCCGGACAAATACCCCGTGGTGGCCAAGCACGCCTTCACCTTCCTGTTCAACCAGACCGAATTCGGCATGGGCTGCCCGATCAACGTCACCGACGGCTGCGCCAAGCTCCTGGCAAATTTCGGCAGCGAGGCGCTCAAGGCGAAATATCTCGACGGCCTGACCACGACCGACATGAGCAAGCTGACGCAAGGCGGCCAGTTCATGACCGAGAAGGAGGGCGGCTCCGACGTCGGCACGCTGACCACCCGCGCGGTGCAGGAGGGCGATCATTGGCGGCTCTACGGCGAGAAATGGTTCTGCTCGAATGCGGATGCCAAGGTGGTGATGCTGCTGGCGCGCCCCGAAGGCGCCGGCCCCGGCACGCGCGGCGTCGGCCTGTTCCTGATGCCGCGCTTCCTCGACGACGGCGCGCAGAACCATTACCGGATCGTGCGCCTGAAGGACAAGCTCGGCACGCGTTCGATGGCCTCGGGCGAGATCAAGCTGGAAGGCGCGATTGCGTACGCGGTCGGCAAGCTTGACCGCGGTTTCGTGCAGATGGCCGAGATGGTCAACTCGTCGCGGCTCTCCAACGGCGTCAAATCCACCGCGCTGATGCGCCGCGCCTATCATGATGCCATGACGGTCGCGACGAACCGCGTGGTGTTCGGCAGTCGTATCATCGACCTGCCGCTCGGCCGCCGCCAGATGCTGAAGATCATGCTGCCGGTCGAGCAGGCACTGTCGATGAGCTTTCTCACCGCCGATGCGCTCGACCGCGCCGAAGCGGGCAGCCAGGACGCGGCGGCGCTGCTGCGCATCCTCACCCCGACCTTGAAATTCCGCGCCACCCGCGACGCCCGAAAGGTCTGCGGCGATGCGCTCGAGATGCGCGGCGGCATCGGCTATATCGAGGAGTTCGCCACCGCGCGGCTGTTGCGCGATGCGCATCTCGGCTCGGTCTGGGAAGGCACCGGCAACATCGTCGCGATCGACGCGCTCCGGCGCGCGGTCGGCCGCCATGGCGCCGAATCCGCGCTCGCGGCCGATCTGCATGCCCGGCTCGATGACAGCGCGTCCGTGCCGCAGGCCTGGCGCGACAAGCTGCGCGGTCTCACCGATCGCGCCGTGGATTTTGCGCGCGAGGTTGCGGGCAAGTCCGAAAACGAAGCCGACGCGCGGCGCGCCACCAGTCTGCTCTATCATGTCGCCAGCGCGGTGTCGCTCGCCTGGGAAGCGCACCGCATTCATGCCATGCGCGGCGACGCGCGCCGGCTGCTGCTGTCGCGGCTCGTCGTCGACCACAGGGTGTCGCCGAGCGATCCGTTCCGGCTGACGGAAAATGCCGCGCAAGCGAAGATCGCCGCGTTGCTGCTCGGCGATCGCGATGCCGGCATGAGCGAGGTTGGCGAACTGGTTCTGGCGGCGTAGGCTCTCTTCACCTCTCCCACCGGGAGAGGTGAAGTCTGCGCGCAACGATAATCATAACAACGGGGAAACACCGATGAAGGCCGCCGTCCTCCATGAAGTCAACCAGCCGCTCGTCATCGAGGATGTCAGCCTGCCGAAGCCGGGTCCGCGCGAGGTCCTGATCCGCACGGCGGTCGCCGGCCTCTGCCATTCCGATCTGCACTTCATGGAGGGGCTCTATCCGCATCCGCTGCCCGCAGTGCTCGGGCATGAATCCGCCGGTGTCGTCGAGCAGGTCGGCTCCGATGTCACCTACGTCAAGCCGGGCGACCACGTCGTCACCTGCCTGTCCGTGTTCTGCGGCACCTGCGACAACTGCACCACCGGCCGCACCGTGCTCTGCACCGACACCACGGTGAAGATGCTGCCGGGCGTCTCCAACCGGATGCAATGGTCGAAGCCCGAGAAGCTGCACCAGTTCCTCAACCTGTCCTCGTTTGCCGAGCAGATGCTGGTGCACGAGAACGCCATCGTCAAAATCCGCAAAGAAATGCCGCTCGATCTCGCCGCCCTGATCGGCTGCGGCGTCATCACCGGCTACGGCGCGGTGGTGAACACGGCGAAGGTGACGGCCGGCGAGACCGTCGCCGTGATCGGCTGCGGCGGCGTCGGCATGGCCGCGATCAACGGCGCGCAGATCGCCGGCGCCGGCCGCATCATCGCCATCGACACCAACCCGGCCAAGCTCCAGCTCGCGACCAAGCTGGGCGCCACCGACATCATCAACCCGGCGGATGGCGACGTCGTGAAGCAGGTGCGCGACCTCACCAATGGCGGCGTGCATCATTCCTTCGAGGTGCTCGGCCGCAAGGAGACCGCCGAGCAGGCGTTCGGCATGCTTGCCTCGGGCGGCACCGCGACCATCGTCGGCATGATCCCGTTCGGCCAGAAGATCGAGCTGCACGGCTTCGATTTCCTGCGCGAGCGCAGGATCCAGGGCTCGTCGATGGGCTCGAACCATTTTCGCGTCGACATGCCCCGCCTGGTGGATTTCTACCTGCGCGGCCGGCTGCACCTGGAGGACTGGATCTCGGCGAAATTGAAGCTGCACGAGATCAACGAAGGCTTTGCCAGCATGAAGGCCGGCAAGACGCTGCGCAGCGTGATCGTGTTCGACAGCTAGAACTGCCGGTGCCGGCGCCGCCCGATCAGGCGCACGTGCGAGGCGGGATCCTTAGACGGTCCCGCCCGAGACGCGCGCATGGCTCCCAGATCAAGCTCAACGCGACGGGGGCGGACCCTCGGCGAGGCGCGACTCCTTGAGGAGCCGCAGCGTCATGAGCGTGACCAGCCCCGCGGCGAACACGTAGGCAGGGGATATGTTCAGGCCGCCACCCGCGAGCAGCAAATATGAGAACAATCCTGCCGTCGACGCAATGAAGCCAAGCCAGGCCAATCCCGGGAGGCGAAATCCTTGTTCGCCCTGGCGGAGATCGAGCACGAGGTAGAACACGAGAATGGTGTTGCAGAGCGCCGCCGGCAGCAGACCCATGACGATGCCGCGATCAAAAGCGAGGTAGGACAACACGCCGTCGACTTGAGCAATGACCGCGAACGGCAGATAGCGCGGATTGATACAAGTCAGGGCGATGGACGCAAGCTCGAACCCGTAGAAGTAGCGATCGTGCATCTTGGGCAGCAGGTACGGCATGAGCATGAGCGATACGCTCGCGACGAGCAGGATAAACTCCGGCCCCGTCCGCCTGGACTGTGCGATGAAGATCGATAAGGCAAATCCGCTCGCCGCGGCGAGCACCACGCCGACGGCAACTCCGATGGCGTACGGCATGCCCGCAGCGAAGATCCACATGTTCGCTGCACTTATGAAGAGCCGGTGAAAGGTATTGGCTTGGTCTAGGTAAACCCCGAGCACGGAGACCAGGGATCTGCCCGCGACGATAACGGGGAGGGCGAGGACCACATAGACCCCGGGAACAGCGGCGAGCCATGCGAGGTGCATCCTGCGACGCAGAATCATGCCCAATACGAAGGGGCCCAGGAAAGCACCCTGGGCCTTCACCGAGAAGGCCATCGCGAAAGGCAGAACGCCATTTCGGTCCCGCATGAACAGCGCCACTGAAACCAGCGTGAAGAAGGTCCAGATCGAATCGGCCTGCCCCCACAAGGCGCCATTGAAGATCACCGTCGGCGCAAGCCAGACCGCGCTGAAGGCAAGGGACGTGCGCAATGGCACCTTTGTTGTACGCCATACGATCTGTGCGGCAACGATCGCGCAACCGAGCTCGAATATTGCCGAGATTATCTTGACGAGCGAAAGTGGCTGGCCGAGCCAATCAAAAGGGGCGGCCATCAGCAGAAGGTAGCTGTAGAACGGGGTGTAGTTTGTGAAAGGCTCGGCCAGCGCGCCAATACCCTGATCCCGAGCGAAGGTATACCACGGGATCAGGAACTGAAACGCATCGCTGTTGGCGTATTCCCGGACAAGGTACCGGAGCGCAAGGCCTGCAAGCCCGCACACCAGCGCGAGGGCGATCGCCAGCGGCTTGGTGGCCAGCGCCTTGTCCGGATGAATGCAGCGGTCGAGCCCGCGCGGCGCGCCGACTCCGCCAGTAATGTTTGTTGCGCCATCGCTCCTTGCTGGAACTGTGCGCGACGATCGATGAGCACAGCTGGGATCCGCGTAATCAGGAGGAGATGGATATTGGCATTCGGAACGTGGTTGGTTCTTGCGGCCCTCTGCAACACAGAGGGACTCCGGGCTTCGATCCATGGCACAACAAGACGTTGAATTTCATCTTGTGTACGTATACGTATATCGATTACGAGTTGTGTAAATGTTGGTTGTGCAACCGGATAAAGGCTCGCGAAAGGATTATTTGGTTAGCGAATCCTTTAGTGGAACAGGCGATCGTCGGAATGAGCGCGAGCGGGAAAGCGCGCCCGGCGCTGCGGTCGCAGGAAGGCGATATTGTCTTACTCCGTCATCGCGAGCGCTTGTCCGCAGTCGTTCGAGGAGCGAAGGCGGAACCGAAGCAATCCAATCTCCCAGCGCGGACGGATTTCCGGATTGCCTCGGCGCAAGAGCTTCTCGCCATGACGGGCGACTAATCGTCGAACATCTTCGGCGGCACGAACCCGCCGAACTCGCGCTCGATCAGCTCGGCGAGCTTGAGCGGCGTGCGGTCTTCGAGGAACGGGCCGATGATCTGCACGCCGACCGGCAGGCCGTCCTTCGACAGGCCAAGCGGGATCGCCGTGGCCGGCAAGCCCGTCAGCGTGGCGATGCCGGGCCAGGCGAGCTGGTCCGGATAGGCGTGATCCTTGCCGTCGATATTGATGCGGCGCTTCTCCTGCTCCGGGGAATGATCGTGCGGATAGGCGGGCGTCGGCATGATCGGGCAGATCACCGCATCGAACGTCCTGAACAAGTGCCGCCACTGCGCGCGCAGTCCGGCGCGCGCGCCCTCGTCGAACACCCAGGCTTGATGGGTGCTCGTCATGCCGCGCAGTCGCTCCGCGGCAAGGCTCTTGTCGTCGGGTGGGAGCTGCGCGGCCCCGGCGCGTGCGCCGGCGAGAATGTCCGGCGGAAAGAAGGCGCCGAGAAAGCTCATCAGCATGCGCATGTAGAGGCGCGAGGCCTCGCGGAAGTCCGGAAACAGCGGGCTTTCGCGCGCGACGTGCGCGCCGGCGCTCGTCAATCGCCCGGCCAGCTGCTCGATCGCGCCGCGAATCTCGGCATTTGCAGGCAGCAACGGATGGCTGTCGATCACCAGCAGACGGAAATCCTTCAGCCGGGCGTGGCGTGCCTCCGGCAGCGTGAGCTTGTATCCGATGCCGAGGTCGAGCGGATCGGGGCCGGCCATCACATCCAGCAGCAGCGTCAGATCAGCGGTGCTCCGCGCCATCGGACCGATCACAGCCATGTCGCGCTCCATCGGGATCGCCGGAAAGGGCGGCGGGGTATGGCCACGCGTCGGGCAGAGATTGTAGGTCGGCTTGTGCGCATAGACCCCGCAATGGAACGCCGGCACCCGCAGCGAGCCGCCAATATCGGATCCGAGCGAGAGCGGTCCGTAGCCGGCCGCAAGCGCTGCCGACGAGCCGCCCGATGAGCCGCCGGGCGTACGGCCGAGATCGAAAGGATTGTTGGTCGTGCCGTAGATGTCGTTGTAGCTCTGCCAGTCTCCCAGTCCCACGGGAACGTTGGTCTTGCCGAGAATGACGCCGCCGGCGTTCTTCACCCGGCTGACCGAGAGGGCATCCTCCGGCGGCCTGAAATCCTTCTGCGGGGGCCAGCCCCAGGTCGTCGGCAGACCGGCGATGTTGAAGGATTCCTTCACCGTTACCGGCAGGCCGAGCAGAGGCTTGCGCTCGCCGCGTGCCAGGGCGGCGTCCGCATCGCGCGCGGCACCGAGGGCGCGATCGAAATTCCGGACGCAGATCGCGTTGATCTTGCCGTCGTGACGCTCGATACGGGCGATCGCGTCCTGGGTGAGCTCGACCGCCGAGACCTTCTTCGAGCTCAATGCGGCCGACAGCTCGACCGCGCTCTTGAAACTCCATTCCGATTTGGCCATCGCGCGTCTCCTGTTCCTGTTGTCGGATGATGATGCGCAGTTTGGCCGAATGCCGCAACGGCTGCTTGATCGCGATTGATGTTCGAAATCGCGGGAGGGGGGCGTCCGCCGGTGTCATCGCCCGCCTTGTGCGCACTTGCACACTGGGGCGGGCGATCCAGTACGCGGCGGCTTCTCGGTTGAATCAGAGACGACTCTGGAATACTGGATTCCCCGCCTTCGCGGGGAATGACACCGGGGTGAATGTCTATGCCGCCCCGATCAATATCCCGACCGCGAGCACGATCGCGCCGCCGAGCACGATCTGGAACACCGCCTGGAGGAACGGGGTGTCCATGTAGCGCGAGCGGATGAAGGCGATCGCCCACAATTCGAAGAACACCACGACGCAGGCGATCGCCGTTGCGATCCAGAACGCGTTGGCCCAGCTGTCGGGCACGAGATAGGGCGCGGTGTGGCCGAGCCCGCCGAGCGTGGTCATCGCGCCGCAGGTGACGCCGCGCAGCCAGGGCGAGCCGCGCCCCGTCAGCGAGCCGTCGTCGGACAGCGCTTCCGCGAAGCCCATGCTGATGCCGGCGCCGATCGAGGCGGCAAGGCCGACGAGAAACGTCTGCCAGTTCTGGTGGGTGGCGAAGGCGGCGGCGAACAGCGGCGCCAGCGTCGAGACCGAGCCGTCCATCAGGCCGGCGAGGCCCGGCTGCACATATTGCAGCACGAACATCCGCCGCCGCGTGCGATCTTCCTCGGCGCGCACGTCGGGACTGAGGATCTCGTCGGTCAGTCTGGCGGCGGTGTGCTCGTGAGCCTTCTCGGCTTCGGCGAGGTCGCCGAGCAGCCGGCGCACGTTGACGTCCTCGGCCTGCTCGGCGGCCTTCGCATAGAAGCGCTCGGCCTCGAGCTCCATGGTCTCGACTTCCTTTCGGATCGTGTCGAGCGGCAGGTTCTTGGTCAGCCAGATCGGACGCCGGCGCAGAAAGCCCTTGACGTCCTCGCGGCGGATCGGCGGCAGATGCTGGCCGAAGCGCTGCTCGTACAATTCCAGCAGCATGTGGCGATGGCCGCGCTCTTCCTCGGCCATCTGCTCGAATAGCTTGGCCGAGTCCGGATAGCGTTCCTTCAGATCCTCGGCGAAGGCCATGTAGATGCGGCTGTCTTCCTCTTCCGAGGAAATCGCGACCGCCAGCACCTCGCGCTCGGTCAGATCGGCAAAAGTCTTCACGGCTGTCCTGCTTCTGTAGTTTAGAATTATTCTAAACTATATAGGAGCCCGTTGTTCCCGGGTCAAATCAGGCCGTGCCGGCTTTTGCGAGGAAGTCGAGCAACAGGCGGCCGACCTCGGCCGGCTGCTCCTGCTGCACCCAATGGCCGGCGCCGTCGACGAGATGGCAGCCGCGCATCTGCGTGCAGGCGCGCGCCTGCATCGCCTCGAACACGCCGGGACGCTGGTAAGTGCCCCAATCCTGCTTGCCCGAGATGAAGCAGGAGGGCACGTCGATGCTGCGGCCGGAGAACAATTGCAGCTCGTTGTTCAGCATGCCTGACGTGCCGTAGCGATACCATTGCAGCCCGCCCTGGAATCCGGTGCGGCCATATTCGGCGGCGTAATAGGCGAGCTCGCTGTCCGGCAGCCATTGGTTGGCGGCGATCGCCGCGGGCGAGGGCATCTCCTTGGCAACCGTCTCCGCCATGGTCTCGTTCAGATCCATCACGTAATAGGTCGGCAGCTTTGCCAGCTCGTTCGCCGACCACGATGTCAGCGGAACGGGCTTGTTGCCGGCCCAGTCCGCGCTCTTGTGATGGTAATAGGCGCGCAGGAAATCGTGCACGCCCTGTGGCGCGCGGTGCATGTCGGCGTTGGCCGCGCGCGTCGAGTAGTACCACTGATAATGCTTGCGTGGACGCGGCAGCGCGGCGAGCTCGCGATGAACGGGGTCTTCGGCTGCAGGCTTGGCCGGTGCGTCCGCGGTGTTGAACGGCAGCAGCGGCGCTCCGCCGAACGGCGCGCTCATCAGCGTCACCGAACGAAACACGTCGGGCCTGATCAGCGCGCACCAGGCCGCGACCGGGCTGCCGAAATCATGTCCGACCACGTCGACCTGCCTGTAGCCGAACGCCGACACCAGGGCGAGCGCGTCGCGCACCAGGTTGAGCAGCGAGAACGGCGCGAGATCGCCGTCGTAGTCAGCGCTCCATCCCGTGGTGCGGCCATAGCCGCGCTGGTCCGGCGCGATCACGTGATAGCCGGCCGCGGCGAGCGCCGGCATCACCTTGCGCCAGGAGAAGGCGAGTTCAGGGAAGCCGTGCAACAAGAGAATACAGCGCCGCCCCCTGGTCTCGAAGCCCGCCTCCAGCACATGCATGCGCAGGCCGTTGACGCCGTCGATGGTGCGCGATCGGATGCCGGCGGGGAGCAGGATTTCAGGGAGATCGGCCATGATGTTTCCTCGTCATGGCCGGGCTTGTCCCGGCCATCCACGTTCTTCGCTAATGTCGGATTGTAAGAGCGTGGATGCCCGGGACAAGCCCGGGCATGACGGAGCTGGAAGTCTACGGAACGTCCTTACACCGCCGTGCACACGAACGCGTTGCCCTTGCGCCGGATCTTCCCCACCGATGGCGACGGAAAATGCGCGGTGCAACACAGCGTGTCGGTGTCGCAATAACGCTCCAGAAAGCCGCGGCGCGTCGTTGCCGCCTTGGCCGGATCGACGTCGAACTTGATCGACAGCTCCGGATAAAGCGTTTGCAGCGGCGAGTGCATGAGATCGCCGGAGAACACCGCGTCGTCCCTGCCGCGGCCCATGGTGATGGCGATATGGCCCGGCGTGTGGCCGGGGGTCGGCAGGATGCGGACGTGGTCGCCGATCTCATGGTCGTTGCCGACGAGCTCGTGCCTGTTGGCCTCGACCACCGGCAGCACGCTGTCGGCGAAAGGCGGGATTTCCGCCTTCGCGTTCTGCTCCGACCAGTGCTCGAATTCCTGCCTGGCGAAGACGTAGCGAGCCTTCGGGAAGGTCGGCACCCAGCGGCCGTTCTCCAGCCGCGTATTCCAGCCGACGTGATCGACATGCAGATGCGTGCACATCACGAAGTCGATGTCGTCGACCGAGAACCCCGCGGCATCGAGTCCGCGCAGGTAGGTATCGTCCGTCTTCATGTTCCATTTCGGACGATTGGGCCGCGGCTTGTCGTTGCCGATGCAGCTGTCGACCAGGATGGTGTGATGCGGCGTCTTCACCACGTAGGACTGGAAGCACAGCAGCAGAACATCCTGCTCGTCCAGCGCCTTCGCTTCGCGCATCCACGCCCGGTTCTCGGCCAGCACCTCCGCCGTCAATCCCGGCAGCATCTCCAGCGCCGGGATGAACGAGGTCTCCTGCTCGATGATGCGATGGATGGTGAGATCGCCGACCGAGAATTTCAGGCTCATGAGAACTCCAGCTGTTATGCGGCCGGCGGCACCGAGATCTTCACGGAAGGCCGCTCCAGCATCTTCTGGTGGAAGGCGTCGAGCTTCGGATAGGCCTTGCGCCAGCCGCAATCGGCGAAGCGGAAGTCGGCATAGCCGAGCACGCAAACGAGGCCGATCTGCGAGATGTCGAACGGGCCGTTCAGCACCTCGGGCATGTTCTCGAAGCGCGCCATGCCGGTCCAGGCCCTGTTCCAATGGTCGTCCGACCAGGCCTGCCATTGCAGGCCCTGCGGCCGCACCATCTTCTCGTAGCGGCACAGCAGCATGGAATCGAGCATGCCGTTGATCAGGGAGTGATTGGTCTTGGCCTTCCAGCGCCGCGGACCGTAATCCGGAATCAGGCTGCCGCCGGCCATCTCGTTGAGATATTCGACGATGACGTAGGAGTCCAAAATGACGTCGCCGTCATTGGTGATCAGCACCGGCAGCTTCTTCAGCGGCGTGATCTTCGAATAATCCTCGTTGGCCGTGCCCGGCGCGACGCTCGCTGGCGTGAGCTCGATCTTGTCGATCAGCCCGAGCTCGATCGCGGCGATGCGCACCTTGCGGGCGAAGGGCGAGGCGGGGGAGAAGGTGAGCTTCATTTTGGATCCTTGTTGTCATTCCGGGGCGATGCGAAGCATCGAACCCGGAATCTCGAGATTCCGGGTCCAGCGCTTACGCGCCGTCCCGGAATGACGAAGAAGAAATCGCGCCTTACGCCGCCACAATCTCCTGGCGCTGCTCGCCGAGGCCTTCGATGCCGAGCGTGACGACGTCGCCGACATTGAGGAAGGTCGGCGGCTTCATGCCGAGGCCGACGCCGGGCGGGGTGCCTGTCGTGATGACGTCACCGGGCAGCAGCGTCATGAACTGCGAGACGTAGGAAATGCACTTGGCCATGGAGAAGATCATGGTCTTGGTCGAGCCGGTCTGGCGGCGCTGACCGTTGACGTCGAGCCACATCGACAGGTTCTGCACGTCCTTGATCTCGTCCTTGGTCGCGAGCCAGGGGCCGAGCGGGCCGAACGTGTCATGCGACTTGCCCTTGGTCCACTGTCCCAGGCGCTCGATCTGGAAGGCGCGCTCGGAGACGTCGTTGCAGACGCAATAGCCGGCGACATGGTTCAGCGCGTCGGCTTCCGAGACGTACTTGGCGCGGGTGCCGATGATGGCGGCGATCTCGACCTCCCAGTCGAGCTTGGTGGAGCCGCGCGGCTTCTCGACCGGATCGTTCGGGCCGGACAGCGAGGTGTTGGCCTTCATGAAGATGATCGGCTCGCTCGGGATGTCGGCGCCGGTCTCCTTGGCATGGTCGGAATAATTGAGGCCGATCGCGACGAATTTCGAGATGCCGGTGACGGGGGCGCCGAACCGCGGCTTGCCGGAGACGGCGGGCAGCGAGGCGGGATCGAGGCCTGCCAGCTTCTTCAGGCTCTCCGGCGAATAGGCCTCGCCCGTGAGGTCCTTCACATGCGCGGAGAGGTCGCGCAACTGGCCGGATCTGTCGATCAGGCCGGGCTTTTCCGCACCGTTCTCGCCGTAACGAACAAGCTTCATTCTCGTTTCTCCCTGGAGATTGGACCGATCGGTTAACAGCTTCATGGAACAGGGCGGCGGGAAATTCAACCGCTCAAAACGCACCGCATTGCAGGCTTCCGGATTCGATGGGAGCGATCGTGTCCCGGACGCGGTGCAGCGTGAAACGCTGCCCCGCAGAGCCCGGGACCCAGATCACCTCCGCCGCAAGCGCGCAGCATGGGCCCCGGCTTAGCAGCGCATCACTTCGTGCTGCGCAGCATCCGGGGCACGAGACCTAGCCCAGCGCCACGAACCGGAACGCGTCTCCGTCCCGCCTGATATGCCCGGCCGAGAAATGGCCGCCGATCACCAATGTCGGCGTGTCGGCAAAGCGGCCGAACAATTCGCGTCGTGTCATGGCCGATTTCGCCGGGTCGGAATCGGCGGTCGAGGACCAGTCGAGGTGCGCCATCTGGCAAGGGTGATGGGCGACGTCGCCGGTGAGCAGGCCCTGTTCGCCGTCCGACCGGATGAGAATGCTCATATGGCCGGGACTGTGGCCCGGCGTCGGGATCATGCTGATCTCCTCGCAGAGCCGGTGGTCGCTCGCGATCAGCTCGACCCGGCCGGCATCGACGATCGGCTGCACGGAATCATTGAACACCGCCGCCTTGTCCGCCTCGGAGGAGTGGTCGCGCCAATGCTCGTATTCGATCCTGCCGAAGAGGTAGCGCGCTTTGGGAAATGTCGGCACCCATTTGCCGCCGGCCAGCTTCGTATTCCAGCCGACATGATCGACATGAAGATGCGTGCACAGCACGGTGTCGATGCTCTCGGGCGCAAAGCCGGCCGCGCTCATCGTCTCCAGAAACGGCGTCGTGCGGTTGTTCCAGGTCGGAACATTGCGGCCCTGCTTGTCGTTGCCGAGCCCGGTGTCGACCACGATGCGGCGCGAAGGCGTCTCCACCACCAGCGAATGGATCGACATCTTCAGCCGGCCTTCGTCGGTGGCGAAATGCGGGATCAGCCAAGGCAGCTTCTGGATCTCCGCGTGGCCGGCCAGCGGCAGGATGAAGCGGGTCGAGCCGACCGTCTCCAATTCCACCACCTTGGTGATCTTGACCCGACCGACCTTCCATTGCATCCGGCAGCTCCCCATTTCTTTTTTTGCTTCACTTCCCGTCATTCCGGGGCGATGCGCAAGCATCGAACCCGGAATCTCGAGATTCCGGGCTCGCGACTTCGTCGCGCCCCGGAATGACGGGGAAAGACGGTGGAAACATGCGCACTTCCGCATCTTGGTGCAATGGATCATCTGACGCGATACGGCGTTATCGCGGGAACCGGAGGAGGAGCCATGCCAGAGCTTGCGATTTCCGCTGACAAAGTCGCCTTCATCATCGAGAAGGCGCGCGAATTCGACGTCAAGGAGGGCGATTCCGATCCGGATTCCGGGTCGAACCCGAGCGATGACGATGCGCTCGATGTCCTCGAGGACGACGGCTCCGATCCTGTCGTCCAAGAACTCGGCAGCTTCATGATCGCCTTGAACGAGGACGAGCAGCTCGATCTCGTCGCGCTGACCTGGCTCGGTCGCGGCGACGGCACGATCGACGATTGGGACGATCTGCGCGCACGCGCGGCGGAGGCCCGCACCGAATATCGCAGCCCGCGCCGCGAAACCGTGCATTATCTGCTTGGCGAACCCATGCTGGGCGATCTGCTCGCCGACGGGCTCGACGCATTCGGCATCGTCTGGAGCGACGAGCGCACGACGGCGGATTCGTCCGGGCCGAGTCAGCAGGACGAGGATGAGCCGACCAAACAGCGTTGATCTTGCAAAACGCACTCTCCCCGCAGGGCGGGGAGAGTGCGAAGCGACGTTACAGCGTCCCCGGGAAGGCGCCGCCGTCCAGCAGAATGTTCTGGCCGGTGATGAAGCCGGCCTTGGCGCCGCACAGGAAGGCGCAGGCATAGCCGAATTCGTCGGGCTGGCCGAAGCGGCCGGCGGGATTGAGCTTGGCGCGCTCGGCCAGAATCTGCTCCGCGGAGACGCCGCGCTTGTCGGCCTCGGCCTTGGCGGTGCCGGTGAGGCGGTCGGTCTCGAACGGGCCCGGCAACAGGCCGTTGATGGTGACGTTGTTGATCACGGTCTTGCGCGACAGGCCGGCGATGAAGCCGGTGAGGCCGGCGCGCGCACCGTTGGAGAGGCCGAGGA
>Ga0102590_1002219_pt1 | contig 24139 bp, 20 predicted proteins | sample AraplaMF_Col_mMF_FD_76859 | JGI IMG/M metagenome (GOLD analysis project Ga0102590, IMG submission 76859) | Arabidopsis root microbial communities from the University of North Carolina, USA - plate scrape MF_Col_mMF | ecosystem: Host-associated > Plants > Roots > Endosphere | place: USA... | reverse complement strand
GTCCTATCCGCCCATTTCGGCACTTCTGCAGAAGTAACTCTTCTGTCTCCGTTCGAGACATTCTGTTCGGAAAAAGGGTGCCCTCTGCTGGGGCACGATGGCGTCCCGCTTTACTTTGACCATTCGCACCTCACGGAGGCTGGATCAGCGATCTACGCGAAAGCGCTCGTTGCGGCTGTGCTGGAGCCGACGCTCAAGCGTTGAACCCGCGATACGGAATCAGCATGGGCCTCTCTCAACGATCGGCGCGTACAGTTTCACAGCGCTGCCGTCGACGGGATGGGCGAGGTTGTCGACGAGCGAACGTGAGGCGAAATCGAGCCCAAGGCCTTTCCACTCTTCTGTCTTCAGCGAGTGAACGCTCGTGCCCATAATCAACCATGCTCGCCGGAGGCGTTCCGGGCCTACCATCTTCAGATATTCGCCCGCGAGGCGATGAGAAGACGGATAGCCGGCAAAAATCCAAGGGAAGACCGGCATACGGCCACCAATCGCGAAGACTGCGCCTGGGACTTCGCCGCTAAGATCGATGGCAAGATCGTCCCGGCAAAAGCCGCGGCTCGCAACGTCCCTTTGCAAGGTTTGAACGAATTCACGGGTACGCTCGTCGAGCTTCAGTGCGCCCCGCGGACCGATCTCGGTTGAAATGGTCTGGCGGTCAACGGAAGTTGCCAGCCGATAGGGCGACGCCAAACCCGCAGCCGTCGCGCGGTACGCAAGGTAGATGCCCAAGAACGCAACGATCGTCGGGCCGAACGAGCGCGGGAGTACCAGGACGGTAGCCATCACCAGCACCATCAACGACAAGCCTGGAAAAAGTGCCACCTGAAAGCACACCCTTCCGGCGCTTCCCAGAGTCGCGGCCCACGGAATGAGACCGATCAGGGCGAGAAGCGCGATCCACTTGAGGCTCGCGTCACGCCGACAAGCGATTGAGAGCATCGCGAAACCGCCCCCGCCAAGCACAGAGAAAACATGGCAGTTGCTCGGATCAAACCGTCGCTGCAGGAGCGACAATCCCAGGAGGACAATTGCAGAAAAGGCAACCCACGCTCCATATTTGCCGATAGCGGGTCTCTCGTAGACGCGAGCCAGCATGCAGACGAGCAACAAAGCCCCGCTCACCCACCAGATCCAACCTTCGGTGAAGAAATCGAGGAGTTGATCGCGCATCGAAAAGGGATTCGGATGGGAGCCGCCGAAAACTGTCAAATAGCCATTAATTTGCCGAGCTATCGTCTTAAGGGGAAGGCTCGCGGCCAGCGCCGCAACGAGGCCGAAGCCGAACAGCATCGTGCGACCAAGCTGCGCCAGTCGGCTCCGATAGTCAGCAAATGCACATAGCACGCCCGCGATATAGATTGCACAATAAGCCGCGACGTTGAGAGGCCTGGTAAATAGTGCGATGGCGATTGCAAGAGCGACAATGAACGCAGAGACCGTAGGACGCGACTGCAGGAGGATCAATCCCAAGGCCAAAATCCAGCCGGCGACAAGGACGAGCCAGTTATAGGACGGCGTGGGCAACCAGTACGTATAGTAAAAGAACGGCGCGAGCAAAGCCATGCCAACGATCAGAATCGCATCGGGTTCGCGCCAGGAAAGTCTTAGTCTTTCTAAGACAGCCCAGCCCAGAAAAGCTCCCAGGCCCGCAAGAATCACCGCACCCAGGCGATTGAACGCTGAGACTGACTCGCCGGCAAGCAAATACAACGGGCGTATGGCGTAACTAAATAGCCCCAGGACAAATTCATATTCCGTGGGCCTTTGGGCCAACATGAGGTAGAACGCCTCGTCGGTAAAATCGAAGCCCCTGTCCATCTTCAGGATCAGGCTGGTAGCCAAAACGGCAGACAAAGCGAACAGCACTAGCGCGACAATCAGGCGGGACCGATAGATTGAAACGTCGAGATTCCGGGCGGCAGGCATTCGTTGTTTAAATCCTGAAGGTCGATATACGTCGAGCCCTACTCCAATTGACGACGTTGCTGGAATATGACATGGCGGCGAGATGGGATGGTTACGCTTCTTACTGGCGTCTCTTGTTGTCGCCTATCACTGCCAGATCCATCGTTTGTACCAGACGATCGGCGGGCTAGCCGCGGTCGAGGCGTTCTTTTTTGTCAGCGGGTTCTACATGGCGGCCGCCTATCCGCGATATCGAGGGCGATTCCCGGCGCTGATGTTTTGGCTGAGCCGATACTTAAGATTACTTCCATTTTACGCGACCGTTCTTTTCCTGACATGGTTGTGTTGGTACGGCGGCCTACCCACAAATGCGACCTCGATCTTTAATGCATTCAGCGTGGATGACACTCCTTGGCTCGCCAACATTACGTTGCTCGGGCAAGATCTGATCGCAATCAATGAGCGCGCGAACCTTCTGCTTCCGGTTCGCCAGTCATGGTCGATCAGCGCGGAATTGGTGTTCTATGCACTCACTCCATTTTTTCTGAAGCGCCGCAATTGGCAACTCATCGCCATTGCCTGTCTGTCTTTCGCCGTAAAAGCATATTTTACGATTTCCGGAGACTGGAGAAGCGCCTATTTTCCGTTTTATTCGCAAGTCGGCTATTTCATCTTGGGAATCATGCTGTTCAGGCTGCGCGACAGATTAACCTGGCAGAGATCGGCGGCATTTCCCCTTCTGGTACTGACTTCAATCTACCTTTGCGTCAGCCATTTTGCGGCGTTTGAACTCAACGGCGTTCTGGCCAACGCGGCCATGATTTTGGCTATCGCGATCGCCATGCCAACGGCCTTCGAGCATTCCAATCAGCGAGTCGCGAACTTCCTAGGTGACGTTTCGTACGGGGTTTACCTGGTGCACGTTCTGATAATCGAAGTGCTGATATCGCTGGGCTGGTTTTCTTACGGCGGGAGTTCGCAATCCTCAAGCAGCATCATATGGATGTTCGTTCTGGTGCTGTCACTCTCAACGATCGTCGCCGCGCTCTTTGAGGTCGCAATTCAAGATCCAATCGACCGCTGGCGTCGGCAAAGATTTTATGGCGTTCCGGCACCTCAAACCGACATTAAAAAGTAAGAACCAACGTAGCCCAGCCCCAATCGATTCGACTAAGCGAGGGATGCTGTCGCACCCGTTATAATAGATATTGGCGTTTGGTGTAACCGAGGAGCAGTATGAGCGCTCAGTTCATTGCCGCCCGCATCCAGAACGGCGTCGAGGCAAAGCTGAGTGGTCGGCTCGCTCTCGCTGCTGAAACAGGGATTAGTTAGCACCTGAAAAAGGAACTGATGAAAAGAACCCCGTTCTCAGCCGGTCTGATCGTTGCTCTGGCGGTGCTCGCCGGGCCGGACCATCTGTCCATCGGAGAACTGCCTGTCATGGTCGAAAAAGCCAATGCAGACAACGGCGGCAAGGCGGGTCGCACGCCCGTAATGCCCTTGGCTCGCGATCCCTCTACCGCGGTGGCGGAGGAATATAACGCCGCCCGCCGGACGGGAACGCGGGACGCGTACGAGCTCTTCATTGCGCGACACAGCGACGACCCGCTCGCCCAGCAGGCACGCGCCGAGTTGAAGCGCCTGTCGCGCTGACTCCTTCGCGCACCGCAGCAAACCGCCAAGCACTGCATTTCAGCAAGGCGGCATCCGCACCGACCCAGCTTGCCGCCTGATGTTTCCGCACTATGGTGGCTTCGCAATCTGTCCCGGAGCCTTTCACTATGCCCTTTCCGCATGCCTCGGAAGCCCTGTCACGCTTCACCGTGCTCGATCTGACCCGTGTCCGGTCCGGGCCCACCTGCGTGCGGCAGCTGGCGGACTGGGGCGCCACCGTCATCAAGATCGACGCGCTGACCGAGGATTCCGGCGGCGAGCAGCCGGGCGGACCGCGGCACGGCTCCGATTTCCAGAATTTGCACCGCAACAAGCGGGCGATGACGCTGAACCTAAAGGACGAGCGCGGGCTCGCCGTGTTCAAGCGCCTGGCCGCCAAGGCCGACGTCGTGGTCGAGAATTTCCGGCCCGACGTGAAGAAGAAGCTCGGCATCGACTATGAGAGCCTGCGCGAGATCAACCCGCGCATCGTTTATGGCAGTATCTCCGGCTTCGGCCAGGACGGCCCCTATCACAAGCGGCCGGGCTTCGATCAGATCGCGCAGGGCATGGGCGGGCTGATGTCGATCACCGGCGCGCCGGGCGAAGGCCCGATGCGGGTCGGCATCCCCGTTGCTGACCTCACCGCCGGCCTGTTCTGCGCCATGGGCATCCTCACCGCGCTACTGGAGCGCGAGGTCTCCGGCAAGGGCCAGTGGGTGCAGACCTCGCTGCTGCAGGCGCAAATCTTCATGCTCGACTTCCAGGCCGCGCGCTGGCTGATGGAGAAGGAAGTGGCAAAACAGGCCGGCAACAACCACCCGACCAGCATCCCGACCGGCGTGTTCAAGACCTCGGACGGCTACATCAACATTGCCACGACAGGCGGACGGATCTGGGAGCGCTGCGCGCAGGCGATCGGCGCGCCGGAGCTCTACAGCCACCCCGATTATGCGACGGCACCGGCCCGCTCCAAGAATCGTGACGCGCTCAACGCCAAGATCGAGGAGCGCACCCTGACCAAGTCGACCGAGACCTGGGTCAAGGAATTCAACGACGCGGGGGTGCCCTGTGGGCCGATCTATGCCATCGACCAGATGTTCGATGACGCGCAGGTCAGGCATCTCGGCATCGCGCAGGACGTGCCGAACGATGAGGGCCGCCACATCCGTCTGGTCGGTCAACCCGTAACGCTGTCGCGCACGCCGAGCAAAATGGTGGCGCGGCCGCCGGAATTCGGCGAGCAGACCGACGAAGTGCTGAAGGAATTCGGTTTCGGCGCGGACGAGATCGCCAAGCTCAGGGAGGCCAAGGTAGTGTGAGCACCCTCGCTAGACCCTTGCCAATGAAAAAGCCCGGCGCTCGCGCCGGGCTTTTTGACTCAGGTCTCAGCGCCGCCACTCAGGTGCCGCTGAACCGATAATTCACGCCGAAGCGCAGGATGTTGTCGGTGACATGCGAGCGATAGCCCACGACCAGCGGTGCGCCGCTGAGCGCGATCACGGGGGTTGTGAGCGAGCCCGAGACAGTTCCGAGATCGACATAGAGATATTCGAGCCTGGCGCTCCAATTGTCTGCGAACGCACCTTCGATGCCGGCGCCTGCGCTCCAGCCGACCTTGGTCGTGCTACTGCTGAAGCTTGCCGCAACAGGCGTGAACGTTCCGCCGTCGGCACCCGGGGTACCGCCGACATTGATCGCATTCACGCTGCCCGAAGTGGAGACACGGCCGTAAGCCAGACCGCCGGTCCCGTAGAACAGCACGCGCGGCGTCACGGCGACGCCGAGCCGGCCACGGACGGTGCCGAACCAGTCGAGCTTCTGGGTGAGATTGAATGCGACCGGCAGCGCGGGATCGAACGTGTTGTCGCCGCGATGGCCCGGCGTACAGACGCCGTCCTGCAAACCGGCCGGCGCGCCGGCGCACAGCGCGTCGATACTGCCCTTCTGGCCGCTGCCCTGGAAATCAGTCTCCAAGCCGACGACGAACATGTCGCGCTGCCAGTTGAAGCCGATCTGCCCGCCGCCGGTGAGGCCATCGAGATTGAACGTGCCCGCGCTTGAGCTCAGCAGCGCGCCCCCTTCACTGTCGATGAAGTCCGCCGTCGTCGCTGAGCGGCCCCAGCCATAGCCGATGTTGAGACCAGCATAGAAGCCACTCCAATTGTAACCGGGATCGACGGCCACTGGCGGCGCCTTGGTGTAGATGCGCGGCACCGCCATATCGGCGGCGAAGGCACGCGGTATGATCAGCATTCCGATCGCAGCCGCAACCAGCATGGTTCGTGTCATCAGTTCTTCCCTCGGTAAGCGGCGTTGCGCCGGCTCGCGCAATGCGCGGACGATTCAGTGCCGCGACACTAGGAAAGCGCGCATCGCTCCGCGTCCTGCGTTCGAAGGTCAGCCGTTTGGAGGACACAGGTAGCCGACCGCGCGCGGAAGACACGCGCGCACCATCCGGGCGATCGCAAAATCGCTGCTATTTCAGCGCCTTTCGATGATCGGGATAAGTTCTGCGGACTGGCGTCATAGCCTCGAGAGCCGCTCGATGCGGACTACTTCGCGGTCCAACAAGTAAAGATCACGCCGTGGATGTGGCACGATCGCAACAAACGGGTCGCGCTGCCCGGCCGACGGTTGCTGCACGATTTGCAGGACTCAGGACAGAAACGACAAAGCCCGGCGCGAGCCGGGCCTTGCTTCTTGTTGACGCCTCTATTGGTCTTAGTACTTGGCAACCACCGGGCCGGAGAACTGGTAGTTGACGCCGGCGCGCAGGATGTGGTCGGTGAAGTGCGACGACACGTTAGCGCCGATCGTGGAGGCCGGCGCGAGTGTGAACGGACCGGACCCGAAGCGGCCGAGATCCATGTAGAGATATTCGAGCTTGGCGCTCCAGTTCTGGGTGATCTTGCCTTCGACGCCTGCGCCAACGGTCCAGCCGGCGCGCGTCGTCGAGTTCGATCCGACCGAGGCAACTGCGACACCGGCGGGCGTGAAGCCGGTCATGGTGCCGGTGGTCTTGATCTCACCAAAGGCCAGACCGCCCGTGCCGTAGAACAGCACCTTCGGGGTTGCCAGGATGCCGACGCGACCGCGGACCGTGCCGAACCACTGAAGATGCTGATCGATCGTCAGCGTGGTGGCGCTCCCGAGGCCAGCCGGTGCGAACGTCAAACCGGGAAGGCACGGACCTCCGGCAATAGAGGTGATGCCGCAGACATAACCCGCGCTGCCCTTTTCGCCCGACCATTGCAGGTCGCCCTCGATACCGAACACCCAGTTGGTGCTCTGCCAGTTGTAGCCGGCCTGGCCGCCCGCGACGCCGCCGTTCATGTCGAATGAGGCACTGGTGACGGAGCCGGCGGGAGGCACAATCGGAGCGCCGGTTGCCGTGTTGAAGTAGGAGACGTCGCTACGCGACCGCCCCCAGCTGTAGCCGCCATTGGCACCGACGTAGAAGCCGGTCCAGCTCCAGACCGGATCAACCATGACCGGTGCCTTTACGTAGGGTCTCGCCGCCAGATCTGCAGCCAGTGCGCCCGTCGCGAACAGCGACATCGCCGCTGCCATTCCAATCACGATCCGCTTCATCGCAGTCCCCTTCACACAAATTCGTGACCCAAATATACCCCAGCACCTGCCCAACAGCTGTGCCGCGTCCGCAACATCTTGAACCAATTAAGCCTTGGGTAGTGTCGCGATCGGACTACGACCGAAATTCCATCCCATTGATTTCAAAAGTTTTTATTCCGCAACCCTAACGTGATGTCGCTCTGGTCCGCTGCGTCCATCCGACGCGGCCCAGCAGCCCGTCGATCACCGGCCAAAACAGCAGCAGAATCGCCAGCGTCGTGATCGAGCCGACCAAGCCATTCGACCAGAACACCTTGAGGTCGCCACCCGAGCCGATCATCGAGAGGCGGAAGGCATCCTCGGCACGGTTGCCGAGCACGAGCGCCAGGGTGAACGGCGCCAGGGGAATGCCGATCTTCTTGAAGACGTAGCCGACGACACCGAAGCCCAGCATGAGCCAGATGTCGAACATCGCGTTCTGGATCGCATAGGCGCCGATCGCGCAGGACACCACGATCATCGGCGCCACCGCCGCGAACGGCACGCGCAGGATCGAGGCGAAGATCGGCACCGTCGTCAGCACCAGCACGAGGCCGACAACGTTGCCGAGATACATCGAGGCGATCAGGCCCCAGACGAAATCCTTATGCTCGACGAACAGCAGCGGGCCCGGATTGAGTCCCCACACCATCAGGCCGCCGAGCAGGATCGCCGCGGTGCCCGAGCCGGGGATGCCGAGCGCCAGCATCGGCAGCAGCGCGGCGGTGCCGGAGGCATGCGCTGCCGTTTCCGGTGCGAACACGCCCTCAATGCGGCCCTTGCCAAAGCTCTCGGGATCCTTCGAAAAGCGCTTGGCGAGATTGTATCCCATGAAGGACGCCGCGATCGCGCCGCCCGGGGTGATGCCGAGCCAGCAGCCGATGAACGAGGAGCGCAGCAGCGTCACCCAGTATTTCGGCAGGTCCTTCCAGACACTCAGCACGACGCGGAGCGAGATGCTCGCCGCATGCCCCCGCAACGCCAGCCGCTCCTCCATCGTCAGCAGGATCTCGCTGATGCCGAACAGGCCGATGACGGCGACGAGGAAGTTGATGCCCCGCAGCAGTTCCGACGACCCGAAGGTCATGCGCAGATTGCCCGACACCGTGTCCATGCCGATACCCGCGAGCAGGAGCCCGAGCGACATCGAGATGACCGTCTTGTGCTTGGCCTCGCGCCCGAGACCGACGAAGGAGCAGAAGGTCAACAGATACACCGCAAAGAACTCGGGTGGCCCGAACTTCAGCGCAAAGGACGAAATCATCGGCGCAAGGAAGGTGATCAGGAGAACCGCGACCAGGGAGCCGATGAAGGAGGACGTGAACGCCGCGGTCAGCGCCTCCGCCGCCCTGCCCTGCTGCGCCATCGGATAGCCGTCGAAGGTCGTCGCGACCGACCAGGCCTCACCGGGAATGTTGAACAGGATCGAGGTGATCGCGCCGCCGAACAGTGCCCCCCAGTAGATGCAGGACAGCATCACGATCGCCGAGGTCGGATCCATCGTGAAGGTGAGCGGCAGCAGGATCGCAACGCCGTTGGGGCCGCCGAGGCCTGGCAGCACACCGACGAAGACGCCGAGCACCAGCCCGACCATCATCAGCACCAGTGTCTTCCACGTCAGCAGGACGGCGAAGCCGTGAAGCAGGAGACCGAAAGCTTCCATCGCGGGCCCGCCTAGTGGCCGAAGGCCGCTTCGAGCGGCCCTTTCGGCATGATGACGTCGAAGGCGATGTCGAAGGTGACGAACATGATCGCCGTGAACACGAAGGCGGTGAGCAGCGACTTCCAAAGCGCGATCTTGCCGATCGCGCGCATGAAGCTCGCAATCAGCAGGAAGCTCGCGACATAGAGGCCGAGGAACTGCGTCACCAGGCAGAACAGCAGCGTCGGCACGAACACGGCCATCACACGGCGCGCCTGCGCGCGCGTGACGAAGGTCTCGGCCGCCTTGCGGTGCGCGACCAGCGCCGCGATCAGGCCATAGAGGCTGCCGCCGCCGAGGATCGCGGAGAGGTAGAACGGGAAATAGCCGGGCTCGGGCCCGGTCGAATCCCAGGACGCGCCTGAGCGCCAATTGTCGTAGCCGAGCGTCGCGGCCAACGCGAGCAAGAGGATGCAGACGAATATCTCGATCGTGCCTGAGCTGACGACCGAGGGCGAGTCCTCTTCAGGCGCGGTCGGATCGTCGACGACGATTTCAAGATCGGTTTGGGACATGAGCTGCCAAATCAGATTCGCTGTCATCATCCGCGAAGGCGGATGATCCAGTACACCGTGCAGACCCCGTCTTTTCGTCGAGCCCTGTGCAATACTGGATGCCCCGCCTTCGCGGGGCATGACGTGGAGGATGTGATTACTTCGCGACGAATCCGGCTTCCGTCATCAGCGACTTGTTGACGGCATCGTCCTCTTCGAGGAATTGCACCATGTCCTTGCCGGTGAGGAAGATCGGCTTCAGCGCCTGCTTTTCCATGTAGTCCTTGTACTCGGCAGTCTGCGTCACCTTGTGGAACAGATCGACATAGAATGCCTGCTGCTCCGGCGTCACCTTGCCGGGCAGGAACATCGCGCGCAGCATCAGATACTGGACGTCGACGCCCTCCTCCTTGCAGGTCGGGATGTCGGCCCAGGACTGCGTGTCCGTCACCTTGCTGGTATAGGAGATCCGCTCCTTGTCGAACACGCACAGCGGCCGCACCTGGCCGGCGCGCCAGACTTCGAGATTCTCGGACGGATTGTTGACGTTGGATTCGGTGTGGTTGCCGACAAGCTGGGTCGCGGCTTCGCCGCCGGACTTGTAGGGCAGATAGGAGAATTTCGCGCCGGTCTTCTGCTCGAGGAAAACGGTCAGCACGTGATCCTCGCGCTTGGAGCCAGTGCCGCCCATCTTGAACGGCGCGCCCGCCGCCTTGGCCGCCGCGACAAATTCCTTCACGGTCTTGGGACCCGCGCTGTTGTCCCACAGCACGAACTGGTCGAGCGCGATCACCGAGACCGGGGTCAGCTCGCGCCAGTTGAACGGGATCTTCGCCGACAGCGGCAGCATGTAGATCAGCGAATAGGCGATCAGCACCTTGTTCGGATCGCCCTCGCTGGACTTCATGTACATCAGCGCTTCCGCACCCGACGCCCCGCCTTTGAGCGAGACGACGATCGGTTGCTTCATCAAATTGTTCTTCTGGATCGCGGCCTGCATCATCCGCGCCATCTGGTCGGAGGCGCCACCCGCGCCCGCCGCCACCACGATCTCGACCGGTTTGGTCGGCTCCCAAGCGGCAAAGGCCGGCGTACCGCAGAGCGCGGCGGCCAGCGTGATCGCGGCCTTCATTCCATGTCTCACGCGCGTCTTCCCTATTTTTCGCCTATGTTCTTGTTTGGATCAGCAATTCACGAGTCAGGCGAATTGCATTGTGCGGGCGAATGCCGGCCAGTTCAAGCCGGGCCGGCACCGCTTCGCTTATGACTTTGGAATGAGACCGATTGCAAGCACGCCGGCCGGAGCTTGAGCTGGAAATAGAGAGCATCATCGGGAAACTGTCTGCTCTTTGGCTGCTGCGGATAACCTGTCACAGCTTTATGGGACACATCCGAGGGGCCGCCGGAAGGATCGGCTTAGATTGGAGCCGACATAATCACGTTGCTTCCGTGAAAAGCATGATTCTCGTAGAAATTGTCAGATATGATATGCTCCACTTAAATCAGGATCCCGTTCAAGGGAAACTCAAGGCAATCCAAAGCGGCTTGGCTTTCGCTCTTGGAGTATTCATAGTCGTTCTCGCGAGCCTCATGATCGCGCCGGGCGCGGACGGGCTGTTAGGTGCATATCTCGCAACTTTGATGTTTGCCATCGCCTATAACGATGCCCGCCACTACCTCATTCCAAACGAGCTGACCGCCGCGGCTTTCGGACTTGCTTTGCTGCGTGTTGGAGTAACCATGCCCAATGCAAGTGCATCATCCATGCTCTGGGTGGTCTTCTGCGCCTTAGCGGTAGCTCTGCCGTTGGTGCTTCTGACGTTGTTCTATCGTCGTTGGCGAGGCCGGGAGGGATTGGGGCTTGGGGACGTCAAACTTGCCGCGGTTGCCGGTGCCTGGCTCGAACTCCCGACAGCGGCCGCGGTGATCGAGTTGGCAGCGCTTTCAGCGATTGCCGTCTATATTGCAGATGCTGCGATGCGGAGGCGGCCGCTACGGGCGACGGCATTCCTGCCGTTCGGACTCTTTATGGCGCCGGCTATCTGGATCGGCTGGCTGAGCGAACAATTGCTCTTGCGTTGGGGATATGCCTGGCTCGGATAACCTCGCTGAGGCTGCGAGGTTATCCCCTTGTTTCGCGAGCCTGTGTCGGTGATGGGACGCGGAGATTCCGTCGCGCGCTACTTGCCCTTCCAGTTCGGCGTGCGCTTGTTGAGGAAAGCGTCCATGCCCTCGCGGAAATCTTCGCTCATATAGGCCTTGAGGATCAGGTCCTCGCCTTCCTCGCGCGACAGCGTGCGGCGGATGCGGCGCACCGCTTCCTTGGTGGCTTCCAGCGTCAGCGGCGCATGGCTCGCGACGAGCTTTGCGGTTTCGTCCGCACGGCGCTGCAGCGTCTCGACGTCGGGCACGATCTCGGTGAGCAGGCCGAGCGCAAGCGCCTCGGGGGCCTCGACCAGGCGTGCCTTGAAGATCATATCCTTGGTACGGGCGGGACCAACCAGCGAGACGATGCGGCTGATGTTCGACATCGACAGGCAATTGCCGAGCGTCCGCGCGATCGGAAAGCCGATGCGCGTCGTCTCGGTGCCGATGCGGAGATCGCAGCAGGCCGCAATGCCGGCACCCCCGCCGGTGCAGGCGCCGGCGATCGCTGCGATCACGGGTACGCGGCACTGCTCGAGCGTGCCGAGCACGCGGTCGATACGGGCCTCGTAGTCGAGCGCATCCTGCGCAGTCTTGAAGGCGCGAAACTGCGAGATGTCGGTGCCGGAGGCGAACGCCTTGTCGCCGGCGCCGGTGAGGATCAGTGCCTTGATCGAACGGTCGGCGTTGATCTCGGTGCAGATCTCCGCCATGCGGTCATACATGGCGAAGGTCATGGCGTTGCGCGCCTGGGGGCGGTTGAAGGTGATCCGCGCGATGCCGTCCGTGACGGAGTAGAGCAGGTCTTCGTTGGTCGTCGTCGGTGCATTCATCGCGCGCTCACTTTCCAAGCTAGTTCAGGCCACCTGAGCCCTTAAGCGACCTGGGCCTTGGCCATCGGCACCACGTCGCGTCCCTTCAGGACGTCCATGGCCGCCAGAACGCCACCGCTCCGGTGCGGGATCTTTGCAAGATCGAGGCCCATCTCGACGCCGGCGAGCGTCCCCATCAGCATCAGATCGTTGAAATGGCCGATATGTCCGATGCGGAATACCTTGCCCTTGACTTTGTTCAGGCCGGTGCCGAGCGACATGTCGAAATTTTCCAGCACCACCTTGCGGAAGGCGTCGGCGTCGTGTCCGTCAGGCACCCGCACGCCGGTCAGCGCCGGCGAATGTGCGGCGGGATCGGCACATTGCGTCTCCAGGCCCCAGACCTTGACCGCAGCGCGCGTCGCCGCGCTGTGGCGCTTGTGGCGGGTCCAGACGTTCTCCAGCCCCTCCTCCTCCAGCATCTTGACCGCTTCGCGCAGGCCGTAGAGCAGGTTGGTCGCGGGCGTATAGGGGAAGGTGCCGAGCTTGTTGAAGTTGATCACTTCCTGCCAGTCCCAATAGGAGCGCATGCCGGGGTTGACCTTCGCCGCCGCAAGCGCCTTCTCCGAGACGGCGTTGAAGCTGAGGCCCGGCGGCAGCATCAGGCCCTTCTGCGAGCCGGCGACCGAGACGTCGACGCCCCAGGCATCATGCTCGTATTCCATCGAGCCGAGGCCGGAGATGGTGTCGACCATCAGCAGGGCCGGATGCTTGACGCGGTCGAGCAGCTTGCGCACCTCCAGCGGCGGTGTCACGCAGCCGGTCGAGGTTTCGTTGTGCACGACGCAGACCGCCTTGATCGCGTGCTGCTTGTCGGCAGTCAGGCGTTTCTCGATCTCGGCGAGGTCGGCGCCATGGCGCCAGTCGCTCGGGATGAAGTCGACGTCGATCTTGAACTTTTCGGCGATGCCGCGCCACAGCACGGCGAACTGGCCGGTCTCGCACATCAACACCTTGTCGCCGGGCGCGAACACATTGACCATCGCCGCTTCCCAGGCACCGGTCCCGGACGAAGGGAAGATGATCACGGGCTGCTTGGTGCGGAACACCCGCTGCATCGCGGCCAGCACGCCGAAACCGAGCTCGGCGAACTCCGGACCGCGATGGTCCAGCGTCGGCATGTCCATCGCCCGCAGCACGCGGTCAGGCACATTGGTCGGTCCTGGAATCTGTAGGAAATGCCTTCCAGTATGCACGGTCATCGGCGTCCTTCCCGGTCTTGAATCTGTCTTTGAGCCTGTCTTGGCTTGCGTCTGTCGGCCTCGATCGCGAGGCCCTGGCGAGCCGCTCGCATATCATTATTCGCCGGGCTTGTCCCCCGCCCGGCGGGGTCCGTCAATGCACAAGAAGCAGAGCTCGCCTTGCCAAGGCGCGCGCCGGTAGGCAAGACGGGGGCGACGAACAGGCGAGAGTTGACCATGGCGGCTGAAGTGGCCGGAAAATCACAGGAATCGGCCAGAATGGACGGCCTGGCGGCGCGTTTGGCCCGGGAGATTACGGGCGACGTCCTGTTCGACCCGTTCAGCCGCGGCCGCTACGCCACCGACGCTTCGTTCTACCAGATCGTGCCGGCAGGCGTGGTGCTGCCCCGCAGCATGGACGAAGCGCTGCGGGCACTGGCGATCGCCCGCGATGAGGGACTGAAGGTGACCCCGCGCGGCGGCGGCACCTCGCAATGCGGCCAGACCGTCAATGACGGCCTGGTGGTGGACCTCTCGAAGCACCTCACCCGCATCCTGTCGCTCGACGTCGAAAGCCGCACCTGCGTGGTCGAGCCCGGCATCGTTCTCGACGACCTCAACCGCCAGCTCAAAAAGCACGGCCTGTGGTTTCCGGTCGACGTGTCCACGGCCTCGCGCGCCACCATTGGCGGCATGGCCGGCAACAATTCCTGCGGCGGCCGCAGCCTGCGCTACGGCACCATGCGCGACAACACGCTGTCGATGGAGGCGGCCCTCGCCGACGGCACGCTCAGCCGCTTCGGCGAGGTGTCGCGCGATCTCTCCGAGATCGACGCAAGCGACAGCGCACGGGCCCTGTTCCGCGACATGCTCGATCTCGGCACGCGCGAAGCCGATGAAATCAAAGCGCGCTTCCCGAGCGTGCAGCGCCGAGTCGGCGGCTACAATCTCGATGCGCTGGTGCCGCGCAACGCGCCCAACAACATGGCGCATCTGCTGGTCGGCTCCGAAGGCACCCTGGCCTTCACCACCAAGGTCGAGCTGAAGCTGTGGCCCGTCATTCGCAACAAGGCGCTGGGCATCTGCCATTTCGGCAGTTTCTATGAAGCGATGGACGCGGCCCAGCACCTCGTCAAGCTCAAGCCGATCGCGGTCGAACTGGTCGATCGCACCATGCTCGCGCTCGGGCGCGACATCGCCATGTTCCGCCCTATCATCTCCGCCGCCATCAAGGGCGATCCGGATGCCGTGCTGGTCGTGGAGTTCGCGGAAGAAGACCAGGCCGACAATCTCTTGCGCCTCAAGCAGCTCGGCGAGCTGATGGGCGATCTCGGCTTCGGCTGGAATAACGACAAGCGCAAATGGGGCGGCGTGGTCGAGATCACCGAGCCCGCGCTTCAGGGCGGCATTGCCGATTTCCGCGCCGCAGGCCTCAACGTCATGATGTCGATGAAGCAGGAGGGCAAGCCGGTCTCCTTCGTCGAGGATTGCGCCGTGCCGCTGCCCCATCTCGCCGACTACACCGCGCGGCTAAACGAGGTGTTTGCGAAGCACGGCACCAGCGGCACGATGTATGCGCACGCCTCGGAGGGCTGCCTGCACGTGCGTCCGGTTCTGAACCTGAAGCTGGAGAAGGACGTCAAGGCGATGCGCGCCATTGCCGAAGACGCCTTCGCGATGGTGCGCGAGTACAAGGGCTCGCATTCCGGCGAGCATGGCGACGGCCTGGTGCGCTCGGAATTCCACGAAGCCATGTTCGGCGAACGTCTCGTCGCCGACTTCAGGCAAGTGAAGCAGCGCTTCGATCCCGACGGCGTTCTCAATCCCGGCAAGATCGTCGATGCGCCCAAAATGGACGACCGCTCGTTGTTCCGCTTCAAGCCCGGCTATCGCGTCACTGACCTGAAGACGAAACTCGACTGGTCCGCCTATCCCGGCGCCGGCGGCGGCTTCCAGGGCGCGGTCGAGATGTGCAACAACAACGGCGCCTGCCGCAAGCTCGAGGGCGGCGTGATGTGTCCGTCCTATCGCGCGACGCGCAACGAGAAGGATGTCACGCGCGGCCGCGCCAACACGCTGCGGCTAGCCATCTCCGGCCAGCTCGGCGCGGGCGCACTCTCCTCTGACGAGATGATGGAGACGCTGAAACTCTGCGTCTCCTGCAAGGCCTGCCGCCACGAATGCCCAACTGGCGTCGACATGGCCAAGATGAAGATCGAGGTGCTGGCGGCTCGCACCGCCTCCCACGGGCTGACATTGCGCGACCGGCTGGTCGGCTACCTTCCCCGCTACGCCGGCCTTGCGTCGCGCTTTGCGCCGCTGGCGAATTTCCGCAACCGCAGCCCGCTGCTGCGAAAACTGTTCGAGCGCTTTGCCGGCATCAGCGCACGCCGCGCGCTGCCCGCCTTCCGCAGCGACGTGTTCGTGCCGCCGGCCGCCAGCGTCGGTCCACAGACCGGCCGCGAGGTCGTGCTGTTCGCCGACACCTTCAACTGCATCTACGAGCGCGAGAATCTCGACGCTGCGCTGCGCGTGCTCACGGCAGGCGGCTATCGCGTGCACTTGCCGAAGCCAGCCAACGGCAGCCGCCCGCTGTGCTGCGGCCGCACCTTCCTCTCCGCCGGCCTCGTCGACGAAGCCAGATCCGAGCTCGATCGTCTGGTGGCCGCCTTCGCTCCATTCGCCGCACGCGGCGTGCCGATCGTCGGCCTCGAGCCGAGCTGTCTCCTGACGCTGCGCGACGAGCTCGCCTCGCTGCGCAAGGACGACGACGCCAGGGCCGTCGGCGCCCATGCGCTGACCTTCGAGGAGTTTCTGGTGCGCGAGGCCGAGGCCGGCAGGCTACAACTGCCGCTCGGCACCGTCGCCGACAAAGCCGTGGTGCACGGCCATTGCCATCAAAAATCCTTCGGCGCCTTCAAGCCGGTCGAGCAGGTGCTGCGCCTCGTCCCCGGCCTCGAGGTCGAGACCATCGAGTCGAGCTGCTGCGGCATGGCTGGCGCCTTTGGCTATGGCGCGGACACCTACGACGCCTCGATCGAGATGGCCGAGCTGTCGCTGCTCCCCGCCGTCCGGCGTGCGGACCAGGCTACTCTGGTCGTCGCCGACGGCACCTCCTGCCGACACCAGATCCACGATGGCACACAACGCGAGGCGCTTCATGTCGCGCGCGTGCTCGCCATGAGCCTCGATCGTGCAACAGCTCAATCCATCCCTCCCGCCGCAAAGGAACCCAGCCATGGCTGACCTCACCCTCGACGCCGCCCGCAAGATCCTCGACGCCGCCTTCGCCAAATCCACCGAGCTGAAGCTCAAGCCGCTGGTCGTCACCATCCTCGACGCGCGCGGCGTGCTTAAGCTCGCCGCCGCCCAGGACGGCACCAGCCTGATGCGTGCGGAGATTGCGCACGGCAAGGCCTATGGCGCGCTCGCCATGGGCATGGGCTCGCGCGCGCTGTTCCAGCGTGCGCAGGAGCAGGCCTATTTTATCGACGCCGTGAACACGATTGCGAAAGGCGCGCTGGTGCCGGTCCCCGGCGGCGTGCTGATCATGGACGGCACCACGCTGCTCGGCGCCGTCGGCGTCTCCGGCGACACCTCCGACAATGACGAGGCCTGCGCGGTGGCAGGCATCCAGGCCGCGGGACTGAAGGCCAACGCGGGGTAGGGCTGGCGGTGGGGCGGGTCAGCTTTGGGCTCTTCAAAACCAAAACTGCGAAAACAACCCCATGCACAGTAGACGGGGCGGTCCGCCAGACCCAACTCACAGATTCGGAAAATCAGTTGACGCGTCGGGCAAAACAGGACCATATTGGCATCATCGGGAAGGGCTGCCGGGTGGATTAGGCTTGCGGCCGCGCGAAGCGCAGTCCGCATGGCGTGACCCGCCTCTTTGTTCCCGCAGCAGCAGACAGTGGTGGGTTACGCCGATGCGGTTTGCGCATCTGCAGGGCCGACCACCCGACGAACTGCGCGCACCAAGCTCACCGCCCCGTCCAGACCGGCTTGCGCTTTTCGCCGAACGCCTTCAGCCCCTCTTTCGCATCCTCGGTCATCGCGAGCAGCGCGATCTGGCTTTCGGTGTAGGCGATGCTCTCGTCGAACGACATCGCGGCGATGGCGCGCATGGCGTATTTGCCGCGGCGGATCGCGGTCGGGGATTTGTCGACGATGCGGCCGATCAGCCAGTCGATCTTCGCATCCAGCTCGGCGGCGGCCACGACGTAGTTGAGCAGGCCCGCAGCTTGCGCGGCCTTGGCATCGAACGGCTCGCCGGTGAGCGCCCATTCGTTGACGAGCCGCGGCGGCGCGATGTTCTGCAACAGGCTCAGCACCTGCATCGGGAACACGCCGACCTTCACCTCCGGCAGGCCGAAGATGACGTGGTCCGCCGCAATCGCCATGTCGGTCATGCAGAGCAGGCCCATGCCGCCGGCCATGCAGACGCCCCCGACCCGCGCAATCGCCGGTTTCGTGGCGTTCTGTGACAAACGTAACAGATCGGCATAGTCGACATTTGGTTTGGAATGATCCATCGCGAAAGCGGCGCCGGAATTCTGCAAATCGGCGCCCGCGCAGAACGCCTTGTCGCCCGCACCCGTCAGCACGATGACGCGGACGTCCTTGTCGTCATGCGCGTCGCGATAGCCTTTGGTGATGCCGGCGATCACGTCGCCGTTCAACGCGTTGCGTTTCTCGGGCCGGTTGATGGTGATCCAGAACGCCTGCCCGCGCTTCTCGGTGATGACGGCTGTGGTGTCGGTCATGGCGTGCTCGCCTCCTTGCTCCCGTTTTGCAGCATTTGCGGCAGGTGGGGCGGCAGGCGCAAGGGCAATTTACAGCGCTGTGTCACCATAGCGTGTGGGCGCAACTTGGCTTGCCGATTGAATTATGAACTGCGGCGACTATCCTGACTGGAGATTTGATCACCAATGAGCCAATTCATGCGCGCCGCCGTCGTGTTGCTGCTGGCAGGCTTGATCGTCGCAAGCGGCGGAGCCGCAAGCCATGCGGCCGACGCGACCAAGATTGCGCTCGTGATCGGCAACGCAAAATATCCTGACAACGAGTTCGTGCTGAGCGACGCCGCCAACGACGCCCAGGCCGTCGCCGAGGAACTGAAGCGCGACGGGTTCGTCGTCGACCGACAGAGCAACCTCACGGCCGACGCCATGCGGCAGGCGCTGGATCGTTTCTATGCCCGGATCGAACGCGGCGCCGTCGCGCTGATCTTTTTCGATGGCTTCGGCATCCAGTCCAACCGGCAGACCTATCTGCTGCCGGTCGACGCGCAGATCTGGACCGAGCCGGACGTGTCGCGCGACGGCTTCAGCCTCGACGCCATTCTCGCCGAGATGAACACGCGCGGCGCCGCGATCAAGATCGCGCTGATCGACGCTTCCCGCGGCAATCCGTTCGAACGAAGATTTCGTCGCTACTCTGCAGGCCTCGCACCGGCGATCGCGCCTGGCAATTCGCTGATCCTGTATTCTGCCGCACTTGGCGCGGTCGTGGCAAACAGCAAGACCGATCGCAGCCTGTTCGTCGCCGAGTTGCTGCGCGAGATGCGCGCGCCAAACATCAGCGCCGAGCAGGCATTGACCAACACCAAGAACGGCGTGGTCGCCGCCACCAATAGGGAGCAGGTGCCGTGGCTGTCGTCCTCGCTGACGACGGACTTCTCGTTCGCGGGTCTGGTGGCGGGGCCGCCGGACACCAAGGGCACCGATCAGACACAGACGAAACCAGACCAGCAGAAGCAGGTCTGCGAGGCTCCGCAAGCAGAGCCTGCCCCAAGCCCCGACGACCTCGCCAAAGACCCCGTTATCGCCGATCTCACCCGCAAGATCGCGGCCAACACCAACGATGTCGTCTCTCGCTACAAGCGCGGGCAGGTCTATGCGATCAAACGCGCTTACGCGCTCGCCATGCAGGATTTCGACGTGGTGATCCGCCGCGATCCCAGGGATGCCGAAGCCCTCAACAACCGCTGCTGGACGCGGGCTGCCACCGGCGATCTGCAAGGAGCCCTCGCCGATTGCAATCTGGCGCTCCAGAGCAATCCCGGATTGAGCGATGCGTTCGACAGTCGCGGGCTGGTCAACCTCAAGCTCGGGCGCACCGCCGAGGCGGTCAAGGACTACACCGACGCGATCCAGCGCAACCCGCGCTCGTCATCCTCGCTGTTCGGCCGCGGTATCGCAACCCGCAGGAGCGGCGGCGACGGCGCCACTGATATCGCGCAGGCGAAATCCATGAATCCCAACATCGCGAAGGAATTCGCCGGCTACGGGGTGACGGAGTGCACACCCTGAACGGTCGCAGCCTTCCTGATCCAGACCTTGTTGTCGTGGAACGCAGCCCCGCCGATCGGCGCGATGGTGTCCGCGCCCGTCAGCATGTTGATGCCGCGGCCACCGAGATGATTCTTGTTCGGCTGAACCGACTCCGCGATCAGCACACCGCGCCGCACGCCCTCGAACAGGGTTGCGATCAAGGTGGTCTCGCCGCGGGTATTGCCGAGCGTCACGGCGTCGCCATTGGCGATGTCGAGGGAAGCTGCATCGAGCGGATGGATCATCACGCTCGCCTTGCCCTCGCGCGCCTGCGATGACGGCGTCTCGTTGAAGGTGGTGTTGAGAAAGCTGCGCGAGGGGCTGGTCGCAAGCCGGAACGGATGAGCCTGGTCGGCGTGCTCGATCACCGCCCAATGATCCGGCAGCGACGGCATCTTGTCGAAGTCGCCCATCGTCTGGCCGAACGGCGGATGCGCCCAATCGGCCTTGAAGTGGAATTTTTTGTCGGCATGGGCAAAGCCGTCGAGATAATGCGAGGTTCGAAAATCCGGCTGCAGGTCGCGCCAGAGGTCGGCCTCGAGGCCGGCGATGTCGCCATGGCTGCTGAGCTTCAGCGTCGCGTCGATCAATTCGCGCGGCGTCATCTCGAAGCCCGGATGCTTCGCGCCGAGCCGCGGCGCCAGCGCCTGCAAGACCTCGTGGTTGGAGCGGCATTCGCCGGGCGGGTCGATCAGCTTCGGCCCCACCGAGATGTGCTGGTGACCGCCGCCATAATAGAGATCGTCATGCTCCATGAACATGGTCGCCGGTAGCACGATGTCGGCCATCGCAGCCGTCTCGGTCATGAACTGCTCGTGCACCACGACGAACAGATCCTCGCGCGCAAACCCCTGCCGGACCAGTGCCTGCTCCGGCGCCACCGTCATCGGGTTGGTGTTCTGGATCAGCATCGCCTTGACCGGGCCCTTGCCGAGCAGCGCCTCGGCATCGCCGGTGAGGATGCGGCCGATCTGCGACTGGTCCAGTGCACGAGTGGTCTTGTCGATGGCGTCGTGGGCTTCGATGATGGATTCGTTGAAGTGCCACAGCGCGAAATTGTTGAAGAAGGCGCCGCCGCCTTCATACTGCCAGGCGCCGGTCACCGCGGGAATGCAGAGCGCCGCATGCATCTGCATCGCGCCGTTGCGCGAGCGGGTGAAGCCGTAGCCGAGGCGGAAGAAGGTCCGCTCGGTTTCGCCGACCAGCTTCGCGAAGGCCTCGATCTCGGAGACCGGGACGCCGCAGATGGCGGAGGCCCATTCGGGCGTGCGCGTCTTCAGATGCGCTTCGAGCTCATCAGGGCAATCGGTGTATTGGTCCATGTAGGCGCGGTCGGCATGACCGTCGCGAAACAGCACGTGCATGACGCCGCAAGCGAAGGCACCGTCGGTGCCGGGGCGCAGGATGATCTTGATGTCAGCCTGCTTCATGGTCTCGTTGTCGTAGATGTCGATCGCAGCGATCTTGGCGCCGCGCTCCTTCCGCGCCCGCGCGGCGTGCGTCATCACGTTGACCTGGGTGTTGACGGGATTGGTGCCCCAGATCACCACGAGGTCGGAGACCGCCATCTCGCGCGGATCGACGCCGGCGATCTTGCCGGTACCGATCGCAAAGCCGATGCGCCCGACATTGGCGCAGATGGTCTGGTAGAAGCGCGAATATTTCTTCACATGCGTGAGGCGGTTGAGGCCGTCTCGCATCACCAGCCCCATCGTGCCGGCATAATAATAGGGCCAGATCGATTCCGCGCCGAACTCGCGCTCGGCCTGGTTGAAGCGGTGCCCGATCTCGTCCAGCGCCTCGTCCCACGAGATGCGCGCGAACTGCCCGGAACCCTTCGGCCCGGTGCGGCGCATCGGGTGCATCAGCCGTTCGGGATGATGGATGCGCTCGGCATAGCGGGCAACCTTGGCGCAGACGACGCCGGCCGTGTAGGTTTGCTTTTTCGAACCGCGGACGCGTCCGATGCTGCGGCCTTCGACCACCTCGACATCGAGGGCGCAGGCCGACGGGCAATCATGCGGGCAGGTCGAATGGCGGATTTCGATCTTGGCGTGCTGGTTCATGTCCCAGTTGGTAACACCAAAATACCGGCCAGCCGAGCGCATTTTGCCGGCAATGTCCGTGCGATTTGCTCAAACCGCACGCGCCGCCGGTTCCTGCCGCGGCAGCGAAGGACGGCGCGATCACACCGAAAACAGCCTGATATTCCCGGCACAATCGACATTGTGAGGCGTCGACAGCCGGCTTGCCCTGCCGCTACAGTGCCGGCCAAAAGAACGACATCAGGGAGGTGGGCATGATAGCCCGACAATTCATGCCGGCGCTGGCCGCCGGCCTGCTCGCCGCATTTTCAGTAGCCCCTTCATGCGCTCAGGATTATCCCAGCCACGCGGTCCGCATCGTCGTCCCGTTCGGCGCCGGCGGGCCAGCCGATGTCGCAGCCCGGCTGATTGGCAATGCGCTGCAGGAGAGCTTTGGCCAGCCCTTCGTGATCGAGAATCGCACCGGCGCGGGCGGCGTCATCGGCACGGTCGAAGCGGCGAAATCGCCGCCCGACGGCTACACGCTGCTGATGATGTCCAACACCCAGACCGCGAACGAATCGCTGCTGACGCCGGACAAGCGCAAATACGAGCTGATGCGCGACCTCGCGCCGATCGCGCCGGTGAACGCTTCCGACCTCGTCATCGTGGTGAACCCGCAAGTTCCGGCAAAGACGCTGCAGGAGTTCGTCGCACTCGCCAAATCGCAGCCGGGCAAGCTGAACTATGCCTCCTCCGGCCAGGGCACGCCCTATCACATGGCCGGCGAGTTGTTCAAAGCGATAGCCGGTATCGACCTCGTCCACGTCCCCTACCGCAACAGCGGCGAGGCGCGCAGCGGCGTGATCGGCGGACAGGTGCAGATGATGATCGACGCCGTGCCTGCGATGGCGCCGAACATCGGCGAGAACCAGGTCCGCGCCCTCGCGACCACCGGCAAGCAGCGCTCGGCGGTGCTGCCGAACGTGCCGACCGCTGACGAAGCGGGCGTGCCCGGCTATGAAGCCACGATCTGGCTTGGCCTGATGGCGCCGGCCGGCACACCAAAACCCGTGATCGACAAGCTCTATGCCGCCGTGAACGCGATGGTGAAGCGGCCGGATATCGTCAAGCTCTGGACCGAGCAAGGCGCCGTCCCCATGTCAATGACGCCCGAGCAGTTCGACAAATTCCTGCGCGGCGACATCGAGAAATGGGCCGATGTCGTCAAGAAGTTCGACAAGTCCTGAGATCGTAGAGCATGCCCACCATTCAGTTCCAGCTCAACGGCGCGGCGATCGCCGTGGATACCGATCCGGATCACGCCCTGCTCGATGTGTTGCGCGGTCGGCTCGGCATCACCGGTCCGCATTTCGGCTGCGGCGCCGGTGAGTGCGGGGCTTGTCATGTCATGGTCGACGACCGCGCAATGACCTCCTGCGACATGCCGATGTGGTCGGTTGCGGACAAGGACGTCGTTACGGTGGAGGGCCTCGGCACAGCGGAGCGCCCGCATCCGCTGCAACGCGCCTTCATCGCCGAACAAGCGATGCAATGCGGCTATTGCGTCTCCGGAATCCTGATCAGCGCGGCGGCGCTGCTGAAGCGCAATCCGTCACCGACGGAGGCTGAGGTCAGAACCGCGCTCGATCGCAATCTGTGCCGGTGCGGATCGCACAACCGCATGGTCCGCGCCGTATTGCGGGCGGCCTGGGAGATGGCCGCCCGATGACGTCTCCTGCCCCGAAACTGCCAATCAGCCTCGCGGCCAATCCTCGACTGTCATCCTGGGTGCGGTTCACCGATGAAGGCCGCGTCGCGATCTCGCCCGGCAAGGTCGAGATCGGCCAGGGCATCGTCACCGCGCTGGCCCAGATCGCGGCCGACGAGCTCGATGTCGATATCTCCAAGGTCGAGATGATCCGCACCTCGACGGCAGCAAGCCCGAACGAAGGCGTTACTTCCGGCAGCCTGTCGATCCAGCAATCCGGCCGCGCGCTGCGCCACGCTTGCGCCGACGTGCGCCAGCGCTTTCTCGCCGCGGCGTCGGAACGTCTCGGCGTCGATGCATCGCTGCTCAACATCGATGACGGCACGATTTCGGGTCCCGGCAATGTTAGGACCAGCTATTGGGAACTGACCGGCGATGTCTCGCTCGACCACGACGCCACCCCGGGCGCGATAGCGAAGAGCGCCGCCACGCGCGCCGT
>Ga0102590_1002216_pt1 | contig 24171 bp, 22 predicted proteins | sample AraplaMF_Col_mMF_FD_76859 | JGI IMG/M metagenome (GOLD analysis project Ga0102590, IMG submission 76859) | Arabidopsis root microbial communities from the University of North Carolina, USA - plate scrape MF_Col_mMF | ecosystem: Host-associated > Plants > Roots > Endosphere | place: USA... | reverse complement strand
GCTTCGACGAGGTGGCGGCCGAAGATGCGGCAGGCGAGGGACAGCCGGTCGAAGTGTCCGAGCCGGTTGAAGGCGGTGAAGCGTGCCAGGTGGTAGGCGTACCCGCACAGCGTCGGGCGCACGGATCCGGCGGTCCAGCCGGGTACCTGCTCCTGGAACGCCCGGTGGTGGTGGCCAAGGAACCTCAGTCATTCCTTGCCGTCCCAGTCCCAGTACGCACGTCCGGCATCCGCGCACCGCAGGAGCACCACGGCGGCGGCGTCGTTCATGACCCGGCGTCCATACTCGGTGCGCGGCACGTCGAAACTGGCGTTGATGTCCAGCAGAGGGCGTGTGAGACGGCCGATGTCAGCCCACTGCGGGGCATCAGGGTCGTGATAGCGCTGCCGGCGAAGGTTGCGCAGGCCCAGCTCGCGAATGGCACGCTGCTCCGCCTCTGCCAGCGCAGGCGAGCGGTCGTAGTGGCGCAGGTCGATCGGGGAGTGCCAGCGCCCGGGGGTGTCCTCGGGCAGGGACGCAGCCGTCATCACGAGCATCCTCCCGCCCCGGCTGGCGAGGTGTCCGGGCCGGCGAGCATCTGGACCCGCCAAGCGTGAATGTGATCCATCCCGCTCTTCAGCTTCTCGGCGAGGTCACGGCCGGAGAGATGGATGTACTGCAAGGTCGTGTCGGTGTGCCGGTGCCCGGCAAAGGACGCGATGGCGTGCAACTCCCAGCCCATCCGCGCCAGATCGGTCAGACACAGATGGCGGGTGGTGTGGGTGGAGAACCGCTCGACACCGGCCGCCAGGGCAAGACGGCGTACCACCTTCGACCACGTCCACAGACTCAGTGGCTGGCCGTGGTTGCGCCGGGACTCCGACAGGAACAGCGGCCCCCGGGCCCGGCTGACCGCTGCACGATGGGCGAGGTAGTCAGCCAGCAGCACACCGGTCGGCGCGGAGTACGGCACCACGCGCTCCAGCCGGTTTTTCGTCGTCTCTGCCCGCACCCGCACCGTCCGGTACGCCGGATCCAGATCATCGGTGCGCAGCGAGCACAGCTCCTCCCGGCGCAGCGCCGCATCGTAGGTGAGCGCCAGCATTACCCGGTTACGCACCAGTTCACGCCGCGCCACCTCCAGCAGGTCCAGCCACTGCTGCTCGGTCGGGATCCAGGGCAGTTTGGAGAAGCGCGGCACCAACCCTCGCGCCCGGCCGCTCCCGCATCGGCCAGGTGTATACCGTCCGCGGCCCACGGGGTTCGACTCTCGCAGGCCCTCTTCGATGAGGAAGTCGTAGAACAGGCGTACCGGCACCAGGCGTTGTTGGATCGTCGCGTTCGCCAAGCCCGCTCCCGACTCGATCGAGACGACGTTCGCCCCGCGCCGGTGCGGCCGAGACGTCAGCTCGCGGACGAAGACACCCACGTGTGTGCGGCCGGCGGACAGCGGATCGACCGCTTCTCGCTCACACAACGCGAGGTATTCCGCGAGTCCCCGGGCATAGGCGTCCAGAGTCCCCGGCGCACGCCCGAGGTCCTCCCAGGCCTGCAGCCAGGTCGCTGCGTGATCGTTGCGTGCCAGCACCGGCTCGAAGGTGCTGGTCACAGCCACTCGTACCAACAAGGGCAACGTGCTGTGTCAGGCCGGGTCGGCGAGTGGCGGAGTTGTCCGTCGTGCGAGCGCTGTGCCGACGGGAGTTGAGTCGCCGATGTGGCACGCGCCCCGCGTGGCAGCCGGTGTGGTGCGTCCCTCCGTCCGTTCCGCAGCGGCGAGTTCCGCCGCTGCGGAACGGACCGATGCCCGTCGGGGCCGCCGTGCGTCAGGCGGACAGCAACGCGCGGAGTTGCGTGGTGTCGATGATGTGGGCCCGGGACGGGAACACCTTCTCGACCAGCACGCGGTGGATCTCGGGGTCGGGGTCGGCCACACCGTCGGACAGGACGAAGACGCGATAGTCGCGGTCGGCCGCGTCGATCAGCGTGGACAGGACGACGCCGCTGGTGCTGATCCCGGCGAGCACGAGGGTGTTGATGTCCCGGTCGCCGAGCTGTCGGTGGAGGTCCGTGGTGGAACCCGAGCCGTAGCGGATCTTGCGTACGACGATGTCGCCGTCCTCCGGTGCGATCCGCTCGTCGATGTGGGTGGCAGGGTCCTCGTGGTGCATCATCTTCGCCGCAGCGACGCCGGAGAAGGTCTTGTTGGTCTCGGGGACCGCGGTCCAGTCGTCCTCGGTGAAGCCGACGCGGACGTAGCCGACGGTGCCACCGGCGGTGCGGACGTCGGCGATGGCGCCCTTGACCCGCTCGACGAGGGTGTCCGAGTCGGGGGCGAGAGGGACGATCCCGTTCTGGAAGTCCATGGCCAGCAGGGCGGTTCGCGTGGGGGTGATGCCGGGAAGTGCGGGGGTGCTCACGAGCTGGTTCTCCTTGATGGGTTTCTCAGTTGTGCTGGAGGTGCTGGTCGGTCGGTTCGTGGAGCGGTTCATCGAGTGCTGGTCGAGGACAAACGGCGGTCGAGGACGGTCAGCAGCAGGACGGCGAAGCCCGCCGCGACCAGCACGATGCCGAGGATGTGCAGACCGTGGTCGCTCGCTCCGTCGCGGAAGACGATGCTGCCGATCACGGCCGAGGTAATGGTTCCGAGGTATCCGAATGTCCGGAACAGCCCGGAGGCGGTGCCGATCTGGTCGGGCGGTGCCGCGAGGTAGAGGGCGGTCTGGTTGCCGACTGTGGTGGTGGCGGACGTGATGCCGAAGACGAGGGAGACCAGCACGATCGCGATGACGGGGCTGTGCGAGGTGAGCAGCATGATGCCGGCCGACCCGATCAGCATGGTGATCGCCGAGGCGATCAGCGGCCCGCGCACCAGATTGCGGCTGGCGAGCGGTCGAGAGAGCAGTGCCGAGATGGCTCCCATCGGCAGCAGCAGAAGTCCCGCCGTCACGGTGGACATCCCGTGGGCGGCCTCCATCCACTGGGTCATGCCGTACATCACGGAGTAGACGCCCAGCAGGGTGAGTGCCTGGCGCAGATAGGTGCGGGTGAGGGGGCCGTTGGCGGCGAGGCTGCGGAAGTCGAAGAACGGCGCGGGCCTGCGCAGTTCCCACACGACCGTCGGCGCCGCGACGAGTACGAAGGCGGCGAGCGCGATCCACTCGACCTGCGGAAGTCTCATCAGGAAGATGACCAGCGCGCTCATCGATCCTGCGAATCCGATGATGCCGAGCAGGTCGATCCGGTCGGCGACCTGACGGAGACCGGTGCGCGCGTGGTCGCGCGCCGGATCCCTGGGCAGCCAGCGCACGGTCATCGCGAGGGCGATCGCGGTGACGGGGATGTTGATCAGAAACGCCCAGCGCCAACCCGCGGCCCCCACCAGCAGCCCGCCGATGGGCGGACCGATGGCGGCGGTTGCCATCCCTGCTATCGCGATTCCGCCGAGCACCCCGCCCGGTGGAGCGTCAAGACCTGCCTCCGTGGCGCGGCGCCGGATCAGGACCATTGCGCAGGGGAAGGCGGCCGAAGTGCCGATGCCGACCAGGACCCGGGCGACGGTCAGCATCGCCAGACTCTGGCCAAGGCCCCCTATGACACCGCCGACCAGCACGAGCACGATGCCGGAGAGAAAGATCCGGCGCGCGCCGAGTACCTCCGCCAACTTGCCCGCCGTTGGCTGTGCGACGGCGCTGGCCAGGTAGAGCGAGGAGACCAACGCGGCGGTGCTGCCCACGGAGACGTGCAGATCGGCGGCGATGGGGACCAGCGCGGTCGCGATGATGGAGCTGTTGATCGGGTTGAGGCTGGAGCCCACGTAGAGCGGGGTGGTGAACGTCCACGCGAAGGGCTTGGGGGAGTGGCCGCGCGCCTCTGTCTCGGCCTGGTTGGTGGCGGCCCTCATATGCCGCCGTCACTCAGGTCGGCCGCGGCGAGGCGTTCGAGCAACACGATGGCCTTTTCGAGGTCCTGGCGCTCCTCCGCGGCGACGACCCGGTCGATGGCACGGGTCAGGAAGGCGGCGCGCCCCGCGAGCAGGTTGTCGATCAGCTGGGTCGCGGAGGGGTCGGCGCTCATCAGCTTTCGGCGGCCGTCCTGCGGGTCCGGCTCGCTGTGGACCAGCCCGGCGGCCTTGAGCACCGCCAGACTCTGCGCGATGGACTGCGGGCTGACGTGTTCCAGCGTGGCGAGGCGGGCCGCGGTGACCGGGCCCTCCCGCACCACGCTCCCCAGCACCGCGAGCTGTGTGAGGGTCAGGCCGACCGAGTGCTGCCCGGATTCCGCACGCAACCGTGCGCGCAGCCGTTTCATCGCATCACTGAGCCGCTGCGCGGTCACTGCGGACTGCTGCGGTCCTGGGTCCGTGGTCATGACCCTCAGCCTAGATCTCGACAAGTAACTTTGCCAAGTTGCTTGTCGAATTAACGATCGCCCCACATGGATCACGCGGCTTCGGGCGGTCAGGAGTTGTTGAGAACGTGCTGAGTGCTGCGCCCTGCCCGTGGCACGGCAAGGTGGTCGGCCGACCGTTCGACCGAGGGCAGAACGGGCTCCTTGACCCGGCAGTCCATCAAGTGCGTCGGACGACCAGCACGGCGAGGTCGTCGGGGTGGTTCAACGCGACCGCGGCGTCGAGGACGAGATCAGCGGTTTCGTCGGCGCTCAGTCCGTCGCGGACGGCCCGGGCGGCCAGTGTTCCGGTTTGCTCCAGTCCGGCGTCCAGTGAGAGATCCGGCCCTTCGACCACGCCGTCGGTCACCATGACCAGCGCGGTCTCCCTGTCGAGGGTGAAGGTCTCCTCCGGGTAGTCGGCGTTCGGCAGGATTCCCAGCACGGGACCGCCCGGCAGCGCGTGGATCTCGTGACTGCCGTCCTGATGCGCGGCAAGCAGGGGCACATGGCCGGCGTTCGCCCCGGTGACCCGTCCGCTGTGGGGATCGACGCGCAGCATGGTGCAGCTGGCGAACCGGGGCGCGCCCATCGCGATGAGCAGCTGATTGGTGTGTGTGAGCACACTCGAGGGGTCCGGCTCGTGCGCGGCGAGCGCTCGCATGGAGCTGCGCACCTGTCCCATGAAGGCCGCCGCGTCCACGTCGTGCCCCTGGGCGTCGCCGATCTCCACGGCGATCGCACCATCCGTCATGAGGAACGCGTCGTACCAGTCACCGCCGATGTCGAGCCCGGCTCGGCAGGGCCGATAGCGGGCTGCGACCTCCAGGCCGGGCAGATTTTCGGGCAACTTCGGGAGCATGTGATCCTGAACTGCTGTGGCCAGCTCGAGCCGGGCCTGCTGCGATCTGATCCGCCCGAGCGCCTGTCCGGCGAGTTCGGCGAGCGTGATCATGAAGGCTTTCTCGTCCGGCGACGGATGGTGGCCGCTGTCGTACGTGACCACCCAGGCGCCGGGCGCCTGGCCACCGCCGAGACCCAGGGGTGTGATCGACATGGCGACGTCGGGGCCGGGCCAGGCCAGCGGTGCGGCGTCGCCGTTGGGCCAGCGGCGGAGAAGGTCCTCCTGGTTCCGGATGAACTGCGGCTCACCCGTGCGGATCGCATGGGGCAGCGGACCCTGTTCATCCAGCGAGCGGCAGTGCAGGGCGTCGACGTGCCAGGAAGGGAGCCCGGCATCCGAGGACACCGAGAGGTGCTCCTCGTCGTCGACCAGCGCCAGTGCCGCGCCGGTGCCGGCGAAGGTTGCGGCGAGTCGTGTCAGGACCACCTGTCGTAGTTCCTGCTCGGTGGAAGCGGTGATGAGGGCCGAGGAGAATTCCGCGATCTCGTCGGCACGACGTCGCTGGGCCTCCACCGCCGCCACCATCTCCCGTCGGCGAGCCTCGTCACAGGTGTCGTCGCGGATCATCCCGAAGATCTGCTCGGGACCCTCGTACCCGAGTTGGATCCGACGGGTTTGGCAGGCAAGGCGGTGCCAGTCACCCTGGTCGCCTTGAAACCGCAAGGTGGTCCAGGAACGCCGGCTGTTGTCCGAGCGCAGGAGCCGACGCAGGGAAGGCCGATCGTCGGTGTGGATGTGACGCACCACCCAGGGCAGGGAGACCGAGTCCTCCGGGAACAGCGCGGCCACGGCGGGTGCGCCTCCCAGCCACTCGATCTGACGTACCTGCGGCAGATACATGCACAGGCCGAGGCCGGCGGACCTCGCCGACAGTCGGAACGGGATCAGCAGACTCCCGAGATCATTGCTCACGTTCAGTGAGTGCACCCAGACCAGCTGCTCGCCTCCGGCGGAGGTCACCGGCCGCGCTTCGATGAGAGCGACCACGGATGCTCGGCCCTGTCTGGGCAGCTCCAGCACCTGCATGGCCAGTCGATGCTTGCCGGCGTGCGCCACGATGCGCTCGACCACGTTGCGCTGGCTCTCGGGCAACAGCTCCCGTAGGAATCGGCCTACACAGCGTTTCGCCGGCCTGTCGAGTGCCGTAGCCATCGAGCGGTTGAGTGAGCGGACGATGCCGTCCGGGTACAACAGAGCCGACGGCTCGGCCTTTCGAAGGAGTTCATTCGAAGCGTCCACCGCCGCTCCCTCGCGATCGTTGAGCGATCACCCGGCTACCCCAATGATCCCATCCCGGTCATTTCGTCGCGCGGTCAGCTGTGCCGCGTCAGGGGTGACGCGAGCCGTCATTGTGGGCGTGATGAACACGAGCCACAGTCAGGCTGCGCCTCATCTCGATTCCTCCGCCTTCCAGTTGTGCTCGCCGGCCGCCCTGGGGCGGATGTCGTGCCGTCGCGGTGCCCCCGGCACCTCCACGCCGACGGCGCAGGACGAGTTCCGGGGTCACAGCCGCTGAGGCACGATCGCGACCGGGCAGTCCGCGTGGTGCAGCAGTCTGTGACCCACCTGGCCGAGGTGACACAAGTGGCCCTGCGTGCGCCGCGCCCCGATGACCACGAGATCCGCAGCGGCCGAGCGCCTGAGCAGCACCGACTTGGCAGGCCCTTCCACCGTGCTGCGGCGCACCCTCACGTTCCGATGGCCCGTCATCGCATCGCCGAGCAGGACGTCGAGCAGATCGGACGCCCGCTGCTCGTCGTCGCGTACTGCCTCCCCGGCGGACATGGGGTGTTCGACGGCCCCGTGTGCCGGGCGGCGCCAAGTACGAACGACGTCGAGGACACATCCGCGTGCCTCGGCTTCACGAAATGCGAACCGCACCGCCTCGTTCGTCGCCCCTGGTTCTCCAGCACCAAGGAGGATGCGCCCATGCACGCCGGCCAGCCCCGCCCTGTCTCCGCGGACCACGATCACGGGACCGTGTGCACGCGAGGCGACGGCCAGGCTGACCGACCCCAGAAGCAGCCCTTCGAACGCGGTGCGGCCGCGGGAGCCAGTGATCAGGACGTAGGCGTTGCTTCCTTCGCGCAGCAGGGCAGACGCAGCGTCTTCGGGCACCACGTCAGCGGACACCTTCACCCCGGGGTTCCGCCGCCGTGCGCGCTCCGCCGCCGTCTCGATGATGTTCTGCGCCATCACTTGCTCGGACGGGCGTTCAGGGCTGCCCGACGGCAGGACACCTTCGTAGCGTTCCCACAAGGATGCGTGCACCAGCCGGAGGGGCAGACCGTGCCGGGCCGCCTCGTCCGTTGCCCAGTCGACCGCCACGAGGCTCGAGTCCGATCCGTCGACCCCTACGACCAGGGGCAGCTCCGTCATCTTTCCCACCGCCTGTTCGCCGCGCTGGGGAGCCATGCGCTCCCCGGCCCGGGCGTCCTACTCGTGGGGAACGACCGCCAGTGGGCAGCCGACGTGATGAACCGAGGCATGAGTGACGGGACCGAGACGCGGGACCGTCGGCCGCTCGGCCATGCGACGGCCCAGGACGAGCAGGCTCGCCGGGGAGGCGGCCCGGGCGAGGGCGGTCGCGGCTCTGCCCTCCACCACGGTCTCCAGGACCTCCGTCTCGGGGTACTTGTCACGCCAGACCTGAAGGACGGCGGACAGGAATTCCTGCCATTCCTCACCCTGCTGGGGATTGTGCATCAGTGCGATGTCCCCGGGCCCGAGGCTGATCGCGGAAGGTGCCTGCCATGCGTGGACGACATGGAGCCGGGCGTGCCGCTGCCCCGCCGCCTCGAACGCGAACTCGATCACCTCGTCGCAGGGATCCCGGAGGTCCATTCCCAGCACCACGTCTCGATAGCCGGTGTCGGTGGACGGCTCGCCGTCGTCCGCCGGGAAGTGTTCGTCCTCGGCCTCCTCATCCGCGCGTACGAGAACGACGGGACGCGTGGCCTTGGCGACTGTGCCCATGGCGACGGATCCCACGAGAAAGCCGGTGAAACCGCTCAGCCCACGGGAGCCCAATACCAGCAGTTCGGCGTGCTGGGCTGCCTTGACCAGGGCCTCGGTGGCCGGGCCCTCGAGTTGCACGTCGGTGAGCTGCACGCCGGGGACGGCGTGGCGGACGCGCTCCGACGCCTCCCGCAGGACGCGCCGCGCCAGGTTCCGCTGCGCGGCGTTCGCGCGCTCCGCGCCGTCCCTCTGGTGGAGATGCCAGTTCCAGGCATGCACCATGCGCAGAGGTCGCTCACGGCGTACCGCCTCGCGTGCAGCCCATTCGGCGGCGGCGAGACTCTCGGCCGATCCGTCCACTCCGACGATGACGGGCTCAACCATGGGGCTTACCTCCTGTCTGCCATAGCCAGCATCTCGCCACGAGCCTGAGGCGTGTATGGGCCGCACGGTCAGCCTCGGGCCCATTCGGCCCTGGGTCGCCCACCGGGACGGGAAGCGACCCCGGGCTGGCACGGGCCCCGGTCACGGACCTGAGCGTGTCGTGAGCCGGCACGGAATGTCGTAGAACGTGTGTCCTGATCGCTGCCTCATGCGATCGCTCGTCGTCGGGCCTGGTCCGCGCCGGCGACGTCCATGGGCAGGGCGCCGTGAGCAGGTGCGCGTACCGGCGTGTCGTCCTGCGGACCGAGGCCCAGAAGCGCCGTCGCAGGCGAAGGACCGGCGCGAATGCGTGCGGCGAGGCCGGACCGCACGGTGGACGGGATGGGCCGGAGCCCGTGGCCGTCGGCTTGCGGGTCCACGCACGCCCCCGGGCGCACCGGCCCCGCGGACAGGCGTGTGCGACGGGCCCGGGGCCCGTCGCACCACGGCCGGTCAGCGCAGCCAGGAACGGTCCCGGACGATCGGAAGCCGGGCCCAGACCCTGCCCAGCCCCCACGCCGCGCCCGCACCGACAGCGGCCAGCACGATCAGCGCCACGGCGTAGATCACGTGATAGTCGGCGAACGGATTGGACGACATGCTCGGCGCCCCGTCCGACAGGTGCCTGGCGGGCGGCCACTCCGCCAGCCACATCAGTGCCATCATCGCCGTTCCGGCGCCGGCCGCGAGGCGCAGCGCCACACCGGTCATGACGGCGACGCCGACGGCGAGCAGCCCCAGCATGAACAGCCAGTCCGCCCATGCAGCACCGGCCCATGAGTGGAAGGTCGACTCCATCGGACCCGCGGCCACGGAGCTGAGGAAACCCTTCGTCGGCGACCCGCCGTCGATCCATCCCTTGCCGGACGCGGTCGCGTAACCGAGGCCGAAGGTCTTGTCCAGGAACGCCCACAGGAACACGAACCCGGTGAGGATGCGCAGGGACGCGAGGGCGTAGGCCTGTGCTGTGTGCGTGTCGAGGTCTGCCGACACGGTGGATGCGGGCGCGGTCCGGTGCCGGCGGAAAGGCGGTACGTGGATGCCCGGGCTCCGCTGAGGGTCCTCGTGTACGGCCATGGTGGTGATCCCTTCGGGGATTTGTGAGTCGCCGTTGTTCCGACATCCCTCACTCTCGTCGGTTGCCGAGTACCGGACCGGATGCCGAAGGGCCGTACCCCTTGGGCTGAACGTCCCTTCGTACGGGGCCTGTTGGGGCGGAGACCGGAGCGCCGCCGTCGGGCGAGCGCGTACGACGGGAGGATGTGGCCGAGTTGCGAGCGCAGTCCAAGCGGAGTCGACACCCGGGCTACGGCCACCGCCGCGTCACACGGTGATGCGACGCCCTGTGACACTGAGGGGATTTATGCGGATCCACATGTCCCGCTGTCCGCCCGGCCACGGTTCGCTGTAGGCCTGCTGTCGCACCAGCCGTACGCAGTCGGGGTCCGTCACCGTGCCGGCGGGTCCGGTGACGAGGACGCTCCAGCCCTGGCTCAGCGCCGCGTCGATGTGGTCGACCTCGAAGGCCACTTGGCAGCCCACTGCCTGTGCCGGTACTGCTTGGGGGCTCGTCCTGTAGACGATGACCCCTTCGATCACGCTGTAGTTCACGGGGACGACCACCGGGCCGGTGCCGACGGGTATGGCGAGCCTGCCCACGCCGTGCGTGGAGAGCAGGTCCCAGCATGCTTCCGAGGGCAGTTCGGTGAACTTCGGATGCCGTCCTGCCCGACCGAGGCCGGGTGGTAGATCGATGTCGCCGCCGGTGAGTTCGCGGACGGTGGTCTGCAGGGCCCCCGCCAGCCTGAGGAGGGACGCAGGACCGGGGGCGACCGTGGGCTGTTCCTCCAGGTACTGGAGGTAGCTGGAGGACATTCCCGCCCGATCGGCTGTTTCCGCCTGGGACAGGCCGAGTTCCTGTCGCCGCTGTGTGATCCTGCGTCCGAGGTCGCCGACGGGGTGCCCTGTAGCAGGGTGCGACGACGGGCGTGCGGCCATGATCGCCACCTCCTTCAGAGTTTATGCAGCCGGTTGTCGGCCATACCGTGTTGTGACCGACTGTCGGGTTGCGGCCGGGAGTCGTCGAAGCGGTAGTCGAGTTGGTCGATCACAGCGACCACTCCGTCGATCTGCCGGGTCGTGGAGACGGCGACCTCCGTCTCGCTCTTGCGCGGCACCCGGCCGGTCAGGGTGACCACCCCTTCGAGCACGAAGACGTCTATGGCGGTGGGCGCCAGTCGCAGTGTGCGGAGCAACACCTCGTCGATCACCTCGTCGCGGATGTCCCCGTCGGGCCGCAGGAACACCTTGAGGAGATCTCGACGCGTGACGATACCGACGAGGCGGTCCTCTTCGTCCAGCACCGGCAGTCGCTCCACGTCCTGCTCGGTCATGATGCGAGCCGCCTGGGCGATGGTCTCCTCGGCGTGCACCGTGATGGGCGGCACGGTCATGAGCTGCCCGGCCGTGAAGGCCCTGGACCTCGCGGACCTTCCACGGGCCGAGGACGTCGGTTTGCCGGCGGCGAGCGGGCGCACCGGTTCGTCGGTGTCGAAAGGTTCCGACTGCCGCTTCACCAGGTCCGTCTCGGAAATGACGCCGATGACCTTCTCGTCGTCGTCCACGACCGGCAGTCCACTGATCCGGCCGTCCGCGAGCAGCCGTGCGACTTCCTTGAACGGTGTGGAGTAGTCGGCACGGATGACATCGCTGGTCATGACGGAGCCGACCTTGTTGTGCTTCATGTCCCTTCCTTCTGCCAGTCGCCTCCATCCGATGTCGCCAGGACGGGGTCGACGCCGGGCTGTGCGGACTGCGGCGGGTTGCTTGCTCCGCCGGCCGGGTACGGCAGCAGCCGTTCGAGGTCTTCCAGCCGGTGAGGGGAAGCGCCGAGCCGATACCGGGATGTGCCGGTCGAGACGCGGGCCAGGGCCACAACCGTCAGCGGATACGTGAGGTGCTTGCCCGTGATCACGCCTGCTCGCGGACGGAGCCGCGGGCACTCGCACCGTGAATCCGTTCGATCACGAACAGTGGCGCGGTCACCATGGCGGGATGCCGCATGTATCCCGCGCCTGCTGGGCGTGCCGTCCGTCATCACGCACCTCTTCCAGCCTCTCGACACCTCGAGCGTCCATCGCGTCGAAGGTGTTCACATGGGCCGTACGGGGGTGACGTAGGGGCCGGTCGGCCCCGGTACCTCCGCCCGCGAAAGGGACGGGCCGGGCGTGGCGCCCGGTTCGGACGTGTCCGTCGGTCACATCCCCTGGTCGTGTTGCGGCGGGTTGCTCTGCGCCGGTCCCACGCGGTAGGGCCGCATCATGTCGTTGTCTTCATGTTCGAGCATGTGGCAGTGCCATACGAACTGGCCGGGCCGGTCGAACGTCGCCCTGAGCCGGGTGACTGCGCCGGGGTACGCGATGGCGGTGTCCTTGAAGCCGCGCTCCCACGGCTCGGGGGGAGAAGGGGTCTTCTGAGTGAACGTGCGCCGGTCTACGACCTCGAATTGGACCTCGTGGACGTGGATCGGGTGAGCATCAACGGTGAAGTTGTGGAGCTCCCAGATCTCGGTTTCTCCCAGTGCCGGATTTTCCGTCACAGGGTCGCTCCATCCCATGGGGACCGGCTTCCCGTGTACGTCGACGGTCCCGAGAAGCGCCCGTCGGGGGCCGATGTGCGGAAGCACGGCGGAACCCTCCTCATTGAGCGAGAGCCGGCGGACACGGTCCGCCGTGCCCAGCGGCGTGAGGGACGGCAGGGTCAGTCGGGAGGGGGGCACGCTCGTGTCCGGCGAGGTTTGTGACCGGACGGCGAACTTCAGCACCTGTCCGGTCGTGCCCGGCTTCGCGGGCGCGAAATCGACACCTGCTCGCCCGCCTTGGAACGTGGTGTCAGGGCCCTCGTTGATGAGGTACAAGGCGGTCCCGGGACGTACCGAGGCGAAGTCGACGATCACGTCGGCTCGCTCCGCGGGAGCGATGAGCAGCTGCTCGAGTTGCACGGGCGCGGGCAGGAAGCCCCCTTCGTTTCCCAGCTGCCAGAAGCCGAGTGCGGCGTCCGCCGGACGGCGGGCGGCGGGGTTGGCGACGACCTTCAGAATGAGGAACCGCGAATTGCACCCGTTGAGTACGCGCAGGCGGTAGCGGCGGGGTTCGACATCAAGGACCGGCCAGGTTCGGCCGTTGACGACGATCGTGTCGCCGAAGAACTCGGGATTCCAGATCGGCGGGATGTCGCTGTCCGGCACATAGGGGCCCTTGAACCCGTCGAAGGCGGCGCGTGCCGAAGGATAGAGAAGGCTCCCGTCCGCATGGAAGGATCTGTCCTGGATCACAAGCGGGATCTCGTGACAGCTCCGCCCCGAGGGGTCTTCGGTGCGAGGGGCGGGCCCGGGCAGGACACCCTCGGGCAGATCCGCCGGTCCACCGCGCAGCAGGTAGAACCCGGCCAGCCCGGCATAGACGTTCAGGCGTGTCACACCCAGGGCGTGGTCATGGAACCAGAGCGTCGCCGCACGCTCTTCGTTGGCGTATTGGAAGACGGCCTCTCCCGGGCCCCAGGCGACGTCGTAGGCAGCCTGGGCCTTCTGTTTGTACAGGTCGTAGAACGATCCGACCCGGGCGTAGCCGGGGGAGATGTCGACGGCGTCCGGGAGGTACCAGGCTTCGGGGTATCCGTCGCTCTCCTCCGTGTTCCGGCCTCCGTGCAGATGCGTCACGAGCGGCACGGGGCCGGTGTAGGGACCCGGCGTCGACCGGAACATCGGGTGCCCGTCCCGGCCGCCCGAACCGCCCGGCGGATTGGCCCAGTGCAGTGTCGGATCGACCGGCAGCAGATGGGGCAGATGCCGGCCCGAGCGATCGACCAACTCGTTCTTCCACCGCACCTGCACGGGCCTGCCGACCCGGGCTTCCAAAGTCGACGCAGGGTAGTGGAACGTGCCGGGGTCCTCCGTACAGCCGTATCCCCACACGGTCGTCGCCGGCAGGCCGGGGGGCAGCACCTGCTGCCGGAACTGACGGACACCGATGGAGTAGTGGTCGATGCCGTCCGCCGAGCCGCGGGCGGACTGTGGCATGACCGGAGGGATGGCCAGTGGTACGCGGTACTTCTTGATGCTTTCGGGATCGAGAGCGGCTCGCCCCGACGGTGACGACAGCCGTGTCGGGCCGAACCCGGCACCGGAGGGAAGCAGAGCGAGCGCGCCTCCGGTGACGGCGGCCTGGATGACTCGACGCCTCGTGACCACGCCTGTTCTCCGTTCGCTCTGCCGGGACCGAAGGCAGCCCGCGTCGCACCCGAAGATTGACACAAGCCGCGGCGTCGGACCGCGCACCTACTCCAGACAGGCCAATCAGTACCGTCGAAGGGAGACACCGTGCGATCTGTCCGCCTCTCGAGGCGAGACTGAGCCGGCGGCCGTGGCGCTGACCGTGGGCGAGGCGCCGGTACAGGGCGCTGGACCGCCTGTACGAGCAGTGGGCTGAGTACGGTCGCTGCCCGGACTCCTACGGGACTAACGCGTGGCCACGTCCACAGTGTCATCCCGGTCGAAGTCGAGCCGGTTGATGACATCGACCACGCCGTCGACCTCCTCGCACAACTGCACGGCCACGGGAAGCAAACTCTTGCGCTCCACTCTGCCGCTCAGCGTGACCCTCCCGTCGGCGACCTCGACGGTGAGCGACGAAGGCGGCAGACCGAGCGTCCCGACGATGACGTCCTCCAGAATCTCCTCCTTGATCGCGCGATCCTGGCGGAGGAACAACTGCAGCAAGTCGCTCCGGCTGATCACACCGATCAAGTGGCCGTCGTCGTCCACCACGGGAAGGCGTTTGACCTTGCTTCCTTCCATCGTGCGTGCGGCACGGACCACGTCCCACTCCGGCTTCGCGACGACGGCGGGGCTGGTCATCAAGGCACCGGCGGTGATGCCGACGCCCACCGACGTCTGCTTGCGCAGTAGGTCCGCTTCGGACACCACCCCGACGGGCCGACCGATGTCGTCGACCACGGGAACGGCGGTGATGTCGTACTCGTCGAGCAGGCGCGCGATCTCCTTGAAGGTCGTGCCCGGCCGCACGCTCACGGCGGTGGGAGTCATCAAATCGCCCACACTGCGGTGCCCCATCGCTCGGCGTCCCCTATCTGTGCGTCCGCGGAATGGTCTTGTTGCCTGAGCCGGGTGGCTGTGTGAGGGCCTCGGCGATTCCCGCGACGGAGGTGCCGGGCGGCTTTCGCACTCGCATGGTCTCGGCGCGTGGCCTCCTCCGACGAGCTGGATGTCACCTTGCTCGACCAGTGCACCGTACGGCAGGACTACGGCGCCCGCTCGCGTTTGTCGGGACCATGGTGTTCCTCTCGCAGCACCGCCAGTCGGCGCCGGTACTCGTCCTCGTCGATCTCTCCGCGAGCGAACCGCTCAGCGAGCACCCGCTCGGGCGGCAACCGTCCCGGAGCGTTGTGCGGCCGCCCGGGGCTGCGGTTCATTGTGCGAACCAAGAACACGATGAGCAGGATCAGCAGCACCCAGAACAGGATCGTGCTGATCGACGCGACGAACCAACCCCATCCATTCATGCCCCGGTGGTTCCAGTAATACATCGCGAGTCACTTCCCGGTACACCAGGTCCGTACGGACAGGATGACGCCGGCCTGCGGTCGACGTGTGGCCCACGCGCTGAGGTGCGGTGCTCCGCCGCAGTTACCAGTGTGGTGCCGCGGTCTTGGCCGAGGGCAGAGGCCGAACGTCCCCGAGCGGGACCGACCGACCCAGCGGGGCCGTGATGGCCGGGGATGTGAGGCATCGCGTCGCCTTTCACCCACTTGTCGCAGGACAGGTACTGCGCATGCCGGGCATCGGGGGACGGTTCTTGTGAGATCGAACGGCCCGCCGCCCGGGCCCGCGGGTGCGCACGGCGTGCATCCCGCGACGGTCGGTCCCGCGAGCGGGTGACGGAGGACTGGCTCATGGCCGATGGCCCGGGCAGGCGCACATCGAGAGGTGCGTTCCTGATGCCCGGGCTCCGCACACCGTCGGCCCACCGACGCGACTGGTTTCGTGGTGATCTGGTCGCGGGTCTGACGGTCGCCGCATACCTCGTGCCACAGGTCATGGCCTACGCAGGTGTCGCCGGTCTGCCGCCCGTCACCGGTCTCTGGGCGATTCTTCCGGCGCTCGCCCTTTACGCGCTGTTCGGTTACTCACGGTTGCTGTCGGTCGGCCCGGAGTCCACAACCGCCTTGATGACGGCGACGGTGGTCGGCCCGCTGGCCAAGGGCGACCCCGGGCACTACGTGTCGCTCGCAGCCGCACTGGCCGTCACCGTCGGGCTCCTCTGCCTGGTGGCACGAACGGTCCGGCTGGGCTTCCTTGCCGATCTCCTCTCACGCCCGGTCCTGGTCGGCTATCTCGCGGGCGTGGCGCTGACCATGGCGGTGGACCAGCTGCCCAGGCTCACCGGTGTACGGACGAGCCGGACGGAGTTCTTCCCCCAGATCTGGTCCTTCCTCGGGGATCTGACGCGCGCCCGACCGGCCACCGTGATGCTTTCCATCGCGGTGCTGGCCTTCCTCTTCGTCCTCGCCCGCTTCTTCCCGGCCCTTCCCGGGCCGCTGCTCGCCGTCGCCCTGGCGACGGCTGCCGTGGTGGTCCTCGATCTCGACGGCCGGAACGGCGTAGCGGTGATCGGGCCGGTGCCCTCCGGTCTTCCGGACGTGGCACTGCCCGATCTCGACGCCTTGCCGCACCTGATGCTGCCGGCGATCGGTGTGCTGCTCGTTGCCTACACCGACTTCATTCTCACCTCCCGAGCTTTCGCCGACCGCACCGACAAGTCCACCGCGCTCGACGCCAACCAGGAATTCCTCGCGTTGGGCACCGCCAACCTGGGCGCCGGACTGGTCCACGGCTTCCCCGTCAGCAGCAGCGCCAGCCGTACGGCCCTGGCGGCTTCCGCCGGCGCCCGCAGCCAGGCGTACTCACTGCTCGCGGGGGCAGTCGTCCTGGCCGCTCTGCTCTTCCTCAGCCCCTGGCTGACCCGGATGCCTTCGGCCGCACTCGGCGCGCTCGTCATCTACGCGGCGGGGCGCATGGTCGATGTCCCGGGCTTTTGCAGGCTTGCGTCGTTCCGGCGCCGCGAGTTGTTCCTGGCACTCGGCTCCCTGGTGGGTGTGCTCGTCCTGGACATCCTGTACGGGGTGCTCGTGGCCGTCGGACTCTCGGTGGCCGAGTTGCTGACCCGCGTCGCACGGCCGCACGACGCGATCGAGGGGCTGGTTCCCGGGATGGCGGGCATGCACGACGTCGACGACTACCCGCAGGCACGCACCATCCCCGGACTGGTCGTGTACCGCTACGACTCGCCCCTATTCTTCGCCAACGCGGAGGACTTCCGGCGCCGGGCACTGGCAGCGGTCACCGAGCAGACCGATCCGGTTCGCTGGTTCGTCCTGAACACCGAGGCCAACGTCGAAGTCGACATCACCGCCCTGGACGCCGTGGACGACCTGCGCCAGGACCTCACGGACCGCGGCATCGTGTTCGCCCTCGCCCGGGTCAAGCAGGACCTGCTGGACCAGTTGCAGGCGTACGGCCTCGCGGACTCCGTCGGCCCCGACCGCATCTTCCCGACACTGCCCACCGCCGTGGACGCGTACCAGGCCTGGTGCCGCGGCCGATGACCGTTCGCTCGGGGACGCCGATGGCCGGAAGGCCGGTTCGAGCCCGGAGAACCTCTCCTGGAGCCGCTGAATACCCGCCTGGAGTCGCGGGTCCACTGGGTCTCGGAAGGGTCCGGGTGGCCCTACCGCGGGAGTGCCTCCCGCTCGCAGCCTGAACACGTGGCGACCTTCTCCTCCGTCGTGCGGGTGGTACGGCGAACGAGACGATCCCACCGTCCGCCATGGCCGGGAGATGGGCCGCCCGACCCCGAAGGGAGGCTCCGGTGACCGCACTCACCCTGGACACGTCCGCCGTCACCGCATTCGTCGAGGACGCCACGGCGGCCCCGTCCCTGCACAACGCGCAGCCCTGGAAGTTCCGGTTCCATCGCGACAGCGGCACCCTGCGGCTGTACGCCGACCTGGAACGCGCACTGCCGAAGACGGATCCGGACAACCGCGGCATGTATATGGGCTGTGGAGCCGCACTGTTCAATCTGCGTGTCGCCGCGGTGGCGGCAGGCAGGGAACCCGCCGTGCGGCTCTTGCCGGACGATTCCGATCCGGTGCTGCTGGCCGAGGTGGACCTCACCGGCAGCGCATCCCCGGACGACCCGCTCGCCCTGCTGCAGCCCCTGATCCGCCGACGTCACACCAGCCGCCGGCCCTTCCTCGAGGAGGACATACCGGAGTTCCTGCGGGACGAACTGTGCCTGTCGGCCCACCTCGAAGGAACCCGTCTGGTCTTCCCCGACGCCTGGCACACGGAGTCGGTACTGAATCTTGTGCACGATGCCGAATGCCGCGAGGCATGGTCCCCCGAAGTACGCGGTGAGACGGCGCGGTGGGTCCACACGGAGCCCTCGGGCGAGAGCTCGCCTGCGGACGGTATTCCGGCGGAAGCGCTCGGCCCCGGACAGTGGGGAGCCAGTTCTCCCGTACGTGACCTGACCGGCGGCCGAACGGTGGCCGGCCGTGGCTGGGCCCCCTTCGAAAGGCGACCTCACATCGCCCTGCTCGGTACGGCCCAGGACCACTCGGTGGACTGGCTACGGGCGGGGCAGGCACTGGAGCGGGTCTGGCTCCAGGCCACCATGGACGGCCTGGTCGTCTCGTTGACCTCCCAACCCCTGGAATGGCCCGAGCTCCGGTGGGCTGTCCGCGACCCCACGTCGGCCATGGCGCATGTGCAGATGGTGCTCCGCCTCGGATACGGCCCGGAGGGGCAGCCCACGCCCCGACGTCCGGTGGCCGAGGTGCTCGACATCGTCTGAAAGGGCGACCGCCGGCCCGCCGGCAAGCCCTCGGGCCCGGGGCCTGCGCAGAGGGCGTCGAACCCATCGTCGCGAACCCATCGTCATCACGCTCCGCACCTGGCGAGCATGCGGGGGGACATGACCTCGGCGCAGGCGGTCCCGGTGCGGAGCGCGTACGGCTGGACACCTCATGACGGGCATGGGCTACGCCCGGCCACCACGACGACTTCCTCCCGCCCGAGCCGGCGGGGGAGTCGACCGGGGCTAACGCTGCCCCACGGCGAGCCCCGCCTTGCCGCCCGGTGCCGAGACCTCCAGGCGCGGGCGGTGCCTCGGCAGGACCAGCATCGAACCGGCGCCGACCACGGCAAGGGCGGTCATCACGACGAAGCCGCTGGAGAAGCTGCCCGTGGAGCTGACGATGAAGCCCATGACGGACGGCGCGACGATGCCGGAGAGTGCGAACGCCGCGTCGGCGAACCCTGCCGCGACGCCGGGCTGCGCGGGCATCGCGTCGATGGCCGCGACCCACCAGATGCCCCCGGTGACGAAGCCGAGACCGACCCCGATGGAGATGAAGGTGACCGACACCGTGAGGGACGGTGCGACGATGATCGGGATGAGTGCGGCGCCGGAGAGCAGCAGCGCCACGCCCATGATGGTGAGGCGGGTGCGGGGGTTGCCGGTGCGGGCGAACACCTGGTCGGTGAGCACGCCCCCGAGGAGTGCGCCGGCCACGCCGGCCGCCCAGGGCGCCACGGTGAACAGCCCGACCGCGCTGATGCTGAGGTCGTACTGCGAGGACAGGTACTCGGGCAGCCAGTACATGAAGCCCCAGAACATGAACCCCCAGGCGAAGTAGCCCACGGCTATGACCCACAGGTTCCGGTTGGTGAGGACGGGCCGCCAGTGGACGCTGCCACTGGAAGAGCGTTCTTCCTCGAGTTGGCCCGCGGCGATGTGCGCGCGCTCGGCGGCCGAGACCTTGCGGTGCTCGTCGGGGGTGTTCTTCAACAGGGCCCAGGCGATGGCGAACCAGAGTGCGCCGAGGGCGGCGAGGACCCAGAACATTCCGCGCCAGCCCAGTGTGTCGATCAGCTGTGTCACGAGCGGCCCGCCGATCAGCAGGGATCCGGCCACGGCGACTCCGCCCACCATCGCGAGCGCGATGCCGCGTTCCTTCTGCGGCAGCCAGCGGCTGACCGTCCGGGTCGCCGCGGGGAAGCCCGGGCCCTCACCCGCGCCGAGGATCACCCGCGCCATGAAGAGGCCGATGAACGAGCCCGAGACGGGGGTCACCGCGGTGACCACCGACCAGATGGCCACTCCGACCAGCAGGATGCGCCGGGCGCCGTAGCGGTCGACGAGCGGGCCGGCGAGAAAGGCGAAAACCATGTAGCCGATCGAGAAGGCGCTGCTGATCAGTCCGTACTGGGACTTGCTGATGCCGAACGCCTTGGTGAGCGGGTCGACCGCGTAGCTGATGGCGCTGCGGTCGATGTAGTTGATGACGATGAGGGCGACGATCAGTCCGAGTGTCAGCCACCGGACGTTGGAACGCGAGGAACTCATGGGTTCACCTCGGTGGAGTGATGAGGAGTCTGCGGTGCGTCAGGCGCCGGTCACCGCCGACAGCGCGCGGGTCAGGCGCGTGGTGTCCGGGGCTGCGGCGATGTTCCATACCTCGTCGGCCAGGTCCCGCACGGCCTGTTCCGCTCCCGCGCCGCGGGCGTTGGCGAGGAACTTGGCGGTGAGTTCGCCGGTGTCGAGAGGGTTCTGCGGGCTCCCCCTGTTCACCATGACCCGCTCGGTCACGGTGGTCCCGTCGTCGAGTTCCGCGGTGAGCACGGCGGGGAACTGGTGCGGAAAGACGGCGGTGCACTCCTCGTCCGCGACGCAGGTCACGCGGGCGGCGAGGGCGAGGCGAGCGGGGTCGGCCGCCGCCTCGTCGGTGAAGTCCTCGTGGAACACACCGAGTCCGTGGCCCGGTTCCCCGGGCCGGGCGAGCAGTCCCGCGGCCACCGTGTAGGGGCCGCTGAACGCCGCGTGGTAGCCGGAACGCGGATGGGCCTTCTCGGCCGCCGGTTCGGCGATGGTGCGCAGCACGGGCGCGGGAACGCCGAGCGTCAGCCGCACGATGCGGTCGGGCTCGACCCCCTGGGCGCGCAGCCTCATGGCCGCGTCCACGCCCGCGTGAGTGAAGTGGTTGCAGGGGTAGGGCTTGATGAACAGCCGGGACAGTTCCCAGTGTTCGCCGAGGCCCTCGGTCGTCGCGGCGACGACGGTCTTGGCGTCGAAGCGGTCGCCGCAGAACGCCTGGAAGAAACCGAAACGGCCCTCCAGGACGGTGGGCGGGCCGGTCAGGCCGAGGCGTGCCATGTCCGCGGCGACGACACCGGCGTGGGCGGCCCAGCCGCAGTGCACGCGTTTGACGGTCCCCCCGGTGCGGTTGGCCTCGATGATGCCCGAGCCCATGCTGGCGGCGATGCCGATCGCGGAGCAGATCCCGTCGGCGTCCAGGCCGCGCAGCACGGCGGCGGCGGAGGCCGCGCCGATCGCCCCGCAGATCGCGGTCGCGTGCAGACCACGGTCGAAGAACACCGAGTTGCCGAGTTCGGCGTCGTACTGCGCCATCCCGAGCCGGCAGGTGATCTCGATGCCGACGGCCGCAGCGGTCAGCAGTTGTGCACCGCCGGCGCCGACCGCCTCGGCGGTGGCGAGGGCGGCGGGCAGTACCGAAGCCGACGGGTGCAGGACGGACGGCAGATGGGTGTCGTCGAAGTCGAGGCTGTGCGCGAGGGTGCCGTTGACCAGAGCCGCCGACGGGGCCGGCAGCCGCTCCGATGAGCCGATCACGGTGGCGGCGGGGGAGCCACCCCACTCCTCGACGAGTTCCCTGACGGCGGCGCCCGGCCGCTGGGACAGGGCTGCGAGGCTGTTGCCGAGCAGGTCGAGGAGATGGCCGGTGACCTTGTCGCGCAGGTCCGGGCCGAGTCCGCCGTCCCGTGTAGCGACGGCGAACGCCGCGAGCTGCTGGGCGGCGGTGGGCGTGGTGGTGGACGCGTCGGTCATCAGGCCACCACCGCGAGGGGGCGGATCGGGGAGCCGGTGCCGCCGACGATCCTGAGCGGGGCGACGATGAACAGGAACTCGTGTACGCCGGTGGCGGCGAGGTCCTCGAGCGCCAGGTGCTCCATGATGTAGATGCCGTGGTCGACCAGGAGCAGCCGGTGCACCGGCAGGACGCTGTGGCCCGCGCCCGGTGGGATCTGCTCACAGGCCGTCGTGTCGCAGCCGACCGCCCGCACCCCGCGCTCGGCGAGCCATTCGCCCGCGTCCTCCGTGATGCCTGGGACGCCGGATTCCTTGCCCAGATAGGCGACCGGGTCGTCGAAGTGCCGGGCCCAGCCGGTGCGGACGACGGCGACGTCGCCCTCGCGCGGCTCGGCTCCGCCGAGTTCCGCCGCCGTGCTCAGGTCCGCCGCGGTCACCCCGTAGCCGCCGGGGAGGGTGTCGGTGCCGAGCGCCGCGGCCACGTTGAGCAGTACGCCACGGGTCACCATGGCCGGGGTGTGCTCGGCGCCGTGCTGCGAGAACGAGCCGCCGGTTTGCGCTTGGGCCGCGTCGACCCCGCCGTGCAGCAGGCCGTTGTGGCTGACGTGGGAGAGGGCGTCGATGTGGGTGCCGACATGACCGCCGGTGATGATCACCTCGTTGGCCGCGGAGCCCCCGTCGGGGCGGATCATGTCGCCGTGGCGGCGGGCCAACGTCATACGGAACCCGGGGTGGTTGGGCGAGCAGGGCATGCCCGTGAACAGCGGCTGGCCCAGCTCGACGATGCGGGGATGGGCCGGGAGTGCGGCGAGCAACGGGTTGGTGGTGTGCTGGACTAGGGTCATGACCTGCCTTGCCTGGGGGAGTGGGGGTAGGTGGCCGGGGTCCGGGGCCGGTCGCGGGTGTGGTGGTCAGCCGGCGAGTTCGAGGAGCCAGTGCGCGCGGGCGACGACCGCGGGGTCGACGAAGCGTCCGCGGTCGTCGAGCCAGGCCGCGTTGCCCGCGCGTTGGGCGCGGTGCAGGGAGTCGACGAGCCGGCGGGCGTCCTCGACCTCCTCGGGCTCGGGAGTGAAGGCCGCGTTGACCGGTGGGACCTGTCGTGGATGGACGACGGATCGGCCGAAGAAGCCGTGGGCGCGGGCGCGTTCGGTGTCGGCCTTGAGGCCGTCCAGGTCGGCCACTTGTGTCCAGACGCTCTGGATCGGGCCGGAAAGTCCGGCGGCGCGGGCGGCGTTGACAGTGCGGGCGCGTGCCCAGTCGAGCGCTTCGTCGACGTTCACTCTGAGATCTGCGGCGAGGTCGGCCTCGCCGAGGGAGAGCAGGACCACCTGCGGTGCGGTGGTGGCCAGTTCGTAGGCGCGTTCCACCCCGAGGGCCGTCTCGAACAGCAGATGCAGCGGGGTGTCGACCCGGTCCAGTACGGCCCTGATGTCGTCGGGGCTTTCGCACTTGGGGAGTCTGAGGCCCTGCACGGGTGCACCGGCGAGCGCCTCCAAGTCCTCCTGCCCGTGGGGGAGCCGTACTTGGTTGATGCGGAGCCACAGCGGCTTGGGCCAGGTGGCGGTCACCGCTTTGACCGCGTGTGCGCGCGCCTCGTCCTTGCGGTCCGGGGGCACGGAGTCCTCCAGGTCCAGGACGACGGCGTCCGCTTCGCCCGCCATCGCCTTGTCCAGGAGGTCGGGCCGGGTGGCGGGGACGTAGAGCCAGGAGCGTACGGCGCCGGCCGTCCGCGGGATGCCCGTCATACGACGCCCCGTTCGGCCAGGGCGGTGAGTTCCTCGGCTCCGACGCCGTAGCGGCCGAGCACCTCCGCCGTGTCCCGGCCCTTGCGCGGACCGGGCCAGCGGACGGCCCCCGGGGTGTCGCTGAGCCGAAAGGGCACGTTCTGGAACCGGATGGTGCCGAGCTCCTCGTCCTCCACCTCGGTGATGGTGTCCAGGGCCTGGAACTGCGGGTCCTCGAAGATGTCACTCATGTCGTAGATCGGTGCGACGGCCGCCTGGGCCTCCTCGAATGCCTCGACGACCTCGCTGCGGGTGCGGTCGGCGATCCATGAGCCGACCGCCGCGTCGAGTTCGTCCGCGTGCCGGGCGCGTTCGGCGCCGGAGGCGAACCACGGCTCGTCCACGTACTCGGGACGGCCGACCAGGCGCATGACCCGTTCCGCGATGGACTGGGCGCTGGTGGAGACGGCGACCCAACTGCCGTCCTTGGTCCGGTAGGTGTTGCGCGGGGCGTTGTTCACGGACCGGTTGCCGGTGCGCGGCTGGAGTTGCCCGAGCTGGTCGTAGGTGATGGCCTGCGGACCGAGCAGGGTGATCATCGGCTCGATGATGGCCAGGTCGAGCACTTGGCCGCGTCCGGTGCGCTCGCGGGCGTGCAGAGCGGTCATGATGCCGAAGGCGGCGGTGAGGGCGGACACGCCGTCGGCCAGTCCGAAGGGCGGAAGCGTCGGCGGACCGTCGGGCTGACCGGTGATGGCGGCGAAGCCGCTCATCGCTTCGGCCAGGGTGCCGAAGCCGGGGCGTTTGGCGTACGGGCCGATCTGGC